>Ga0070687_100000744_pt1 | contig 10821 bp, 19 predicted proteins | sample KBSS33LmetaG_FD_64678 | JGI IMG/M metagenome (GOLD analysis project Ga0070687, IMG submission 64678) | Switchgrass rhizosphere microbial communities from Kellogg Biological Station, Michigan, USA - KBS S3-3L metaG | ecosystem: Host-associated > Plants > Roots > Rhizosphere ... | reverse complement strand
ACATTCTCTTTGTTTTTTATTGTTGTTGTCATATATCTATACGGATAACAATAACACCTCGGTATTATTATACCTTATTATTTTGGTAACTAAGTAATAAAGTAATTAGGTAGCTAAATGATTAGGTAAATAAAAAAAATGGATGTTAGATTTCATGGCCACTGTCAAAATGCATAACTTTATTCCTTCTGTCCCTGTATGCAACAAAACTAACATAGCAGTTTTTACAGTAAATTATTTCAGGTATTTCGGTTATCTCTGCTAACGGTTTATTCAACTCATGTTTATCTTTGACATGGCAGTTCCACCAGTTTCTAAAGTATCCCATGGCGTATCAGTATCCTCTCACATTCCCTAAATGTGGTTTCCTCCAACGCCTCAACCCCAAACCACTTTTCTATCTTCTTTTCAGATTCCAGTCGATACATCAACTCCTGGTATTGCTCCTGCCCCTGCTTTATCATCTGCTGCGGGGTCAGCAACTGCACCTCATTGGCTATTCCCTCCTCCGTTTCCACCCACACAGCATTGTCATACACAGGAAACTCACGGATGAGCCTGTTCTTGTTTTCCTGTTCCGTTATCCTAAGCAGCAAAACCACGTCAGGCTTTAGGTAATGTGACTCTATCCATACCGGATTGATGGAAACACCATGCATGTATGCGTAAACATAATTAGAGGGGTAATACCTGTCCAGAAAATACACCTTGGATACATCATGTATGTCCCTTAGTGTGCAAAACTGGCGGAAATCAAGGTCAAACAACTGGTGTATTATCTCAAGGTAGTTCAGGATTTTATGGGGGTCCGACATCTTGGAAATCTCCCTATACAGGAAAACAATCTTTGCCACGATTTTCCTACTGTATGGAAACTTTATCACCTGTATCTGCTTGCCATATATTTCCTTGAACTGGTTAATCACTGTCGTCTTGCCGACCCTGTTGATTCCCTCCAACAACACAACCTTGGGCAATATGCGATGGTCTTTCATTTCGGCAAATCCTCAAACCTTATGTTGTCAATAATACTGTTCTTTCCAAATTTGGATAGACAGTCACCGCATATTACCATAGCCCTCATCAGGGGAATCAGTCTTGCATCGCTGATTGTTTTTCTTTCCTCATCTGAATATTCATAGAGCCGGGCCTTACAAACATCACATTCTATGAATGGTGAATCTATCATTTCTGTGTAAGTTTCTCCGGCCTTTTGTAGGTTATCAATGCTTCCCATTTCCTGTCGTTTGTTTTCCAGTATACAACCCTGTCAACCATACAGCCATCTGATATAATGGCCTCAACATGCCAAGCAAGTTGTTCACACATTTGGTCATAATCCACATACCGGTTCATCAAGTTATCCCTATACAAAACCATTCAACCGCAATTTATGCATACAACCTTGTCCTCATTAGCCGGCCCACCCAACATATATGCAACAACACATGTGTCAGCGGAACACACCTCAGTATTGCAGTTAAGGCATTTACGAGAGGCGTCAAACAGGCCACAGATGTCACACTTCTTTTTCACTGTCATTACTGCAATACCTTTTTCTTTCCTGTTATTCGCTGTTTTTCTGTCGGGTTGTTTAGTTTGTATATGGTTTCCATTTCAACATTGGTGTATTCCCTGTCCCTGATTTTAGATGTCCTTTGTCGTTTTGGCTCTGTTATTGTTTGTGGTGGATTGGCCGGGTCAATATACAATGCAGACGGGATTACCTTGACAAGCCCAAGCCGCGCAAAATCCTCATTCTCCGGATGGTTTTTCAGTTCACTTCTGTCTTCCCTAAACTCGTCAATATCCGGCGGGATTTCTGATGCCTGCTCCGCCGTTGTTACACTTCTGATATGGGTATAGTATCTGCTTAACTCATCCTCAAACTCGATGTCTATCTTTCTGGGTTTGTTTCCATTTATATTATAAAAGTTAAACCAACTCATCTAGGCATCAATACCCCTTCTTTTTTGCGCTTCCTTCATCTTGGCTGCCAACAGATTTTTTCTGTCCAATGCCTCTTGGTCTATTATCTCCAACATCAGGTTAAACTCACGGTTATTCAATTTCTGGAAATATTTCAGTATGTCCCCCTTTTCCTTCTGGCCATTGAGTTCCTCCAACTGTTTTTTCCATATCGGGTCCGGTGTCTTTTTCACCTTTTCCATAAACTTCAACGCAAACTCAAGAAGGTCATGCATGCAACTGCTTCGTGATGCATAATCATTCTCCCTTGCAAACTCATCCAACTTGTTAAGCAAAGACAGTTTAACATTGGTGTGAACCAGTGCCACCGCATCCAATTGACTATTTCTCATTTTCATTTCATAAATTAAGCCTCGTATATAGTATATTTATACTATATAATATATACTTTTACTAATTATTATATTGGGTTTTTTCCACTTACTGTCAGGAAACGGAGGGGTCTACTATATAAGATTAATCCATATCAGTTTATACCTTAGTAAAATCATTTTACTAAGCAGATAAAAATGATAGACAAGTTGAAGGATATGCACCTCAAGCAAAACAAACTCCAAAAGGTGGTGAGGGAAAACCATCATAAGTCATGGTTTTACCAGCAGGAAAGGTTTGTTGGGGCCAGGCTATACGACATCTGCTCCAACTTGATATCCGAGGTTTCCGAACTGCAAAACGAGACAAACTGGAAATATTGGAAAACCCCGAAGGAGATAGACAAGGCAAAGGTGGCGGATGAGATAGCCGACATAGACCACTTTGTGACCCAACTCTGTCTGGAAATGGGGATAGACGCAGACCAGCGATACAAAAACTATCTCGCCAAAAACAAAATAAACTTAAAGAGGCAGGCCGAACATTACTGATGACAGAATATTGTTGTGATTCATTAAAAAGATGTGTAGAGGATGAGCAATGTGTGAACACAAATTTAGAGAACATACCTTGGATAAAGTTTCATACCTATGTTGACTTTAGAAAACTGGGGAAGGATTTTAAGTTAGACAAACCATTTGTGTTCTTTTACTGTCCATTCTGCGGTAAAAAGTTATAATGGATAAAGAAGAAGCAGAACAGCAGACACTTTTATGCTGTAGGGAGATGGACCAGTATATCGAGCAGGGATATGTGCAAAGGTCACGCGGCTTTAAGTTTTATACTGCATGTTTATGGAACGGTGAGTTTAGAAAGGAGTTGAGTTTCCATAGGAATGCTGTGATAAAATTCTGTCCATTCTGCGGGACCAAACTGTAATCTTTTTTAATAGCAATAGTTAACAATAGAGTTATAGTGACCTATAACCCTAGTAACCAAAGTAACTCAGGTTCAACCAACAACTCATCAACAACACTGTCATCCACCTCAACAACCGAATCAAGTGAACTGGTAAACGGCTCCATCCTGGGCCGGCTCCTCACCTCACCATACATAAGAAACAAGGTGGACCAGATAAAGCAGGATGACGAGTATATCAATGAAAATAATTTAAAAATGTCTGACCGCCGCCGAAACAACATCATGGACATTGCCGAGTATTTGGAAAGCGAGATGAGCAATGCAGGTCAAAATTTTATGGTATCCGAGATATCAAGGATAATAACACGCATTTTCGAAAGAATGGGAATCGAGAAATACTCCTACCTTATTCTGGAAGTTTTACCGGACAAATATAAGGATAAGTCAAAAGACGCCTACAAGAACCTACAGTCAAGGCTGGCCGCAAACAAGATAAAAAGGCACATCAATGAAATCAAGTCAATAGACAAGAAACTGCTGGATGCCAACACACTAAGGGAACTGAAATCAATACTGTTTGAGATACCTGATGAGTATGACCGGGAGTTATTGGTCAGGGATGAGCCGCTTACAATCGAGACTGGCTCCTATTCCAACCACCACAACGAATTAGACACCTTGAAGGAAATGGAGGAAAACAGGTTCAAGAAGGCCTCCATCGGCGCACCATTGTCAACAGCAGAGGAGTTGTGTCAAAAGGACAAGGAGTATGCGGCCCTCTATCCAGAACTTGTGAAGACACTGGACCAGATGGTAAGGGGCATGGAAATAGTAAGGGACTGGTTCACCAAGCAATACCCACCCCTCAACGTCACAGACCTAAAAGATTTAACGAAGGGATTCAAGATGTGGAACGAGTGGTGGAGGCCCTACTATGACAAGAAATACAGAAGGGACCACACCCAATCCATACAGATAGCATGCACCAGGCAGCGACACACGTCAACAAAGGCCAGTCACGAGTCACAAATTCCCTGCGCTCACTACCTGGATAAGAACGGATTGCCAGTGATGCGGGGCATGACAAAGGAGCAGATAGATGCAATGTATGAGTGGGAAATCAACTATGTCCTTGAACTGATAAACACGTTTGTCAATTGGGGGCCTCTCATATCCAGGGTCAATGCCTCTCATGGTGGACGTTGCAAGGAAGACAGAGCAATCGCTCTATCAGACACCCTTTCCCACCACGCATAAATACCCCACCCCACCTCAATTTTTATTGTTAACAATAGATGATGCCAAAGAAAAACATAAAGGGCGAACTGAAAAAATACAAAAAAAAACCTACTGAAACAAAGCAGCAGCCAAGGGGCAGGCCCCCCGCCATACCAACCAAAGAGGTGGTTAATGGCAACCTTTTACCGATTGAGAAAAACAATAATAATAATAATGATGAAGAAATTATCATCGAGTCAACACCACCACCAATAATAACAAAAGAAACTAACACCATCCCAAAAATACCAAACAGGACGCATGAATTCCTGGATGCCGGTGGTTCGTGGGCCATGCTTGAACTTCAATACAAGAGGGAAAAGATGGATGGTGTAATAGCCCAGGAGGAGGAAAGGATAAGAAATGTAACCGACCCCAACACCTTGATATCCAACTACCAGCGAACTATATACCTAAACTGCGGCCACAAGGTTACATCATGCATCAACAACATTAAACTTGACTCCTTCTACTATTGTTTTGAATGCGTCCTCTTTAAGAAAATAAGCGAGGTTGTATACTAGAAATGCTTGACCTAAAACTTGAAAAGGTAAACATCAACACACTCATACCAAGAGAGGACAACCCTAATGAGATGACGGAGGAAAGGCTGGAATCACTAAAACACTCCCTTGACACCTTTCAATACATACAGCCCATCATAGTTGACCAGCACAACAACATAGTGGACGGCAACCATCGTTGGAAGGCAATGATGCAGATGGATGATATTGGTGTAACTGACGAAATCGATGTTGTCCGGGTCAACCTGGAAACGGAGGAGGACTTGAAACTGCTGTCCCAAACCATGAACAAGTTGCGTGGCTCCCACAACCTGAAAAAAGACATATCAGAGATGGAAATATTGATGGGCCACAACCCGGATGAACTGAAATCACTGTTGGGATTTGATGAAACCGGGCTGGACTTGATGAGACAGCAGGCCGCAGAGGAAGAACAACGAATATCCAATATTTTAACAAAAGATGAGAATAATGAAAACATCAATAATGATGATGAAAATGATGAAAATGATGATGAACAGAAGGAATTAGACGAGATTATAACAAATCATAAATGCCCAAAGTGCAATTATGAATGGTAGTAGATAAAAAACCAAATGTAATCTCTTTTTTCTGTGGTTGTGGTGGTTCATCACTTGGTTATAAAAGGGCTGAATGCAATATCCTGTTGGCATCTGACTGGGAGAAAAAGGCATTGGATATCTATAAACATAACTTTCCAGAAACACAGATATTTCAGGCTGATATTCGTGTTGTTAACTTGGATGTTATAACTAATCTAACGGGAATAAAAAAAGGTGAACTGGATATATTGGATGGTTCACCACCATGCACACCATTTTCTACATGTGGATTACGTGAACAGGGATGGGGTAAATCCTATATTCATTCAGCAGACACAAAACCACAAAAAGCTGATGACCTTTTCTTTGAGTTTATTCGTCTTATAGATGAATTAAAACCAAAAACCTTTGTGGCTGAAAATGTATCAGGATTGATAAAGGGAACAGCAAAGGGATATTATAAGCAGATTATACAGCAAATGAAAGATATTGGATATAATACACAGAGTTTTTTATTAAATGCCGCTGATTATGAAGTTCCACAAAGAAGAGAAAGAGTCATAATTATTGGGTTTCGGAATGACATTAAGCAAGATGAATCTATTGTCTTAAAAAAGTTTCCATATCGAATTAGTTTTAGAAAGGCTGTAGAAGGGTTAAAAAATTCTGATGATGAACTAGAACATGCAAGAAAATTATCAAGAAGTTTTCTGAAACAATACATTTCAATATTACCAATGGGAAAAAACCTTTCAAGATTTCATAAAAAAGGCCATCATTTTAACACAAAAAGAGAATCATTTGACAAACCAATTTCCACTATAATAGCATCAAGTTTGTCATTGGTTCATCCCAGTGAAAACAGGTATTTAACACTGGCAGAAGTAAAGCGGTGTGCCACGTTTTCTGATGACTTTTGGTTTCCATCAATTAAGGCTGGTTGTGAACGCATTGGCAATTCAGTACCACCAAACCTGATGAAGCATATTGCCAAGTATGTCATTAAACGTGCAAATTTGGACAAATAAATATTAATAGGCTAAAAAAAGAAAAAGAATGCCAAAACTTTCTTGTAAAGATTTATGCCTAAATGAGCAGTTCAAGCATTGTCATATAAAGAGATATGAGCAGGGATTCAGGCAATGCATAACCTGCAACATCTGCTACAAGCCGGGGCCAAACCAGCCCCGCCTAAACTGCTACTGCTGCGGAAACATGCTCCGCACCCGACCACAAAACAAGAGAAACTACCGACATCATATGGTGTATATAGAGTAATGCGTTTTACCAGAAAACACCACCAGCAAAACATAGTGAAGGATGACAAGTTCACCAACAGAAAGGAGGACAAGGAAATACTGGAGCCGGAAATATTCGAAAACGTCATGCAGTTCTGCATCAACACACCAACATTCCAACTTGTGGTCAGGGAAGGCGACAAATACGGTATAGAGGAAATAGTGGAAACCGCCAACTACTTCACCTTTGTCTCAAAGGGGGGCCGTGCCCACAACTGCATCAAGTATGATGAGGTTATTAACTTTGAATTTGAACTCTGACGACAATAACAACGCATATCCATCAGACCTACCCCGCACAAAACTTGAACTGGAATTAAGGTTCTATATCGAATATGATGCCGATGTGTCTACCATAGAGAGGTTTATGGAGAAAAACGGATACCATTCAATCTCTTCCCGATTTCCAAAGTTTTCTGAAACGGAACAACCCCCCATCGCATGCATAAACACATTCAAGATACTCAAGAATGACCAGACGGAGGACCACAACAGTATAGGCAAGGAAATCAACTCCATGATACGAAAACTGGACAAACTAAACATGAAATACAACCACCTTTTCGAGGAAGTCAACTTTTCCATAGGGTTATACTGATTCATGCATGTAAAACCTTAGTCAAATCATTTTACTAAGCAGTATATTCCCAATTTCCTGAATTACCCTCATATTATTATAAACTTATATACCTCGGTAACTAGTTAATTAAGTAAGTAATAGAAATGGTAATCGAATACAAGTTTTTCGGTGGATATATACAATCTGACCTGGAAGCCAAACTCTTCAAGTTCACAAATGACAATGACATACGCTCAGATGAAATCATAAAGATAACACACACATCTACTCATATAGTTGAACATGATAATGAAGGTGACACCATACCATCAATATATGAGTCAGTGATGCTGGTCTACCAGCGGGTTATGACAGAGGAAGAGAAGCATGCGTATTTTGTGAAAATCAGGGAAAAACACGAAAAAAACCGGGCCACTGCAACAAATACAGCCAAAATAACATTACCCAACCTAACATCAGGAGAGGACATAACATGGTCAATCAAAGACATAAAGGGCTGATTGTGGCAGGTATCAGGATATGGTGAGATACTAATGAAATATATAACTAAATCTAAATTTCAAATCCATAAGTGTGATGAACAACCAGAGGGGCATCTCATTCAACACACCATTCGTGAATATGATGATGATGAATATCACTGGTATGATTTTGATTACTATAATGACTTTGAGAAGGAAGTTAACTATTGCATGTGGTGTGGTTTAAAACTGAATAAGAAGTAAAAAATAATCAAGAAGTATTTTAATTAAAACCCCATACCGAGTTTCCGAGGGTAATAGGTAACAAAAATAACAGGTTACTTAATATATTATTTTATTGTAATAACCCCTGTTATATTTTTATCATGTCGGAAAATTCCAACTTAAATGAACCTACTACTCCTGTCAACATTCTAAACAAGTCAACAGACGCACCAAAACAGGGCCACTACAAGCCACCCCGCAAATATCCAAAGGAAGACCTGGTAATCCATCATATGTATCAGTTGACCACCCTGGAAAAGCAGAAGGTGAAAAACCTGTTTAGAGAGGCATATATCAAGGGTTTCAGGATGGACCAGATACCCGAATTCATCTATATCAAGTCCAAACTAAACGTCACCTATGGGTTGGTATGCTCACTAAAGGAGCAGCAGAAGATAGACGACGGCTACTGGTTCTATGAGTTGGCCCGCGATTCCACCGCCTATTTATCTTGCTATCGCCTGGCCATAGACAAACTGGACCAACTGGAGAAAGAAATGTGGCTCCTAATCATGAACCCCAAGGTTGAGACATCAGTAAGGGTAATGGCCACAAAGGAAATTCATTCCATAATAAAGACGGGTGTTCTATTGCTTAGAGACCTGCCCTTTATAACCAACCTGTCAAAGTTCTACGATTTATCGGAACTGGACCCCGACAAAAAAGGACTAAAAAAACTACAGTATGTGAAGGATAGGAATAACCCCAACAGTTATGACCCCCTAAAAAAGGAGTTTAACAAGTCGGATTTCGACGGGCTTAACTCTTCCCTGGTCCACAACATCATAGACAACATAACAGACAAGAAAAGAATAGACAACGTGGACGCAGACGTAATAGAGGAAATGCAGTCCCAAATCCAGACATTGGGATATGACACCGACCCCGACATACTGGAAAAGAAGGAAGCCCACCGCAAATCCATAGAGGACAAATACATAGAACAGAACCTGGCCACCCTGGACAAGGAGTTATCCAATGTCAAATCCGAAGACGAATCGAAGGTTATCAAAGCCGCCCAGGACTACAGAAAGACAATGGATTACTTAGACCAGATAGTTTCACCGGAGCATAGAGATGCAATCACCAGGATTAGGTCAATTACAGAAGATAAACAGTGAATATGGCCAGTATATGAAACAGAAGTATGCCCATATACTACAGCCCCCTATTACAAAATACGAGAAAGACCCTGAAATAAAAGAAACAATACATGAGAAGCGCAAGCGCCTTTTCAACAAGGACACCGGTTCCCTGCAACTAAACCTAAAGAAAGTCCCGTTTTGGATTTGGGATGAAAGCCTGCATGAAACCTTAAGAAAGCAAACAGGTGACATGTGTTGTTTCGTAGACATGATAGGTAGACCAGTAAACCCCAAGACAGGAGAGGAAAACCCGTTGTTCCCCTACGAATATGACATCATCAAGGCCTTGTTTATCCCATCATTTGCCAACCCCGGTAATGATGTAAGGAGGCACAAGCATATCTGGATTAAGAAGGCCAGGGGGGCAGGAATCACAGAGTTCTTTATCTACTTCATGCTTTATTTGCCCTGCGCCTTTCCGGAGGTTTTTTATGACACACAACAAGCGATCATAACCGGTATCAGGAAAACAACCGCCATCAAGGTAATGCAGAGGATGAAGCATAAACTATACCAAAAGTTGGGGATTGTCACAGACTTTAATGAATCCGTTCTCGACATCAACGGCTGCATGATTGAGGCCTATCCCGCAAACAATCCCGACACAATTAGGGGACTGCATAGGATGAAGGGCATCCTGTTCGACGAGGCCGATTCCATCTCCATAAACATGATAGATGAAATGCTGTCGGCCATTGAAGGATATATTGCCAAGAACAACCCCTACATCATCATAAACGGCACGGCAAAGAAGATAGGCGGCATGATGCAGCAGATAGAGGAGCAGCAACAGGAAACCTGCAACTACAAGCGTCTTTTCATATTGGCTGACAAACTGTTGGGATACATCTACACACAGGAGGATTTGGATTTGGCCTCCACATCACCCTATTACCGCCAGGAGTATTGGGGAGAATACAAAGGAGAAAAGGGCAACCTGTTCCCGCAGGAATTCTTGGATTATGCCGCTGGGCTTACTGATGAGTTAGTAATAAGGGATACAATGACTGGTGAGGTTCGCCGCACAATATCCAGGCCGCCAAAGGAACTGACAGTCCAGGATGTCATATCCGACTATAGATTTCTGGGCCCATCATACAGAACCAGCGTGGGGACGGACCCCGCCTTCAACTCATCCATGTTTGCGTCCGTAGTCTACAAGGAGATAGAGGGGCATATCTACGCGGTAAGGGAACAGGAAATCCTGGCCCCCTCTTCCGAACAGGGTATAGAAATGCAGAAAAGGCTGATATACCAGGACTATCCCTCCATTGCCCCTAAAATCTGGATAGACATGTCAGCCACGTTGTTTATCCGCTCACTAAAGAACGACATAAGTGAAGACCCCGACTACCACAACATGAGTCCCGACCTACTAAAAGAGTCAATGTATTCACCCATGGGGATGACTGTGTGCCCCATCCCCTTCAACAAATACGGCGATAGGATGAACTACCACTGGCGC
>Ga0070687_100000743_pt1 | contig 10822 bp, 7 predicted proteins | sample KBSS33LmetaG_FD_64678 | JGI IMG/M metagenome (GOLD analysis project Ga0070687, IMG submission 64678) | Switchgrass rhizosphere microbial communities from Kellogg Biological Station, Michigan, USA - KBS S3-3L metaG | ecosystem: Host-associated > Plants > Roots > Rhizosphere ... | reverse complement strand
GCGCTTGGCGCGGCCCAGAACTTGCTCGCGCTCAGTGGCGTCCGTTGCTGGGGACATTGGGCAGCTCTTGGACTAAATCGATTGCATTCTCGCGGTAGGCATTCGAGCGCTGGGTAGCGCTCTCGCCGTCGAGAATATCTTGGGCCGGGGTGTTGTCGGTGGTGGGTAACTGGCCGGGGTGCTCGACTCGCGGGTACTTCTCGCTCATCTCAATCCAGGCATCCATCTCCTTGAGGCGACCCGTCATAATGTATAGAGCGCCCGATAATTCGTCGCGCTTGCCGTCGTCATTGGGCCAGGCGGATTTTGCTTCTTCGAACTCAGCCACCAGATGGCGCTGACGCGCCTCTAAAACTCGCTTGCGTTGTTTGAATGCTTCCGGGGTCACGCCGTATAACTCCAATCTCTGCTCAAGCAGGTCGTGGGCCGCATTGGCCCATCCTTCATAGTCGATAAGTTTTCGGGCGCTCTTGTGGCCTAGCCACAGGGTCACGCCATGCAGGCTCTCAACACTGGCGTCAAGCCAGAGTTTGAATCCCGCCTTACGAGCCAGGTAGAAGAACCGATAGTCCGGCCCCCAGTTGCCATAGTCGCCCACCACTTCCGGCAGCGGCCCAATCGCAATTGGGGACATGCCGGGCGGCAGCGTAGCCGCGACGGCCTGTAACACCTTCTTTTTGATGAGCACGCAACCGAAGCCCGTAACCGCAATCTCGTGCAGCCCTTCGGTTGGTGGGTCAAGGAAGGGCATAAACGGGAACCGCCCGTCGCCCAGTTCGTAACACAGCGATTGAACGGGCTTGGTTTCCCGCCGGTAGTAGTGAGCACAGACCATATCCAGGTCATGCGCTCGCAATTTATCCAGCAGGTCTACCGGGTGACGCTGGTCGGCGTCGAGCAAGAGAATGGCGTCATCTGGCCCATAGGCGTCATTCTTGAGTAGATGGCCGACGAACTTCTCCCGCGCCACATCGCCGCGCGTTTTCCATTCGTCGGCCCGCTCGTCGCCGTCTTGGATATGGATTTGGTAAAAGGAGCGCAGGCTCCCCACGTGTTGTACTTCGTGAGAAGCCAGCGCTAACAGAACCTTCACATGCTCCCTTTCTCGCTCAGGCGGTGAGCCGCCCGAACGTCTTGGTCTTGAAGCGAATCAGTTTGATGGTCTGAGCCGCTTGAGATGAACAGATACCCAGCTTGGGAGTTGAGCCATGAAACAGGAGCATCAAGTCGCCCTTGACTAACCCGGTTGTGGGCCGGGTGGTGTAGACCGTCAGCCGGATAGATGCCGCGTGCAAGTCGGTTACTGGAATGCTGCCAACCTTTCGGTTTGGGGTCGGGGGATTAGGAACAGGCATGGCCTACACTCCTAAGCTGTCAAGCGCCCGAACGTCTTGGTCTTGAGCCGGATGAGCTTGATTGCCTGCCCCGCCGTCGAAATGCAGACACCAAGTTTGGGTGTCGAGTTGTGAAAGAGCAGCATCAACTCGCCTTTGGTCAGGCCAGTCGTGGGCCGGGTGGTCAGCACACGCATGAGCGGGTTGTAATTCTTGCTGATAGCCCAGCGCTTGGTGGAACTATCGCCGTTGTCAGCAATCTTGAGCGCGTCACTGGTCGGAGTAGAGGCCCGAAGGATTTTCAGGCCTACGTCGCCCGCTGCCTTCTGGGTCATCACCACGTTTCCGCCATCTTCGACCGAGAAGCGCTCTGTGCCAGCCGAGTCAACCAGGTTGAAGAAGTCGCCGGTCTGACCGTTCCCGCCTTTGATAGTCACGATGTCGGTCGTGCCGGTTTGTTGCGTGATGGTGCTTTCGCCGTACAGGGGCACACCATTCCCCATGTGAGTTTGAGTTCCAGCAGCCATTGCTTAGGCCTCCAGGCTCGATGAGTATTCGCCGCGCAGTAGCCACGACTCGACCCACCGGCCATAATTGCCGTAATATTTCCAGCCCAGGCTTTGGAATTGGTCTACCAACCCGTCCACCTTTGGCCCCACGACTTTCCCGTAAGGGCCAACTTCCTCGGCATACAGTTTGGCAATGCTCTCCGGCCCACCAAACAGAACGGGGAACACGGTGTCGGCATTGCGCACCGCAACCGCCGAGTCATGGGCAAAGCGCGTTCCGCCGTTTGCGCCTTCGCCAATGATGTCGATGGTTGTGCCCGACACATAGGCGTCAGAGACGCGCACCCGCTCGTTGAGCGGTTGGAAGGTGCTGCCGGTTTCTTCCGTCCCGATGGTCAGGTAATCGCCGCTGGTGATGTTGCTGGACGAAGCCACGACAATCTGGGTCGCCAGGGCGGTGCATGAACTGGAGAGGGTCGTATCGACGTTACTCGCATTGTCAGCCCCAGCCGCGCCGAACACTTTCGCCCAGGGAGAGACGAGTAACTTGAAGTTACCCACCCGGCCCAGTTCCCAATTCAGGATAATTTCCTTGTCCTGGTAGATGCCAACGCTCTCCACCGCCCCGCTGGTCAGGATGTCGAAGTACACTTCCGGGTGCAGCGTGCAGAAGTACGACATTTTCCCAATCGCCTTGTCGTAGTCAACAAACATAGGGCACTTGAGCGTTTGGAGGATGGTGTTGGCTTCGATGAAGTTTGCCAGGGTCAGGTTATGAGTCGCCGTGCCCGCGTCTAGCGAGGCGCGAGCGGTGGCCCGTTTGACGTTGTTGCCTTTGAGCGCAGCGGCGGCGGCCAGGATGTCGATTGACTCAGCCGCGTTCTTGCCCAGCACCATGTGGCGGTGCTCGCCATAGTTGGTGTAAACCTGAATGTCCAGGTTCTCGCTCCACTGGAGCGCTTCACCGCGAGAGGTCGGGGTGATGGATGCGGTCGCATCCTTGAGGGTCTGCGGATTGATATCCGCTGTCTGGCTGATAGCAGTCGTGCCCGGCTGCATATCAGAGGCAAAATTCACCTGCACCGATGAGCCATTGATGGCCGCTGACATCACCAGGCCCAAGTCTTTCCCGATGGCCTTTGAATAGGCGTCATACAATCTTTGGAACTTAGCCGCCTCAATATATTTCTCGATATATTGAGTTCGGATAGAGCTCGCAAGATTGCTTGTGGTTTGAACAGTCATTGCAATCCTCGATTACCCTAGCTTCGCCAGCTCGGCTTTGATTTCCTTTCTGCGCTTTTCGTGCGCGTCGGGGTTGGATTGAGTCGCAGCCAGCTCGGCATAGAGTTCATTTTTACGTTCTTCTTTGTTGGTACTGGGGGAGTTCCCGGCCCCGTCAAACACCGCCCCCGCCGGGTTGCCCGGCGCAGCCTGCTTGAGTTTGCGGGTCGCAAGACGGGTAAGGCTGTGGTACGCATCGCCCGCACTTGCATAGGTTTTCTTGCCCCAGGCCACCACGTCGGGGTCGTCGAACTTCACCCCGGCTTCGTTGAGAATGTCTGCGACCTTTGTTTCGTCCACAGTCTCCGAGCGCTGTGCTCCTGCCGGGGTCGGGGAGCCACCCCCGCCACGCGAAGCAATCAACTGGTCAATCTGCATCTCGCGGCTCGCCTTATCCACATCCCCACCCGATTTGTCCAGATACTCCTTGAACTTTTTCAGAGTAGGCGCGGCTTCTTCGTAGCCTTCGAGATTCTTGAACCGCTTGTCTTTGGTGGATTGCAACTTGCGTTCAATCACGTCATCTAAGCGGGTCGTCAGTTTTTCAATCAACGCATCTTCGTTGAACGCGGGCGTCGCACCTGAACTTGGCTGGTCACTCGAATTTTGCGAAATCTGCGGGGTTGGCACGCCCACACTTCCGCTACTTTCCGAGCCGCTGTCCTTTGCGGGGTCGGTTTCCATTCAAATCTCCTTAGGTAAATAAAAACGCCCCGCCTCAACTCTCTTTCAAGAGTCAAAGCGGGGCGTAGTTACGCGCAGCTTTCCAGTTCCAGAGCGGGGCCATTGGCGCGGCCCTAGAACGGGTATTCGATTAGGATAATGCCGGTTGCCGCAGGAGTTTGTACTCTCCTTTACCCGCTACTCGGTGTATGCCGGACGGTTGTGCGCTTGTAGCGCAGGCATAATCAACAATAATAATGAAGGTTAGGGGCTGCCCACGTCTCGTGAGTTATGGGGCATTTAGGCCGCCTAAGACATCGCAACCTCACCCCCTGAGAGATATTACTACATTTGTTCTAGTCGGGTCAATCCGCCAGGTAAGCATCGCACGCCTCGGCCAGGGCCAGAAAACCGCGCTTTAGGCCCACCACAAACCGGCGCATTTTGTCATCCTTCCGGATATTCACTTTTCCGGGTGGTGTCCAGGGCTGGCTGGGCGTGGTTGTCACCGGGTTCGTGGGTATTCCGGTCACGGTGGGCTTGTAGGGGGTTGGGTTGAACTCGCTCATAAGTACCTTTCTTTCTACGGCTGACTTGCCGCGATATGCTCGGCAAACTGTTCAGCGCTGCCTTGCCAGCCGAGCTTGTTAGCCATCTTACTGAGTTGTTCTTGGGCCACAGGTGGCAGAGATTCGCCCCGGTCATAGTCCAGCACGAGATTGGAAAGTGACCAACCGAGTTGCCCGCGCCACTCGTCCCAGGTGTAATTCGGCACGGCCTGATTGCCCGCCTTCTGCTGAGCCTGTTCAATCCCCTTCGGTAGTTTGTCGGTCACATAGGGCGCGACGTTGGGATTGCGCAAGAGCCAGTTGTTGCGCCAGTCGAGATAAGATTTATATTGCGGGTGCTGCTGGAGCCACTGCTGTTTCTTACTGACCGAAAACTTTTTATCGCTCAGTAAATATTCCTTGAAGTCGTTGTGCTCGCGGAGAAAGCGCGAACGCTCGCCCGTCCCTTTGGGTAGAGCGAAGTAGGTTTCACTCATCGCCGCAATCTCGGGTGGGGCCACATTCACCCGGCCAGCAGGAACCTTTGAATATTCTTCGCCCAAAGTTCTATAGTCAGGGAAGAACTGTCCCCGGCTGTCATAAAATACCTGGGCCTGTTGGGCAATCTTGGGGTCAGTAAGTTCACTCGGTGGTACATACTGGCCTTCGAGTTGGCCGTAGGGGTCGCCGCCCTGCATCAACTTGAGCCACACCGCCATTGTGTTGGTTGAGATACTTTCGGGCGAGCGCGTCTCCTTGCTCAGGAATGCTTCTTTGAACTGTGGGCCGAGTTGTTCCACCAGTTCGCGCTGAGTGAGGTCGGGTAACTCGTTGTACTTGCTCCAAAGTTCATCTGTCAGGAATGAGCGTAAGCGCTCTTCGGGCTTCTTGAACAGAGCCAGGCGCTCTTCATAGCCGGGGTGTTCGTCGTTGAACTTCTCGACTGTGCTGGCATAGTCGCCGGTCTGGTCATACTCGCGCCAGGCGGCCTCGTACTCGTCTTTGGCCTGCCTCAATTCCTCTTCCCCTTCCGGGTAGGCTTTGGGCGGTAAGCCGAGTAGCCCCAAGAACGCGCCCGCCGGGCCACCGCTGCGCTCTATCCCGGTGCGCTTGTACGCTGCGTCCCAGGCATCGCCTTTATGGGCCACCATTGCCTGTCGAGCATCTGTGGCGGAGATAAGCCCTTCGGCAACCATGTTCGTCAGTTGCCTTTCGGTGTAGTAGTCGTCCCATTCGTTGAAGGGGTGGAAGCCGAGTTTCTTACGAATAGCCGCTTCTGGGTTGAGTGGCCCAGCCGGGTCTAACCCAAACGCGCCCAGCACGCTACCAATCGTGTTTGTAATCGGCAGGGTCGCGCCTGTCTCTTTGCCCCGCGCCGCGTTATAGGCCCACATCAGGGGCGCTTGCGGGCTGCTCATCATGGATGCAAAATCCCAGCCGTTCATCCGTTCTTCGGTGTCGTCTTGCTGGGCGAGTGTGACGGCTCGTTCCCAGGCTGGCCCTTGCTGGGATTGGAGCGCCTGCTGGTATTCGGACTGGCCTATCTTGCCATCGTTGAGCAGTTCTTGTAATTTTCTCTGGGCAACCCCCTGGTCAGAGAGTTGTTGCTGTTGAATCTTCTCGGGGATGCCGAACCAACTATCAAACGGCAGGGCTGACTTGAGCGGGTCAATGAACATCTCGCCCTGCATCCAGTCGGGCAAGAACGGCATGGGCACGCGCACAGTTCCACGCAGACGTGAGGGCAAGCCTTCTTCAGGCCGGTAGGCGGTGGCGAGAAATTTCTTTATCCGGTAATACGATGACAGCATGGCCGGGCGGTCGATGGAGTGCAGCGCCCACTTGGCTGCGCTCTGGGTTGTCCAGAACTCATACGGCATAACCATGCCGAGCCAGGTGTTGTAGTTATAGCGCCTGTTGTAATTCAGTAAGGCGCTGTCCCGGCCAAACTCACCGAAGCGGGTTGAGGCATAGCGAGCATCAGAGTAGCCCGTCTTGACGTGGTCAAAATAGCGGGCCAGTCGGCTTTGAGTCGCTTCGTCCAGGTCGCCAAATTTTAGTGGCGGCTTCTGGCTCATCTTGAGCGCTTCTTCGCGCATCGCGTCAACGGCTTCATGGCCCCGCGTGTACATGAGTTGGTCAAGGCCCGTCCCGGTGTGCAGCTCGGGTTTGACAATGCTTTCAAAATCTTGAATGAAGGATTGCGGCGTCGTGGGTGGCTGTTCGCCCATCCCCCGAAGGCGCTTGACCACATCGGCTTCCAGGTCATCGGCCAGACTGGTTACTGACTCGGGTGAACCGAAGCCCTCAAGGAATTTCAGGGCTGCGTCATTGGGCGGCTCGCCCGTGAGCGGGTTTGCCTCTTTCATCGCGGCGAGTATCGCTTCTTTGACTTTCTCGACGAGTTTCCCTTTATCCGCGCCTTTGTCTTTGATAATCTTGTCCAGCGCCTCATAAACGCGCTTCTTGTTTACGCCTAAGTCTTGAAACCATTGGGGATTAGACGAGTTAGTGTGCTTGTAGCCCTCTTCCGTCTTGTAGGTTGCCGGGGCATCACCTGAACCCAACTGGTCTTTGAAGTCCTTAGCCGTCGCGTCAATTTGGCTCGACAATTCTTCGGGCAATTCGCCGCGTGGCTTGGTGATTGCGTCCGTCTCGGGGATTGTCCCAATGCGCTTCGCTTCTTCTCGCAAACCGCCAATCGTCCGGCTCTCTTCAGGGCTGCCATGCCGCGATATATATTGGTCAATCTGGGCTTGTTCTTCTGGGCCGAGCGCCGCCCCGCCTGACTTTTTATCGAATGCACCAAAAGCGCCTTGTGCCTCTTGCTGAATACCGGCAATGCTCTCCTGGTAGGCCGCCATTGCGTCGGGGTTGCCGCCCAGCGCAGCCAGGCCGCGCCGTTCTTCATTCCAGATTTGCTTGATGCTATCGACGCGCTGCTGCCAGTGAGCGGCATACGCCTCTTGGATTTGTTCGGCGGGGAGTTGTCTCACTTTAGTTCGGAAATCCGCCACGCCCATCTTGTCGAGTTTCTTCCAGTCTCGAATGCGCTCGCGCCAGGATAGGAATAACTCGCGCTGCTGGTCGGGGAGAAGTTTAGCGACTGAGTTATCAATCGCCTGGGCATAAGTCTCTTCTGCCATCGTAATTTTCTGATAGCGAGCGTCAAGTTCCTGGGTGATGCCTTCCCAGGTTTGGGCGGTGGGCTTACCCGCGAGTTGAGCATCGAAGAACTCTTGGAGCGTATTATTGCGATACTCGAAAAAGCCCTGCCAATCTTTTCTCCACGACTTGAAGTTCCGAGTCACCTCGGAACCTTCCAACTTCAACCCGGCGGCCTTCGCGCCCTCGGTCAGTCCGCCCATCCGGGCTTCCATCCTATCCCACTGGCGCTTCCAGTAAGATTGGCCGTCACGCTGCATTCGCTTCCACATCGCATCGACTAAATCAGGGTTGCTACCGTTCCGAATTTCTTCTGCGAGTTTGGCCGTGTCTAAGTCGTGCCGGATTGTGCCGCCGTGCCACTCATCCATCGCGTCGCCCCACACCTTCACGAATCCGCCCGGCCCTTCGGTTTTCACCCGGCCCAGCGTTTCCTGGGTCAGGGTTTCGAGTGCGGCGTCGTTCAGATTGTCAAGGTGCTGCTCAAGTTTGGTTTTCACCCCATCGAAAAACGTCTCAATCGTGGATGAGTTGCGCGACTTGATTGCATCCGTCAGGCCATCTTGAATAGAGGCCATAAACTCATCGGTCAAGATACCGCCGAGCGGGCGGCCCATCTTCTGCTCAACGGTCGAACGCAGGGCGCTACCGCTCACGTTCAGGTCGCCCGTTACAAGGTCGTCGAGAATGTTCGGGTTGAGCTTGGCGTCCTCAGTCAGATTCTCAATCACCTTAGATAACTCTGGCCCCAGGTCGCGAGAGAGTTGGGGGTTGAAGTCGGCAATCTTCTGCCACGACTGGCCGGTTTTGCCAAACATATTTTCACCGCGAGCATAAAAGACAGTTGAAGCGTGCTCGCTCGAAAGTTTCTCGATTTGCTGGGCGGCTTTCCCAAAATCCCAGCCGTCCTTATTGATGGCCCCCATCCACTGAGAGGCGTCATTCACCCAGCCGGTCTTGAACTTCTGGGCGTCGGCAAGTATCTCCTGGGCTTTGCCCGCCCCGCTCACAAACGGATTGAGTTTACCTTCAATCATCGCCGCTTTCTCTAAATCATCGGCGGCTTTGAGCGCGAACTCGCCCGATACTGTAGCCCCTTCAAGCAGACGGGTAGGCATGAAGCCGCGCAGTTTCCAGAAGTCCTCAATTGCTCCCGGTGTGAACGTGCCCATCGCCCCCCGGCCAATCATGGTAAACACGTTATTGATGAAGTTCTTGACCGGATAGGTAGGATTGAGTTTGAGGAACGCGAGTGATTGCGCCTGCTTGGTGAGGTGGGCCATACCTTCGACTAATCCGCGCTGCTCTACTCCAAAGCGCAAGACCGCCTGCTTCATGGCTGACTCAGCCACCTTGTCGCCAATCGCGGCGATAGCCAGCGACGAGTCAGCCGCCACCAACCCGTCGCCCTTGAACATCTCAAGTGACGCCCGGAGTACGTCAGGGTTGAATGCCTCGACCGCGATATTCCCCTTCGCCAACAAGGCTTCAAATGCCTTCTGAGCATCAGGCAGCATCGAGAGTTTATCCGACAGCCTTGCGAACAATGCCGCGTGTTGGCCTTCTTCAATCTGGCGCACAATGCCAACCGCGTTTTCGCCCAGCACCGCGCCCATGAATTTTAGTAGGGGTCGCTCAAAATCGCCCGCTGCGTTATAGGCCCGAGCCACCAGGCCCACTTCGGGCGCGACTGCTTTGAGAAACTGCTGGACGTGCTGGCCTTCGAGCGTAGCGACCATGTGGCCGAACTCAGGGCCAATCGCGCCCCCCGCCGCCCGGTCGATGGCGCGAGCGAAAGCGCTCACATCGTACTCGCCATTCTTGAGCACAGCCGGAAGTAACCGGCTTTGAATGTTGGTGGAAATGATATTGACAAACTCTTGAGCGCGAGAGGCAGGCGTCAGCGCGAGTGGGTTCCACTTAGACTGAGAGGCAATATCAACCGCCTCGCCCACCTTGCCCTTAAGCAGACTCTTGAGCGCATTGCCCTGAACGGGAGCCTTCATCGGGTCACCGCCAGTGGCCCACAGGGTGAAACGTTGCGCCGCTGTCAGCTTGGATTTTTCTGCGCTCGTCGCGGCCTCTTGGGCAATCTCTAGCGCCTCTTGGGCTTTGGATAGACTGCTCGTAGCCTCGGCTAGTTTTTCCGCGTCGCCTGCTTCACCCGCAACCTTGACGATATCCGCCGCAGCGCTCAGGGCTTCTTCGGCTTTCAGTACATCTCCCGCCGTCTCAACCCCCGTCGCAATCTTGGCTGAGAGCAAGAACTTGCGTTGAGCCTGTAAATACTCAACCGGCTTCAGAAAGCCCATCACCACATTGAGCGGGTCGGCAGCCACATGGAAAAAGAGGTCGTGCATCTGAGCGCGAAGCGCCAGCGCCCCCATGCTGTTGTATTCTTCGTCCTGAGCCTTGAGCATGGCTTCGCGGTAGTCCATGCCCTGTCCAACGTACTGCACAATCTTCTGGCGAGCGCGTACCAGGCCATCTACGCCGGGCATATCGCTATCGAAGTACAGACGGAGTTCGGGTTTGCTCACCCCATCTGTCGTGTAATTTGTAACTTCGGCATTCAACCCGGCGGAAAAGTCAGCCGAGAGGGAACCTGCGTACCATGCGGCCTTCAAGTCTTTGTTGAAGTCGTTCCAGGTCTGCTCATTGCCATAGGCGTTGAGCGCCTGAGTGGCGAAGCCCGTCGCTCGCTCAAGTGTTTCGGCTCCAATGTCGAGCCACTGTAATGTTTTACCAACCGGAGTTTCGTTGAACCATTGCAGCGCTTTGCCGACGCTGCTCTGCGAGAAGCCGGGTAGCGCATTCATCACCCACTTCTCGGCCCCGCTCAGTTTGTCGTAGTTGGGCGTATTCTGCGGCCCCTGGTCTGGGGAATAACCTACTGGGAACTTAGGGTCAAACTGGGTCGGGTCTTGAGCGCCGCGCAGCACGCCCTTGTCTTTACCGCCAATGATAATGTGCTGCGGCTCGGCCATGTGGAGCGGCTGGCCCTGAAATTTTTTAGCCAGGGCCGTGACACCACCGCCCACAACCTGACGCGGGTTGTTCTTCGGGTCAGTGTTGAACGTGGGTTTTTGTTGAACAGTCGGCTTTTGTTCGCCGTGACGTTGGTCGGTGAGTGGTTGAGTTGGCCCAGCGGGCTTTATAGGTTTGGTCGCCATTTAGGCTCCAATGCGCCACTGAATGAGGCCGCCACGAGAGCCGCCACCACCCCCGCCCCCACTCCCGCCATCACCATAACCCCGCCCGCCGCGATAATAGCCACTGTCGCCCCAATCACCCCAACCGCCGCCCCCGTAATCATAAG
>Ga0070687_100000739_pt1 | contig 10854 bp, 1 predicted proteins | sample KBSS33LmetaG_FD_64678 | JGI IMG/M metagenome (GOLD analysis project Ga0070687, IMG submission 64678) | Switchgrass rhizosphere microbial communities from Kellogg Biological Station, Michigan, USA - KBS S3-3L metaG | ecosystem: Host-associated > Plants > Roots > Rhizosphere ... | reverse complement strand
GCGGACGAGACGTAGCCCTGGTCCTTGACCTCCAGCGGGCGATTCACCGCTTCGCCCTCGCGCGGCGCGCGCTGCGAGAGTTGGCCCTGAACGGTCATGGTCGCCGCGACCAGAATCGCCACGGTCGCGATGTGAGCGGCGGGTCTGCAGAGCCCGGTCGTGAGCGCCACGGGAGAAGGGTACAACGCGAAGCCGCCAGATCATTGCGGTTCGGAGTGTCGTGGATGGGCTAGGGGCTGATCTCGTACCGGTCCTCGTGACCGGCCAGCGCGCCGATGTCGGGGCGACGAGGAGCGCGATGAGCGCGCTCGTCCGATCACGACACGAACGTCGCGGGCGGCGGCTGCTGTAGATCGCGGAGTTCGCGAAACGGATCGGTTGCGGAACCGACGCGACGTGATGGGTTTTGTCTTGCTGCGAAAGAATTCGCTTGCCGCACGATCGTGTCCCGGCGTGAATGTGTTTCGCAAATTGAACAACGGAAAACGCCGATCACCGGGGGGAAGGATCGGCGACTCGTGATGGAGGAAGGTCTCGTGACGCGAGTCCCTGGAACTGGGTTCGACTCGAAACGACGCGGTTGCGCGGTGTCGCGAGTGAGGTTGCTGCTACACGCGGTCTACGAGTCGAGCGGACGTTCGCCGAGAATCCGTCGCAGTTCTCCGCGTCGTGTGGTGCGTGCGAGGGGCGAGCAAGAACACGTTGAAGATCCGAGGCTAGAAGAAGTGGTTGTCGAAAAGCGAGCACTTGCGTCGTTAGATCAGGAGGTCTCTCGTGGCGAATGAGCATTCTCATCACCTTGGCCCGATGTGGATCGGTCGTTGGGCTCTTCTGCTTCTGGCGAGCTGTGGAGGACCCAAGTCCGATGGCGTTCGCTCGGCACCAGCGGCGGTTGCGACCGCGCCGGCAGTACCCGCGTCGGCCATAGCAAAAGCGACTCTGTCTGTGCTCAGGGAGCGTTCTGGGAGGCCGTTGCCAGAAGGCCTGGCCGAGGCTTTTGAACGAGTTCCGGACGGGTTGCGCCCGCGGTTCCCCACGTCGATGGCGCCGTCAGCGCGCGTGCGGATCCCAGGTGCGTCGCTGGCTGCGGTGCAGCTCGACGACGTGGGGAGCGGCGCTGGCGTCGACGTCGCTCTGGAGGGCGCGCTGATCGTTGATGCGGAAGCCGCAGACGGCTACGTCGTATACCCCAAAGCCCACGTTTCGGGAGCGACGCTGTTGCATCGGGCGCTACCGGATGGGCTGGAGGACTACCTTAGTTTCGACAAGACACCGGCCGGCGCAGCGGTTTCGTACAAGCTTTCGCTCCGTAAGGGAGTGAGCGGGCTTCGGCTCGTGGCCGGCACGCTCGAACTATTGGATGCCAAAGGCGCGCCACGGCTCAGGGTCGCGCCTCCTTATGTCGTGGGCGCGGACGGAGTGCAGACTGACGCCAGGCTTGCAGTTGAAGGCTGCCGGGTCGACACCGACGCGGCTGCGCCTTGGGGCCGGCGCCCGACGTCCCCCGGCGCGACCAGCTGCACGGTGCGCGTCAGCTGGGACGACGACGAGGTCGTGTACCCGGCACTGCTAGACCCGCGCTGGACGACGACTGCTACCAGCATGGTCGCGGCGCGGACCGACCACACCATGACGACTCTGGCGAACGGACAGATCCTCGTGGTCGGCGGACGGGCGAGCACGACCAGCACGACGGGCCTCAACACTGCCGAGCTGTTCAATCCGGCCGGCGGCGGGACGTGGGCTGCGACGACTCCGATGAGTGGGGTGCGTTTCTCGCATTCGGCGACATTGTTGCCCACATCGTCGAACACCTCGACGAGCGGGCGCGTGCTGATCGCTGGCGGCGTGACGGGCACGGCGACAGTGAACACGTCTCAGCTCTGGAATCCGGCGACCGGGCAGTGGGGGACGGGGCCGAATCTGAACGCAGCTAGACATGGGCACACGGCGACGCTGATGCCGAACGGCAACGTCCTTGTCGCGGGCGGCATGAGCCTGGCGAATGGCACGACCACGGTGCTGAATACCGCGGCGATCTATACGAACCCCACGACGGGGACGAGCACGGGCTCGTGGGCGGCGACCGGGAACATGGGGCCGGCGCGGCGCTTTCACACGGCGACCCTGCTGACGACCAATAGTCAGAACAATACGAGCTTCAACAACATGGTGCTGGTAGTGGGCGGCAACACGGGCGGGACGACCAGCACGACCAGCGTGCAACTTTTCAATACATCGACTTCGATGTGGTCGAACACCACCGCGCTTGCTGCGGCGCTGGAGGGGCAGACAGCCACCCGCCTGGCTAACGGCAACGTGCTGATCACAGGCGGGCGGACGAACAACGGCGCTCCGGTCAACACCACGGCGGTGTTCACGATTCCCGTGACGGGCACGTCGGCGTCGTGGCCGTCGGGTGGAAACATGCAGGCGGCGCGCATCGCGCACACGGCTACGCTGCTGGGGACAACACTCGCGACGACCGGATCGGTGCTGGTCGCGGGCGGATCGACGAACGGGACGGCGGCGATCAACACCGCCGAGTTGTGGAACGGATCTGCGTGGTCATTGATCGCGACCAACATGCCGGCCGCTGTCCAGGCGCACACGGCCGCTCTGCTCGGCAACGGGACGGTGCTGGTCGCGGGGGGCAACAGTGGTACGAATGCGGTCAACACGGCGCGGATTTTCGACCCGTCGCTGGGGGTGGGCTGCACGGCGAGCAACCAGTGCCTGAGCGGTTTCTGTGTGATCCCCAGTGGTCAAAGCAGCGGTGTCTGCTGCGACACGGCCTGCACGAACGCGTGCATGGCCTGCAACCTTTCCGGGTCCGTCGGGACCTGCTCGGCTCGACCGAACGGGACAACCTGCAACGATTCTAACGCCTGCACGAATGGCGATTCCTGTCAGGCAGGCAACTGTAGCGGCGGGCCGGCCGTCACCTGTCCTGGGGCTGATCAATGCCATTCGGTCGCCGCATGCGTTCCGTCGAGCGGCTGCCCGACGCCGGTACAGTTCCCGGACGGCACGGCCTGCAACGACAACAACGCCAGCACGGAGATCGATGCGTGTCGCGGCGGCTTGTGCATAGGGGCCGCGGATCCCGCAGTCGTCATCGGTTTTGAGGCGCTCGGCCGCTGGTCGATCGGGCAGGGCGCGACCGCGAGTATCGTCGGCCTGAACTCGAATCATACCCAGGGCAGCAAGTCGCTCGAGGTCACCGGGCAAAACTATATCCCGATCAATAGCGTCAAGATGACCTCGCCAGGCAGCGTCGCGCCGATTGCGCTGCTCGACATCCTCCTGCCGATCCAACAGGGGAACCCGAACTGGTTTGGATCCGTTCAGTTGTTCGTAAGTGCTCCGTCGATTGGGATCAACAACGCGTTCCTGGGGCAGGCCGAGCTCACGGGTCTGCAACTCGCAACCTGGCAGACCCTCGGTTTCCAGCTAACCGCTGACCAGGTCACCAGGCTGTCCGGATCGTATAGTGATCTCACGTTCACGATTGCGCTGAATGTCCCGTTCAACGAGACGGGCCACTATCTGTTCGACAACCTGCGTTTCGCGCCAGCCGTACAACCTGTGCTTCTTGGTGTCGCTCAGAACACCGCTGGCGTGCTGAAGGCGGTCTTCGGATATCAAACCGCTGAAACGACAAGCATCCCTTACGGTCCGGCGAATGCTCTCTTGGACGACACAGGGTTCTTGTCAAATCCACCTGACTACCCTCCGGAGGTGTTCCTTCCGAATGATCACACCCCGTTCTCAACGAGGCTCGCTGGAAATCAATTGACCTGGAGGATCGGTGCCGCGACCGCGACGGCGACCCCTTCATCCACGCCCCTGCAGACTCAGCCGGGGCCCAACGGCACGCGAGTTGCGATCTTACCTGACGGGTCCCTTCTGAATCTGGATACGGACTCAGATGGTCCGATTATAGATGACACCGTGGTTGCGTCCGACACGTCGTATACCAACGCCGACAATATTTACGACATCAACAACGGCGCCGAGTTTCCGATCGGACCGACATCGGCGGGGACGCTTCCCGGTTCGTTCAAGGTGACTGACGATGGCGCGGCCGCGTACAACCTACCTCTGGAGCTCCCCGGTGGTCGAAATGGCGTGCAGCCGTCTTTGACGCTCAGCTACAACTCACGCGGGGGCAATGGCTTCCTGGGCCCCGGATGGACGCTGCAGGGTCTTCACCGTATCAGTCGCTGCAAGCGACCTTATGGTTTGGCCCTCGACAAGGGACTTGATCCGTCGGCGATCACGTACACCAGCACAGATGAGCTATGTCTCGATAATGAACCCCTCGTTGCCGTGGGGACCGACGAGTATCGAATGAAGCGGGATCAGCAGAGCAAGATCGTCGTCACGACGAAGAACAACGACGGTCCGCTGAGTTTTACCGTTTATCTCAAGAATGGCCAAATCCAGTACTACGGCACGGACGACTCCACGCGCTCGGTGCGACACCGGGTCACGCATATCGGCGACACCTCTGCCGACGCAGTACTGGTGGCCACCGATTGGTACCTCGCGAAAACCGTAGACCGGTTCGGCAATACGATGACCAACACCTATCAGTTCGAGACGGTGTTCGTAGAACCCGGCATCTTGGCGTCCGGCCCCGCTTACCCAAAAACGATCGAGTACACCAGCAACCCGATAACAGGCCGAGCCGCCACGAACAAGATTTCCTTCTCGTATGTTCCAGACCCGTTCATCGTCGTCAAATGGGCGGGCGGAGTCGCCGGTCGCGGTGCCTCCATCCTGTCATCGATCGACATCACGGCGCCGAATCCCGTGACGCCGTCGCTGGTCACGACCTACAAGCTGACCTACCTGACGCCGGAGGTCACCGGTCCTGCGCATATCTCACGCCGTGCGCTCCTCAGGCGCGTGCAACGGTGCGACGGTAAGGGGGTCTGCATGGCCCCGACTATTTTCGGTTGGTCGCTGGGATCGTACGCAGTTCGACATGTTCCGACGGACATTAGCGACTTCTTCTGTCCGACCTCCATCTGCCCACAGATCGACGACTGCTCGCATGACGCGCAGGTGTTCTCGCGCACCATGATCTCCGCGGATGTGAATGGCGACGGCCGCGAGGATCTCCTTTACCGCCCGAACATTCAAAATGGTTACTGCACCCAGTCCCCGCGACCCTCCACCGCGTTCCGCGTCAGGCTTGGTGGCCCCGGTGGACTTGGTCCCGCCATCGAGACCGGCCTCCCCGACATCACGAACGAGGAATTCAATCACAAAGCCTATCCTCCCGTCGCCGTCCTGGACATCGATGGCGACGGCAAGACAGACATCTTCGCGCTGCAAGAAGGTGAGTTTTTCGGAGACCAGGGACGGCCGGTGTCGATGTTTTGGAGCCTCTTTCGATCGACAGGCTCGGGTGGATTCTCACGGCAGCCGCCGGGTCTCACCGACGCACAGTTTTTCGATGAAGCCTTCAATCCGGAAGTTGGGGGCATCACTAACTCATTCGGTCGCTTTTTCCCAGCCGACATCAACGGGGATGGGCTAACTGACGTCGCGCGGTCCTACTTCAAAGGGACGGAGGAGTCCGATGAGTGCAACGGAAGGCTGAAAATTAGAATGAACGCAAACGGCAGCCTCGGCCCTTACGAGACGATGCCGTTCGCCGCAACGTGGATCACTGGCCCTCCGGGGCTACGTGACTGCCAAGCCCATCCCAAACCGCGCGGCCTCTTCATAGGCGACATCGACGGAGATGGTCGTACGGAGATTGTAATGTCTGGCGATCCAAACCCCAGCTACGGTGTCCGGCGAGGAATGGCCGGTTTCGGCACTATTAGCACCAACATACCGAAGGAGCCCGCCGAGTACAGAACCATCGATGTGAACGGCGACGGACTACCGGATGTCCTTCGCCAGTCCGTATTCCCGAGCAGCGACAGAAGTTTGAAGCTATGGATCAACACAGGAAACGGCTTTTATACCCAAAGAACCGTTCCTGATGATGAGACGCCGCTGCGATCGCTCTTCAATGATGTGTTTCCTGGGTTCATAGACGACATCAACGGCGATGGGATTGACGATGTGTTCGTACCCGGTTGCGGTACGAGTGCGGGCCCGGCGAAAGCGTACATCGGTGATGGAACGGGAAGCTTCCAGGCAATCACCCTCGACGTGCCCCGTGCCTACACGCAGGTGGAGAGGGGGGGCTTTCATGCCCAAACGTGCATGGCCACGTATATGGACGTGGATGGAGACGGCCAAAAGGACGTGGTGCAGGGCGAGGAAGGCTCGAACACTCTCCACATCTACTTTCGCGACAAGATGCGCCCCGACCGGATCCAGACAGTTGATAATGGTCTGCGCGATCACGTTGGGATCGAGTACGGGCGCCATGCGCCCGTGGAGGCATGCCAATACCCAAACCTATGCCGGGGGCGGAATGTTGAGGTCGTAACGGGATACACCATCAACGAGGGTCAGATAGCGCCGGGCGACGATCCGACAACGCACTACTCGATGACGTACAGCGGCCCGAAGGTCGACGCGCTGGGCGGAGGCTGGCTCGGGTTTGCCTCCGTCGAGGTCCACAACGATCGTACGCACGTCCGCTCGCGCCGCCTCTTCGATCTCGACCGGCACATCGGAAGCTGGCGCCCCTTGGCAGGTCACCCGACGTTCGAGAGCACCTCATACGCACTCAGCGGCACAAACCGTATCATCACGCGGCAACGTACGACGATCTACACAGTTCAGGCGACCAATCCCGCCGACCCGAATGGTCCCTACGTGGTCGTTCCGGGTACGGTGGATGACCGGGAGATCGAGCAGGCTCCGGGACAAGGCTTCGACCCGTCCAGTCCGCAGCGGTGGATGGTCCAAAACAATACCTACGATAGTGTTGGAAATCTCAAGCGGCGAGAGACGCAAGGGATCAGGCTGGGATCCCTGGACGTCGTCGAGTACGGGATAACGAACGATGTGGGCCGTTGGTTGATCGGAAAGATCAACAGCGTGACGGCGACGAGTACGTTCAACGGTGATTCCGACCAGCGAGTGACGACATTTCAGATCGACCCAGCGACGGGCGCGATCATGAGCCGCACTGTACAGCCGGGCGATCCGAAGCTGGAATTGACCAGCGTGTATCTGCGCAACAAGGATGGTCTCGTTTACGACATAACAGAGACTCCGGTTCAAGGCACAACGCGGGAGGTGCGGATTGCGTTTGATGAGGTAGCGGGCACATGGCCGGCCAAGATCCGAAACCCGCTGGGTCACACCACGCGTATGACGTACCACCCGGGCCTCGGCGTTCTCGCCAGCGTCATCGACCCGAATCACGTTCGTACCCGCTGGCAAGTCGACGGGTTCGGCCGAACGCGGGCCCGATTCGACGGACAGGGAGCGACGGTCCAGTTCCATTTCGACCGCCCAAATGCGACTTCGAAGGGCCTGATAAAGTCATGGACGAATTCGGTAGGGCGCTCTGGATCGGAGATTACGGATACGCTGGATCGGGAGATAAGGCGGACCGAAACAGCCTTTGATGGGGTGCATACGGTTACATCGACGCGGTACTACGACCCGCGCTCGGGACTTCCCCACTTCATCTCTCGCCCATTCGGTGCAACCGGCGGGACCGCCGATGCCGGCAGAGGAACGACCTTCGAGTACGACGAAATGGCTCGCTTGCTATCGTTTGCGCCGCGCGGGGCGGCCACCAAGACGATGTCCTATGCGGGCTTTAGACAAACGGAATTCTTGGACGGCGTCAGAAAAGCGTACCGAGTCGAGGACGGTGCGGGACACCTGACGACCAGCGCGGTGGTGGAGCCGACGTCGTCTGCACCGAACGGCGAGATCGTGACGACCTACGACTATGGAGCGTTCGGCCGACTCAGGCAGGCGCATCTGCCTGGCGGCAGCGTCGCGGGCATGGACTACGACCATCTCGGGCACAACACAGGAATCACCGACCCAGACGCCGGTCGGCGAACGACGGACTATGACGCCTTCGGTGACGTTGTCGGAGAAACCTTTCCCGGGCAGGCTGCGCTGACCTATATCCGAGACCGCCTCGGTAGGATCGAACTTCTGACGTCGGGAGACGGAACGACGACGAACCACTGGGACAGGGGCGGCGTTCTCGGCAAGCTCGGGAGCACAACGAGTCCGTTCGGCGTGACGACGACGTATGAATATCAACCGAATGAACTTCTCTCTGCCTCGACGTGGACGGTTGACGGATCGCCGTTCAGGTTCGACTGGTCCTATGACAGTTCCGGCCGACTGCAGACGATCAAGTATCCGGACATCGGTGCCGGCTCCCGATTTGAAGTCAGCGTGGGATACGGACTCGACGGCCGGCAAGCATCCGTCCAGGTCCCGGGAACGTCCCCGTTCTGGCAAAAGGCCAGTGTTCAAGACGACGGCCAGATATTTACAGAGGCTTTTAGCAATGCCCTGTCGAGCCTTTACGACTCCGACGCCGATACCGGTCGTCTGAAGCACATTTCGACGGGGTTCGGTGCAGTCGTGGACGCTGCCGACGGGACAGGGCGTACTCTTCAGAATGCGCTCCAGAGCCTTGGCTACGCCTATTACCCTGATGGAAAGGTTCAGAAGCGAACCGATGAGCCTCTCGCCGCCGTCGAGACATTTAGCTATGACAATGCCGATCGCCTCACGGACTGGAACGTCGCATCGACGCAGACAGCTGTGCATTTCGGGTACGACGACACCGGAAATCTCCGGACCAGAAATGCAGTAGCGCCGTCGGCCACGACGACGGAGACCTACGGGTACGGTGAAAACGGCGCAGGCCCGCACGCCGTGACGAGCGGCCCTCTGGGCTCATATGGCTATGATTCGAGTGGGCGCCAGAAATCGAGGCCGGGCGTAGCATCCATAACATCAACGGCCTTCGATCTGCCGAAACACATCGACGGGTCGACGCCGGTCGACTTCAAATACGACAGCGCAGGGAGACGAGTCCTGAAGCAAAGCGCGTCGAGTACGACCATCACGGTCGGCTCATTGTACGAGCGCCGAACGCAAGGCGGGACTGTCACGCACGTCTTCTATCTTCCGGGCGATGGCAGGGTCGTGGGCCAACTCAGTTGCTCGTCTCAGGCCATCTGCAATAGTCCGATGTTCTTCCATCCTGATCGTCTCGGAACGGTCGACACCGTTACGCAGCAGAGTTTGGTTGGTCGGCAGAAGCGCGATCCTTTTGGCCGCGCCTATGCGCCCGGAAGCCTCACTGAGCCAGGTCCAATCGTGTCGGTCGGATTTGCGGGGCTAGCGGAGGATGATGAGACGGGTCTCATCAACATGAATCACCGCCTTTACGACGCGACTGCCGGCCGTTTCATCACGCCCGATCCGTTTGTGAAAGATCGTTATTCTGGCCAGGACTACAATCGGTATTCATACGCGCGGAATAATCCGCTGTCATTCGTCGACGTGACCGGTCTGTTGGCGACGGGGATCGATCTGCATGGACTGCCTGGCCAGGAGTACCTGGGAGCTGCTGATGTGGGAATCGTGCTGGAGGGCGATGCCGAGTTTGATGACGGATATTTCAACACCAGGCCGGCGTCCGAGGCGCAATACGTCGGCGAGCACATAACGTTCAACGACGACGGTACCTATTCGACGTGGTACCCGGAACTACACGAAACGGTCGTTCACAACCCTAAGCCAGCGGCTCCCGATCCTACGGCACTGCCATCGACGTTCGCTCGGGTTGCGAACACGTTCTTCGCAGTCGAGAGGTGGAGTATGGACCTCATCCCTGGTCCCATGGGCGAATGGGGAAAGATGGGCATCAACCTCCTGCATTCCGGCACATGCCTGGCGGCCGGTTGTGATGTCAACGGCATCGTCGAGGGTCCTGGAGGAGAACGGACTGCGTTTCAAACGACGATGGACGTCGTAACCGTGGTGGGTGCAGTGCTGCCATTCTTGGGCGAGGCTGGCGTCGGTGCCGAGGTGGCGTCGGAAGTAGCGCAGGGGCCGAAGGCAACGCTGGAGCTCGCGGAAGAAATACTTGGGAATACGCCGCGGGGAGCACAAGCCATAACGGTGCTGGAAACCGCGGAGGGTCCGACGCTCGTCGCCGGCGGCGAGGCCGATCTCACTGCTGCCCAAATCGCTCGCGCCGAGGCTCGGGGGCTGACACCAGTTGCGGAGGCTGGTCGCCACGCTGAAGAGAGCGCGATTATCCAAGCCGGCGATCGAGGTTTGACTCCTACGCGAGGCGTGACGACTATCAACGTGTGCGAAGGGTGGTGCGTTCCCTTCATCGAGGAGCTTGGTGGTACGGTCAGCGGCAAGTACTACTGGTTCCCGTTCAAGTAGCGGCAATTGGAAGCCCAGACGGACGACGCGCTAGTCGCGGCGCTAAAAGAAAGGGCGGCCTCCGGGCCGCCTGCCAACCGGAAAGGGCTTCAGGCGTATCTGCGCCCCGCATCGTCAGAGACGATCGCGACGGCTGAAGAAGACCTGGGATTCCCCCTAGAGCCGTTCCTGCGACGAGTGTATGCGGAGGTCGTGGGCGGAGGAATCGGGCCAGGTTACGGGCTGCTGCCGCTATCAGGGCAAGAATCGCTGCCCGTCGTCTATCGGGAATTTCGTGCGCATGGTTGGCCTGAGAAGCTGTTGCCAGCCTGGGATTGGGGCTGCGCGATCTGGTCGTGCGTAGACTGCGGCGATTCCTGCGGTTCCATTGTTACGCACCACGGTGGCACAGCGCGTACCCTTACGAGGTTTACGACGCGATCTTGGTTGCGGTCATGGATGGACGGCGTCGACCTCTTGAAGGAGCTATTCGAAGAAAACGAAAGG
>Ga0070687_100000733_pt1 | contig 10894 bp, 12 predicted proteins | sample KBSS33LmetaG_FD_64678 | JGI IMG/M metagenome (GOLD analysis project Ga0070687, IMG submission 64678) | Switchgrass rhizosphere microbial communities from Kellogg Biological Station, Michigan, USA - KBS S3-3L metaG | ecosystem: Host-associated > Plants > Roots > Rhizosphere ... | reverse complement strand
GTCGCAGGTTGTACGAGCTCTGGAGAGAGCGCGGCATACGCTGGAGCAGGACTAATTGTAAGGGACTGCGATATCTGCAAATGACAATAGTCCAATAACTTCAATAGGACTAGCCTTGTTCGCTTTCATCGGCCTACGGTTTGCGTTGTTTTCTTGGAATTCGTCCGAGCTGGTCGAAAAAAAAGCCCGGTGAGCAGACCGGGCTTTTATTTTTACGAGACCATCATCAACCGCACCTTCTAACATCGGAGCACTTGAGATACTTATAATTCTATCATTCAAGGCTATGTGGCACCAGTTAAAGTGCAAAAGCACCAACGCTTTTTTTGTAAGACCGTGGAAAGTGCGATCATTTTTCAGCACTTGTTAAACCTCGACTCCGGCCGCACTTTAGAAGATTTCTGCACCCTCCCCCGTTCTGGAAAGCGATCTTAGCTTTAGTAAGCACTAACACTGTTGGAAGTAGACAATCCTTTCCAAAATACTGCTAAAGATAGCTATCAATATAGCTATCAAGTTGCGAAGCTTAGTTAAGTACCGGATTTCTGATAGCTATCTATATAGATAGCTATCAAGTGCTGGTATTATTGAGCTAGGCACTAATTGTCATTTAACCAGGGGCGCTTCATGATTTTTGCGTGTGTTAACACTAAAGGAGGTGTTGGCAAAACAACGACTGCAGTTCATTTAGCAGTCATGCTTGCTAATGATGGAACGACTTTATTAATTGATGGCGACCAACAACAGAGTTCGGCCAGTTGGGCGGCATGGCGTAGAGAGACGGATTTATCGCCTTCCCCGACGACAACTTGCCTTACCGGCAAAGCAATACTGTCAGAAGGCAATCAACTTGCAAAGAATTTTAAGCACGTTGTTGTCGATGCCGGCGGACGTGATTCTTATGGACTTAGATCTGCATTATTGCTAGCTCAACGAGCGGTTATCCCTATTGGTGCTAGTAACCTTGATGCAGCTTCAATGACAGATTTGTTGGAGGTTGTTGAGCTTGCAAGGGACTACAATCAAAATTTAGATGTGCGTGTTTTGCTTACGCGTGTAGATCCTCGTACTAAAGACGCAACAGAAATGCTTGGTTTTTTAGCTGAACAAAAGCTTCGAGTCCTTAATACTCAAGTTTGCGAACGAGTTGCATATCGACGAGCTGTCGGGGAAGGAGCAACTGTATCTGAACATGGTCGGGACCTCGCTGCTATCGCAGAAATGCAAGCCTTTTTCCGCGAGGTTATGGAATGAAGAAAAAGCCTGATGTTAGTGGCTTCGAGGGACTTAAAGATCCCATGTCTTTTATTGATGCTGCTGTAGCAGAAAGTGGGAATAAACCATCACAAACCTCGGCTCCAACAAATTCGCCCTCCTCTTCTGCGTCGAGTCTTACCACTTTAACAACACATGCGAAACCCGAGCCAACCGTTCAGAAAATTTTCCGGATACGTTGGGACATCTCAAAGGCGCTAAAAATATACGTTGCCGAGCAAAGTGCAATCACCGGTAAGCGTGTCACAGAAGCCGAAGTTGTTGAAAATCAATTAGAAATTCTTTTGGCTGAATATTTAAATAGATAGCTATCAATATAGCTATCTATCTATATAGATAACATTCTATATTGATAGCTAGCTATCATAATTGCATCTTGAGTCATTCAAATGCGGAAATGTTGTAGCAACATACAAAATGCTTGCGGCACGATTGATTCTTGTTGCATACTATTGTCTGAGGAATAAATAGCGATGATCGTAATGTTCAATAATATTGTCGAGCCCCGCGTATTCCGTGAATTGGTCGCCGCAGGCAGCGTCACCAATGTAATAGTTCAAGGTGCCGACAAAGGATTGGTAATTGTCCTGCGCGTTGGACTTAATGAACGAATATTGGGCGCTGTGCGTGGTGGCCCAAGATATTTTCAAAGCATTGACGGAGCAGCGTCGATGCTACAGCAGGCTGGAATTGTTAAGTTCGAGGTAGATTCCTCGAATTGGGTGCCAAGAACTATGGCGAAAAAGGTTGCAGCTTGATTTTGGAGTCAGTAAATGACAAAAGGCTAAAACAGCTTGGAGTAGAAAAGCAAAAGCCCCGATAGTGCGGGGCTTTGCAATATTCGGGTCGGGACGCTTTGGCGAGCGCGTGAACAGTTTGGCGACTGAACACATGAACCCGTAGAACTAGTACTACCTAACTACTATTCTACATGCCAATGCCCCCGAAAGGCAACTCTTTTGTGCTCGAAAATCGTGCACAGGTGGGGACATGGCAACTCCTGCACGGCAGCTCAAGCTAGATTTACGAAGTTCGGCTGATCATTACGATCTGCTAGCTAGCGCTCAACAACGCGAGATGATTGCATGGACTCCTCACGCTGAGGGGACGCATTGGCATTCCCTAAACCTCGATGTAGCACGCGATAAGCTTTCTGCTTGGACAAATGAACCAGATGTTTATATCACTCCCAACGAATTTAGGGGGTGGCGCCTTATCAAGTTGGGAGATGGGCTGAATGCACTTTTCGCTGATATCGACGCACATGGTGAAGAAAATCCTGATTTGGCTAGATTGGCCTCTGTCGCCATAGATAAAGCAGAACGTGCCGGCATTCCTTCGCCAAATTTTATTGTCTATACGGGGCGTGGAGTCCATCTCTATTGGCTCATCAATCGTATTCCCTTCTCGGCATTGCCTCGCTGGCAAGCATGTCAACGTCAGTTAGTGAAATCCCTAGGCGCAGATCGTATGAGCGCTGACGCAACCCGTGTCCTACGCGTTATCGGCACTGTAAACAGTAAAACTAAGACTTTGGTCAGCGCAGAAATGTTGACCCCAAAACGATATGAATTTGATTGGTTGGCTGATCAGATATTGCCCTGCACCAGGGCTGAGATCCGTGATTTACGAGCTGCAAGAGCGCGTAGAGGGGATGTTCCGAAAGGAAAGGTCACAGGCACCATTTATGATCGTTGGTATCTTGTATACCGCGATTTGCAAATTATTGCGGACTATCACTGGTTCGGAGGCGTTTCTGAGGGACATCGGGACAAAATGCTTCACCTTATGGCAACGTCATTAAGTTGGTTTACACAATCCGATGCGCTTGAACAAGAAATCCTGCATACAGCCAGAAAGTGGATGCCTACGTTATCCACGCAAGAAACCCTAAGTTATACAAGCTCAGTTCTATCGAGAGCCAAACACGATGCAGATACAGACGAATGGGAATGGGGCAAGAGTCGCTATAAATACAAAAGAGAAACCTTAGTTGAGCAACTACAGGACTTACTTACTCCGGATCTCATTTCTCAATTGCGGGCTATTGTTCCAGACGAGTTAATTCGTGAACGAAAAACTCAGCGGGAACACGCTAGAAAACGGGCTACAGGCGAAATAAAGCAGTCCCGTGATGAATACCTCAGTGCAGCTGCGGATAAACGGGCAAACGCGAGCAAATTACGTTCTGAAGGACTTTCTATAAGAGAGATTGCGACTCGAATGGGCGTGTCTGCCGGCGCAGTCTCGGGCTATCTCAATGATAAGAAATCTATCGTTCAATGTCCGTGTCCTTGAATAGTGGGCGTAGCCCTCCCGCTTTTTTGTTCTTCGGGAGTAGCTTTGGGGTAAGTGTTCAATGTCCGTGTCCTTGTAAGACTTATGACAAGTGTGGAATTGGTTCAGTAGTCGCAGATCGTTGATATGGAGGGGTTGAGTAGCCCAGCAATTGATAAATTGCGAGTAGCCCTTCCAGAGAGTGTTTGAGGAGGAGAACGTATGAATCGCTCAAAAAGGTCTTTTAGTGATGCATCTTTAGCTCAGTTTCGTGCCATGTCTTTAAAAGATGCTTGTTCTTATTTAGGTTGTTATTGGAAAGAGGATCCGGATTTTGTCCCAATCAAAGATCCGGTGACAAAGCGGGTTTTTATTAGTAATGGATCTAGAGTTTTTGAGATTTTAGTGACGTCGTCAAAATGGTTTGACTCTCGTTTTAATCGGGGGGGTGGTGGTGCGATAGATTTGGTGATGTATCTATTTGGATTAGATTTTGTAGGCGCTGTGAATTTAATGCAAAAGCGCATCATTTCAACTGCCGAAGCTTCTCTTTAATATTCTTTGATGTTCTCAGTTAATTTTAGGAGTAGGTGTAATTGGTTAAGTTTCAAATCGCAAAGGACTGTATTGAAGTCGTGAAATGACTGAATGAATTGCAGCAGTCGTACTTTCGCCCTAATCAGGTGCTCGGTGGATCCGAAGCTTTTCCAGTTCGGTTTCAAGCCATTTGACATCGCAATCCGTGCTTATCTCGATTGAACGAATTCCGTTTTCTGCCAATCCTGCTCGGAAATTACACGGTGCCTGCAGACTTATTGGCAGGTCTATGTTCTGATTTGCGAAGGTTAATTTGCCCATTCCAAAGGCGCTCAGGGAAACACGCAGTTCGCGCTCGGCGCTGAAGCGGTTTGACTTGAGGTAGGTGTAGAGAATCGGATTGGGGAATTGCACGGTGTTGAGTTGGTGCTGTTCCCATTCGATATAATCGACAATGCCATAGTTGATCGAAAATAACTGGCGGTAGGGAACACCCTTCCGGTAAAGCCTAGCTACGTCAGGCGCGAGCTGGGCGTTGATGTGTTGGCGCAGCCAGGCAAAGTCAAAGACCACAGCAACCTTTCCGCGCGTGCCGCCTGATCCTTAGCTTTTCCATAGGTGGTCGTCGTTCTCTAGGGAGAAGCAGCAGGCATAGGTGCGCGCCCGGCACTGATCGTAATAGTCTGCGACCTTGAACTCCGGTGCTTTTTGAAACCCGACATTAGCATTGCTGGGCAGGTCGGCAGGTAGTTGTGCGCCATCTTGTATATCAGCCCCATCAAAGTCGCGGTAGCTATCGACGCGATTGAAATGTAAGTACGATCCGGCGATTGAGTCGATGAGGAATTCTGCCCGCATCACCTTGTACAGCAATTGGCCCTTGGCAGGTTGTCGTAACAAGATGGCAGCAGGTTCGATTGCTCCCATCGGGGATGGCACCGCTTGGCGTTCACTGGTGCCGCCTGTTTCGTTCGCATCTGGCTCGTCCATCCTGCAAGTATACGCGGATCATTTAGGGATTTACTCATCGACGAACCCGAATGACTGCTATCAGTTTAAGCTTTGTTTAAATGGCATTTTTATTATTCGAAGCTTAATTATTATTTATTCGCTAAAGGTTTTGATTCTTACTTTCGCACGCGAAAGTAAGTTATCGAGCTTCGTTACGAAGGATGGCCTAATCTCTTTATAAGTTCGTTTCGCTGACTTTCTAGCGCTTCTATTTGTCCTCGAAGTTTAGCTGCTATTTCGCGATTCTCGCTTGCTTCTCTTCTGGCACTGTCGCGATCTGTTTTAGCTTTCGCCAATAATTCGGCTGCTCGATGCGCTTCTTGAGCAGTTTGTTTTCGTGATTCAGCATGTTGTTGGTGCTCTGCCTCTGCTTTTGCTTTCACTGTAGCTAGTTCAGCGGCTGCCTCTTTTCGTTCACGATCTAGTTCGATTCTTGCGTTTTCAGCTATTTTATTTGCCTGTGCGAGTGCTGTAGCATGTTGTTCGGCGGCCGCTTTCGATGCGCTCTCAGTGGCTGTTAATCGTTCTCTTAATTTGGCCAACTCGACTGCTTGTGATTGAGCTTGTTCTCGGGACTTTATAAGCTCCTTTTCTAGTTCCTTCAGATTAATCTTTGTGCTCTCAAGTGCAATTTCGAGTTCGTCAACTGTCTCAGCCGCGTCAGCTAATTCTCTTTCTCCTTTAGTTCTTTCCTCGCCGGCCGCACGGATTATTTCTGCTACTCGTCGCTCGGCAGCTTTCACCGCTTTATCATTTAGCTCAACCGCCAGTGTTGCAAGGCGTTCGGTGAGCGCCTTTGTAACCGCTGCGACCTCTTCAGCAACTTCGATGGGCAATTCCACCGGCGGCTCTGTTCTTGCCGTGGCTTGACTTGTGATGTGCTCGTCCCAGACCTGCCTAAGTCGATTGGGGTTTCCTCCGCCCACACGTTGACGAAGTGCAAACCCAGTAACGTTTCGACCTGCATCTAGTAATTCTTTGCCTGCCTGAATGATAGATTCAGAAGGAATTTCCGCTGGACGCATAATTTAATTCCCCTATAACAGTTGATTTTGTTATTTTATCACAAACAAACAAAGAAACGAACAAACAAACAAACAAACTTTTTAAAGTTGTGGCATATGAAGCATTGCTTGTCACTTTTCTTAGGGTATATCTCAGCGTTAGCACCTTCTGGATTTTGGTAAGAAGTCCAGTCAAGGTCGTAAGCATGAATGGGGGTATTGGCCGCCATCGTCGAGGACTCGGCTTAAAGATATCGACTTTAGTTAGCTGGAGTGGCTAGTTGAGAGGTAATACTGGGTTCAGTATCTCAATGGCATGAGTCTTGAATTGATGGGGCAGGGCGATCTATTAAGCTTCAAATTAACGTGGCACTTTAATGAAAATTGTCCAACTATCGGTACTGCTTGGGTTAGCTTTCTGCCAACAGAAAAACCGCAGACTGCGGGCCTACTTTGTTTTTTTGGGGCGGTTGAGGCTGCGGCATGGAGAGTCTTCTCCTTGCGCCATTTCTGCGCTTCTTTTTCCAAGTCGATACCTTCAACTTCTAGGAAAAAATCGTGCTGGCTAAAGCGCTTTATCTTCACTAATTCTGGGTTATGTCTGCATGGCATGCTTAGGTTCAACGGCTCACCACCCCTGGCTTCTATGACGGCCGAGAGTAATTCGCCTAATTTAACCCATGCCTCGAAGGCAACTTCCAATAAATCCCGGCCTGGGAAGGCATTGATGATCCAGGTGCGCCAGATCGCGGGAGCAGAATCACAATCCGGACCGATCAGGTTTCGCATCATCTTGTCGGTACGGCATACTTCTTTGTAGCGGGTGTAGGCTTCGTCGCTGCTTTCCCATGGGTGGACCATAAACGGGAAGGAAATCTTGACCTTTGGCCCTTCTGTCGTACCGGCGCTTCCGCGACTTTCTAGTTCAAGCATTCCTTGGTGAACCAGAAAGTCCCTAGTTGATTTAAGCTTCTTGTAAAGGTCGCTATCGCTTAGGGACTTAAATCTATTTTCCATCGCTTTCCGCAGCTCTGAATGATTTTGTGTCGTCATCTTGAGCAGTTGTGGTACTTCTTTAAAGGCGCGGATGAAACTATTGGCTGCATACCGGAAAGCAGCGGGTTCGTGGTAATTCGCTTCCATCTGGTGCAGGTGCCAGTGACATTCCGACCATCTGTCCAAGGCTGGCTCAATCAGAGTATGCGGACATTCCATATAAACTCTCCAGTCTCATGAGATAATTTTATTTCTAATTATTCCCTATGGAAATTAGGGTTCTGGGAGCAACGGAACAGCGAGCCGACTTACTGTAAACCATCTTGTGATGGTCTTACTTCCGGGTAGAACTTACAGAAAACTTTATTCCGTCGTCCCATTCCAACACCACCTCACCGCCACATGCAGAGCATGACGCCTGTTCACCATCGTGGTTATCACCTGATAAATGTACTACATCTTTGTGCCCGCATTCCTCGCATTGATACACGTATAAAACGCCAGGTTCCTCAATCATTGTTTTTCCTTTCAGTAATCCCGATGTCTCTATAACGACTGCTTGTGAGATTCTCATTATTATCGGTCCCGATTAAGTTGCAATCGATGTTATCGATTCTCAAAACGTATTCTTGAAATAATTTCTATAGATCTTCGAGATGAACATGAGTTTCGAGGAATATTTTGCTCCCTCTAAGTCGGTTCGCTGTTCCGTTGCTCGCCAGATACCCTATACCTTAAGTCCTACTTTTATACTTATTAGTACCTTGATAACTCTTATTATCAAGGTATCAACTTTTTACCGGTTTATAACGCATTTCAAAATTAGGCGTTATAATTCAAAAATCTGCAACGCAATGACCGATTTCACCAAAATGCAAAAATCGCCCTTATGACCATCCATCACGACAACATCGGCGCCGGTCGCAAGATAGGCCGTCAACACCTCGCATTCGTGCGCGGTTGTATCCAAATGCCGCAGGTCGAGCAGCTGGCGGTTTGGTGGAAAACGTACCTTTATATTGAGGGCGAGTACCGCGAGCGGCGGGCGAAGCTGCGGCTCAAGGAACTGAAGACCATTCTGGCGGCCGCTGCGCGCCAAGCAAACAAGCCACGGCTGGCGCGACTCGTGGCGCTGGATCTGTCGGCGACGATGGCGGTCGATGTCATTCCGCTCGAAGACTTCGCCGCGCAATTTCCGGAGGGGTTTTATTCCGACAACGAGTTGCTCGAACTGTGGCAGGAAGCGGCGGGACCGGAAGCCCAGAAACTGGCGAAGCGAGGCAAGCTCATCGGGGAGCAGCTTGCCGCCGTCAATGCCTTAGAGAAAATTGTCGCCACCGTGCCCCGCGCGGCAGACCCGGTTGATGCCTGGCTGGAGAGCCGCATCGCGACCCGGTTGATCGCGGGTGGTGTGGCGACGTTGGCAGATGTGGTGAACCGCATGAATGGCAAGGGCGTCACCTGGTGGAGCGGCATTCGCAGCGTCGGGCGTGTGGCCGGCGCGCGGATCCAGCAATGGATTCGGGAAAACGAAACGTCGATCGGCATGACCTTGACGCCGCAGGCGGGTCAGCGTCGAGGCGACATTGATGCCGTGGCTGTGCAAGCTGCTTTGCCAAAAGTGACGGCGATCGTCCCTTTGGAACGATTCGTGATTCCCTCGGCGCTGGATGGTTCGCAAGGCCGCTTTCGTGCCCCGAAGGAATTGTGTTTGTTGAAAGCCAATAATGATTTCGAGGCGATCCGTGCCTGGCTCACTTCGAAGCGGCCGGCGATTGTCGATCTATTCAATGCCGATAAAGAATCGCATACGCAACGCGCTTATCGAAAAGAGGCGGAGCGTTTCTTATTATGGGCGATTGTGCAGAAACAGAAGCCGCTATCCTCGATGACGCTGGAGGACTGCATCGAGTACCGGAATTTCCTCGCGGATCCGCAGCCGGCCGATAAATGGTGCGGGCAGCGGGGCAGGGCGCGCTGGGGGCCGTTATGGCGGCCGTTCAATGGGCCGCTGTCGCCGGTGGCGGAACGGCAGGCGATTATCATCTTACGAACGTTGTATGAATGGTTGATGCGGCAATGCTATCTCGTGGGAAATCCCTGGGTCGGGGTTATGCCACGGCAAGCAGTTGCCAATAAAGTGCAGATTGGCCGCTCATTTACTTTGAAGCAATGGCAGTACCTGAAAGAATACCTCGCTGTGTTGCCGGAAACGGGCGCCAATCGGCGGTTGCGGCTGGTGATGAATTTTGCGTATGCGACTGGATTGCGGCTGTCGGAAATCATCAACGCCCGCGTACGCGATCTGGAAAAGATCGAGTTCGACGAAGGCGAGACCGGCTGGATGCTGACGGTTATCGGCAAGGGAGGCAAACCGCGCGAGGTGCCGGTGCCGAGCGAGGTGATCGAGGAAATCTCCGTCTATTTGCATCAGCGAAATCTCAATCCGGATCCGGAAATGCATCACGACAAAGCGACCTTCTTGATCGGTAAGGTCGATGACGGTGGGCCATCGGAACTAGTGTATGCGGCAGAGGAGGGTATTACTGCTGCGACACTGTCCGAGCAGCTGAAGCGATTCTTTCAGAATGCGGCGAAGGGGTTGGTGAAGAGCGACAAGAAAAGCGCGGCGCGATTGGCGAGCGCTAGCACCCATTGGCTACGGCATAGTCATGGTTCGCATGCAGTCGCCTCAGGAACGCCGATTGAGATCGTGCAAAACAATTTAGGCCATGCGTCGTTATCAACGACGACGATTTATGTAACGAGTGAGACGAAGCGTCGGCATTTAGAAATGCAAAAGTTTTGGAATCAAAGAAAATAATCGGTTGAAAACCGAGACGGGCTTAAAATCGCCTGGAATGATGGACCCTATTTCCGATTGAACGGATTACCTAAAAGCAATGACAAACCAACAGGGAAATGGAACGAAAAAGAAGCAAAGTCGTTCCACCAAAAAAATGAGCGTTAAGGTAGGCAAACCAAAGGCGGCCGCAAATTCTGCATCGACTGGTGGGCAAGGCGTCACATTCGAAAATCGTGCGCAAGCAGTCAAATTGTTGCATATGTGCTTAGGCGCGTCTTCACCAGGCATACCGGATGGGTGGACCATTATTGAACTTCGATTTCAAGCACGCGTGCATGGCCCACAAACCGACGATCTTGTTTGTACTGTAGAGAATTCGGCTGGCTCCCAGCATAAAGTCTTTTTGCAGATGAAATCTGGTTTAACCGCGAGAGCATCAACCAAGGCATTTCAGGATGCAGTGGGTGGTGCTTGGCTCGACTACCATCAATCAAATATTTTTACGCACGGTAACGACCGCATCATTATCGTTTATGACGCCGAAAGTAATCACCTGATGGCTGGCGCTTTCGCCGTTACCAAGGCAGCTTTTAATTCGCTTAGCTCAAAAGAATGGCTGGAAAAAATTGAATCGAAAAACGTTGGTAATTCTCGAAAGCGAGAGGCGCTGAGCGCGTTTAGAAAAGTTGTCGATTTAATTGCGAACAGGAGCGTTGATGACGAAGAACTGTACCAATTTCTAAGGCACGTCACATTCTTATCGCATGATTTAAAGTACGAGGATACCGCTGAAACTGTTCAGTATATTAATCAGATTTCTATCGTTTTAATGCTTACTGGCTACAAGCCAGAGCCGAATCTAGTTTGGTCGAAGCTTATAACTGCTTGCATGACACTTAACGCAATCTCGGCAGGGATTTGTATTGAAGCTTTGGCTGATGTGGTTGGGGACGATTTGGCGCGTGCATTCAAGATTGTACGTGAACGT
>Ga0070687_100000731_pt1 | contig 10899 bp, 7 predicted proteins | sample KBSS33LmetaG_FD_64678 | JGI IMG/M metagenome (GOLD analysis project Ga0070687, IMG submission 64678) | Switchgrass rhizosphere microbial communities from Kellogg Biological Station, Michigan, USA - KBS S3-3L metaG | ecosystem: Host-associated > Plants > Roots > Rhizosphere ... | reverse complement strand
CGCGCAGTTGCCCATGTGCTTGTCGCCGTACGGGTCCCAGAGGCCGTCGTGGATCATCACGTCGATCAGCTTCCCGTTCCCCATGCGGTAGCCGCTGCGGGCCTGCGGCAGGGCGTAGGGCGCGTTCGACATCGACTCCATCCCGCCGGCGACGGCCAGGTCGTACTCGCCGCAGCGGATGTCGTTGGCGGCGTACATCAGCGCCTTCATCCCCGAGCCGCAGACCTTGTTGATCGTCACCGCGCCGGCGCTGACCGGGATGCCGGCGTAGATGCCGGCCTGCCGCGCGGGAGCCTGGCCGACCGCGGCCTGCAGGACATTGCCCATGATCACCTGCTGCACCTGATCGGCCTGGACGCCGGAGTTCTCGAGCGCGCACTTGATGGCGATGGCGCCGAGGCGGGGAGCAGGAAGGGAGGAGAGAGTGCCGAGGAACGACCCGATCGGGGTGCGGGCACCGCCGAGGATCACGATTTCTTTCATTGGAAACTCCTTGGTGAATTGACGCCGGGCAGTTCTATCACAGCGGTGGGGAGCATGCTGCCGTCTACCCGAACAGCGAGGGCGGCTGATAGAATCCGGGCTCTGGCCATTCCCTGGCCGCTCGCCACCCTCACAAACGACGTAACAGGAGCTTTCTGCATGTCCATCTCTGCCATCACCGACCGCCGGATCCTCGTCCAGGCCGCCGAGGTCCACAACGTCCTCTCGCGGCACATGCTCGCGGACGGCTACGACATCGTCATGGACCTGAAAAAGTCGAAGGGCTCGTGGGTGTTCGACGCCCGCCGCGGCCGCAACGTGCTCGACTTCTTCACGAACTTCGCCTCGGTGCCGGTCGGCTACAACCACCCCAAGATGGACACCCCGGAGTTCCGCGACCGCATCGCGGACGCCGCCGTCAACAAGCCGGCCAACTCCGACATCTACACCACCTACATGGCGGAGTTCGTCGAGACCTTCGCCCGCCTGGCCGTCCCGCCGTCGCTCAACAAACACATGTTCTTCATCGAGGGCGGCTCCCTCGGCATCGAGAACGCCCTCAAGGCCGCCATGGACTGGAAGATCCGCAAGAACGCCGCGAAGGGCATCACCGGCGACAAGGGGACGCAGATCATGCATCTCCGCGAGTGCTTCCACGGCCGCAGCGGCTACACCCTGTCGCTGACCAACACCGCCGATCCGCGCAAGACCGCCGGCTTCCCGAAGTTCGACTGGCCGCGCATCGACAACCCCAAGCTGAGCTTCCCGGTCACGCCGGAGATCCTCGCCGACGTCGAGCAGCGCGAGCAGGCCGCCATCGCCCAGGCCAAGCAGCTCCTGGCCGAGCGCAAGGACGAGGTCGCGGCCTTCATCATGGAGCCGGTGCAGGGTGAAGGCGGCGACAACCACTTCCGCCCCGAGTTCTTCCGCGCCATCCGCCAGCTCTGCGATGAGAACGAGATGGTGCTGATCTTCGACGAGGTCCAGTCCGGCGTCGGCATCACCGGAAAGATGTGGTCCTTCCAGCATTTCGACGTCGAGCCGGACATGTTCTGCTTCGGCAAGAAGACCCAGGTCTGCGGCTTCGCCTCGAATGACCGCATCTTCGACCTTGCCGAGAACGTCTTCACCGTCTCGTCCCGCATCAACTCGACCTGGGGCGGCAACCTGACCGACATGGTCCGCTCGCAGCGCTACTTCGAGATCATCGACGAGGAGAACCTCGTCGAGAACACCGCCACCGTCGGCGCCTGGTTCATCGGCGAGTTGGAGCGCTTCCAGCAGGAGTTCCCGCAGCTCGTCTCCAACGTCCGCGGCCGCGGCCTGATGGCCGCCTTCGACCTCCCGAGCGGCGACGTCCGCGACGCCGCCCTGAAGGCGTTCATGGCCCACGACGTCATGGTCCTCTCCTCCGGCCACCGCTCCGCGCGCTTCCGTCCGCCGCTCAACCTCTCGATGGACGAGGCGGCCGAGGGGATCAAGCGGATGGAGAAAGCGCTGGAGGATCTGGCGTAGCGGGGTAGGAAGACGACTGAGGACAGATGCGCTCGCGCGACGACGCCTGTCCTCAGCAGTCCGTTTTGCCCCCGGGCGCCATTTCGCGGGGCGGCCGACTGCCGAGGTTCTAGTGACGACGCACGCGAGCGGTTAGACTGCCTTCCACGTGGAGCTGGCCACCTTCATCGCGAAATGGAAACAGTCCGGCGCTTCGGAGCGCGCCAACAAGAAATCGTTCCCGCACGATCTCTGCTCCGTTCGGCGCAGTGTGTCGTGAACAAGGCTCCGACCTTCGCCTTTTTCACGTCAGAGGACATGGGACGGGGCTCGACGGTCAGGCTTTTCCACGGCAGACGAGGTGGGACGAGTCTGGGCGGTCAGCCTTTTCCGCGCCAGAGGACGTGGAACGAGGCTGGACGGTCAGCCTTTTCCACGTCACAGGACGTGGGACGAGGCGGGACGGTCAGCCTTTTTCACGTCAGAGGACGTGGAATGAGGCTGGACGGTCGGCCTTTTCCACGTCACAGGACGTGGAGCGAGGCTGGACCGTCAGCCTTCTTCACGTCGAAGGACGTGGAACGAGGCTCGACGATCAGTCTTTTTCACGTCAGAGGACGTGGAACGAGGCTGGACGATCAGCCTTTTTCACGTCAGAGGACGTGGACGGAGGCTGGTCGGTCAGGCTGGTTTACCAGGAAACGCGGGTCTCGAACCTGACGCGACGGCCTCGCCGATGACGAGCTAAGCTATTCGGCATGGCCGATCAGGAAAAGAAGACCTCCTCCGTCGAGGCGCAGCGGCAGGCGACAGGCACTCCCGAACCAGCAACGGCTGGGATCGCCGCATCGCCGGGCAGCGCCGGAGATCTGCTGCGAGTGCCGCCGGCGCCGCTCCTGGTCGACGCCGAGATGCTGGTGGCCGGCTTCCGGCAACTGCAGGCGCGGATCCCCGGCTACGTTCACCTCACCACCCCCGAGGCGCGAGGGATGGGCCGCACGGCGAAACTCGATCCCGAGTTCGTGAGCGCCGGCCTCCACGCCGCCTCGGCCTGGCCCGACACGAAACGGCTGGTGGGCCTGTCCGGCGAAGAGATGCGCGACCTGGATGACGAGGCCCGCCGATGGGACCAGGTCGAGCGCGAGCTTCGCATCGTACTGAAGGGGATCTCCGACGCGAACCTGACGAGAAAGAACAAACTCGGGAGAGCCATCCTCAAGCTCTACTGGCGCCTCGCCGACGGCCTCAAGGGTCGGGATATCGAATGGCTACGCCCCTACTACGAAGAAATGCGCAAGGCCTGGCAGCGCAGCCGCCAACGGAACCGAGACCAGAAAGATCAGGGTTCCAAGGAGGGGTGAGCCCTACTCGGCTGCCGTGACCGCCCCGACCGTCGCCCCATCCGCCCAATCCGTGTGCGGCTTGCGGTTGAGAATCAGGTAGTGCCAGACCAGCTCGCCGTAGCCGTGGAAGGTCATGCCGCGCTTCTCGTAGAACGCGCCGAGGAGCTTCTGCAGGCGCGGGAGGTTGTAGAAGGGGACGCCGGGAAAGTAGTGGTGCTCGAGGTGGTAGTTCGAGAAGAGGAAGACCGGGTCCCAGAACCAGGAGCGCTTCATCAGCGTCGCCCACTTGGCGGGATCGCTCGGGTCGATGTCGTAGTGCTGGCCGAGGCGGTTGAGAGCGAAGGCGATCGGGAAGACGAAGAAGACCGGGACGATGTAGAGCTTCCAGGCCACGCCCCAGCCCCCGAGCCAGGCCGCCAGGCCGAGCAGTGAGAGCTGGAAGACGATCGTGGCCAGGCGCTCGCGGGCGATGCGCTTGCGCAGCTCCGGCTCGTACGACGCCGTCTCGCGGGCCGCGGCGCGAAAGTAGATCGGGAAGAGCGCAGGCGTGAAGTAGAGCGTCTTCAGCCAGCGCGCGTTGATCTTCGGCGACAGGTAGTGGCGCTTCGGATCTTCCTCGTCCGAGCCGAGGCCGGCGTGGTGGTCGAGATGCCAGCGGGTGAACTGCGAGGACGAGATGCCGCTCGGGATCGCGTAGAGCAAGCCGAGGAACCGGTAGCCGGGCTCGCTGGCCTCGCGGAGGACGGCGCGGTGCACGACCTCGTGCAGCAGCACCGTGAAGTCGAACACGGCGAACCCCGCCACGAACGAGAACGGCAGCCAGAGATACCAGCGGTCGAGCTGCACGATGGCGATGGCGCTCAGGACCAGCGCGGCCACGTTGGCCGCTGCGATGGCGGCGTGCAGCAGCGGCCGCTTCTGGTGCAGCTCGCGCAGCGCTTCCGCCGGGATCTCGCGGGCGAGATCGCGCTTGAGCTGCTGGGCGTGCGCTGCGTAGTAAGAGGCCATGAGGGTGCCGGGACCGTGTCCCTATGTTGAATCGAATCCCGAGGATCGGTCATTCCACCTTCGGCGGGTATAATCGGTGGCTCAGCAGGCCAATCCCCCATGTCGACTGCCGCCGCAGAGTCTTCGTTGCCGGAGCGAGACGTCGTTCTCGCTGTCGACGACAACGAGCAGAACCTGCAACTGCTCGAGGAGTATCTCTGGAGCTGGGGCTATGAGGTGGTGCTGGCCCGCGACGGCCAGGAGGCCGTCGACCTCTACCCCCGGCACAACCCGTCGATCATCGTCCTCGACGTGATGATGCCGAACATGGACGGGTACGAGGCCTGCCGCCTGATCAAGGCCTCCCCTGCCGGCCGGACCATCCCCATCCTGATGCTGACCGCGCTCACCGGCGCCGAGGACAAGATCCGGGCGCTGGAGAGCGGCGCGGACGACTTCCTGAACAAGCCGATCAACCGGGAAGAGCTGCGCACCCGCATCCGGTCGCTGATCAAGATCCGCAACCTCCGCAAGGAGCTCGACTCCAGCGAGAACATCATCATGACGCTCACCAGCGCGCTGGAGAGCAAAGACCCGCGCACGATCGGGCACGTGCATCGCGTGGCGTCGTACGCGGCTCATCTGTGCGACAAGCTCGGCCTCTCCCCCGAGGAGAAGGAGACCGTGATCAAGGGCGCGATGCTCCACGACGTCGGCATGATCGGCGTCCCGGACCACCTGCTGACGACGCTGCCGCAGGACGACGAGGAGCGCGGCCGGGTGGCCGATCACACCCGGATGGGCGCGTCGATCCTCGAGCCGATGATGACGTTCCGGCAGTTCCTCTCGATCGTCCGCTCGCACCACGAGCGCTGGGACGGCACCGGCTATCCGGACCGGCTGGCGGGCGACGCCATCCCGCTGGAAGCGCAGATCGTCGGGATTGCCAACCGCTTCGACGAGATCCATCACGAGCGCCCCATCACCGAGGGCGACGCCATGGTGCAACTGCTGGAGGAGACCTCGCGGGGGGCGTTCAATCCCGAGCTGGTGAAGTTCTTCTCGTCGTCGCTCGACGAGGAGTCGCCGAAGCCCGTGACCTCCAAGCACATGCGGCCGCGGACGCGCCCGAAGGCGCGGGTGCTCTGCGTCGACGACAATCGGATGAACCGCGATCTCGTGGCCACGACGCTGGCGGATGCCGGCATGGTCCTGCTCCTGGCGGACAACGGCGCGCAGGCGCTGCAGGTCCTGGAGCGCGAAGAGGTCGACGTGGTGCTGCTCGACCTGGTCATCCCCGCGCACGACGGCACCTCCGCGCTGGAGGTGCTGCGCGCCGACTCGCGCTACGAGTTCCTGCCGATCATCGTGCTGACCTCGCACCGCAACAACGCCATGCGCCAGGAGGCCATCGTCGCCGGCGCGGACGACTTCATCAACTACCCGCTGAACCGGCTGGAGCTGGTGACGCGCATCCACTCGCTGCTGCGCATCAAGGAGTACCACGCGGACCTCGAGCAGACACAGAACGTGATCTGCGCGCTGGCGCTGGCGCTGGAGGCGAAGGACCGCTACACGCGCGGGCACTCGCAGCGCGTCGGCGATCTGGCCCGCACCTTCGCGCTCCACCTCGGACTGGAAGCGGAGACCGCCGACCGCATTCGCACCGCCGGCCTGCTGCACGACATCGGCAAGATCGCCGTCCCGGAGATGCTCCTCAACAAGAAGGGGCCGCTGACGCGCGAGGAGTTCCTGCGCGTCATCGACCATCCCGTGATCGGCGAGGAGATGGTCCGGCCGCTGACCACGCTGGCCTCCGTGCTCGCGCTCATCCGCCATCACCACGAGCGCTACGACGGCCGCGGCTACCCGGACGGCCTCAGCGGCGACGCGATCCCGTACGAGGTCCGGCTGCTCTCCATCGTCGATGCGTACGACGCGCTGACCTCGCACCGCGCCTACCGCGCGGCGCCGCTCAGCCACGACAGCGCCATCGCCACGCTCCGGCGGGAAGGTGCCGGCGGCAAGTGGGATCCGGTCATGGTCGAGCAGTTCGCGACGATGCTCGGCGCGAGCGCGCCGGCGTGGGAGCACATCTCCCAGCCCGCACCGGTGCTGCGGCTGGCCTGACGGCGCGGCCGGCGGCCGGAAGGCGTTTGTTACACTCCCGCGCCTGACGATGCTCGTTTTCTCGGATCCGCTGCGCCAGACCGATCTGCCCCGCGGCTGCGTGGCCACGATCGGCAACTTCGACGGCATGCACGTCGGGCATCAGCGCATCGTGCGCGGCATCGTCGAGCGGGCGCAGGAGCTCGGCCGGCCGTCGGCGGTGATCACGTTCCACCCGCACCCGCTCTCGATCGTCGCGCCCGACCGCGTGCCGAAGCAGATCCTGACGCTGGCGCAGAAGGAAGAGCTGCTGCGCGAGCTCGGCGTCGACGCCATGCTGGTGGTGCCGTTCACGCACGAGTTCTCCCGCTGGACCGCCGACCGCTTCATCGAGGAGTTCCTGGTCTCCGCCCTCGACGTGAAAGAGGTGCGCATCGGCCGCGACTTCTGCTTCGGCGCCGGCCGCGAGGGAAACCTGGAGAAGCTGACCGCGACCGGGAAGCGCTTCGGGTTCGAGGTGATGGGGGTCGACGACGTGAAGATCCGCGGGATCCGCGTGTCGAGCTCGATCGTGCGCGACGCGATCGCCAAGGGCGCCCTGCACATCGTCTCCGCCGCCCTCGGCCGCACCTACTTCATCGACGGCCGCGTCGCCACCGGCCGCAAGCTCGGGCGGAAGATGGGCTTCCCCACCGTCAACGTCGACTCCGCGAACGAGCTCTTCCCCGCCGGCGGCGTCTTCATCACCACCTGCCGCTTCGAGAGCTTTTCCCGATCGTTCGAAGGCGTCACCAACATCGGCGTCCGCCCGACGCTGTACGAGAACTACGCGACGACGATCGAGAGCCACATCCTCGACTTCGACTCGAACGTCTACGGCGACACGGTCCGGCTCTACTTCCATGCGCTGCTGCGCCGCGAGCAGCAATTCCGCTCGGCGCTCGAGCTGACCAACCAGATCCGCCAGGACATCACCAGGTCGCGCTCGTTCTTTTTGCGGAACCCGCGCGCGGTCGTGCTTTAGAAGCGGAGTGCTGCTCGGCGACACGTCGCGGGGCGTTGGAAGCGAAACGGTTTCAACTTTCCTCCTGCGCCGCGTGCCACGTTAAACTTCGCTACCCAGCATGTCCGACCCGGTCCTCGCCATCATCCTGATCGTCTCCTTCTTTGCCGCGGTGCTGGCGGCCTCGTATTTCAAGACGCTCGATACGGGACTGTGGCAGGAGGCATGGGCGCCCGTGGTGGCGGGGATCGTCTCGGGTCTGCTGATCCGCTTCGTGCGCGTGGCGCCGGAGTACGTCGTCGCCGGGATCGTGCTGACGGTGGCGGCGCTCTACGTGCGCCTCACCGGCCGTGAGAGCGAGCCCGCCGACGGCATGACCCTCGGCGCGATCACCGGGGCTGCCGCGGCGGTGCCGCTGGTGATCCTGACCGGCGAGGGCGAGCTGCTGCGCGTCGCCGAATGCGTGCTCGCCGGGGCGGTGTCGGGCTACGGCATCACCTTCGGCCTCACGCACGTCCGCGATCGCGCACGCCAGGCCGGGATCGACGCGCTGACCGCGGCCGTCTCGATCGCTGCCGCCTGGATCCCGTTCCTGCTCGTGGCCCGGACCGGCGCCACGGAGCGGCAGATCGCCATCGCCTCCGCGGCGCTGATCCCGCTCCTGGTCATCGTCACGGTCTTCAAGCAGTGGCCGGTGATCCGCGGCGAGCTGCGGCACGAGGCGGCGCTCGGGTTCATCGACGACGACGACGTCCGGCCCACGGCCCATCCTCTGCGCCGCCTCGGACGGGCCGGCTGGCACGACGCCGAGGCCCACCGCGAGTTCGTGCGCATCGCCAACCGCATCGCCCTGCGCAAGCGCCAGCAGCGCCGCCGCGCCGAGGAGATCGCCCGGCTCTACCAGCTCGAAGTGATCAAGCTGCGCATGGAGCTGCAGGAGATGGCCCGCATCGACCGGGCCATGCGCGTGCACGCCGAACAGGAGCAGGTAGCGCGGTAGAATGCCGCCACGAATGAGCCCTCGCAGAATCGCGCTCTGCCTCACCCTGATCCTCTCCACCGCCGCCCTCGCGCAGAAGAAACCGAACTTCAAGTTCATGCCGGGGCCGAAGGCAGGCGGCGGCGACGTGAAGATCAACATCGCGCCGGGCGGCTCGTCCGAGGTGGAGAAGGGCGAGTACACGATCATGCAGGGCGACATCTCGATCGAGTACCAGGACATCAAGCTCCACGCGGACAAGGTCACGTACAACTTCAAGACCGGCGATGTGGTGGCCGAGGGGCACGTCGTCATCGACCAGGGCCCGACCCGCGTCAGCGCCAGCCAGGCCATCTACAACCTCAACTCCAAGACCGGCACCTTCTTCAACGCCACCGGCATGATGGACCCGGCCATGTACTTCTCGGGCGACCGCATCGAGAAGGTCGACGAGGACACCTATCGCCTCACCAACGGCGTCTTCACCTCGTGCGATCTCGACCGGCCGGCCTGGTCGTTCCATGTCGGCTCGGCCGACGTCACGCTCGATGACTACGCCCGGCTGCGCAACCTGTCGTTCCGCGCGCGCAGCCTGCCCATCTTCTGGGCGCCGCGCCTGATCTGGCCGACCAAGAAAGACCGCTCGCAGGGACTGCTCATCCCGCGCGTCCGCTTCAGCGACACGTTCGGGACACGCGCCGAGCTGGGCTACTTCCTCCCCTTCGGTGACTCGGTCGACGCGACGATCTACGCGGACGCCAGCTCGGCGGAGTACTTCGGCACCGGACTCGACCTCCGGTACGTGCCGAACGAGAACATCAAGATCGGCGACCTGCGCACGCACGCGGTGCACAACGCGGAGACGGGCAAGCTGGAGTGGAAGTACCAGTTCCGCCATGCGCAGGAGAACCTGCCCGGCGGCTTCCGCGGCGTGGTGGACGTGCAGGACTACTCGGACCTGAACTTCTTCCGCCGCTACGACGACGATCCGAACCTGCTCAACCAGTCGAACATCTATTCGTCGGCCTACCTGACGCGCAACCGCTCGCGCTACTCGCTGAACATCCTCGCCGACCGCCGCGACCTGGTCTTCACCGACAAGCGCCAGCGCTTCGAGCAACTGCCGTCGCTGCAGTTGCGCATGTACTCGCAGCAGGTGGCGCGCACGCCGTTCTACTTTTCGATGGAGTCGTCGACGTCACACCTCCGCACCGGGGGGCTGATCGGCGACGAGCGGACCATCGACGCCGACTATTACCGCACGGACATCTTCCCCACCGTCTCGATGCGCCTGCGCACCCCGCAGTGGCTGTCGATCAAGCCGCAGTTGTCCGTCCGCCAGACCTGGTACTCGGCGAGCCGCGACGAGGCCACCGGAGCCGTCGACGAGGACGAGCCGGTGTCCCGTTTCTATGGCCAGGGGCAGGTGGAAGTGGTCGGCCCGTCGTTCTCGCGCGTCTTCAACAAGCCGATGGGCGGGTTCACGAAGTTCAAGCACGTCATCGAGCCGCGCTTCCGCTATGTCCGCACCACGGACGTGAACAACCAGGACCAGATCGTCCGCTTCGACACGGTCGACTCGCCGTTCCTGCCGATCGTGCAGGACTCGGTCGAGTACTCGCTCACGCAGCGCATCATAGGCAAGGAGACGGGCGAGGCGGGCAACGCGCGCGAGATCCTCTCGTTCTCGCTGCGGCAGAGCGTGGCGCTGTCCGATCCGTTCCCTCGCGGCGGTACGGCCGCGGGCGAGCAGAAGTTCACGCCGCTGGCGGCCAGCCTGCGCTTCAATCCCTATCAGTCGATCACGCTCGACGCCACGGCCGGCTTCGGCAACGTGTCGCACCAGCTCGACCAGGTCAGCGTCTCCGCGAACCTGATCGGCGCCGGCAAGAACGCCGACAAGTACCTCGGCTTCACCTACTTCGCGGCTCTGGAGCGGCCGGGGTTCCCCGGCAGCGATTCCAGCCAGGTGCGCCTCAACGCCGGCTCGTTCCTGGTCAAGGACCGCATCCGCGCCGACGTGCAGCTCAACTACGACGCCAAGGCCCGTCAGTTCCTCGACGAGCGCTACCTGGTCGGCTGGACGGGCTCATGCTATGGTATTGCGCTCGAGCTCCGCCGCTACAACGTGTTTGGCACCTCCGCGCTCGACGAGACCATCTCCAGCGCGGGGATCGCCGTGACGCTCAAGAACGTCGGCACGATCAGCACCCATTGAGACATCGGCGGGCACCCGCCCGCCCCGATTCCCGAACGCACTTATGAACGCACGCGCAACGCAGAAAATGAAGGGCCTCATCCTGTCCGGCGGCAAGGGCACCCGCATGCGGCCGCTCACCTACACCTCGGCCAAGCAGCTCATCCCGGTGGCCAACAAGCCGGTGCTCTTCTACGGCATCGAGGCCATCGTCGCCGCCGGCATCCAGGACATCGCCATCATCCTCTCGCCCGAGACCGGGCCGGAGATCCGCGAGTGCATCGGCGACGGCCGGCGCTTCGGC
>Ga0070687_100000730_pt1 | contig 10917 bp, 7 predicted proteins | sample KBSS33LmetaG_FD_64678 | JGI IMG/M metagenome (GOLD analysis project Ga0070687, IMG submission 64678) | Switchgrass rhizosphere microbial communities from Kellogg Biological Station, Michigan, USA - KBS S3-3L metaG | ecosystem: Host-associated > Plants > Roots > Rhizosphere ... | reverse complement strand
CGCCGGCCGGCGGGACCGGCGGAGGGCCGGCCACCGTCGGGAGCGGCGGCTCGACGGGCGGGACCGCGACCGGTCCGGGCGCGAGCGAGCCGGCGGGCTGCGGCTGTCACGTGACTCGATCGCTCGACGGTTCGCGAGCGCTCGCGGTTCTCGGAGCTCTGGCGATCGGCGCGGCCGTCCGACGGCGTAGACGCCCCACCAAGCGGGAGGAAATTCCATGATCAGGTCACGACACTCGATGGCCGGTATCGGCCTGGCGCTTCTCGTTGCGGCGTGTAGCCCCGGCGCGGGCGGCCCGGGAGGATCGGGCGGAACGGAAAGCGGCGGCGCGGCGGGGACTGGCGGCGACAGCACCGGATCGGCCGGCACGAGCGGCGCGGCCGGTACGAGCGGCTCCGCGGGAACGACGGGCACCGGGGGCGACGCGACGGGCGCGGCCGGCACGAGCGGCTCCGCGGGAACGACGGGTACCGGCGGCGGCGAGGCCGGGACGACGGGCACCGCCGGGACGACCGGCCAAGGTGGATCGTCAGGCCGTGGCGGAACGACGGGCACCGCCGGAACCACCGGCCAAGGTGGATCGGCAGGCCGTGGCGGGACCACCGGCACCGCGGGCACGACCGGCGCCGCCGGAACAGGCGCGGGCGGATCCACCACCGCGACGAGCACGCTCGTCACGTCGGCGTCGGGCGCTTACTGGAAGACCGGCACCTGGACCGAGTCCACCGGCACCGCCACCGTCACGGTCAACGACGCGAACGCCTACCAGACCTGGGAGGGCTTCGGCGGCGCGTTCAACGAGAAGGGCTGGACGTACCTGACCACGAAGGCGATGCAGGACCAGGCCATCGCGCTGCTGTTCGGCAAGGACGGATGCAACTTCGCGTGGGGACGGATCCCGATCGGCGCCAGCGACTACGCGGTGGATCGGTACTCGCTGAACGAGACCGCCAACGACACGGCGATGAGCAACTTCTCGATCGCCCGCGACCAGATGCGGCTCATCCCGTACATCAGGGCCGCCCAGGCGGTGAAGTCGAACATCCGGTTCTGGGCCAGCCCGTGGACGCCGCCCACGTGGATGAAGACGGGCCCGTACAATCCCGGCTCGGGCCCGTCGCACTCGAACTTCGACGGCGGCGTCATGAAGAGCGACGACGCGACCTTGAAGGCGTTCGCGCTCTACCTGGTCAGGTTCGTCCAGGCCTACGCGGCCCAGGGGATCAACGTCGAGGTCGTGTCGCCGCAGAACGAGCCCAACTACCAGCAGAACTACCCGTCCTGCCACTGGGACACGTCCCTGTTCGTCACCTTCGTCGGCAAGTATCTCGGCCCGGCGCTGACTTCCGCCAACCTCACCACGAAGATCATGGACGGCACGCTGTCCAACCCGAGCGGCGACGCCCAGATCGGCCAGGGCGTGCTGCAGGACGCGACCGCGAAGGGTTACATCAAGTCAATCGGCGTGCAGTGGGGCATGTCGGACACGAACCAGGTCACCACGCTGAAAAATCTGGCCGGCGGGATCTCCATCTGGCTGTCCGAGCACAAGTGCGGCGGCACGATGGGATCGACGGCGCCCGCGCCCAACGATTTCAACTACGGACGCGACAGCTGGGGCTACATCACCGGCGCGCTCAAGAACGGGCTGACCTCGTACAACGCCTGGAACATGGTGCTGGACAAGGGCGGGCTCGGCATCGACGACACGCGCAAGTGGCCACAGAACGCGTTGCTCGTCGCCGATTCGGGCACCGTGACCGCGACGCCGGCGTACTACGTCTTCCGGCACTTCTCCCAGTTCGTCGACGTGGGGGCGAGGCGCGTCGACGCCACCGGCGGCGACGCGATCGGCTTCAAGAACCCGGACGGCAGCCTGGTGGCGATCATGTTCAACAGCGGCGCCGCCAACGCGAGCTACGTCGTCTCGATCGGCGGCAAGAAGCTGCAGTTCGCGATGCCCGGCAGCGGCTGGGCGACGATCAAGTACGTGCCCTGATCTCAGGGGGGCGGAAAGCGCCTCTCGATCTCCGCGAGCGTCTGCGCCGTGTCGTTGACGACGCGCTGGGAGATCATCGGCACCTTCCTGAGGTAGCCGAGCGCGCGGATCGTGGTCTGAGTTTGCGCCGACTGACCACCGGCGATGGAGAGATCGAACGTCGAGGTGTACCGCGCGGAGAGCGTCTGCGGGTCAATCGCCGCGCTCGCCGCGCGCGCGGCCATCACGACCGTCGAGACGTGACAGGCGACGCACGGGACCGTCTCCGCCGTGTGGCCGAGCGGGTTGTCGGCTGCCGCGAGCGCCCCGAGGAGCTCGCGCTTCCTCGTCGCGTCCGCCATGTCGAATAGAGTCTGCGTCATCGCGGTCTGGAAACCCGACGGACTGTCGGTCATGGGTATGACGTTGAAGCCGGGGCTGCCGGTCAGCGTGACCACCTGCGAGATCTCCGTCGTGCCCACGATCTTGATGTCCGCGAACGCGGTCCCCTGCTTCTCGACGCCGCGGAGCTGCCAGACGAACGCCTGGTGCCGAAGATCCAAAGCGTTGATCGTGAGGCGCACGACGCGGCCGTCGCCGCCGTACCGCCGGACGAACGCGCGCAGCTTCGTCGCGTAGGGTTCGGGATCGGCCGCGCCGAGAGCGGGGCTGACGCGCAGGGCCCCGCTTTGCGGAGGCGCGGTCATCGCGAGATCGCGCAGCGCCGCGACGGCGCCCGCGATCTCGTCGTTGCGGATCGTGTAGAAGGCATGGAAGCCTGCGTCCATGGGACCGGACGCATCGAGGATGGGCTGGAACACGAGCCGCAGGCGTGCGTCCTCCGTGGCCGGGCAGTCGCCCGGCAGATGACGATCGCAGAGATCGAAGCGCACGGCCACGAGGTGAAGCGCCTCGTACGCCGTGTCCAGCAGAGGGAGCGGTCGCCCGCTGCCGTCGACCACGACTCGGTCGTAGAGCGTGCGGGGGACGAGCGCCGTCCCGTCGTCCGCCAGATCAGTCGCGAGGAGAAGCACCGGCGCGCCCGCCGGCGGGAGCGGCGCGAGGATCGTCACGTCGTTCATGTCGAGCGGGTAGAACGGACCCGCGCCGCCCGTTCCGGCTGCGCCTCCTCCAGCGGTGCCGGTCGTCCCGGCGGTGCCGGTCGTCCCCGCGGTGCCCGTCGTACCGGCGCCGCCCGTGGCACCGGCGCCGCCAGTCGCCGCGGCGCCGCCCGTTGCGCCGGCGCCTCCGGTTCCAGCGCTGCCGATGCCGACCTCTCCGGTCGCACCAGCGTCCGTCGTGTTGTTCCTGCTCGACCGACACCCAGGCGCAACGAGCAGGAGCCCGGCGAGAGAAGATCGAAGCAACCACGAACGCATCGACATCAATCTACATTGCTACATGGAACGATTCCCGGTCCGACGGCGCCCGATCATGACGACAGCCAGGATGCCGAAACCGAGCAGCGCCGCCGGGTCGGCCGCGCCGCCACTGCGACTCGCTGCGTGACACCCGCAACCGCTGCCACCACCGCCGCCGCCATCGCCCCCGTCGATCTGCGTGCCGGCGTCGCTCGGGCCGGACGCCGGCGTGAGCGTGACCAGTGAGACGCCGAACCGGGGCAGATCGAAGTCGACGGCGACGGAGCCGTCCGCCGCCACTGCGACGGTTTCGTCGGGCACGAGCGGCGCCGGATCCATCGCCTCCTGCAGCGCCGCGATCTGCGTCGGCGCCGGGCTGACCGGCAGTCCCTGCGACATCCAGACGGTGTAGGCGTCGCCGTGCGATTCGTCGACGCGCAGGTGCGAGACGCGCGCGCCCGGTCCGAAGCTCGCCGGCAGTGTGATCGCCAGGTGCACTGGCGCGGCCGCGGTGGCGGCGATCTGATCGTGATAGTTCCAGACCAGGACCTGGACAGCGTCGCCGTTGCGGGTGGCGATGCCGTCGACGTCCGGCTCTCCACGCACGCTGTTGGTCACGATGTCGTCCAGCGCGCGCGCACCGCTGCTGGTCAGGGGCAGGCGCGTTCCGTCCAGACGGCCGAGCAGCTTGAACGCGCTCATCACCGGCAGGTTGATGCCGTTCGTCGCCAGCGTGCGATACCCGGCGAAGTAGGGCGTGCCCGGGAACGTGAACGCCCACGTGAGCAGCCCGCCCAGCTTGACGCCCGTCTGGGTCTCGAGCTCGAGGCTGTGCTTCATCATCGCGACCTCGTACGCGCCGTAAGCGGGGGAGTTGCGGTATGCGTCGGCGGGCGCGCTGCTCGCGGGGCAGGCGGCGCAGCCGTCGGGGTCGGCCTCGGTGATGTAGATGGGGGTTTGCCTGAACTGGGAGAACGCCGCGACGGCGCTCATTCCGGCCCGGTGCAGCCGGAGCTGATTGCCGAGATTCATCTCGACGTAGCCGCCGGTGACGGTGGTGCCGCCCTTCGCGTGGAAGGTGACGTGATCGAGGCGCGTCCCGGTGCCGCCCGTGACGGCGTTGGTGCCCGTCGCGCAGTGCTGGAGGAATTGCCTCAGGTAGCTGCTGCCGGCGCCCGCCACCGCCGGGCCGCCGAGCGGCGCGTCCGGGACCACCTCGTGCAGCGCCGCCTCGGTGTAGTCGTACAGCTTCGCGTACTCGTCGAACGTGCCGTTCCAGTAGGGGAGGTCGGGCTCGTTCCACAGTTCCCAGAGCCAGGTCGTCGCGACGTCGGGGTAGCGTTCGCTCGCGTGCGTCGCCCAGGCGCGGATCAGAGTCGCCCACTTCGCGTAGTCAGACGGCGGGTAGAAGCATCCGCCGTCGAGCGTCGTCGTGCTGGAGTTGCGGTAGGGCGTCGGGTGCGTCGAGAGCGCCTCGGGCATGAACCCGATCTCGACGAACGGAAACGCGCCGGCCGCCGTGATGGTGTCCATGATCCCGTCGGTCAGCGTCCAGCTGTAGATCGGGTTCCCGGCGGCGTCCTCCGTGTAGACGTTGGTGGATCCCCACTTCATCGCGGGCGTGCCGTCGCCGGTGTTGAGCAGGAAGTGACTGCGCACGTGCACGGGCGCGGTGTGCGCGGCGGCGAGGGTGCCGAGCAACGCGCTCCCTTCCGGGACGGTCGTGTAGTTGATCTCGTCGTAGCCGTGGAACGCCCAGACCCGCTCGAGCGGTGTGCCCGCCGCAGTCGCGTCGACGGAGATGTTCACGGTCGCGGGCGCCTGCGCGCGCGCCGTCGAAGCCAGCGCCAGCCCAATCAGAACTGTCAGACAGCCGTGCGCGCGAATGAAAACCCCCTAAAACTTTTGTCGCGAGCGACGGGATTTTGTCACGCAATCTCCTCGCCGCGATGCCGTGACAAGAGCGCGCGCCGATCGACAACGTGGTCCGGAGGTTTCATGCGCAACGGACTTGTCGGATTGTCGAGCGGGGTGCTGTTCGCGGCGATGGCCGCCTGTAGCAACGGCGGGGGCAGCGGCGGAACCGGGGGAATGGCAGGCACCAGCAGCACCGGCACTGCGGGCACCAGCTCCGGCGCCGGAACCATGGGCACCGGCGGTGCGGGAGGCGGAGGCTCCGTCACGACCCTGCCCGGCACCACGGCGGTCAACGCGTTGTCGCCGACGGAGGTCACCCAGCTCTGCAACGACACGTACGCGTACTTCGGGAGCGCGATCGCGAAGGCCACCACCTGCAAGTGGCGCGGCCTGGCCTACGCGGCGTCGAGCAGCGCCCCTTCGGACGCCCAGGCGCAGTCGAACTGCACGAGCAAGGAGAGCTCCTGCAATCAGACAGATCCCTGGGCCGACAACCCGGGTTGCAACGACATCCCCACGACCTGCGCGGCGACGGTCGCGGAGTACTCCACCTGCATCGGCGACGAGGCTTCCGCTTTCACCCAGACCGTGAACGGGCTCAAGACCTGCGCCACGCTCACGCGCGCCGACACGGCCGCTCTCTTCGAAATCATGGCCGCCCCGCCGCCCGCGAGCTGCATGGCGCTGATGAACAAGTGCCCGGACTTGTACCCCCCGAGCCCGCTCAACACGCAGTAGCGGAGCCGCCTGACATAGCCATTCCACCACGCAGGGCGTCGTCGAGGTGATCCGCATCGAGACCCGCGGGGATAGAACAGTATGGCCCTGCCCCCCAGGTCCGTCGGTGTCGTCGGTTGTTCGCTTCTCGCCGCGGTGATGCTGGCAGCGTGCGCCGGCAGCGAGTCGGGTGGCGGTGAAAGCGGTGCCGGCGGAACATCTTCGACCGGCTCCGCCGGGACGACCGGGACCGCCGGAAGCGGCGTCGCCGGAACGGGTGGGACGACGGGAGCGGGTGGGACGACCGGAGCGGGCGGCACGACCGGAGTGGGTGGTACGACGGGAGCGGGTGGCACAACCGGAGCGGGCGGCACCACCGGAGCGGGCGGCACCACCGGAGTCGGCGGGACGACCGGAGCGGGTGGAGTCGCTGGAACGGGCGGCGCCGCGGGCCGGGGCGGCGTCACCGGCACCGGCGGGACCGGAGGCGCGCTGGGTGGCGGCGGCCGTGGCGGCACGACGGGCGCGGGCGGCCGCGGCGGCAGCGGCGGGACGACGGGCACAGGCGGCGGGAGCGCCGGCAGCACCGGCGGCGCGGGCACATCCGGAACCTGCACCGTGGGCATGGTCCCGAGCGGCGGCACATCTCACTGCTCGTCGAACCAGTCGGGAATGGTCGGGAGCCAGCAGTGGACCATCTGGTCCAGTGGAAGTGGGGGATGCCTCATCACCTATGGTTCCACCGCTGCCTTCAGCGCGACCTGGAACAACTCGGGCGATTTCCTGGCCCGGGTCGGTCTCAACCTGGGCTCCAACAAGACCTACGACCAGTTCACGACGATCGCGGCCGACTTTGCCGAAACGCATTCCGCCAACGGTGTTCCCTATTCATCGATCGGCGTCTATGGATGGTCGGTCAGCCCGCTCGTCGAGTGGTACGTCACCGAGGACTCGTTCAACGGTCTCGGCACCAGCGGCACCAAGAAGGGCACCTTCACCATCGACGGCGAAGGCACGTACAACGTCTACCAGCGCATGCAGAACAACCAGCCCTCGATCCAGGGTACCGCGAGCTTCCCCCAGTTCATCAGCGTCCGGACATCAGCCCGCACCTGCGGGCACATCTCGCTGTCGAAGCACTTCGACGCCTGGAAGGGCTTCGGCATGACGCTCGGAAAGATGGAGGAGGCGAAGGTGCTCGTCGAGGCCGGCGGCGGCAGCGGCAGGATCGATTTCCCGGTGGCCAGCGTGACGGCCCAGTAGGCGAGCCCGGTCGGCAGGAGCTTCCCGGCGGGGGCGCGGGCGGCTACGACGTGGGCGTCAGGACCAGCATCACGACGCTCTTGGCGGGCAGCGTGACCTGCAGCGTCTTCCCGGAGATCGAGCAGCTGGAACCGGGCAGGGCCTGGATGTTCACCTTCTCCGTCTGGGCGTAGTCGTTGTAGCTGTCCTTCGCCGGGCCGGTGATGACCTGCGCGGTCGTCACGGCGTACGCGGTCCGGCTGCTGGTGATCGTCACCCGGATCGATCGCGTGTTCACCAGGTCGACGTTGGCGAGGCTGATGTTGATACGCCCCTGATCGTCGACGCTCGATCCGGCGGACAGCACCGGGAACGTCTGGCTGTTGCCCGTGATGTTCTCGCTCGTGAGCGTGTTAGGCGCCCACTTTGCGTTGGCGCGGTGGTGGGGCAGGAACATCTTGAAGACATAGAACGTCGGCGTCTTGACCAGCGCCGCGTCGGTGCTCCGCGTGAGCAGCAGCGAGTGAATCACGTTGATCCCCTGCGCGAGCCCGGCCATCGCGTAGCGATCGGCGTGCTGCATGAACAGGTGCAGCGTCTCGGCGCCGGAGATGGCGTCCATCAGCGTGCCCTGCTGCAACCAGTCGTCGCTGGCCGTGAAGTTCTGCAGCCAGTCGCCCCACTCGTCTTCGTAGATCTTGATGCGCTTGGCGGAGTCGTACTTGTCGAGATACATGACGGCTGTATCGATGCGCGGGCCGATCTGGCCCTTGTTGGCGGCGTTGACGATGTTGTAGTACTGCGCGTCGGTGAAGCCGACGTTCGGGATGTCGTCGGGGTGATAGACGTAGTCGTGGAGCTCGATGCCGTCGATCTTGCTCGCGATGTTCTTCAACATCGTGTCGAGCCACGGCCACCGCCCGATCAGGTCGGTGCCCGCGACGATGTTGAGCTTCTTCCCGTTGACGGGCGTCGAGAGCATGGCGTAGTTCGCGTTGTAGTTCGCCTCGTAGGTCGCCTCGTCCTGGTTTCCGCCGCAGCCCCAGACCTCGTTGCCGACCTTGAAGTGGTTGAGCGTCCACTCCGGGTGGGTCGTGTTGGCGTTGATGTACTGGACCCAGGCGAGGTTCTGGGCGGCGGCCGCTGACGTCCCCGGACCTGCGATGAGCGGCGGGATCCCGAGCAGTCCGCAGAGCTGCATGTAGCGATCGGTGCCGACGTCATTGCTCGGGTTCTTGTTGGCGCTCCAGTTGTAGCTGCCCGCCGCGCAGCCGCCCGGCCATTCGATCATCCCGACGCCCGCCTCCTTGAAAGCGTCGATGACGTCGTTGCGCATCCCGTTCGTGTTCGGAATCGTGGAGCTGGTGCCGACGAAGATGCCGCCCGACCAGTTTTTGCCCAGGCGCTCCATCAGCAGGCCGAAGATGCCGCTGTTGATGACGTACTGGGCGGAGTCGGCGTTGACCGCGAGCATGTTCGCGGGCGTGCTGCTCGCCGTGCCGGTGCAGGCGTTCACCGGCGCTCCGCCCGTGCCGGTCGAGCCCGCGGTGCCCGTCGTTCCGGCGGTGCCGGTCGTTCCGGCGGTGCCGCTGGTTCCGCCCCGACCTGACGATCCACCTTGGCCGGTCGTTCCGGCCGTGCCGCTGGTTCCGCCTCGACCCGCCGCCCCGGTCGTCCCCGCGGTGCCGCTCGTGCCGGCCGCGCTGCCGCCGACGCCCGTCGTCCCGGCGGTGCCGGTCGTGCCGGCGGCGCCGGCGGCGTCGCCGCCGGTGCCGGTCGTTCCCGCCGCGCCGACAGTCCCGCCGGCGCCGGTCGTGCCCGCCGATCCCGTCGTGCCCGCCGTTCCGGGCGCGCCCGTGCCACCCGCTCCCGGCGTTCCGCCGCCGTTTCCCGATGGCGAGCACGCGGCGCCCAGGATCGACAGTGCGGTGACAACGGTTCGTAGCGAATCACGGAGCGTCATGAATCCTCCCTGGGCGAAGCAAAGCCTGTGATGCGCAGGGAAATTGTCGTGGCCGGCCGGGAATTGTCATCGCGACGCGGCGCGGGCATGACAAGAGCGCCGACCTCCCGACAAGCAAAGGGAGATGCACACGACGCTCGGGCGGGAACCCCGCGCGAGGATCCTCGCCTCGTTACGCGCGCAGAATCCCGCCGTCGCGGGGCCGCTCTGGCATTGGTTCGGGCCGGCCATCCATCGCCTGCTGCGACGCACGCTGGGACCGGGGCCGGCGATCGACGACGCCGTCCAGGTCGTCCTCCTCTGCGTGTTTCGCCGCGGACCCCGGCTTCGACCCAATTCGGATCTGCGACAGTTCGTCTTGCGAACCACGGCGCGCATCGCCCTGGGCGAGCTCCGGGGACAGGCATCCCGCGGGCGCGCGCTGTCCCTCGCGCCCGCGGCGCCGGAGCGCGAGCATGTCGAGCGGCTCTATCGGATCCTCGACGGGCTGCGTCCTCGCGACCGCATCGCCTTCATCTTCCATCACGTCGAGGGCCTCGAGATCGGCGAGGTCGCGGGCGCGCTCGGCGACACGCCGGCCCGGACGCGCCGCCGCGTTCACCGCAGCGTCGAGCAGGTGATCGAAGGAATCGAGCGCGACCCGTTGCTCGCGTCGCTGCAGCGATCGGGTCGCGCCTAGGACACCGCGCGTCCGGTCAGAACTGATTGATGAACGCCCAGGCTTCGGCGGGGCCCCAGCTTCCCTGCTGCTGGCCGTTGTCGGGATACGCGGTGTGGTCGCCGTTGAAGGAGCAGAATTCGACTGGGTAGCCGGTCATGCACCCCTCGAACTTCGTGCAGACGTGAGCGCCGGATGTCACCTTCTTGGGGAGCACCCACGTGCAGCCATCGATGGTGGCGAAGGTCTTGGCGATTCCGACGCCGCCTTGTTCGCCGGTCGCGGTTGAGCATCGGGTCTGTCCATCGTATGTCAGCACGGAGTCGCAGGTGCCGTGGATGCCGTAGTACGCGACCGGCTTCGTGACCTTGCAGTTCACCGCATTGCTCAGGTAGGCGACCGCGTAGGTCGCCACGGCGCGGACGCCCCAGCTCGCCGTCCCGCCCAGCGGCCGCTCGCACGCCGTCTGTTCGGACATGCTGGCGCCGTAGCTCCATCCCGTGGCGAAGATGCGGTTGGTGTCGATGCAGAAGTTGTCTTCGACCTGCTTCACGACGGCGTCCGCAAGCTGCATGTCCTGGTCGCTGGTGTTTGGCCATCCGCAGCCCGAGTCCCCCGTTCCCGTGCCCGTGCAGGGCGCGCCGTTCTTCTGTCCGTTGGGCGCTACGAAGATGGTGCTGTTGTTCGAAAGCGGCAGCAGACCGTAATACTGCTCGCTGTAAACGGAGTGGTCGTTGCTGTTGAGGGCGTGATAGCCAATGACGAGCTTGTATGGATGGCTGTTGTCGTAGCTCGTCGGCACCCGCAGGATGTACCGGCGCTGCATGGTGCCGACCATGATGCTGATGGGCTGACCGTTGTTGTACATGCTGCTCGCGATGCCGGGCGCCCTGCCGCAGCCCGCTGACATTCCTGAAGAGCCTCCGGCGCCGGCCGTGCCGCCGCCGCCGGTCCCCGTGCCCGCCGATCCGCCGCGCCCGGCGGTTCCGGTTCCCGCCGCGCCGGCGCTGCCGCCGGTGCCGCCCCGTCCCGCGCTGCCGCCGCGGCCGCCGCCCCCCGCGGTCGATCCGCCGGTGCCGCC
>Ga0070687_100000726_pt1 | contig 10933 bp, 16 predicted proteins | sample KBSS33LmetaG_FD_64678 | JGI IMG/M metagenome (GOLD analysis project Ga0070687, IMG submission 64678) | Switchgrass rhizosphere microbial communities from Kellogg Biological Station, Michigan, USA - KBS S3-3L metaG | ecosystem: Host-associated > Plants > Roots > Rhizosphere ... | reverse complement strand
GTAACTTGCCCTGTTCGAATTGACGCAAGTCAAAAACTTGCGCCAATTCAGCCACGCCGGCTGGCGTCAATCTCCCACGACTATGTGATCGACCGTGGGCGTGCCACCCACTTGTGTGTAAACCACGCGAACAGGCGTCCCGAGTTTAACTGCTGTGGCAGGGATTTCTCGCCCCGACCTGTCGCGGATGTGACCAGGTCCCTCGAGAACGTAGCGGCCCGAAAGACGTGTACCGAGTGTCGAGACCACAACTATGTTGCTAGGCCCGGCGCGGGTGGCGCTGCCAGTGTTGGAAGGGTCCGCAACCGTGCCTTCCGCCGTTTTGACGGCGATTCCTATTACCGTTACCCCTTCCACCTCTGTGCTCTTCGATTTGGTTTGCGCGAAGGCCGGCGAAGCGACGAGCGCGCAGACAAGCGTGATCAATATCTTTTTCATAAGCGGCTTTCTTTTTAAGGTTTGACAGTGTTGCCGACAGTTTCGCTCATGAGACCTTAGTCCTATACCTTCACCACTCTTTGAAATCTCCCGCGTGCTGGTGCCTTTCGATCACGTTGCCGGACTCATCGTAAACGCGAATCACGGCGCGATGTGAGCGGGAGAAAAACTTAGCGTAGCTGGCGCCTACTCACGAACAATGCAGCCTAGCTAAGCACATAAAGGTGCCGCGATGGAAATCGACGATGTCTCTTGGTTTGCCGTCCCAAAAACGGAACCGTTGCTTCCCATACCCGGAACATTGGCATGTCGTCGTTTTAATCCCGGTAAATCTCAATCTACTCATTGCCAGCGACTTAGATTGACAATAGAGATCTTGGCACGCGCGTTGCATAAGCAATTGGCAACAATCAATCCAAACCTTATGCAAAACTTTGAATCTACCTACGCTCTGTTGGTTCGTTCGGAAGAGAAAAAGCGCAACGTGCTGGAGATACTGGTCTACGCTCTGATCATCCTCAGCGCGGTGTTTTCGATCTGGCAGTTCGCGCATCAAACAGTCGCGTTCCCAATCGACAAGCTGGCGAACGCAACAGTTAGCGCGACCGCTTCGCAACGTAGCTAATCTCTCGCGGTTTCCATTTCGTTTCACCGCGCAGAGATGGGCACGCTCCTGCAGGATCTTCGTTACGCCACGCGCCTGCTGGCGAAACAGCCGGTGTTCGCTGCGGATCGAACGGCAGCGCATCGGAAATCAGATCGACGCTGCGATGATCTTTGCGCGGGCGGACTTCGTAAACGTGCACGCTCATAAAACGCTTAAAGGTCCCTCTAAAGGGATAGGACTAAAGTCTAATAAGCGAAACTGTCGGCAACATCGTCAAACCTCGAAAGGAAAGGCGTTATGAAATTCGTTAGTCTTAGAACGAAGCAGGCCCATCGACCAAGCAAGTTAGCCAAACCGTCCGGGGCTCACCGTGAATCTCTGACCACGGCAACGGCCCCCCCTCACCAAATCAACACCTACGCCGAGCTTCGTCAACAGATTCACGACGACCTGCGGCTCCAACATCCGGAATGGATCCAGCCAAACGGGGAGTCCCCCATCTGTGATTCTTACGAAGCGCGCCTCATAGAACTGCTCGCCAGAGACTAGATGCAAAGAAAGGAAAGATGTCCATGAAGGCGATCGCGGCACGGTTCACCGATAAATCCGTTAAACTCGATACCGAGAAGCGCAGGGTTTTGACGACGCTCAAAATGATTTATGAGGGCGGCTCGCTCGATGGCAAGACCGCCAATTTCTCCACACGCGACCTCTCCTGCGTCGTGGTCGGCGTCCACCGGGGTAATTGGCACTTCTTTGAAACTTATAACCGCACGATCTGGGTCAATATTCGCAACCGGCGAACGATCTTTCGCTGCGCCGGTTTCACTTCCAAATCGAACAACAATAGTAGGTGGAAGAGGTTGCTCGCGGTCCTTCACATCCGCAAACTGCGGTCCATCACAATATAAAATTTTCTCCGCGCTGTTTTTAACCTCGTGCTAGAGCAAATTTATCTGGCGAGGCAGCGGTTGACCGATCACCACTCTTTGAAATCTCCAGAGTGCTCGTGCGAATCATCGCGCTGTCATAGGGCCGCCGCATCGTTACGCCAAATTCTTGAATGAGATTATTGCCTAAAGCAACCGTTTCGAGGCTGAGTCGCAGCATTTCTTCGTGAAAGGCGAGATTTCTGGCGTTCGCGTTCAATCCGTAACGTGCTTGTAAACCGGGGGATTCACCTGCGTCTCTGAGCAAATTGATGTCCTCCACTATGGAGGAAACCAAGTAGTAAAGCCAACCGTTCTCGCTGCGGTCTCTGGAGGCAAAAGTCCAAGTTTGTCACAATTACTTCTGAAAACTATGTCGTAGTCCTTTCCAATCCGTACCTCGAAGAAATTCGGTGAACCGACTCTAATCGCTTCGACGAAGCGCGACAGACCGGGGAGATACTCGCGTCGCTCAACAATAGCCAAGATCGCTTGAATTTCAGCCCTTAAGGCTGCCCGCAGACTTTTCCGATCTTGTCGTCGCTCAATTGCTTTTGCAAGAAATCCACCGCCTATTGCGAGGATTGCGCCGAGAATGGTTAACCAGAATTCCATTTCTTCTACGGGACTGATTCTTTATCGTGCAGGAATCGTCGATGATATAGGAGCCGCATCATTTTGCCGTCCGGCAGTCAATTCGCATTCTAGCGCGATCCTGTGAAGCGGGGAAGCCCCTTTCAATCTGGCAACGAAACGGCAAACAGCGACGGCCCGCGATAATCCTTACGGGGGCCGGAGTTACTAACTCGCCATTCGATGCTTTTTACACTGCTTTTTACACTGGCGAAACTTTTTCAGCGCATTTCGGCTAACGTGAGATAATGCTTCAATCGCCGATTTACCTATGGCGGAGCGGTAAAGAGCGCGTAAGAAAAGGTGAGCGTATTTGCCCCGGCATCATTGCGAACGAGACGCTCTACCAACTGAGCTATACCCTCCGGTGAAGGTGCGAAAATATCACGACGTAGCGATTTGTCAGCAACCGAAAGAATACCGCACGCGCGATTTCCCCAGTTGCCGCGCCGCGGTTTAAAAACTCCGAAAACCTTGGCGGCGAGCAGGGGCGCGCCTGCTTGTGCTGTGGGGGTCGCCAACATTGTGGAAAAAGCGGGCTTGCATTTGTGAGATCAAATCCGTAAACGATTGAAGAGAATTACATCTGATCTCGTCGAATTGCCGAGATCGATGAGCGATCCTCAATTCAACCAACAACAACCAGAAAGAACTATGAAAACGAAATTCTACCTCGCAGGCGGTGTTTGCGCCGCAAGTCTTGCCTTTTGCATGCCGCTCGGCGCGCAGCTCACGCCAGCGACATCAACTTCACCCGCAGCTTCTCCAGCCACTTCGCCCGCCGCCAAGCCGGCCACCCGCCCAATCCCATTTCATGGGAAGATTTCGGCGGTCGATCAAACCGCGAAAACGTTTACGGTCGCCGGGAAACAACGTTCGCGGGTGTTCAAGGTGACAGATAACACCACGATAACCAAGGGTGACGCCGCTGCGACCATGGCGGACATCGTCGCAGATGAACAAGTCCGTGGCACATGTTTGAAACAGGAGGACGGCACGCTGGAAGCGAAAACCGTGAAGCTCGGACCGCCAACCGAAGGTGAAAAGAAGGCAAGGAAGTCGAAGAAGGGCGCTGCTGCAGAGGAAGGTTCTCCGGCTGCTTCTCCTACACCTTAAACTCGGTCGACAGCGAAGAGATAGAGAGGGCAGAGGCGCTTGGGAAAGCGTCCGTGTTGGTTTTACGCCTCGCCAGCGGCTTTGAGAGCCGCGCGAAGATCGGAAACGAAGCGTTTGTATTCTTTCTGGCGTGACTCCTCGTCAGCTTGCCGAAGCAGAGATGAGGGGTGAACAGTGGCAAGCACGCGTGGCGTAAACTTGGACGACAACACTTTGCCGCGCTCGCGCGTAACTCGAAACGACGGCCCGAAAATCGCCTGAGCAGCAGTCGCCCCGAGGCAGACCAGTAATTTCGGTTTCACCAAACGCAGCTCCGCCTCGAGCCATGGGCGGCAGGCTGCGATTTCGCGCGAGTTCGGTTTCTGATGAATCCGGCGTTTCCCGCGCGGTTCCCACTTAAAATGCTTCACCGCATTCGTGACGTAAACCTGGCTTCGATCAATTCCGGCTTCTTCGAGTGCTCGATCCATGATTTTGCCTGCCGGCCCGACGAAGGGTTTGCCAGCCACGTCTTCGTAATCGCCGGGTTGTTCCCCAACCAACATCATCGGTGCGTCCTTAGGGCCTTCGCCAAAAACGGTTTGCGTCGCGCGTTTGTAAAGGTGACACGCCTCGCAATCTTTTGCCACCTCGCGCACCGCCGACCAGCTCGTCGTGTCGGGCGGCCTGGCAGGTCGCGCAAATTCCCCATCATCCGTTCGCATCTTATAAAGAATCGAAAATCATCTAAATTGTAGCTGCCGCGCTTCTGGCCAGAGAAAAGATGCAACTCGAAACCGAACGGCTCATTCTGCGCTCCCTTCGGAAAGAGGATGTGGATGTTATGGCGCAATTGTTCGCGAATCCGGATTTCATGCGCTTCTCATTAGGCGTTTTCACCGAACGCAAACAGACGATCGCGTTCATCGAGAAAGTCATAAGTTGTGACCACACTGGCATCCCTTCGCAGTTTGCAGTTACCCCGCGCCAGGAGGACACGATTATCGGTTACTGCGGTTTCTTTTATCATCCGGAGGATGGCATCGAAGACATCGAGATCGGCTACCGACTGCATCCTGATTACTGGAACCGCGGCCTCATTACTGAAGCTGCGCGCGCTGTCCGTGATCACGGCTTTCGCGACTGGAGGCTATCGCGCGTAATCTCACTCATTCATCCAGAAAACACTCCGTCACGTCGGGTGGCGGAGAAAAATGGAATGAATATCGAAGAGCAAATTACGTTTCGAGGTTTTCCGACGCTGGTGTATGCGATGACTCGCGAGGAGTGGCTGGCGAACCATGGCGCTGGGTGAACTCCCGCGCGAGCGCGCGATAAGCGTTCGCCCCGGCGCCATTTGGGTCGTATTCCAAGATCGATTTTCCGAAGCTCGGCGCTTCGCTCAAACGAACGCTGCGCGGGATAACAGTTTCATAAACACGCTCTCCAAAATGCTTGCGAACCTCCGCCACAACCTGTTCGCTCAGATTCGTCCGACCGTCGAACATCGTCATGACAATGCCGCCGAGCTCTAGTCGGGCGTTTGCGCCCGAATCGCGCACCTGCTCAACCAGCCGGACAATCTTCACCAGACCTTCGAGCGCGAAATACTCGCATTGGATCGGAGTCAGGAGTTCATCGGCTGCAGCCAGCGCGTTGCTCATCAGGATTCCAAGCGAAGGTGGGCAATCCAATAGAACGAAGTCAAAGGTCTCATCGGTATGCAACGGTTTGAGCGTCTCCGCCAAACGGGTGAGGTGTTCCGGCATTCGGGCGATCTCGACCTCGGCACCGGCAAGATCAATGTCGGCGGGCACGATGAAGAAGCTCTCTCGCTCCGTAGGGAAAATCTTTTCGGTGATCGATGCGTCGCCGAGCAACGCTTCATAGAGACTAGTTTCATCCAGTCCTTCCAACCCAAGCGAGCTGGTCGCATTTGCTTGTGGATCGAGATCAATAAGTAAGATCCGTTGGCCGAGCTCGGCCAAAGCAGAGCCGAGATTGACAGCCGTGGTCGTTTTGCCGACGCCACCTTTCTGATTAGCAATGGCAATGATCTTCATTTTAGCGGAGCGCACGCGGCTCGCGTGCCTCTTTCGGCTCCCTCGCCGAAACCCTCCTATCAGAAGCTCGCGATGGCGAGGGCGCCATCGCCAGTACACGAGGGCGCGTGCGCTCCCCTCTACGATTCGCAATCGCTACGATTCTCATGCTTTCGAGGTCCTCCGAAGCCAGATGATGTTGTCGGTTGCCCCAAACGGAAACTAAATTTTTCGGATTTCAGATTTCGAAGTTTAGAACTAGTCTGGGAGAGGTTGAAGGATTGAACACCGTGAAAGCTGTTCCAATGTCGATCAAGCCTGAATCAGCTCCGAGAGCCTTCGGGGCTGAAGAACCAGTTGTCTTACGCGGCCAGGATGGGCGCGGCGTGGTCACGCTGACAATGAACCGTCCGCGGGCTTTCAACGCCTTGTCGGAGGCGATGCTAGCGGCCTTGCAGCGCGAGCTCGACGTGATCGCCGTCGATGAATCTGTGCGCGTAGTCGTGCTGGCCGCTGAAGGCAAGGCGTTTTGCGCCGGGCACGACCTCAAGGAAATGCGCGCGACGCCATCGCTCGATTACTATCAGGGACTTTTTGCGCAATGCTCTGACATGATGCTTACCATCCAACGATCGCCCGTGCCTGTGATTGCGCGTGTTCAGGGGATCGCCACTGCGGCGGGTTGTCAGCTGGTGGCAATGTGCGACCTCGCCGTCGCGTCGAGCACAGCAAAATTCGCCGTCAGCGGTGTGAACCTCGGGCTCTTTTGCTCCGCACCGGGTGTGGCGCTTTCCCGCAATGTTTTGCGCAAAGCGGCGTTCGAGATGCTCGTCACCGGTGAATTTATCAGCGCTGAAGAGGCGAAGATATGCGGTCTGATTAACCGTGTCGCAGAGCCGGAACAGCTCGACGTTGAGGTCGAGAAGCTCGTTGCCAGCATTGTCGCCAAACCGCGCGTTGCTGTGGCGATGGGGAAGAAACTTTTTTACTGCCAAGCCGAGCTCGGGATCGCGGCCGCCTACGAAGCGGCCACAGAAACCATGGCCTGCAACATGATGGACGAGGCCGCGCTCGAAGGCGTGCAGGCATTCATAGAAAAGCGTCCGCCTCGCTGGAGCGAAGGTGGCGCGCGCTGACATTCCTAACGCTTCAACGAAACTTCCTTCGTGACTTTTACCCTTCAAGAACTGGCAGCGATGTCTGGTGGGAAGCTAGTGGGTGATCCGGCGTTAAAAATCACAGGCGCGGCATCGCTTGGCGAGGCCGTACCGGGAGAGATCACCTTTTATTCGGATCCCAGATACGGACCGCTTCTGCGCAAAACGCGCGCGTCGGCAGTTTTCGTCCCGCCTGATTTCGCCGGCTCGATTGCTCCCGCCCAGATTCGCGTTGGTCACCCAAACAAAGCGTTCGAACAGGTCGTCCTCAGATTCGCGCCGAAGCCTGTCACATTCACGCCCGGTATTCATGCCACCGCGGTCATCGATCCAACCGCGCAGATGGGGAAATGTGTGTCGATTCAGCCTTACGCAGTCATTGAGGCGGGCGTGAGGATCGGGGACGACACAGTTATTGGAGCAGGATCATACATTGGGCATGAGACTGTAATTGGCGTTGCGTGCCTGATTTATCCGCGCGTAACAATCCGGGAGCGAAGCCGCATTGGCTCACGCGTGATCATTCACAGTGGCACCGTCATCGGAGCGGACGGTTTCGGTTTTGAAATGGTCGATGGACGGCAGGAAAAAATTCAGCAACTCGGTATTGTTCAGATCGAGGACGATGTCGAGATCGGTGCCAACACGACAGTTGATCGCGCCCGATTCGGACGGACGTGGATTCAGCAAGGCGTAAAAATCGACAATCTTGTCCAGGTTGCACACAACGTTGTTATCGGAAAGCATTCGGTCGTGGCCGCCCAGACTGGAATTTCGGGAAGCACGCGCGTAGGAGAGCACGTACAAATGGGTGGCCAAGTCGGTATCGTGGGGCATGTCGAGATCGCCGACGGTGCGCGGATTGGCGCACAAAGTGGCGTCTCCAAGAGCATTCCTGGGGGCACTTGGTTTGGCTATCCAGCCATGCCAATGCCTGAAGCCAGACGCCAAATCGCTTGGGTTCGTCGTCTCGGCAAACTCTTCGCCCGAGTCAAAGAGATCGAAAAGAAACTTGGATTGTAATACACGCCAATCATCCTATGGAAGCGTCTGCTGCAAGAGTTCGTGCAGGCTGTTGGGAGACATCCATTCTGCGCCGGAGGCATGCACTGTTTCTGCTTCCCCTAAATCGGAGGTAGCTACCGTGAGATCAAAGCGTTCTGCATATTTGCTTGCGAGCCGCTCGATAATCGCGTCGGCCGTTTGTCCGCGTCGCGAATAGACGATCTGCACGTTGCCCGGGGCTGAACTCGTGTCGACCCTTCTGCCTTTCCCGTCAAAAACGATGACCACGGGCACGCCAGTCCAGTCCTGATAATGTTGAAGCTGCCTTATCAACGCTTCGCGCGCGAGCGAAGAACGCCGTTGGTGGAGCTTGCGTAACTCAGGCCAGGCAAAAATGATGCTGTGCCCATCTACGATTAAATAACGTGCGCGGTGCGGCATCGCTACAAAAGCGCTGGCATCGTGCCTCGGCCAAACTTCGTGTCAGCGCAATTACTGTGTTGATTCGGCTACGACCGGTTCCTTCGGTGCCCGTGGCTTGGCTTGCTCTCGCCGTGTCGAACGAAGTGACATTTTTTTGCGCTCCAGATAGGCCCTTCGTCGCCTGCGTTTCGCTCGCGTCCGGTGTTGTTGGCCCATGGAGCGTCTATCGGTTGAAACACGAGGAAACGCAATCTGAATTCGAGCTTCAATGTGCTTGAATCGTTCGAGGAAACACGAAATTGGAATTTGCATTTGAGTCTTCCGTGCTGTTACAAGATGGCCTTCCATGCCCCTCTCACGTTCTGCGACTTCGGCGGTCACTGAAAAAAACGTGATTGGCCTTTCGGTGCTGTTTCTGGCGCTGGCCGCTATTTTCGGGGCTCTCAACGGCCACAAAGTGAAAGCGCTCCGCGGAAATGTGGCGAATGCCGAGGCAGCACGCCGCGCGGTTGAGGGTCGAAGGGTAACTCAGCAACGAGATCTGAAGGCGAAAGAAACGACTGGAACGGGAGGAGAAGACAAGATTGCGGAGGCAGAAAACAAGGCGGCGAAGGCTGAAGGGGAACTCGCGCAATTGCAGAAAGAAAAGGCCGATCTCCAAACCCGATTGGATGCAAATCAGAGCGAGATCGCTTCGTTGCAAAAGCGGGTGGAAGAAGCGGAGAAAGCAGCCAAACCGCCGGAAGCTCCTGCTGTCGGCCCCTCCACCGTCGAACTCCAGGCGCAACTAGACGACGCCCGACGTCAACTCGACAGCGCGGAAAAAGAAAAAGCCTTCCTGGCCGAAAAAATTCAGAGCGCGCAAGAGCGCTCCGCTCCGCCCCAGGAAGAGAGAAAGCGCCGGGAACCAGGCGTCCGCAGAACAGGTGTGCGCGGCGCCGTCCTTGCAGTCAATCAGGCGTACAATTTTGTTGTGTTAAATCTTGGTGCTCGCCAGGGAGTCGAACCAAATTCGGAAATGCTTGTTTTGCGGGAGGGGACCCTGATCGGTAAAATTCGCATTTCTTCAGTTGAACCCGCGACCGCTATCGGCGATATGATCACCGGCACTTTGGCGCGCGGCGTCCAAGTCCAACCTGGAGATACTGTGATTTATGCTGGCACAAGTCCCTAAACTTCGGAAGAACATCACCTCCGCACTGTTATGTGCGTTAACGATAACAATCGTCTCGTGCGCGAGCACGCCGGAAACACCGCGTCTGGTTGCTGATCCAGACGACCACGGTGATTCGGCCATTCCTTGGAACAAGCAGGAGAAATGGGAGACGGCCGGGGGTCAGCTCACCGAGTTCACCGACAGGCGATAGCTGACGAGCTCCAAGAGAAGATGAGGCGCTGTCCTCAGCGCATCGGGAGCGAAGGGTAGAGGCCGGACGCTACAGAGGCGTTGTTTCAACGACGCCGGCTACAGTGATCCGATCAGATCCAAAAGCTGGCAGGAATCACAGCGTTTTTTGGCACTACCACGATGCCATCGCGGATGAAGTAATTTTCTCCGTCAAAATTAGGAGGCTTACCCTCCGGCGTGATTACGACCCCGTCGGCAATACGCGCGTTCTTGTCGATGATGGCACGGTCGATCACGCAATTGCGTCCGATGCCGATCGCCGGCAGCCCTGAATCGGCGTGTCGATCGTGTCCTCCACCGGACGGACTCACCGGGGCGAGCTCAAAGTAATCAGCACCCATTATTATGCTGTTACGGATCGTCGCACCGCTCTGAATAATGCTGCGTATTCCAACAACGCAGCGTTCAAGGTGTGCATCGGAAATGATGCATCCATCAGAAATGATCGCTTGCCGAAGCGTGGCTCCGTTGATTTTGCTGCCGGGCAAGAACCGCGGATGTGTGTAGATGGGCGACTCCGGCTCGAAAAAGCTGTACTCGGGAACGATGTCGGTCAGATCAAGATTGGCCTCATAGAAAGCCCGGATTGTTCCAATATCCTCCCAGTAACCCTTAAAAATAAATGCGCTTACATGTCGGCCTTTAATCGACTGCGGAATGATATGTTTGCCGAAATCGACCAGATCATTCTCCAAACATTCGATCAGAACCCTCCGATTGAAGACATAGATTCCCATCGACGCCTGAAATAACTCCTCGTCTTCATTCGAGTCGATGGCGCGGAGCAGCTGCCGGTCCATCTTCATCTCGCGTAGCACGGCCTCTTCGGTTGGCTTCTCGACGAAACCCGTAATCCGTCGATCGATTCCGCTTTGCATGATGCCGAACTCAGGAACCTGATCGCGATGGACTGGTTTGGTGGCCAGCGTGATATCGGCGCCCGAACGGATGTGCTGGTGCAACAGTGCGCGAAAATCCATCCGGTAAAGCTGGTCGCCGCTTAGAATCAGGTAATAATTAAATGGGCGCTCCAGGAAATAGCGCATGTTTTGTCGGACTGCGTCGGCGGTTCCTTGATACCATTGCGACCCGGCGGGCGTCTGTTGAGCGGCCAGAATATCGATGAAGCTGCGGGAAAAATTATCAAATTTGTAACTCGCCTGAATATGCCGATGTAACGACATACTGTTGAACTG
>Ga0070687_100000725_pt1 | contig 10957 bp, 8 predicted proteins | sample KBSS33LmetaG_FD_64678 | JGI IMG/M metagenome (GOLD analysis project Ga0070687, IMG submission 64678) | Switchgrass rhizosphere microbial communities from Kellogg Biological Station, Michigan, USA - KBS S3-3L metaG | ecosystem: Host-associated > Plants > Roots > Rhizosphere ... | reverse complement strand
GACCATCGCGGCGCTGACGAGGCCGTAACGCGCCGACGGCAGCGTGATCGTGAAGAACTTACGCCACGCCGACGTGCCGAGCGACTCGGCCGCCTCGAACAACCGGCGGTCGGCGAGCAGCATCGCCGTGATGACGATCATCAGCGCGTGCGGAAAGATTGCATAGACGGCGCTGATGATGATGCCGATCGGACCATAAACCGAATGGCCCATCAGCAGGCCCTTCAACGCCCCCTGGTTCCCGAACCACTGGATGAACGAGATCGCCGCCAGCATCGACGGCGCGAGGATCGGCGTCAGCGCGATCAACCGGAACACGCCTTTGCCCGGCATGCAACTACGCGTCAACGCATAGGCGAACATGAACGCAAGGGGAACGGTCACGAACGTCACCACGCTTGCGACCCAGACGGTGTTCCACGCCGATTCCAGCAGCGACGGCGACTGCAGGTACTCGCGAAACTGCGCGAGGCCGACGAATGCGCCGTCCTTGTCCTGCACGCTCTTGACGAGGATCGACGCGAGCGGCGCCAGCAGGAACAGCACGAGTGCAGCACAGGCGACGAGGAGCAGCGCCTGCGCGAGCCGCTGCTGCGGATCCGCGATCGGGCGGATCTGTTGCGCGCTTGCGACGAGCGGTGGAGCGACGGTAGCCATCCGACGCTCGTTCAGGCGCGCCGGCGCCGGTTGCGCGCCATTACAAGAGCCGCATGCACTCGCGCGGCAGCCCGACGGACAGCGGCGCGCCGACCGCCAGCGCCATCCGGTCGAGGCTGTGCCGCGACAGGTTGACGACGATCGACTGCGCGGGTGCATCGGCGAGCATCACGGTCACGAGGCAGAACGCGCCGAGGAACTCGATCTTCTGGACGCTGGCGGACGCGACGTTCGACTGCTCGCTCGCGTGGCCGTTGATCATCACGTCCTCGGGGCGCAGGTAGAGCTTGATGGGCGTTCCGGGTGCCAGCCCCTCGCTGCCGAGCGCGCCGCCCAGCAACAGATCGCCGACGCGCACACGACCTTCCCCCTGCGCCACCGCCGTGATGACGTTGACCTTGCCGACGAAATCGGCGACGAACGCGGTCGCCGGCTCGCGATAGACCTGCTGCGGCGTGCCGACCTGCTCGATGCGACCGCGACTCATCACGACGATGTGATCGGCCATCGACAGCGCCTCTTCCTGGTCGTGCGTCACCATGATCGTCGTCACGCCGAGCCGCTGCTGCAGCGCGCGTATCTCGCCGCGCAGCCTAAGCCGCTCGAGCGCGTCGAGTGCCGACAGCGGCTCGTCGAGCAGCAGCAATCCCGGCGACGTCGCGAGCGCGCGTGCGAGCGCGATCCGCTGCTGCTGGCCGCCCGAGAGTTGTCCCGGATATGCCCCGCCGGCGTCGGGCAGGCCTACAAGCTTCAGCAGTTCGGCCACCCGCGCCTTGATCCGCTCGCGCCCCGCGCGGCGATTGACGAGGCCGTACGCAACGTTGTCGAAGATCGTCAGGTTCGGGAACAGCGCGTACGACTGGAAGACGATGCCGTAATCGCGCTTGATCGCGGGCAGCCGCGAGACGTCGCGACCATCCTGCGTGATCGTGCCCTGGTCCTGTGTCTCCAGCCCGGCGATGATGCGCAGGAGCGTCGTCTTGCCGCAGCCGGAGGGCCCGAGAAAGGTTACGAGGCTGCCGCGCGGGACTTCCAGCGAAACGTCGTCGAGGGCCGTGAAGCGATCGAAGCGCTTGATGATATGCCGCAGCGACAGGTAGGTCGCCGAGTCGGACGCAGCGCGATCGGTTGACGTCGGTCCCGACATGAGTGCGAATCCCTGCAACGCGATGCAGGTGCCGCGCGGCTGTTGCGCACGGCACCCGGGGTGTTGACCTACTTGGGCAGCGACTTGCCGTTGTAGCGCTTCGTCCACTCGGCGAGGATCTTGTCGCGGTTCTTCGCCGACCAGTCGAAGTCGTTCTTGATCAGCCGCTTTTCATAGTCGGCAGGGATGAACTCGAGGGGCTTCGATATGCCGGGCATCGCGACGACGGCGAAGTTGTTCGCGAACAGCGTCATCGCCTCGGGCGTCGCGAGCCAGTCCATCAGCTTCTTCGCCGCATCGAGCTTCTTCGTGCCCTTCATGATGCCGCTGGCCTCGAGGTCCCAGCCCAGGCCCTCGCTCGGGAAGATCACGTCGACCGGCGCGCCGGATTTCTTGGTCTGCATCGCGCGATATTCGAACGACACGCCGATCGGAAACTCGCCGGCACCGGCCTGCTTGCACGGCTGCGAACCGGAGTGCGTGTACACGCCGATGTTCTCGTGCAGGCCGTCCATGAACTTCCACGCATCGGCTTCGCCCCACATCTGGATCCAGCCGCTGACGTCGAGGAAGCCCGTGCCCGACGACGCCGGGTTCGGCATGACGATCTTGCCCTTGTAGACGGGCTTCGTCAGGTCCTTCCACGATTCGGGCTTCGGCAGGTTCTGCTTCTGCGCCTCGACGGTGTTGAAGCACAGCGCCGCGCCGTACACGTCCATGCCGACCCAGCGCGGCGGGTTCTGCGAATCCCGGTAACCGGCCGGAATCTTGTCGAGCCCCTTCGGCGCATACGGCTCGAGCATCCCTTCGTTGGCGAACACGGCCATGCTCGACGCCGACGTTCCGATGACGATGTCGGCCTGCGGATTCGCTTTTTCCGCGAGCACCTTCGCGGTGATGACACCGGTCGAGTCGCGTGTGAACTTGAGCTCGACGTCCGGATAGACCTTGTTGAACGCCGCTTCGTACGCCTTGATCTGGTCGGTCTCGAGCGCCGTGTAGACGTTGAGTTGCGTCTTCTGCGCAGCGGCGTGGCCCGCACCGATGGCGAGGCCGAGACCCGCGACTGCCGACAACCAACGCAAGCGTTGCTGCGATTTCATCGTTGCTCCTTCGTCATTTACCGTTGGCAAAAGGTGCCGGCCTCTGCGGCCGGGTCCATGCAGAAACCCGCGGATGCTACGCGCGAACGCCGCGCCGGCGCAACGTTCGTTGCAATGCCGCCCGCAGGTACACGAAGCTTGCGCCGGCCGGATTGCAGATTGTTGACAATCTACACCCTGCATCGTCTAATGGCAACGTGCTGAAGCATTCGTCACCTCGCACTCGCGCCAAGGCCGCAGCCAATGCGCCAGAGCTCGCGCCGCCCGCCGCCGCCGCGGCGGGCGATGTCCCGCGCGCGCCGCGCGCGGTGGCTGACGACCACCCGATCGCACTCTTGCAGACGAACTCGCTGCCGGCACTCGTCCAGCGCGAAATCGAGCGGATGATCCTCGCGGGTGACCTGGCCGCCGGTGCACAGCTTCGCGAAGCCGAGGTGGCCGCGATGCTTGGCGTGTCGCGCGGCCCCGTGCGCGAGGCGTTTCGCGCGCTCGAGGAATCCGGCCTCGTCCGCCTCGAGAAGAACCGCGGCGTGTTCGTCCGCCAGATTGGCGTCGAGGAAGCGGACGACATCTTCGAACTTCGCGCTGTGCTCGATGAGTTCGCCGGCCGCCGCGCGGCGCAAAGAACGACATCGGCGCAGGCCGCGGAGTTGCAGGCGCTCGTCGAGGTGATGGAGTCGGCAGTGACGCGCGGCGACGTCGACGGGTATCACGACGCCAACCTCGCATTTCACGACCGGATCGTGCAGCTCGCGGGCAATCCGAAGCTGACGTTGCTCTATCGCCGCCTCGTCAACGAGCTGCACCTGCATCGGCGCGCAGCGCTCAGCCAGGCCGGTATCCTGCCGGTGTCGATCAACGAGCACCGGTCGATCGTCGGCCACATCGCCGCGCGGCAGGCGGCCGCCGCAGGGCGTGCGCTGTACGAGCACGCCATGGCTAGCCGCGACCGCGTTCATCGCTCTCGCGGGATTCCTCCTCCACTGCCTCGACCGAGAAAGCCGTCGCGATGAGATCAATTGCCGTCAACGGTCGCACGTACCGGTGGCCCGAGCGGCCGCTGGTCGTCGTCTGCGTGGATGGCTGCGAGCCCGATTACGTCAACCAGGCGATTTCGGCGGGCGCAGCACCCTGGCTGGCGCAGCTCGATGGCCGTGGAACGTGCCTGACAGCCGATTGCGTCGTGCCGTCGTTCACCAATCCGAACAACCTGTCGATCGTCACGGGCAGCCCGCCGTCGGTGCACGGCATTTGCGGCAACTACTTCTTCGACGCCGACGCCGGCGCCGAGGTGATGATGAACGATCCGAAATACCTGCGGACAGGGACCATCCTCGCCGCATTCGCCGACGCCGGCGCGAAGGTCGCCGTAATTACCGCCAAGGACAAGCTGCGCGCGCTGCTCGGCCACCGGATGCGCGGCGTGTGCTTCTCGGCCGAGCGCGCCGACCAGGTCACGGTGGAAGCGAACGGGATCGCTGACGCGCTGTCGCTGGCCGGCATGCCCGTGCCGTCCGTCTACAGCGCCGAGCTGTCGGAATTCGTGTTCGCCGCGGGCTGCGCACTGCTCGAGCGCGATCGGCCAGACATCATGTATCTGTCCACCACCGACTATGTACAGCACAAGCACGCACCCGGAACGCCGAAAGCCAACGCGTTCACCGGCATGCTCGACCGCTATTTCGCTCGCCTCGATGCGGCAGGCGCCACCGTCGTCGTCACGGCCGACCACGGGATGAACGCGAAGACCGACGCGTTCGGCCGGCCGAATATCGTTTTTCTGCAGGATCTCCTCGATGCCGCTTACGGTCAGGACGCGACGCGGGTGATCCTTCCGATCACCGACCCCTACGTCGTTCACCATGGGGCCCTCGGCTCGTATGCGACGGTCTACGTGAATGGCAAGACGGGCGTGGATGCCGTCCGCGAGCGGATTGCCGCCATTCCCGGCATCGACATCGTGCTGCCGCGTGCCGCCGCCTGCACCCGGTTCGAGCTGCCGGAGAACCGCGTGGGCGATCTCGTGGTCGTATCTGAACGGCTCACCGTCATCGGCACGCGCCAATCCCATCACGACCTGTCGGGGCTGGATGCGCCGCTGCGGTCGCATGGCGGAATTTCCGAGCAACGGGTGCCGCTGATCGCCAACCGCATGCCGCCGGAGCTTCCGGCGCGACGCTGGCGGAACTTCGACGCGTTCGATCTCGGGCTCAATTACCTTGCATGAACCTTGCATGACGCTTCGTCTCATATGTTGACCGCTACGCCACCGACGCAATCCGCGCAGGTCCCGCGCGCCGAACCGATGCGCATCGCCGGCGAGCGCGTCGCGGGATCGCGGACGCTCGATGTCTGCAACCCCTACACGAACGATGTCGTCGCAACGGTCCCGCGCGCGAGCGTCGACGACGTCCGTCGCGCGTTTTCGATCGCGCGGGCCTACAAGCCGCGGCTGACGCGCTACGAGCGCTCGGAGATCTGCCGTAAAGCGGCGGCGATCATCCAGAGTCGTGCCGAGCCGCTGTCGGACCTGATCACGGCCGAATGCGGCATCTGCAAGAAGGATTCGCTCTACGAGGTGGGTCGCGCGCGCGACGTGTTCACGTTTGCCGGCAATGCGGCGCTGCAGGACGATGGCCAGGTGTTCTCATGCGACCTGACGCCGCACGGCAAGTCGCGCAAGGTGTACACGCTGCGCGAGCCCTTGCTGGGCGTCATTTCGGCGATCACGCCGTTCAACCATCCGCTGAATCAGGTGGCGCACAAGATCGCGCCGGCGATCGCGACGAACAACCGGATGGTGCTGAAGCCCACGGAAAAGACGCCGTTGTCCGCGCTCGCACTGGCCGACATCCTGTACGAAGCCGGCCTGCCGCCGCCGATGCTGTCGATCGTCACCGGCGACCCGCGCGAGATCGCCGACGAGATGCTCGTCAATCCCGACGTCGACCTCGTCACGTTCACCGGTGGCGTCGCAGTCGGCAAGTACATCGCCGCGAAGGCCGTGTACAAGCGCCAGGTGCTCGAGCTGGGCGGCAACGATCCGATCATCGTCATGGAGGACGCCGACCTCGACGAGGCAGCGACGCTCGCTGCCGCCGGCTCGTACAAGAATTCCGGCCAGCGCTGCACCGCGGTCAAGCGGATGCTCGTGCACGAGCGCGTCGCCGATGCGTTCGTCGAACGGCTGCTGGCCAGGACGCGCGCATGGACGTACGGCGATCCGTCCGATCGCAGCGTCGACATGGGCACGGTGATCGACGCCGCCGCCGCTGCATCGTTCGAAGCGAAGGTACGGGCGGCCATCGACCAGGGTGCGCGCCTCCTGTTCGGCAACGAGCGGCGCGGTGCGCAATATTCGCCGACCGTCATCGATCACGTCACGCCGGACATGGATGTCGTGCGCACCGAGACGTTCGGTCCCGTTTCGCCGGTCATCCGCTTCAAGGACATCGACGACGCGATCCGCATTTCGAATTCGACTGCCTATGGCCTGTCGTCCGCCGTGTGCACGAATCGGCTCGACTACATCACGCGCTTCGTCAGCGAGTTGCAGGTGGGGACGGTGAACGTGCGCGAGGTGCCGGGGTATCGGCTCGAGCTGACGCCGTTCGGCGGCATCAAGGACTCGGGGCTGGGCTACAAGGAAGGCGTGCAGGAAGCGATGAAGAGCTTCACCAACGTCAAGACGTATTCGATTCCATTCGGATAAAAGTGCAACGCTACTTTTGTCCGGGCGTGCAGCACTTGAATCGCGGGCGGAGCCGGACGATTCAGGGTTGAAAGAGCAAGCGAGAATCGAGTGTTGCCGGATCTAGGACCAACGTTAATGGCTGTTTGCTAGTGCAAACTTTGCTGAACCTGCTGGCGGGCGTGTCGCTCCTCGTGTGGGGCACGCACATCGTGCGAACGGGCATCCTGCGCATGTACGGCGGCAACCTGCGCCGCGTGCTGCGCCGCAGCGTGTCGAACCGAGGTTCTGCTTTCTTCGCCGGGTTGGGCGTCACCGGCCTCATCCAGAGCAGCACCGCCACCGCGCTGATCGTCGCGTCGTTCGCCGGCCAGGGGTTGATTGGCACGGCGCCGGCACTTGCGGTGATGCTGGGGGCCGACGTCGGGACAGCGCTCGTAACCGTCCTGCTGTCGTTCGACCTGTCATGGCTCGCGCCGCTCCTGATCTTCACTGGCATCGTGCTGTTCCTGTCGAGCCAGGCGGGTGCTGCCGGCCGCTTCGGCCAGATCCTGATCGGCCTTGGCCTGATCATGTTCGCGCTGCAGTGGATTTCGGTTGCGGCCAAGCCGGTGGTGCAAGCGGCCGGCGTCAAGGTCATCTTCGCGTCGCTCACTGGCGACGTGCTGCTCGACATGCTCGTCGCGGCGCTGTTCACCGTCCTGTGCTATTCGAGCCTCGCCGTCGTGCTGCTCGTCGCCACGCTCGCATCGCTGCACGTGATCGCGCTGCCGGTTGCGCTCGGCCTGGTGCTAGGCGCCAATCTCGGCAGCGGCCTGCTCGGCATGCTGTCGACGCTGCGCGCGACACCCGAGGCGCGTCGCGTAACGCTCGGCAACTTCCTCTTCAAGCTGATCGGAAGCCTGCTCGCTTATCCGATGGTCGGACACCTCGAAAGCTGGATCGCCGGCATGGAGCTCGACCCCGCGCGCGAGGTGGTGCTGTTCCACCTGTTCTTCAACGTCGCGCTCGCGCTGCTGCTCGTGTTCTGGACCGAGCGGATTGCGCGCGTCGCCGAGCGGATGCTGCCGGCACGTCCCGCGTCCGAGGATCCGGCGAAACCACGACACCTCGATCCGTCGGCGCTCGACACGCCGGGTCTCGCGATCGCGTGCGCGGCGCGTGAAGCGATGCGCATCGGCGACGTCATCGAGCACATGCTCGCCGGGATGCTGACGGTGCTGAAGACGAACGACCGCACGCTGGCGCATCAGCTGCGGACCATGGACGACGTCGTCGACCAGCTGTACACGGCCGTCAAGCTCTACCTGACGCAGATCCCGCGCGAGGCGCTCGAGCAGCGCGAAGGCCGCCGCTGGGCGGACATCGTGTCGTTCGCGATCAACATGGAGCAGGTCGGCGACATCATCGAACGAATAGTGACCGACCTCGAGGACAAGAACATCGACAAGGGGCGCAACTTCTCGGAAGCCGGGATGACGGAGATCATCGACCTGCACGGGCGGCTGATCGCCAACCTGCGTCTCGGCCTGTCCGTGTTCCTGAATGCCGATCTCAAGCACGCGCAGCAGCTCCTCGCGCAGAAGGTGCTGTTCCGCGACCTCGAGCGCGCGTACGCGAACTCGCACCTCGGCCGCCTCGCCGGCAACACGGTCGAGAGCATCGAGACATCGTCGCTGCACCTGGACCTGATCTCCGATTTGCGGCGGATCAATTCGCATATCTGCTCGATCGCCTATCCGATCCTCGAGGAAGCCGGCGTGCTCGCGCACACGCGACTCAAGACGCAGGAGCCCGTGGCGCAGGACAGCACCGACGGCGCGACGTGGCAGAAGCACAAGCCCAAGACAGCTTGAATCACGGCATGGCACTCACCGTCTCCGACATCTGTCTGCTGTTCGCCCGCAAGGGAGGCCGGCTCTACGAAGGCGAGCCCGTGACGCAGCTCGAACATGCGCTGCAGAGCGCTGCGCGTGCCGAGGCGGCCAACGCCGCGCCCGCGCTCGTATGTGCAGCACTCCTGCACGATCTGGGTCACCTGCTGAACGACCACGGTGAGACTCCGACGCTGCGCGGCGTCGACGACCTGCATCAGTTCGCCGCGCTGCCGTTCCTGCGCGATTCGTTCGGCGACGATGTGCTCGAGCCGATCAAGCTGCACGTCGACGCGAAGCGTTACCTGTGCGCGACGCGGCCCGGCTACTACGACGCGCTGTCGCCGGACTCCAAGCGAAGCCTCGCGCTGCAGGGGGGTATCTACTCGGCGGAGGACGCCGCGGCGTTCATCACGAAGCCGTACGCGGCCGATGCGGTCAGCGTGCGCTTGTGGGACGACCTCGCAAAAGTGGCCGATGCACCGACGCCGCCGCTTGCCCACTACGTGACGATTCTCGAAGCGGCCTCGCGGCCCGCCGCCTGACGCCGCCGGCCGCACGCGGGCAGCCCCTCACGCGTGACCGGCATATTCGACGCAAGACATGAACGGATGGTGATGCCGGCGCAAGAACTGTCGCTCGGCATCACGCTGGCGGTACTCGGTGCCGGATTGCTGCATGCGAGCTGGAACGCGATGCTGAAAAGCGCGCCCGGCGGCGACCCGATGCTCGACACCGCGTCCGTCGTCGCGGGATCGTCCGTTTGCGCGCTCGTGCTGCTCCCCTTCGCCGGCGTGCCCGGACTGGCCGCGTGGAAGTTCATCGCCGGCTCGTCGGCCGTCCATTTCGCCTACTACATCACCCTCGCCCACGCGTACCGGACCGGCGATCTTTCGTTCGCGTACCCGTTGATGCGCGGGACGGCACCGCTGCTCGTGACGGTGCTCGGCATCGTGTTCCTGCACGAATTGCCCACGACGCATGTCGCCGCAGGCATCGTGCTGATCTGCGCCGGCATTGTCAGCATCGCGTTCGTCCGGCGCGATCGCCACCCGCCCGCTGCAGCCGCATGGGCGTTCGCCAATGCCGCGATCATCGCGGTGTACACGCTGATCGATGGTGGCGGCGCGCGCGCATCCGGTGACGCGATCGCGTATGTCACGTGGCTGATCTTCCTCGAAGGATTGCCGTTTCTCGCCTGGATTGCGTGGCGGCGCGGCCGGCCCGCGATCGCGTACGTATCGCGCGGCTGGCGCCGCGGCATGCTCGGCGGCGCGTGCAGCCTCGCCGCCTACGGCATCGTCCTGTTCGCGATGACGCGCGCGCCGATTGCGGCCGTGGCAGCGCTGCGCGAGACATCCGTGCTGTTCGCCGCACTGATAGGCGCCGTATGGCTGAAGGAAGGCCTCGGGCCGATGCGCCTCGCCGGCGCGGCAAGCGTGGTTGCCGGCGTCGCGGCGCTCAAACTGTAACGTCACGAACTTCGAGATGACCCCTCCTTCGCACGCGCGCGTCGTCATCGTCGGCGGCGGAATCGCCGGTGTTTCCGCTGCCTATCACCTGACCAAGCTCGGCATCACCGACGTCGTGCTGCTCGAGCAGGGTCGCCTGACCTGCGGAACGACGTGGCATGCGGCCGGTCTCGTCGGCCAGACGCGCGCGAATCGCAATGCAACGCGAATGAGCCGCTACGGCATCGAGCTCTACGCGTCGCTCGAGGCCGAGACGGGATTGGCGACGGGCTGGAAGCAATGCGGCAGCGTGAACGTCGCGAAGACGCCGCAACGGATGCAGCTGATGCGGCGGCAGATGGCGCGGGCGAAGAGCTTCGGCGTGGAGTTCGAATGGCTGTCGCCGGACGAGGTTCGCGAACGCGTGCCGCTGCTGCGAACGGACGACCTGACCGGCGGCGTGTGGATCCCCGGCGACGGCAAGGCCAACCCGACGGACCTCACGCAGTCGCTCGCCAAGGGCGCCCGCAATCGCGGTGCGCGGATCTTCGAAGAGGTGAAGGTGACCGCGGTCAACCGTCGCAATCGCCGCGTCGCCGGTCTCGAGTGGACGGCTGGCGACGAGCGCGGCGCCATCGCCTGCGAATGCATTGTCAACTGCGCCGGCCAGTGGGCGCGCGAGTTCGGCGCGCTCGCCGATGTCGCGGTGCCGCTGCAATCGGCCGAGCACTTCTACATCGTCACGGAGCCGATTGCCGGCGTGACGCCGGCGATGCCCGTGATTCGCGATCCTGACGGTTACATCTACTTCAAGGAGGAAGTCGGGGGCATCGTCATGGGCGGATTCGAGCCTGTCGCCAAACCCTGGAACGTCGAGCGGATTCCGGACCGATTCGAGTTCCAGCTGCTGCCGGAAGACTGGGACCAGTTCGAAGTGTTGATGCAAAACGCCCTGCACCGGATGCCGAGTCTCGAAACGGCACAGGTCAGGATGCTGCTGAACGGTCCCGAGAGTTTCACCCTCGACGGCAACT
>Ga0070687_100000723_pt1 | contig 10990 bp, 7 predicted proteins | sample KBSS33LmetaG_FD_64678 | JGI IMG/M metagenome (GOLD analysis project Ga0070687, IMG submission 64678) | Switchgrass rhizosphere microbial communities from Kellogg Biological Station, Michigan, USA - KBS S3-3L metaG | ecosystem: Host-associated > Plants > Roots > Rhizosphere ... | reverse complement strand
GGATGAGGATGGGGCGACCAACCTCGTCTACACGTTCACCCGCAGCGGCTCCACGACAAATGCGCTGACGGTGAACTTCTCGATCGGCGGCACGGCCGACTCCAGCACCGACTACACACAGACCGGCGCGGCAACCTTCGTCCCGCCAAACGGAACCGTGACCTTCGCTGCTGGCAGTTCGACGGCGACCGTGACGATTGATCCGTCGGCGGATACGACGACCGAGCCCGATGAGACAGTGATCCTGACCGTCGTTTCAGGCACCGGCTATGAGGTCGGCGCCCCTGCCTCGGCCACAGGCACTATCAACAATGACGATAACAACGTGTCGGTGGCAGTGTCGCCGGGTGCCGTGAACGAGGACGGCGCGATCAACCTCGTCTACACCTTCACTCGTACAGACTCCACGGAGGCGATGACGGTCAACTTCTCAGTCGGCGGCACAGCTACCTTCAACACCGACTACACGCAGACCGGGGCCGACACATTCACGAGTACCACAGGTACAGTGACCTTCGCCGTCGGTAGTCTTACGAGCACAGTGACCATCGATCCGTCGGCCGACATCACAGTCGAGCCCAACGAGACCGTGGTCCTCACGGTAACCGCCGGAACGGGCTACAGCATCGGCGCTCCCAGCTCGGCCACGGGCACCATCAACAACGACGATACGGACGTGTCAGTGGCGGTCTCTCCCCTCTCCGTTACGGAGAACGGCGCGACCAACCTCGTCTACACGTTCACTCGTAACGGTGTGACCAGTAGCCCGCTGACGGTGAACTTCAGCATCGGCGGGACAGCTACCTTCAGCACCGACTACACGCAGACCGGCGCGGCGACCTTTACCCCGCCGACTGGAACAGTGACGTTCGGTGCCGGCAACTCGACGGCAACCGTGACGGTTGACCCGACGGGTGACGGCGCGGCCGAACCCGACGAGACGGTGATCCTGACGCTGACGGCGGGTACTGGCTATAACGTGGTGAGTCCCACCTCAGCGACGGGTACCATCACCAACGATGACACGGAAGTGAGTGTGGCAGTCTCGCCGTCCTCCGTCCTCGAAGACGGCGCGACTAACATGGTCTACACGTTCACACGAGTAGGCCTCACCTCGGGTCCGCTCACCGTCAACTTCTCCGTCGGCGGGACGGCGGTCTTTGCACCTCCAGGAGGCGACTACTTCCAGACAGGGGCAGACCCCGGCTTCACTGCCACTTCAGGGACGGTGACCTTCACCGCCGGCAGCTCGACGGCGACCGTTACCGTCGATCCGCTCGGGGACTCAGATCAGGAGCCCAACGAGACGGTGATTTTCACCGTGACCCCGGGCTCCGGATATACCGTCGGCTCCCCCAATTCAGCGACGGGAACCATCACTAACGACGACAATAGCCCGCCGACCGTATCGGTCGGGTACGGCCAGTGCAACAGCGGCCAGGTGAACGGCACGATGAACCTCCTCGTCGGTGACGTGGAGACGGCACCGGGCAGCCTGACACTCAGCGCGACCTCATCGAACACGGCTGTGGTACCGCTCGCCAACATCTCGTTCGGCGGAAGCGGCGCCAATCGCACTGTCACGATCAATGGAGTACCGCAGGCATTGCTCGCGTTCTCCGACGTTACCATCACGGTGAGCGACGGTACGCTAACGAGCTCGATCAACATCAGAGTCATCGTCGGTACCAACTCATCCGAGACGATCACCATCAACACCGTACCCGGCGGCGTCACCACTGTTGGCTCCGATATGATCTTCGGCCGGAACGGCGACGACACGATCAACGCGGGCGCCGGTAACGACCTGGTTTGCGGCGGCAACAGCGGCGGCACAATCAATGGCGGTCTCGGCGACGACACGCTCGACGGCGGGAACGGCAACGACACTCTCCAGGGTGGGGACGGCAATGACCACCTCTTGGGCGGGAACGGTACGGACACCCTTCAGGGCGGGATTGGTGACGACACGCTGACGGGCGGGTCGGGACCCGATTCCTTCAACGGTGGTCCAGGCAACGACACGGCGACCGACTTCACACCATCCCAGGGTGACACCAAGGATGCAACGGTAGAAGTCGCCGGTATGTTCGGGGTCGAGAAAGCGAATGGGATGTTTGCGGCGGCCTACCGAGTCGACGATCGGAACAAGGGGGTGGTAGCTTACGTCGTCTCAGAGGTTCCCTGGTGGCTCACCGCCATTTTCGCAGCGATATGATCGCTTCGTGATGGCGATGGTCCAATCATCAGCAACAACGACTTAACCTGGAAGAAGGAGCGCTCGATCAAATAGAGCGCTCCTTCTTTTTGATTCCATTGCTTTTCAGTCTTGGCGTCCGCATCACTCTGCTCATTTGCTTAAAGTGCGTGCACGCTCTAACCTGTCGCAAATTTACAGGGAGCTAATGATGGAACACGGTGCGGATAGCTTCTCACAACACCTCAACACAAAATTCTCTGCCGAAGTCGGTTCAGCCGGGCCGGTGGAGTTGGAGTTGGTTAATGTCGTTGTAAGGCCGAGTGGACCAAACGAGGCGGCAGGCATGGAACGTTTCTCAACCTTCTTCAGGGGTCCATTGAATGCGTTTCTTCCACAGCAGACATATGAGGTGTCGCATCCAGAGATGGGTCAGATGCTGATCTTCTTAGTTGCGACTGGACAGGATGAGAAGGGTTATCAGTACGAAGCGGTCTTCAATCGGTTTTTGGGAGACTGACGATCAGGCGCAGGAGCAGAAAAGAAATCATTGATGATTTGTTATTTGAGAATTGAGAATTGAGATTTACAGACCACCGACTTCATTCTCGGTGGTTTTTCAATTTCGGCCTACGAAACTTATCCCTCTTGCCTTGAGACCACCGACTTTTATGTCGGTGGTTTCTAAATCTCAATTCTTAAATCTCAAATAACAATTGACCAATGATTTCTTTTATCCACTCACGCGCCGGACGCCACGCCTCGCCATTCCATGTGCTTGTATCCACCTAAATCCTCGATTACCACAAAACCGAGCCGTTCATAGAATCTATGCGCATCGTTATTGAGCACAAAGACCATATGGCGGAGCTTTTTCTTCGCCGCATTTGCTTCAGCGATGAGTTGCTTTAACAACACTGTTCCGACACCGCGGTCTTGAAATTCTTCCAGCAGTCCAATGTCGAGTAATCGGATCTGGGTGTCGTCTTCACCGATCCAAATTCTCCCCGCAGGTTGATCGTTCACGAGCACAACCTGATATCGCGCATCCGGGTATCGCGTATCGTATTCCTTCCGTTGCAATTCAAATTGCCAGCGGACAAAAGCCTCTTTTTGTCCAGGCGCCCACGCAACCTGGGCCAACTCATCCGCACGTGTGCTGGCATAAACAGCGAGGAGAAACTCGTTATCTTCGGTGGTAACCGGGCGCAGAGTTACACGTTCACCCATCTTCGTTGTGGGAGATCTGCTTGTCATTTTTTAGAGTTCTGAGTTGCCGCAAACTCGAACTAATTACGGAATGTGATTAATTACTGCTTCGTATAAACGGTCGCCGCGGGTGGACTTGATCTTTGTCAAAAACAAGGAGAAGTCACCTAAGGCCGGATGACTCATCTTGTGAATGGAAGTGAAAGGGGGTAAATCAGCGTCCGCTTTGAATACCAGGCTAAAGGTTTCGGTTCGGAGATAGTTGCTTGTGACCTTAGTCGGTTGCCTGGGAGTGAATTGGGTAAGGCTGATTAGCGTCATTGGTATCCGTTCGCCGCGCGCATTTGGTGCGGTAAAGATGCTTCCTACGTAGGGCTTAAAGGTTGCGGGGCTGAATAGGAATACCGGGTCGGTCTGGGCTTGCAGCGGCATCGTCGCTGCAGTTTGCGGAGTCTGGGTTTGGCGGACTGTCGCACGGGCAGCGCCGAGCATAAGGCTCGCTGAGATCGCTGACACGACACCTGTTTTCAAGAAACTGCGACGTGGTAGAGGCATTCGGGGTTTTCTCCTTCAGGCGATGAAGTCGCCATTCGCGTAGTCTATTTTAGTTCGTTTACGACTGCCAAGCTTAATTTTGAGTAAGAGTTGGAACGAAGTGATTTACTTACCATCACCTCACGACTAACAGTCGTGTCAGCTCAGCCTCATTGGATTTGAGTCCGCACCTCGTGAGCCAAGTCGGAGGTCGAGTGGAACGGAAATTAGACAGAGACCAAATTGTTATAGACACCTAACCGGTGCCGTTTTCCAGAAACTTTGATTTTGGTCCCTGCTGTAGCGCGAAATTTTTCACGCCATTCGATACCTATAACGTTTCTTATAACCGCTGATTGGATCTGTGTAAAGTTTTCTTGTAATCGCGGAGCATTGCGGGTAGAATCTGCGCGCTTCAACCCAAACGTGCGGTTTCAGTTCTCAAAGCCGTAAGGTCAGTCTTCAAGGGAAAACTCAATCTGGACCAACCAGGGTAACTCGGCCCCTCCTCGCGTCAGGATCCTTGGTGACAGCTTCATCTTGCACTATCAAGTAACCCAAAGCTAACCACGTTAGGAGCATTCCAATGTCGGAACCATTCCTTAGTGAAATAAAAATCGTGTCGTTCAATTTCCCCCCGAAAGGGTGGGCTTTGTGTAACGGTCAGTTGCTCCCGATCAATCAAAACCAGGCATTGTTCGCACTGCTTGGCACAACATACGGCGGCAACGGGCAAACAAATTTCGCGCTTCCGAACCTTCGCGGCCGAGTACCAATAAAATTTGGAAACGGTCACACACTCGGAGAGGCAGCAGGCTCTACTGCTGTGACTGTCAACATTCAACAATTGCCGACCCACACGCACGTCGCGCAGGGTTCGTCAGCCGTGGGCAACGCGTTTATTCCTACGGGTAATCTTTTAGCAAAGGTAGAAGGAGTGGATGCTTACCAGGCGCCAAACAATCTGACCGCGATGTCGCCGAGTTCAATATCGAACGTCGGAGGCAGCCAACCGCACAACAATATGATGCCGTACCTTGTATTGAACTTCATTATTGCCCTTCAAGGCATCTTCCCGTCGCAGAATTAAAGGAGGTTCGAAAATGGCACCCTATGTAGGTGAAATCAGAATGTTCGCGGGTAACTTCGCTCCCAACGGCTGGATGTTTTGCGAGGGTCAGACATTACCTATCTCCGAGAATGACGTATTGTTCCAGCTGATCGGCACCACGTACGGTGGAGATGGTCAGGAAACTTTCAATCTGCCAAATCTTGCCAGCCGCGTTCCGATCCATATGGGCACGGGGCCGGACGGAACGACCTATCAAATCGGTGAAATGGCAGGCACCGAGCAGGAAACATTGACCACCCAGCAGATACCAATTCATTCCCACACGTTGCTTGCGGCCTCAGCCATCGGCAACCTGCCCACTCCACAAGGAAACGTGTTGGGGAAGCTGACTAATATCGACCTCTATTCCGGTGATTCAACCGATACGCCGATGAGTCCCGTGGCTATAGGCGCAGCTGGCGGCAGTCAACCGCACGAAAATACGCAGCCGTTTCTGTGCATAAACTTCATCATCTCGCTCTTCGGAGTGTTCCCCAGCCAGACGTAAGGAGAAGAAAATGTCCGACCAATTTGTCGCAGAAATTCGAATCTTTCCGTTTAATTTTCCGCCGACGGGCTGGGCGTTCTGTGATGGACAACTAATGCCGATCTCTCAGAACACAGCTCTTTTCTCTTTGTTGGGCACCACATACGGTGGTGACGGTAAATCGACGTTCGCGCTTCCAGATATGCAGGGCAACGCACCAATGCAGCCCGGCCAGGGACAGGGGCTCAGCTTACGAGACCTCGGTGAGATGAGCGGTGTTGAAAGTATCACGTTATTGCAGACCGAAATTCCGCTTCACACCCACTCGATGATGGCGGTATCACAACCAGGTGACCTCGCTGATCCAGCGACGCGTTCTATAGCCAGGGCGTCATCGGGTAACCCCTTTCAATCAATTACCAATTCAAATGTGGTTCAGTTGGCGTTTCAGGCTATTGCGCCAGCTGGCGGCGGTCTGCCGCACAATAATATGCAGCCATACCTGACGTTGAGCTTCTGTATTGCTTTGCAGGGAATTTTCCCGCAACGGCCGTAGTGACAGAGGAAAGGTGGATGCGTTTACCATAACACAGCACCGCCGGTGCGTTGCGCCGGCGGTGTTGGCATATCTAGAAGGCCGAAATTAAATGAAAACAGTCCTGGGTTTGTTCATATTGGCACTTGGCGTTTGTATTGGCTGCTCGGCCGTGCGGCCTGCAAGTTCATCGTCACAACAGAGCCCAAACACGAATTCTGAACCGACACCACTCGCCGCGGCGACAGTCGAGGAAAAACAACCATGCCCTCTCACGCTATCTGAAGCCCCGGTCATTAAGGGTGTAAAACTCAGGATGACGCCCGCTGATGTGGTGAAGCTTTTTCCTGGCAGCAAGGATGATCCAGAAGTTCAATCGCAACTTTCTAAGCCACCGTCAAAATTCGGAGTGGGAAGTCTTGTGATTCGACCGGATAAATTTGAGAACAAGGAAGACTTCAAGGAGATAAGCTTGATCACGCTTACAATTCTTGATGGTCGACTTTCCACTATCTCCATACAGTATCGAGGACCACAGTGGTCACACGTCGATCAGTTTGTAGACAAGTTTGTGGAAAATACGAATCTGCCAAAAACTGATCAATGGGAAGCGTTCGTTGGACAAGACACCCAGTTGAAAACGCTAAGCTGTCAGGGATTTTCAATCCAGTTATATGCAGGCGGCGAAGGTGGGAGTCTGAACTACGTCCTCTTAGAAGACGCGGCAGCCAAAAAGACGCTGAAAGACCGCAAACAAAAGGCTCGAGAGCAAGCCAGTCCCACACCGAATCAGTGAGTGAGTATTAGTGATATGCCACTCTTCAGTGGGTGTTAGTCGTAGATAACAAGATTCGCGCTTCTTAGGAACATCGTTGTCCTTAACATGACCTTGCAGCGATGTTAGTTGAATTTCGTTGACCGACAAATTCCCTTGTAATAATCTGACGCGAGTTTTTCTCGAAAACGCTCCTACCTTAAACCTTGGATTTCAGGACACAAGCCAATGACTATCCGTTCCGTGCGAATTCCTAACAGCGGCAGCCTCAGAGTACTTACCGCTTACGTGCTTTCAGCCCTTTTGTTCATGTCGCCCTTTGTCCAACTATCGGCTCGATCGCGATCGAGCTCAGGGGTCAACGGCGAGCGATCAGACTACGGACGGCGGGCGACTGTGCCAGGGGCGAACGTTTTTCTCAACTCACCGGTTGCGCAGCCGGCGCCACTACCATTTGCGCCCGTGATCACGGCGACAAAAACCGACGCACTTATAAACGATGACGGTGATGGGAAAGCGGATCCCACCAACGGGAATCCGGGCACTACGGAAAAGATCGAGTACACAGTCACGGTATCCAACACCGGAACGACGGACGCAACGAATGTCGTCTACAACGATACGATTGACGCACACACGACACTAGTTCCAGGTTCGATTACGACCCAACCAATCGCGGTGAACGATACCTTTACTGCTATCGGTAACGTGCGCATTCAAGTCCCGAATGATGCAGCTGCGTCGGGTGGTAACTCGGGAGACTTACTGAACAACGATTGCGATCCGGATCCACTTGGCGGTGCGTGCACCAACGCTGGTCTTACGATTACAACTCTCGCCGGTGACAACACCGCACCTTTCTCCGGCACAAGCACGCAAGGCGGGCAAGTGACTGCAACGACCGGTGACGGAAGTTTTCAATACAATCCGGCTCCCGGATTTGAAGGATCCGACAGCTTTACTTATACGGTGACGGATGGCACCGGCAAGACGGACACGGCGACAGTCAACGTTACCGTGGGCGGTATGATCTGGTTCGTCAATGCCGCAGCACCTGCCGGAGGCGATGGCAGGCTCGCAAATCCGTTCAATTGTTTGGTCGGTGCGGGTTCGTGTTTTAGCACGACCCCATCGGATGAGCCGGGTGACTACATCTTTTTGTTCAGCGGTACGTATAACGACAACGCGGCGCTTGTTCTGCTCAACAATCAGAAACTTATTGGTGCGGCAGCCACCGCGCCTTTGGCTGGTGGTAGTTCGATCACCGGCTTCACAATTCCACCTTTTAGCGATGCGTTGCCGCCAACAAGCGGAGCCAGTCCCGTAATAACGTCAACCGCGTCCGGTGTCCAGCTGGCAAGTGGCAATCTCCTCCGCGGTTTTACTGTTGGCAACACAGGTACCGCTGCTGGCAATTACGACATCGCGAATACAGCGACCGCGACTGTTGGGACACTAACTATTTCTGAAGTTCTACTGAATGGAACCGGCGGTCTGTTTCGCGCGGATGCAGGCGGAATTCTGAGTGTGGCATTTGGAAGTGCCGCAACAAGCAGCGCCGGCAGCAACGGAATTCACGTCGCGAATGCCTCTGGATCAATAACACTCGGTTCCGGCACTATCACGGGTGTCGCTGGATCGGATGTCGTGATCAGCGGTGGAACCGTTTCACTGAACTCCGCCAGCACCATTACTCACGCTGCGGGCGCTAATGCGATGGTAAGTATTAGCGGTGGCCATTTGACCGGAACCGTCACGTTCACGGGTACCCTGAATGCGACGAGCGGAACGGGTCTTCAGTTTGACAATGCCGATGGGACCTACAACTTTAACGGCACCACTACGCTCAACGGCGGTGATGCCGGCATCGATATCCTGAACGGTTCCGCGGGTACATTTAGCTTCGGTGGTACCACGATCACAAATCCGTCAGGTGTTGGTCTGTTCGTTAGCGCCAGCAGTGGACCCATTTCTATTAGCGGCGCTCTCTCCAAGAACACCGACGGTAAGCTAATCGATTTTGATAATTACGACACTGGAACAGCTGCGATCTCAGGAAATCTTTCTTGCACATCAATATGCGACGGCGTTGAAGTAACCAACGATGGGGTGGGGTCGGGTACAGTCACTTTCAGCGGTGCAACGAAGACGCTGAACACCGGCGCTAGTACCGCAGTCAACCTTGATAATAACGACTCTGGCAACGTCAACTTCACAGGCGGCGGGTTGGACATCGACACCACCAGCGGCCTCGGCTTCAATGCCATCAACGGTGGTACTGTCACCGTCACGACCGGCACGAATAACAACACAATCGACAGCACGACTGGCGTGTCGTTGACCATTAACGGCACCAATATCGGTGCAAGCGGTGTGACATTCCGAAGTATCAATGCTAATGGTGCCGCGAACGGGATCGTGCTAAACAGCACAGGCACAAGCGGCGGCCTAACTGTCACCGGTGATGCTGGGAGCACCAACAACGGCAGTGGCTGCAACATTCAAAACACTACGAGTCATGGCATCTCATTAATCACCACTAAAACCGTTTCGCTCGATCAATGCAACGTTACGAACTCACTCGGTGATGGAATCAATGGTAGTTCAGTCACCGACTTTAATTTTACGAACAGCACAATAGCCGGCGCAGGTGATGGCGCCAATGAGTACGGCATCTTCATCACCAATCTGTTTGGGACCAATAACATCACCAGCTCCAGTATTACGAACTCTCAGACAAACAATCTGAAAATCAGTAACAACGTCAACACTGCGGGAACGCTGAACGTTAGTGGTTCGACATTCACCACAACCGACGCGGCAAACGGCGGCGATTGTGTCAGCGTTGAGACCGGTGTCGGTGCCCCAAACCAGGGTAACCTGCACGTTAATCTGACCGGCAGCAACAATCTCAATACGTGTCAGGGCGACGGCATTCAAGCCTCCGGCAATGACAACAGCACTTTGAACGTCAGCATCACCGGCACAGGCAGCAACTTCAACGGTAATCTTGGCTCGGCGGTCAACATCGCGGCGGAAGGCACTGCCCAGATGTTCGCGCTCGTTCAGAATTTTACCAACGTCAGCACCGGGACCACGGGCAGCAATGGTTTGAACGTCATCAATATTCAGACGATTGAAACAGTTGATGCTGGGCCAACGCTCAATGCGACAGTACAGAACAACACCATTACATCACCCGGACCCGGAAGCCAAAATGCGGTTGCTATCCGAGTTATTCTCGAAGGGAAAGGCACGATTAACGCAAACATCAACAACAACAGCGTGAGTGGACCAGCATTCGCAAATAATGGCATTTTCGCTCAGGCGCGCGCGGGCAATGGTCAGCTGAACCTGAAGATGAACAACAACACCGTCAGTATTCCAAACGTAGCAGCGTTGGATGGCGTCAGTGTTGAATCAGGATCCAGTGCCGGCGGCGATACCAACACAATTTGCCTGAACATGTTTAGCAACAACAGTGCAGCAGCGGCAGGCGCACAGCAGGGCTACCGCTTACGTGTGAGGGCCGGGACCACGTTCAGACTGCAAGACTTTGTTGGAAACGGAAGTAATCAAGGCGACATCACTACATGGGTCAACACCACAAAGTCCAACGTTGGTACAACAGATATCGTTACACCGGCGGCGTGGACAGCCGCTCCGGCTCCTTGCACGTCCGCAACATTGCCAAGCGGGCCTGTAACGATCAGCGAGAATACAGCCCCGAATGAACGCACAGGATTGTCAGCGACCGCGGCCCATACTAGTGAAAACGCACCGCCGACTGCCAGTCTGGAATCAATGATTGGCAAGTTATTCAACGCCGTAACTTACTTCGCCACAGAGGTTCATTCGCTTGTTGAGCCAACAGCCCACGCGAGCGATGAAATGTCGCGAGTTGAATCCAACAAGGAAGCGATGAATGGATATCCGGCGACACCACCGCAGGCCGCCGCAAACTCGCAGATCTCTAGCCGTACCTCCCCAATAAAAGCGACGGACAACAGGAGTCGAAAGACGCTTAGTCACCATGCCAATCTGCGCACTCCTCGATCTCTAATTGTGCCTATGGCGGGTGAAACGGTGAACATCATTATTGGAACGCTTCGGCCCGGTGATAGCGTGACTATCACGTTCCA
>Ga0070687_100000721_pt1 | contig 10993 bp, 11 predicted proteins | sample KBSS33LmetaG_FD_64678 | JGI IMG/M metagenome (GOLD analysis project Ga0070687, IMG submission 64678) | Switchgrass rhizosphere microbial communities from Kellogg Biological Station, Michigan, USA - KBS S3-3L metaG | ecosystem: Host-associated > Plants > Roots > Rhizosphere ... | reverse complement strand
ACCAGCTTCATGACCGGCACCGGGTTCATGAAGTGCATGCCGATCACGCGGTCCGCGCGCTTCGTCTGCGCGGCGATCTCGGTGATGGAGATGGAGGAGGTGTTGCTCGCCAGGATGGCGTGCTCCGGGGCGGCCTCGTCCATCGCCCGGAAGATGCGGAACTTGAGGTCGCGGTTCTCGGTGGCGGCCTCCACCACCAGGTCGGCGCCCGCGACGCCCTGCGCCGGGTCGGTCGCCGTGGCGATGCGGCCCAGCGCGGCGGCCTTGTCGTCCTCGGTGTACGCGCCCTTCTTGATCTGCCGGTCCATGTTGCCGGAGATGACGGAGCGTGCCCGCTCCAGCGCGTCGGCCGAGACGTCCACCATGGTCACGTCGTAGCCGTTCTGCGCGAACACGTGGACGATGCCGTTGCCCATCGTCCCCGCCCCGATCACCGCCACCCTGCTGATCTCAGCCATGTCAAGTCGCCGTGGAAAGCGTTGTCGTCATCCCAGAAGCAGCCACCCGGCGAAGTAGATCCCCACCAGGATCCCGCCGGTGGCGACGAGCCACACGTCCAGCATCTCCCCCGCCCCGCTCCGCTCGGCGCGCCTGCGGGCGTCCACCGCGCCGTGCACGGAGCCCGCGTCCAGCACGTCGCGCAGGCCCACCCCCCGCCTGCCGAGGCGCGCCGTCGCCCCGAAGAGCACCGCCGTCACCCCGGCCGTCCACACCGTCAACAGCCAGGCGCGCTCGCGCTCGGGCTCCGTACGCAGCCCGATGGCCTCGTACGGCAGCAGGAGCGCGGCGGCCAGCGCGACCGCGGCGGCCACGCCTACGGCCCACCCCCAGAAGCGCAGCGCGCGCCCCCTCACGTCCACCGCTCGCGCGGCCCGGCCTCCCGGCGCTCCCCGTCCACGCCCGGAACGGGGTCGGCGGAGGTGGTCTCGTCCACCAGCGGACCCAGCCTGCGAACGTCGGGCGACTCGCGCAGCCGGTGCGTGCGCACCAGCCATGCCGTGCCGGCCGCGAGCACCAGCGTGGCGGCCAGCCCGGCCTCGGGGCCGAAGGCGCCGCCGGTCCACCAGTCGGGCCCGGTCTCCGTCCCGGTGTACAGCGGCGTGTCGATCTCCAGCCCGCTCACCGGCAGGTCCAGCAGGGTGGCCATGGTCCAGTTCCACCCCAGGTGCACCGCCGTGGCGAACCAGAGCGAGCGGGTGCGCAGGTACGCCGCCGACAGCATCAGCCCGGCCAGAAAGATGTTGGCCAGCCCCAGCGCGCGGACGTTGGGGTTCCCGGCGTGCGCCGCCGCGAAGAGCAGCGACAGGAGCACCGCCGCCGGCCAGGCCCCGATGCCGCGCTCCAGCACCTGGAAGGGGTAACCGCGGAAGAGGACTTCCTCCAGCGCCGCGGCCACGGCGAAGAACGCCAGCGTCCGCAGCGCGAACCCCAGGTAGCCCGGGAGCGTCCCCGCGTCGGGGATCCAGCGCGCGCCGCCCGTCGCGGCCACCAGCAGCACCGCCGCGCCCAGGAGCGCCGCCCCCACCACCATCCCCGTCCCGCTCTCGCCCGCGGCGGCGCGGCCCGGCGCGAAGCCCATGGCGCCGAACGGGCGCCGCTCCACCCCCCGCATCATCACCCACCCGGCGACGAGCGAGGCAAGCAGCGAGGCGGCCGTGGGCCCGAAGCTCAGCGCGTCGTCCCCCTCGAGCCCGAGCCGGCCCGCCACCCGCAATAGCACGCCCGAGAGCGCCATGAACAGGACGGCGTACGCCGCGAGCCTCCACACCGCGCCCCCCAGGCGCGGCAGGACGCCGCCCCGGTCCTCGCGGCGCGCTTCCGGGGGCGGGTTTTCCACGCGGAAGCGCCTTTCAGCTTCCGAAGAGCCGGAGGGCGCGGCCGCGGACGCGGTTCATCACCAGGGCCACCATGACGACCTTGACCAGGTCGGCCAGGACGAAGGGGCGCAGCCCCAGCGCCACCGCCGTGTCCACGCTCCCCACCACCGCCAGCCACGCCAGACCGCCGGCGTAGATGGCGGCCAGCGCGGCCACCAGGCCGGGGAGCGCGCGGAGGCCGCCGGAGCGGCCCAGCGCGCCGGCCAGGAAGGCGGCGGCCGGGTACGCCATGAGGTAGCCGCCGGTGGGCCCCAGCAGGTACGCGGCGCCGCCGCCGGCCGCGAACACGGGGAGCCCGGCGATGCCGGCGGCGAGGTACGCCGCCTGGCTCGCGGCGCCCAGCCGCGCGCCCAGCACCGCGCCGGCCAGCAGCACGAAGAGCGGCTGGAGCGTGAACGGCACCGGGGTTCCCGGCAGGGGAATCGCCACCCGCGCGCCGATTGCGGTGGCGGCGGCGAACGCCAGGACGCCGATCACCCGGCGGAGCGTGAGGGAAGGGACGACCTCGCGGCCGCCCAGCGCAAGCGTGTTCCGAAGCGTGCTCATGTTCCCGTTTCTCAAGAGGTTGCCCGGCAAAGGGAAATGGCGCGAATCAAGGCGCGCGAGTAGGGGCGACTGAGGCGTGGCCGTTCACGCCGCAGGGAGCCCCGACGAGCAGCAACGCAGAGTCGCGCCATTTACCGACGCCGGTTAGACGCGCTCGACGGACAGGGCAACCGCGTCGCCGCCGCCCAGGCACAGCGTGGCGAGGCCGGTCTGGGCGTCGCGGTCCTTCATGGCGTGCAGCAGCGTGGTCAGCACCCGCGCGCCCGACGCGCCGATGGGGTGCCCCAGCGCGACGGCGCCGCCGTTGACGTTGACGCGGTCCCAGTCCCAGCCAAGCCCGGCTCCGTCGGCGAGCGCCTGCACGGCGAACGCCTCGTTGGCCTCGATCAGGTCGTAGTCGGCGATCTGCGTGCCGGACTTCTTCATCAGCTTCTTCACCGCCTCGATGGGGGCGAAGAACAGCTCCCTGGGCTCCACGGCGCCGGTGGAGTAGGCGTTGATGCGGGCCATGATCTCCAGCCCGTTGGCGCGCGCGTACTCCTCGGAGACCACCACCACGGCGGAGGCCCCGTCGTTCATGGAGGACGCGTTGCCGGCGGTCACGACGGGATCCGTCACGTCCTCGGGAGCGTCCTTGGCGAACGCCGGCTTCAGCCGGCCCAGCGACTCCATGCTGCTGTCGGCGCGCGGGCCCTCGTCCGTGTCCACCACGGTGGGGCCCTTGCGGCCGGCGATCTCCACCGGGACGATCTCCTCCCTGAACTTGCCGGCCTCCATGGCCGCCACGGCCTTGCGGTGCGAGGCCACCGAGAACTCGTCGGCCATGGCGCGGGTGACGCCCGCCTTCCTGGCGGTGTACTCGGCGTGGCCGCCCATGTGGACCTCGCAGAACGAGCACCACAGCCCGTCGCGGATCAGCCCGTCCACCAGCGTCTGGTCGCCGAACTTGACCCCGCCCCGGTGGCCGTACAGGTAGAAGGGCGCATTGGACATGGACTCCTGTCCGCCGGCGATGACCACCTGGCTGTCGCCCGCGCGGATGGACTGCGCGGCGAGCATCACGGCCTTGAGGCCGGAGCCGCACACCTTGTTGATGGTGAGCGCGGACACCATGGCCGGCAGCCCGGCCTTGATCGTCGCCTGGCGCGCGGGGGCCTGCCCCACGCCGCCCTGCACGACGTTGCCCATGATGACCTCGGCCACGTCGTTCGCGTCGACGCCGGAGCGCGCCACCGCCTCGCGGATGGCGATCGCGCCCAGCTCCGGCGCGGACAGCGGGGCGAGCGCCCCCAGGAACTTGCCGATGGGGGTGCGCACCGCGCTCACGATCACGGGCGTGGTCCGGGGGTCGTTCGACATCTGGATCATATCTCCGGTCCTGTTGGGTCTGGGCTCATTTCGCCGGCGCGGCGTCCTCACACGGGCCGCAGCGCCACTCCCTTCGCGTCCGACTCCACGTAGCCCCACGGCGTCGCCGGGTCGTGCGTGGAAACCAGCAGCCAGCGCTCGTCCACCGCGCGGCGCAGCAGCGCCCGCTTGGACTCCAGGGTGACCAGGGGCTCCACGTCGTACCCCATGATCCAGGGAAGCGGGAGGTGCGCCATGGTGGGGACCACGTCCGCCATGAAGCACGCCGTTTCCCCGCCGGAGCGCACCAGCACCGACTGGTGGAAGGGGCAGTGCCCCGGCGTCGGCAGCGTCGCGATCCCGGGCACGATCTCCACCGCGCCCTCCACCAGCTCCAGCCGCCCGGCCTCCATCACCGGGACGAAGTTGTCCGGGAGGTAGCTGGCCTGGGTGCGCTCGTTGGCGCGGTGCGCCCAGTCCCACTCGCCGCGCTGCACGTGGTAGCGCGCGTTCGGGAACGAGAGCCGCACCGCCCCCTCCGCGTCGCGGAAGGTGTTGCCCCCCGCGTGGTCGAAGTGGAGGTGCGTGTTCACCACCACGCCGACGTCCTCCGGCGAAAAGCCGGCCAGGAGCACCGCCTCCTGGAGGCGGTCGGGGGCGCCGGATCCCGGGGACGCGGCGTTGTCCACGCCGTAGATGTCCCGGAACTTCGCGTCCTCCTTGTTGCCCAGCCCCGTCTCGATCAGCACCAGGGCGTCGCGCGTCTCCACCAGCAGGCAGCGGAGCCCCAGGGGGATGCGGTTGCGCTCGTCGGCGGGGATGCGGCGCTCCCAGAGCGGCTTGGGCACCACCCCGAACATCGCCCCGCCGTCCAGCCGCTGCGTTCCCGCCTCCAGCGCGTGGACGCGGAAGTCGCCCAGCGCGCGGGTCCGAACCAGGGGCGGCGCGCCGGCTTCGCTCACGCCTGGTCCATGGAGCGCGGGGTGGCGGTGCGCTTGCGGCGCGGGGCGCGCTTCCCCAGGAGCACGTCCACCCCGTCCCAGTCCTCGATCCCCCGCTCCTCCAGCGCCTCCAGGAAGCGCAGCAGCACGTGCGCGGTCGCCACCGCGTCGTCCAGGGCGCGGTGCCGCGACTCGATCTCCAGCCCGAAGTACAGCGCCAGCCCGTCCAGCGAGCGCGACGGGAGCTGCGGGAGCAGCTTGCGGGCCAGCTTCACCGTGCACAGCTGCCGCCCGGCGGGGAGGATCCCCGTGGAGCGCTCCAGCTCGGCGCACACGAAGCGCCAGTCGAAGGGGGCGTTGTGGGCGACGAAGACCCGCCCCTCCAGGAGGGGGAGGACCTGGTCGGCCACCTGCCCGAAGCGCGGCGCGCCGGCCACCATGGCGTCGGTGATCCCGGTGAGCGAAACGATCATGGAGGGGATGCGCACCCCCGGGTTCACCAGCGTGGCGAAGCTTTCGCGGATCTCGCCGCCCTCCACGCACACGGCGGCGATCTCGGTGACGCGGTGCCCGCTCCCCGGGGAGCCGCCCGTGGTTTCCACGTCCACCACCACGAAGCGCTCGTCGCGCAGCAGCCTGCGGACCGGCGCCTGCGCGCCCAGCGACCACACCCCCTCGGTCGACACGGAAAAGCGCGGGTCCGTTCCCAGGAGCGCGAACACCGCCGCGGCGGCGGCCCGCGCGTCGCCCCGGATGCCCAGGACCTGCGAGGCGAGCACCGCCGTGTCCAGCGGCCCGTACTCCAGCATGCGGACGGCCCGCTCGGTCAGCGACCCTCCGCGCTGGAAGCGGAGCCCCTCGTTGTATGCGCCCTGCATCTGCACCGCTTTCACCAGATGTCTTCCCGGAGCACCGGGAGAGTCATGCACCTCCCGCCGCCCCCGCCGCGGACCAGCTCCGCGCCCTCGAACGCGATCACCGCCTTGTCGCCCTCCTCCACCTCCACGTCGCCGGTGAGGAAGTCGAGCGCGTTGACCACCCGGAACCCCGCCTCCCTTTCCAGCTCGCGCATGGTGGCCTCGTTGCGCGTGTAGCCCAGGACCACGCCCGGCCGCACCGCGACGAAGTTGCACCCGCTGGCCCACTGCTCCCGCTCCTGCATGGTGGGGTGCTGCCCGCCGCAGCAGATGGCCGTGAGCGGCAGGTCCATGCTCTTGAGGGCCGCGAACACGTCGGAGTATTCGCGCACGCCCTTGCCGTCCGCGCGGTAGTACAGCACCGGCAGGCGCGCGGGTCCGAAGAAGTACGGCGGGTACACCACGCAGTGCTCCCGGTCCACCATGGTCAGGATCATGTCCAGGTGGATGGCCGGGCTCTCGCTGGGGAGGACGACCACCAGCACGTGCTCCACCCCCGCCGTCTCGCGCAGCCCCTCCACCAGCCCCTCGATGGCGGCCGGCGAGGAGCGCTCCGACAGCCCGATCATCGCCAGGTCGGGGCGCAGGATGAGGACGTCGCCGCCCTCGATGGTGTAGTCGCTCCTGTGCTCCTCGGCCCCGTCGTAGATCAGCCCGGCGTTCCCCAGCAGCGGGTGGTAGGTGAAGAGCGCCTTCATCAGCAGCTCCTCGGTCCAGCGCACCGCGTACTTCATGGCGCCGATGATGATCCCCTGGTTCACCACCATCGCGGCGTCGCGGGTGAAGAACAGGTTGGGGAGCGGCGGCAGCTCGTACGACACCTTGTGGAGGAGCTTGGAGATGGGCCCCTGCGGCGACTCCTTGCCCTCGATGAACATGCGGATCAGGTCCTCGCCGGGCGTCTCGGCCACCTTGTCGCCGAGCGGCTCCGACGAGGCCACCTCCATGACGCGCTCCACCAGGAAGCGCCGCACGTGCGGCTCGTCGATGATGTCCGAAAGCAGGTCGCGGACCTCCAGCACCTCGCAGAAGCGCGACAGGATGGCGCGGAAGCGGTGGTGCTCCCGGCGCGCCTGGTCCACGTCGATGATGTCGTCGTAGAGGAACTGCTCGCGGTTCGACGGGGTCACGGCGCGCAGCTCGTTCCCCGGGGTGTGGACGAGGACCCTGCGGAGCGGGCCGATCTCGGAGGTGACGTGGACGCGCGCGGTCGTATTCATAGCCCCGGAAGATAGGCGGACGCCCCGGAAACGCGCAACCGAACGGCGAGGGAACAGGGAACAGCCTGCAACGGCAACTGCGGCGCCGAACCGCAAAAGCCGAACAGCGCAAAAGGTTGGTATGTAGCGTTCTTTTGCTTTACCGGGATAACGCCCCGGCTAAGGAAAATCGTGCGAATCAAGGCGCGCGAGGAGGGGCGACTGAGGCGTGGTTTCTTCACGCCGCAGGGAGCCCCGACGAGCAGCAACGCAGAGTCGCGCGATTTACCGACGCCGATTTACCGAAGCCGCTCGCCCGATATAGCGTAGGCAAGGCCCTCGAGCTCTACGGTCATGTCCACGTACCTCAGGGCGACGCTCTCGGGGACGCGCAGGCGCGTGGGGGCGAAGTTGAGGATGGCGCGCACTCCGGCGCTCACCACGCGGTCCACCACGCCCTGCGCGGCCTCGGCGGGGACGGCCACGATGACGATGTCGATCCGCTCCTCGCGCAGGGCGTGGTCCATGTCCTCGTCGTGGCGGACGCGCAGCTCGCCCCAGGCGGCGCCCACCTTGCCGCGGTCGGAGTCGAACACCGCCTGGATGTGGAAGCCGCGGCGCTGGAAGTCGCGGTAGGAGAAGAGCGCCGAGCCGATCTTCCCCGCCCCCACCAGCGCCACGCGCCAGGTGTGGTCGAGGCCCAGGATCTCGCGGATGCGGCCCACCAGCTCCGGCACCGAGTATCCCAGCCCCCGCTTGCCGAAGGAGCCGAAGAACGACAGGTCCTTGCGCACCTGCGCGGAGGTGGTGCCCCCGCGCTCGGCCAGGGCGTCGCTGGAGATGGTGTCGAGGCCGCGGTCCGCGGCCTCCTGGAGGAAGCGCAGGTACAGCGAGAGCCTGCGGACGGTGGATTCCGAGATCTTCTTCATTCGCGGCGAACCCACGGGAACGACGGGGCGACTTCCCCCACACTTGTGAAACAATTCACAAGATAAGGGGCGGTAAATCCCGCGTCAACGGCGCCCGCTCAGCCGCCGCGCCCCCCGCGCGCCGCCAGGGCGCGGGCCAGCCGGATGAACTCCTCGGGGGAAAAGGTCTCGGGGCGCTGCGCGAGGTCGAAGCCCAGCGCCGCCCCCAGCGCCTCCAACTCCGCGGGCGACAGGGCGTACGCGTCGCGCAGGATGCGCTGGAACTGCTTGCGGCGCTGCCCGAACGCAGCGCGCGTCAGGACGCGCAGCGCCCCCTCCTCTTCCTGCGGCAGCCGCGGGGGCACGTGCGGGGTGATGCGGACGACGGTGGACTCCACGTCCGGGACCGGGCGGAACGACCCGCGCCCCACGTGCAGCACCCGCTCCGCGTCCGCCACGGCGCGCACCCCCACGGCCAGCGCGCCGTACGTCTTGCTCCCCGGCTCGGCGAGGATGCGGTCCGCCACCTCGCGCTGCACCATGAGCACGATGGCGCGGGGGCGCACCCGGCGCTCCAGCAGCGAGAAGAGGATGGGGGTGGTGATGTTGTAGGGGATGTTGCCGATGACCAGGAGCCCGGCGGGGTCGGCGGAGACGCGCTCCAGCGGCACGTCCAGGATGTCGCCGTGCACCACCTCCACCGAGGGGTCGCCCGCGAACTCGGCCGCGAGGCGGGGGGCCAGCTCGTTGTCCAGCTCCACCAGCACCAGGCGGCGCACGGTGCCGGCCAGGTGGCGGGTGAGCGCTCCCCGTCCCGGCCCGATCTCCAGCACCTCGTCGTCCGGGCCCGCGCCCAGCGACTGCACGATGCGGCGCTGGGCGCTCGCGTCCACCAGGAAGTTCTGACCCAGCGACTTCTTGGCGCGGTGGCCGCCTTCGTGGGGGCTCACGGCGGGGCGGCGCTCAGAGCCGCACCAGCAGCGCGGTGCGGTCGTCCGCGGGGACGCCGGTCGCGCCGGGGGCGGCCCCCAGCCCGAAGAGGCGGCCCATCAGCTCGCGCACGCCGGCGCCGCGCCCGCGGACCACCTCGTCCACCAGGATCCGCGAGCCCTCCACCTCGCCGGCCTCCAGCGAGTCGGAAAGGCCGTCGGTGAACAGGAAGAGCAGGTCCTCGCCGCGGCGCCAGGGGACCTGGTTCTCGTGGTAGTCCTCCAGGTCCACGATCCCCAGCGGCGGGTCGGTGGCGCTCAGGCGCTGCACCGCGCCGTCGCCGCACACCCGGAAGGCGTGGCCGTGCCCGGCGTTGGCGTAGGTGACGCGGCCCCCCTCCGGGTCGATGACCCCGTAGAAGAGGGTCAGGTACATCTCCGTGGTCTCCAGCTCGTCGATCAGGGTGCGGTGCACGCGGCGCAGCACCTCGGCCGGGGGATCGCCCTCGGAGGCGTGGATGGCGACGGCGCTCATGGTGAGCGCCATGATCAGCGCCGCCCCGAAGCCGTGGCTGGACACGTCGCCGATCATCGCCCCCAGCCGCCCGCCGGGGAGCCGGAACAGGTGGTAGAAGTCGCCCCCCACCGATTCGGCGGGGACGCAGCGCGCGGCCACCTCGGCGTACCCCTCGAACTGCTCCACCGGCGGAAGGAGCTTGAGCTGCAGGTCGTGGGCGAGCTCCATCTCCCGCTCCATCCGCTGCTGGCGCAGGCTTTCCTCGATGAGCCGGCTGTTCTCCACCGCCGCGCCGATCTGGCTGGCGATGGCGGAAAGCAGCTTCAGGTCGCCGGCGGAAAAGGCCTCGTCGGTGCTCCGCCCCACCAGGTTGATGACGCCGATGGTGCGCGCCTCCCCCTCGGGCGGGGTGTAGCTCACCGGGACGGACAGAAAGGAGCCGCGCGTCAGGTTGGCGGGGTCGCAGCCGGGGCGCGGGTGCTCCTCGGTGGGCCCCAGGAGCACGGGGCGCCGCTCGCGGAACACCTCGGCGGTGACGGAGCAGGGATCGTCCAGGGCGATGGGCGCCACCTGGCCGTCGCCCCCCACCGCCGCCGCCAGGCGCAGCCGCGCCGCCTCGGGCTCGTGCACCCAGAGCGAGGCCCGCTGCGCCCCCAGGATCCCGATCACCTCCTCCAGGATGGTCCCGGCGGCGCTTTCCAGCGAGATGACGGAGCCCAGGATCTCGCTGATGGAGTAAAGGAGGGTGATCTCCTCGTAGCGCTCGATGATCTCCCGGCTCATGGAGCGCACTTCCACGTCGTGGCGGAGGGTGCGCCCCAGCGACGAAGCCAGGAAGCGGGCCGCGGGGCGCGCCTCGTCGGGCGGGAGCCCCAGCACCTCCACGCGCAGCGCTCCCCCGGCGCCGTCCACGAACTCCGCGGCGTCCGGCCCGGGGCCGCGCTCGTCCGTTTCCTCCGCGCACCTCCAGCCGTCGCCGGCGCGCAGCCAGACGCGCGCCTCGCGGCCGCAGTCGCGCCGGTAGTCGGCGAGGACTTCGCGCGCCGCGTCCGGGATGCGGACGGGGGACGGGAGGGGGGCGGACGTGGGCGCCACGGGGGGATTCACTCGCCGGAGGCCCGGCGAAGGGGTGAGGTGCCGCGGTGGAGGACGAAGCGCACCTCGTTGCCGCGCTCGTTGTACCGGACCTCGTCCATCAGGTTGTGGAGGAGGAAGATTCCCCGGCCGCCGGAGCGCTCCAGGTTTTCCTCCAGCGTGGGGTCTGGGACCTCGCCGGGGTCGAAGCCGTTCCCCTGGTCGCGGACGGCCACCTCGATGCGCTCGGAGCTGAGCTCCACCTCCACGCGGACGCACTTGCCGGGGTCCTGCCGGTTGCCGTAGGTCACGGCGTTGGAAAGGGCCTCGCACATCCCCACCCGGAAGTTGAGCGTGAGCTTGGAGCCGTCGAAGCTGACCCCGCGGCAGCGCTCCACCAGGTAGGAGACCACGCCTTCGATGACGCGGAGGTCGCTGGGGAGCTCCAGCACGAACGCCACCGGCTCCCCGGCCCCCGCCGCGGCCCGCCCTCCCGGGCGGGCCGGCTGTGCCTCGTGTCTGGGGCGCATCCCTCGCGCGGAGTTCAGAGAGACTGGAGCGCCTCGTCGCGGGAGTCCGCGATGTTGAACAGCGTGTCCAGCTTGGTGAGCTCGATCAGGGTGCGCAGGTCCTCGTTGAGGTTGGCGAGCCGCAGCTCCCCGCCCTGCTCCCGGATCTTCTTGGAAAGACTGACCAGCACGCCCAGGCCGGAGGAATCGATGTAGCCGGTGTTGGCGA
>Ga0070687_100000711_pt1 | contig 11079 bp, 10 predicted proteins | sample KBSS33LmetaG_FD_64678 | JGI IMG/M metagenome (GOLD analysis project Ga0070687, IMG submission 64678) | Switchgrass rhizosphere microbial communities from Kellogg Biological Station, Michigan, USA - KBS S3-3L metaG | ecosystem: Host-associated > Plants > Roots > Rhizosphere ... | reverse complement strand
CGACTGCCTCTCCCCGCGCTCCGGAGCTCAACTGCCGCACCGCCAGTACCATCCGACGCCGTGACCCCACACCACTCTGAAGGACCATTCGGTTCCGTCGGTGGAGCGTGTGCCCGCTTCGGGCCCCCGCCTCGGAAGGCGGTCGGACGTGCCTTCCCCGTGCCGGGGACGTGCGTCGTCGTCCACGCTCTCGCGGTCCGTCTGTCCCCTCCGTCCGATTTCGTACCGACTGCTGACTGCGCTGCTTCTATGCTTCACCATTGGCCCCCCCTCCGATGATGGCGATCCCTTCCACTCCGGTGTTGCGTGTGCTGGTCGTCGATGACGACGAGCCGATGCAGATCCTCATGGATGCGTTGTTCCGGCGGCGCGACGTGATCGTCGACTCGGTGGCGGACGGGGCGGCGGCCCTGGAGCGGCTGGGGCGGGAGCGGTACGACGCGATCGTGCTGGACCTGATGCTGCCGCGGACGAACGGGTTCGAGGTCATCCGCGCGCTCAAGGAGCTGGACCGGGAGCTGCTCTCGCGGACGATCGTGCTCACGGCGGCATCCGAGGCGATGTTGCGCGGGTTTGCGGAGGGGGATGGGCGGATGGTACGGCGGGTGATGCGCAAGCCGTTCGACGTCTCCGAGTTCATCGCCGAGGTGCTCTCGTGCAGCGGCGCCGCCGCGCACCAGGCGGAGATGGTGCTGCCGGATCAGGGCGGCCACTGACGCTCGCGCCGCCGCGGTTCTTCGGGCATTTCGCTCGCAGGATCGTCGTTGCAACGCCCGGCCGAATGGCGGAACGGAAGACACTCGCGAACATCCACCGCAGACGCTGCGCGCGTCATGCGCAGTTGCGCCCGCTTCAGCTCCTGATCCTGATCGCGGCGCTGCTGTTTCCCGCCGCCGTCCGCGCGGCAGATGTCGCGCTCGTGCCGGGCGGCGCCACGTGGCGGTACAAGGACGACGGGTCCGACCAGGGGACGGCCTGGCGCGCGGCGGCCTTCGACGACTCCGGGTGGCTTTCCGGCGCGGCCCAGCTCGGATACGGCGACGGCGATGAGCTGACGGTCGTCTCGTATGGTCCCGATCCGGCGAACAAATACGTCACCACCTACTTCCGCCGCGCCTTCAACGTCGGCGATCCCGCGGCGTTCACGGCGCTGACGCTGGAGCTGCTGCGCGACGACGGGGCGGTGGTCTACCTCAACGGCAACGAGGTCTGGCGGAGCAACATGCCGGCCGGTGCCGTCACCGCGGCCACGCTGGCGGCCGCCCTCGTCTCGGGGACGGCGGAGTCGACATTCGTCAGTACGGCGCTCGATCCGGCGCTCCTGGTCGCGGGCACGAACGTGCTCGCCGTGGAGATCCATCAGGACAGCCCCGGCAGCTCCGACCTCTCCTTCGACCTGCGGCTGACCGCGACCAGCGACGCGCCGATCGTGGCGCTCACGCGCGCGCCCTACCTGCAACTCGGGACGCCGACGGGCGTGCACGTGCGCTGGCGCACGAACATCGCCACCGACAGCCGCGTGCGCTACGGCAGCTCGGCGGCCGACCTGAACCTGGTGGCCGACGTTCCCGCGTCGACGACCGAGCATGAAGTGGTGCTGTCGGGTCTCACCCCGGCCACGCGCTACTACTATTCGGTCGGGTCAACCACGGAGACGCTGGCCGGCGGCGACGCGGCACACTCCTTCCTCACCGCGCCTCCGCCCTCCGCGACCGGCCCGACCCGGATCTGGGTTCTCGGCGATTCCGGCACTGCCAACAGCGACGCCGTGGCGGTGCGCAACGCGTACTACGCCTTCGCCGGCAGCACGCCGACCAACCTCTGGCTGATGCTCGGCGACAACGCCTACGAGGCCGGTTCCGACGCCGACTACCAGACCGCGGTCTTCGACATGTACCCAACCATGCTCGAGCAGTCGGTGCTCTGGCCGACGATCGGCAACCACGACACCGCGCAGTCGCCGAATCCGCCGGCCAGCCTGCCGTACCTGGCCATGTTCTCCCTGCCGACGGCAGGGGAGGCGGGAGGCGCGCCGTCGGGGACGGAAAAGTACTACTCGTTCGATTACGCGAACATCCACTTCGTCTGCCTCGACTCGATGACCTCCGACCGTTCGTCGAACGGGGCGATGCTGACCTGGCTGCGCAGCGACCTCGAGTCGACCACGCGCAAGTGGGTCATCGCCTACTGGCATCACCCGCCGTACAGCAAGGGCTCACATGACTCCGACGTCGACACCGAGCTGACGCAGATGCGCACCAACGCGCTGCCGATCCTCGAGGACTACGGCGTCGACCTGGTGCTGAGCGGCCACAGTCACGACTACGAGCGCTCCTACCTGATCGACAGCCACTACGGGCTCTCCGGCACGTTCATCTCGTCGATGAAGAAGGACGGCGGCAGCGGGCGGGTGAATGAGACGGGGGCGTACAGCAAGCCGACCGCGGGCATCGCGCCGCACGAAGGCGCGGTCTACGCGGTGGCCGGCAGCTCCGGGCAGATCGCGAGCGGACCGCTCAATCATCCCGCCATGTTCATCTCGCTGATGAACCTCGGCTCGCTGGTGCTGGACGTCGACGGCGACCGCCTCGACGTGAAATTCCTGCGCGAGAACGGAGTGGTCGCCGACTCGTTCACCATCATCAAGGGACCCCCGCCGGCGCCGTCGGCCCTGACGGCCACCGCGGCCACCGCGACCAGCGTCGACCTGCAGTGGACCGATACCTCGTTCAACGAGGAAGGTTTCCGGATCGAGCGCTGCACCGGCACGATCGCCACGTGCGACGGCAACCCGGCCGGCTACGGTCTGGTGGTGGAGACGGCGAAGAACGCAACCACCTACACCGATGCCACCGCTTCCGGCGCGACGACGTACAGCTATCGCGTGCGCGCCTTCAACGGCGGCGGCGCCTCGACGTCCGGCTGGTCGAATACCGCCGCAGCGACGACGCCGCAGGCGTGTGATGCTCCTTCGATCAGCGTTCAGCCGCAATCGACCACCATCGCGCCCGGCAACGGTACGACGCTCAGCATCACGGCGTCGGGGACGGCTCCGCTCGAATACCAGTGGTTCCGCGGCGTCTCCGGCGACCTCTCCTCGCCTGTGCAGACCGCCACGTTCTCCACGGTCAACGTCGCGCCGGCGGCGACGACGAGCTACTGGGTACGCGTGACGAACGGCTGCGGTTCGGTGAACAGCGCCACCGCGACCGTCACCGTCTCGGCGTGCTCGTACAACGTCTCTCCGCTGTCCTTCTCGTTCGGCGCGAGCGGCGGGTTCGGCTCCATCACCATCACCACCTCGCCGTCCTGCAACTGGTCGGCGTCGTTCCCGGCGGGCGACACGTGGATCTCCCTGACCAGCAGCGCGACCGGCTCCGGCAACGGCGCGGTGTCGTTCTCCGTCGCCGCCAACGGACCCGCGCCGCGCAGCAGCTCGATCACGGTGGCGGGGACCTCGGTTCCGATCAGCCAGGCTGCCGCGCCGCCGGGCACGCCGGTAGGCGTGAACGCGCGCGCCACCGGACCGGCGCAGGTGACGATCACGTGGAGCGCGGTGCCCGGCGCGAGCTCGTACGAGGTCGAGCGCCGTGCGGCAGGCAACGCCATCCTCACCCGCATCGCCGCGACGAATTCGTTCGTCGACAATGCCGTCGCCACCGGCACCTCGTATATCTATCTCGTCCGGTCGTTGAACGGGGGCGGCCCGTCGGCGAGCTCGGCGCCGGACCTGGCCACGACCATCATGTTCACCGACGATCCGCTCACCGCGGGCAAGCAGGTGAAGACGGTGCACATGACGGAGCGCCGGAACGCGGTGAACGCCGTCCGCGCGCTGGCCGGCCTCGCGCCCGCGACGTTCACAGGAACGGCGGCGCGCGGCACGATCGTCACGGTCGCGCAGCTCAACGAGTTGCGCGTGGCGCTCGACGCGGCCCTCTCGATTCTCGGACTGCCGACCGGCGGCTACACGGCCATCGGGCAGGGGCAGCCGATCCGCGCGGTACACTTCCAGGAGATTCTGAACCGGGTGAAGTGACGTGCGCCGAACGCTGATCCTCACGCTCCTCTCGCTGGCCGTCTCGGCCCCGCTGCTCGCGCACCAGGGGCTGCACGAGCAGATCGCCGCCGTGACGGAGCGCATCCGGCACGAGCCGCGGAACGGCGCGCTGTACCTGAGGCGCGCGGAGCTCTACCGCCAGCATCACCAGTGGCGCCTGGCGGCGCGCGACTACGAGCGCGCGCATCGCTACGATCCGTCGCTGGAGCCGGTCGACCTCGGCAAGGGGACGATGCTGCTCGAGCGCGGCCGCGCCGCCGAGGCGCTGTTTCCGCTGCGGCGATACGTCCGGGCGGAGCCGTCCGACGCGCGCGGTCACCTGGCGCTGGGGCGCGCCTACGCGGCGCTGGGCCGGACGCCGGAGGCGGTGGACGAGCTGACGCTGGCGGTGCGGTACACGCCCGATCCCGATCCCGACCTCATCCTGGAGCGCGCCCGCGTGCTTGCCGCCGCGGACCGGCGCGATGAGGCGCTGCGCACGCTCGACGAGGTGCTGGCCACGCGCGGTCCGCTGATCGCGCTGCAGCTCGCGGCCATCGACCTGGAAGTGCAGTCCCGCGACTACGACGCCGCGCTGCGCCGGATCGACGAAGCCGAGGCGTCGTCGCCGCGGAAGGAGAGCTGGCTGGCCCGCCGCGGGGAGATCCTCCTGCGCGCCGGCCGCCCGATGGAAGCGCGGGCCGCCTATCAGTCCGCTCTCGACGCCATCGCCGCGCTCCCGCCCGAGCGCCGCAGCACGCGCGCCATGCTGGAGTTGCAGGCCAAGCTGCGCCGGGCGCTCGAGGACGATTGAGGTCCGGCAGAAGCGAAGCCATCCTCAACCCTCGATTCGCAACCCTCAATCCCGTCCAGCGGTACGAAACCTGCTGAGTCAGCCGCGGAGGTTTCACATGCTGCTGATTCTCGGAATCGTGCTCCTGATCGCCTGGCTCCTCGGACTGTTCGTCTTCAAGGTCACGGCCGGCGTGATCCACCTGATCGTGGTCATCGCGATCATCATGTTCATCCTGCACTTCATCCGGGGGCGCAGGGTCTAGAGCCGCTACTTCTTGAATTCGATCGTCTGCGGGTACCAGGTGCGGACGCGCTTGCCGTCCTTCATCGCGGGCGAGAAGTGCGTGCCGCGCATGGCCCGCACGGCGGCGTCGTTGAGGCCGAAGCGGTTGTCTCCGCGGAGGACCTTGACGTCGAGCACGTCGCCGTTCTCGCTCACGAGGACGGTCAGGAAGATAGTCGCGGCGATGCCCTGGCGGGCGGCCAGCGGCGGGTATTGCGGCTTGTTCGCGCGGGTGATGCGGGGCAGCACGTCGAGCGAGCCGACGTCGACGACGTCGCCTTCGCGGACCGTCACCGCCTGCGTCACCGGAGCGGGGGTGGCGACTGCCGGCGATGCGACTGCCGGGGCGCTCACCGGCGCGGCAGCAGTGGTGCGCGGCGCCTCGGGCTGCGTATCGCGGCGCTGCTGGTCGAGCTGCGCGGCGCTCAGCGAGGGCCGGTCATCGGCGGCCGCGCTCTGCACCGGCGCGGGTGCGGCGGCGGGCGCGGTGGCCACCGGGGCGCTCGACGACTGCGTCTTCTTCAGCTCGGCCATGTAGTCGTTCTGAAGCTTCATCATCTCTTCGTGCATCCGCTGCTTGACCGCGTCCTCGAACGCTTTCTTCTGCGCCTCGGGGTCGGCGGCGCCGGGGACCGCGGTGGTGGTGGCGGACGTCGTGGTGAGCGGCGTCGCCGAGACCGCGATCGGCTCGGAGATCACGCGCGCCGGCTGCGGCGCAGGGACGGTCTGCGCGGCCGCGACCTGCTGAACGGCAGGCTTCGCCGCGCTCTTGCCCAGCATCATGAACGCGCCCGCGCCGATGATCCCGACCGCGACGACTGCCGCGGCGATCATCGGCAACTTGCTGCGCTTCGGCTCCTCGGAGAGGCCGAACATCGGCGTCGCCGGTGCCGACGGCGCAACGGGGGCGGGGGTAGCAGCAGCGCCGACGGCAGCGAGCGGAGCCGCGGCCGGCTTCGGCGCCTCGACGTACGCGGCGAGGTTGACCTTCGACTCCTTGTCGCGGTCGGCGGTCTCGGCGGCGATCTCTTTCTTGAGCAGGTTGCTCAGGTAGAACGCCAGGTTGAACGTGGTCGCCGAGTACTTGCTGCCGAGTGAGGAGATGGCCTGCTTCATCTCGCCGATGGATGCGTAGCGCATCGCGGCGTCGAGGTTGAAGGACTTGTCGAGGATGACCCGGATGTCGTCGGGGATGGCTGCGCCGAGCATGGTCTTGCCTGCGCGGACGGCCGCCATGAACGCGCTCGCGGTGGCGGCGTCGGGCGGCTCCTGCCCGGTGACGAGCAGGAACAGGATCGCGCCCATCGAGTAGACGTCGGTGTTCTTCTGCGGCTGGCCGGTGGCGCGGTACTCGGGGGAGAAGTAGCGGGCGATGTCGGCGGAGGTCTTGGCGTCGTTGAGCGAGGCGATGATGCCGCTGCCGAGCTGCTGGCCGGCCACGCGGATCTCGCCGTCGTCGCTGATCCAGATGAACTGCGGGATGAGCGCGCCGTGATAGAGCTTCGCGCCGGCGCCGTCGCGCAGGTCGGCCATGGTGGCCAGCGAGAGGGCCACTTTCTCGGCGATGACGATGGCCTGGTCGATGGGCAGCGGGTTCGGTGCGACGTCCTTGCCGCCGCGGCCGCGGTCGATGATGTCGCGCAGCGAGCGCCCGCCGGCGTACTCCCACGACAGGTAGGGGATGCCGTCGATCACGCCCGCCTGCTGGTCGCGCACGAACGACGTCCCGCTGATCTTCGGCAGGATCGGCGCCACCGCCAGCGCGTTCGCCGTCATCGCCTCGCGGTGACCGCCCGTCAGCCGGCGCAGCGCCACCGTCGGTCCGAGCTGCGCACCGCCCGCCCCGTTCTCGATCCGCCCCGCGCGCCACAACTCCCCGAGCGCATCCGTCTCGAGCTTCTTGAAAAGGATGTACGGACCGAACTGATCGTACGGCTTATTACGCGCAGCCATGGTTGTCCTGGACCCCCGGGAATTGACGTGGTGAGGGGGTAGGATACCACCGATTGGGGAAGCTATTTAGAGGAGGAATTGAAAATTGAAAATTGAAAATTGAAAGATCGGAACAGGAGAGGAATTGAAAATTGAAAATTGAAAATTGAAAGATCGGAACACGCCCCGCGCGACCCGCTCATGCAGCGCTGCCGACACGAGTTTGGCAGCGGCACGCGTAGCTCTCGCGGCCGAGCGTGCTCCGTTTTTTCAATTTTCAATTTTCAATTTTCAATTCAATTCTGCCCCGCCGCGCGACGCTTATCCCGAAAGAACTGCCGCTGGTACTTCTCCACGTTCCGGTCGTGCTCGGCGGCGTTGGTGGCGAAGACGTGGGAGCCGTCGTTCTTGGCGACGAAGTAGATGTAGGGCGTGGTGGCGGGGGCGGCGGCGGCGCGCAGGGAGGCGAGGCCGGGATTGGCGATCGGGCCGGGGGGGAGGCCGGGGGACTTGTAGGTGTTGTACGGAGACGGGATCTGCAGGTCGGCCTTGCGGATGTTGCCGTCCCAGCGGCCGGCCAGCTTGAGCGCGTAGATGACGGTCGGGTCGGCGCCGAGGAGCATGTGGCGGCGCACGCGGTTGATGTAGACGGAGGCCACGATCGGACGCTCCTGCGGCTGCTGGGCCTCGGTCTCCACGATCGAGGCCAGGGTCACGGTCTCGTGCGGGGTCAGGCCGGTGGTGATCAGCGCGATCTCGTTGCCCCAGTGCTTCCGGAAGTTCGCGACCATGGCCTTGACGATCGTCGAGGCGGGCGTGCCGGGATCGAACTTGTAGGTGTCCGGGAAGAGATAGCCTTCCAGCGACTGCGCATCCGGGGCGATGTCGTGGATCAGGTCCGGCTCGCCGGTGGCGGCGTTCCAGTCCTTCTCCGTGCCCAGCCCTTCGTCGGCGAAGAGCTTGCCGACGGCGAACCGGTCCAGCCCTTCCCGCACCGTGATGCTCTTGAGGATCACGTCACCCCGCACCAGCTTGTCGATCACGTCCACCGGCGCGAGCGCCTTGTCGAACTCGTAGACGCCGGCCTTGAGCGAGTCGTTGCGGCGCAGGAGCTTCATGTAGACCAGCGGGATCCACTCGTCGCGCACCACGCCGTCCTTCTGCAGGTGCTGCAGGATCGTGGCGGTGCGCTGGCCGCGGCGCACCTCGACGTGCACCGTGGGCGTGGTGAAGCCCTTGTACGGCGTGCTCAGGGCGCGCCAGAAGAACCAGCCGGCGCCGATGCCGATGATCACGGCGAAGATCAGGATGGTGACGAGCGACTGCAGCATCTTGCGGCAGCCGCGGCGCGGGTTACTGCGTGCGATGGGGTCCTCCGTTTGCCGGTTGGTCGCCGGCGGGGCGTTCGTCGAGCCAGGACTGCAGGATGACAGCGGCGGCGTGCATGTCGATGTCCTTCTGGGCCTCGCGGCGATCGCGCCCGGAGGCGCGCAGCCGTTCCGACGCTTCGACGGTGGAGAGGCTTTCGTCCCAGAGCACGACCTGTTTGCAGGTTCGCTGCCGCAGCGTCTCGGCCAGCTCGCGGTACTTGCGGTCGTTCGCGGACGCATGCGTGCGGCGGGGGATGCCCACCACGAACGTGTCCGCTTCCAGCTCCGCCGCCAGCCGCTCCAGCTTGGCGATGACGTCCCCTTCGTTCTTCAGCACCGAGTGCGGCGTGGCCACCACGCCGGAGTCGCTCACGGCGATGCCGATGCGGCGGGCGCCGAAGTCGATCCCGATCACCGTGCCTGGATGCGAGGAGCTCATCGAACGCCGGATTGTAGCGGTGTCGGCGGGCGGACCGATGGCCGCGGAGCGGGGAGTCAGCGGATGCCGCCACCAAGTCGTTACAATGCGCGGCGCGAGGCCCCTATGAAAAACTTCAATCTCGACGCCATCCTCGAGGCGATGCTGAAGGTGTCCGACCGGGTGTCGGATCTCAACTTCTCCGTCGGGCGTCCGCCGCAGGTCGAGGTCGACGGGCAGCTCGTCCCCGTCACCTTCCCCGGCCTGCCGCGCCTGACGCCGTTCCAGACCGAGACGATCGTCATGACCATGCTGCGTGGCGATCGCGACCTGACTCGCACGCTGATGACCAACGGGTCCGTCGATCTCTCCTACTCGATCCCGCAGAAGACGCGCTTCCGGGTGAACATCTTCTCGCAGCGCGGCACGTACGCCATCGTCCTGCGCGTGATCCCCGAGGGCATCCCCACGCTGGCGTCGCTCAAGCTGCCGGACGAGCTGTCGAACGTGGCCCGCCTCAAGAACGGCATCGTCCTGGTGACCGGGCCGACCGGCTCCGGCAAGTCCACCACGCTGGCGGCGATCATCAACCAGATCAACCACGAGCAGGCCTACCACATCATCACCATCGAGGACCCGGTGGAGTACATGCACCGGCACCAGAAATCGACCGTGAACCAGCGCGAGCTCGGCTCGGACACGAAGTCGTTCTCGCTGGCGTTGCGGGCCGCGCTGCGGCAGGCGCCGAAGGTGATCCTGATCGGCGAGATGCGCGACGTGGAGACCATCGAGATCGCCATGGAGGCGGCCGAGACCGGCCACCTGGTGCTGTCGACGCTGCATACCATCGACGCCGCCAAGACCGTCGACCGCATCATCGGCGTGTTCCCGAAGGACCAGGAGCCGCAGATCCGCACGCGGCTCTCGCAGTCGTTCCGCTACATCATCTCCCAGCGGCTCCTGCCGCGGGTGGGCGGCGGGCGCGTGGCGGTGCTGGAGCTGCTGAAGTCGACCATGCGCACGCGCGACTACGTCGTGAAGGGGGAGTCCGAGGGGCGGTCGCTGACCGATGCCATGCACGACGGCCAGGTCGACGGCATGCAGACCTTCGACGACGAGATCGAGAAGCTGTGGAACGCCGGGGTGATCTCCCGGGAGACCGCGCTCGTCTATGCCAGCAATCCCACCAACCTCGCCCTGCGCATGACCGACGAGCCGACCGGCGCCCCCGCGCACGACGGCGACTCGATGCTGTCGATGCTGGAGTAGGCCATGATCCGGATCCACTGCACCAACTGCCAGAAGCCGCTCTCGCTCGACGAGACCAAGCTCCCGATGAACGAGGTGTCGTTCCCCTGCCCGGCGTGCAAGGCGAAACTCACCGTCGACCGCCGCACGCTCGAGAGCGGGGGCGGTGCTTCGCCGGCCGCCGCCGCGCCGCGTCCCGCCGTACCGCAGCAGGCGGCCGATCACGACGACCACGCCGACGAATTCGGCGCGAAGGCGCTGATCGTCGGCGCCGACAGTCCCGCCATCCGCCAGGCGGCGAAACTGGTCGGGTATCTCCCGGTCTACCAGGCCGAGGTGGCGAAGGCCCGGGAGTTCTTCAACCAGGAGATCCCGCAGCTGGTCTTCCTGCATCCCGCGCCGATGACCCCGCCGCCGCTCGAGGCGATGGCCGGCATGCTCTCGGTGGTCCCCTCCGACCGGCGCAAGTCGTTCTACGTGCTGGTGGCCGAGAACCTCCGCACCCTCGACGGCAACGCCGCCTTCCTCTACGGCGTCAACCTCGTCGTCGCCACCCGCGACCTCCCCCAGTTCCCCCAGATCTTTCGCGAGGCCTACCAGGTCCACGAGCGGATGTACGCGGGGATGAACGCGGTGATGCGGGAACGGCAGTTGGGGTAGGGGAACGGGAGGCTCTCGCGATACGAGCCCCAAAACAAAACGGGCGCCTTGCGGCGCCCGTTTTCCTTACGACCCGAATGGGATCGCGGTTACTGGGTCTGGACGCCTTCCGGATAGACGATGAAGTTGCCGTCCGAGAAGATGATGTCGCAGTCGAAGTTCGCGGTGGTGATCGGGGCGGCGGCGCTGGTGGCGGTGACGCTGCGGGAGCCGTCGGCGCCCCACGTCTGGACGGCGTACGAGTCGCCTTCAGTCGACCAGCCGACCTGGAACTTGTGGCTCCAGCCGTCGTACTCCGGAATGCGCTTGATGTAGGTCGGGGTCAGGCGCGTCT
>Ga0070687_100000704_pt1 | contig 11187 bp, 11 predicted proteins | sample KBSS33LmetaG_FD_64678 | JGI IMG/M metagenome (GOLD analysis project Ga0070687, IMG submission 64678) | Switchgrass rhizosphere microbial communities from Kellogg Biological Station, Michigan, USA - KBS S3-3L metaG | ecosystem: Host-associated > Plants > Roots > Rhizosphere ... | reverse complement strand
CGCTCCATCGAGGGCACCGAGGTGGCGCTCCTTTTCCGCGGCACCCCCGAGGGCGAGACCAAGATCTCCTTCCGCTCCAACGGCGAAACGGACGTGAACCGGATCGCGCGGCAGTTCGGCGGGGGCGGGCACGTCAAGGCGTCCGGCGCGCTGGTGCCGGGAGCGCCCGGCGAGGTGGCGGCGCGGGTGGTGGCGGCGGTGCGGGAGGCGCTGCGGGAGGGCGCGGCGTGAAGGAGCGGCCGAACCACCGGCGGTACATCGAGGTGCTGCGGAGCATGACTCCCGATCAGCGCCTGAGCAAGGCGTTCGAGCTCTCGGAGTTCACCCGCGCGCTCTTCGTCCAGGGCCTCCGTGCCCGGCACCCCGAGCTGGTGCCGGAAGAGTTCGCGAAGCTGCTGCGCTCGCGGTTGGATAAATGTCACAACAGGAATGACTGAGAGTCAGGACCCCGGCCTCAATCGGTCCTGCGCGACATGGCGGATGTGGAGGATGTGCACCTCTTTGCCCTGGATGGTGAAGAGGACGCGGTGCGCCCTGTAGAGCAACTGGCGGATCTCCTCCTCGAAGGCGTCGTTCTCCGGCGCGCGGGCGCAGCGTTCCGGCATGCTGGAAAGCGTCTCCAGCGCCGCGAGCAAGCCTTCGAGCCATGCCTCGGCCGCGTGCGGCGCGTGCTCCTGAATGTAGAGGTAGGCCGTCTCCGCGTCTGCTTCCGCTGGCGGCTGGATGAAGACGGAGAACCTCACCCGTCGCGTCGCCCCCGGTGGCGCTCTCCGATCGCCTTCAGCGCTTCGGCAGCCGGCCGTCCCTCGCCCCGGTGCATGGAGTCCAGGCCCAGACGGATGCCGACGATGGCCTCGGCTCTCTCCACCACCTCCAGCAGCCGCTCGTACGACTCGGCGTCCTGAACCACTACCTCCGCGCGGCCGTTCACCGTCAGGACCTCCGGCCTCCCGGTCGCCTTCAGCCGTTCGATGTGCTCCCGCGTCTTTCTCTGGAAGTCCGTCAGGGAGTAGATGTCCCGTAGCTGGATCACGGTGACCGCCTTTCAAGGGGTTCGCATGGAATTCCATGTTATCCCTGTGACGCCCGGCCGTCAACCCGGCGCTCCCCACCCTGAAGCCGACGAGAACGAAAAGGGCGCTCCGGTGTTCCGGGGCGTCCTTTTCAATGAACTCCGACGGGGGCGGACTACCCCTCTCCCTCCAGGTACGTGTACCCCGCCAGCCCCGCGATGTAGTCCGCGATGAAGGCGTTCGCCTCCGCGCGGCTGAGGCCGGGCGCCTTCTGCACCTTGCGGCGGAAGGTGGCGATCAGGTCCTGCGAGTTGAACTGCACGTAGTTCAGCACCTCCGTCACCGTGTCGCCGTGCACCAGGTCGCCGATCTCGTACCCGCCGTCGGTGAGGCGCACGTGCACCGCGTTGGTGTCGCCGAACAGGTTGTGCAGGTCGCCCAGGATCTCCTGGTACGCGCCGGTGAGGAAGATCCCCAGCACGTACGGCTCCTCGTGCCGGAAGGTGTGCAGCTCCAGGCTGGGCTTCGCCTTCCGCCACCCCACGAAGCGGTCGATCTTGCCGTCCGAGTCGCAGGTCATGTCCTGCAGCGTCCCGCGCCGCGTGGGCTCCTCGTCCAGCCGGTGAACCGGCATGATGGGGAAGAGCTGGTCGATGGCCCACGAGTCCGGGAGCGACTGGAAGAGCGAGAAGTTGCAGAAGTAGCGGTCCACCAGGATCGCGCTCAGCTCCGGGAGGATGTCCTCGTACTCCTCCGGGTCCGCCGCCGCCAGGTGCGCCACGCGGTTCATCACCGCCAGGTACAGGCGCTCCCCGTGCGCGCGGTCGCGCAGCGTGAGCGTGCCGCTGTTGAAGTGCGTCTGCATCTGCTCCTTCGCGAAGGTGGCGTCGTGGTACACCTCGCGCAGGTTCCGCACGTCCAGCTCCTTGTACGTCGCCGACAGCTCGTGCACCAGCAGGTGCGCCTCCTCCGGCACCTCCTCCGGCGTTTCCGCGATCTGCGTTTCCAGGTCGATCACGTTGATCAGCAGCAGGGCGTGGTGCGCCGTCAGCGCCCGCCCCGATTCCGAGATCACGTGCGGCATGGGGACCTCGGCCTCGCGGCTCGCCTCCGCCAGCGAGTAGATGATGTCGTTGGCGTACTCCTGGATGGAGTAGTTGACGCTGGCGTGCGTGGTGGAGCGCGACCCGTCGTAGTCCACCCCCAGCCCGCCCCCCACGTCCACGTACTCGATCTCCACCCCCAGCTGCCGCAGCTCCACGTAGAAGCGCGACACCTCCGCCATCCCCAGCTTGACGTTGCGGATGTCGGGGATCTGCGAGCCCAGGTGGAAGTGCAGCATGCGCAGGATCCCCAGCTTCCCCGCCGCCTCCAGCTTGTCCAGCACCCGCACCAGCTGCGACGAGTTGAGGCCGAACTTGCTCTTTTCCCCCGCCGACTCCGACCACTTGCCGGCCCCCGCGGTGGACAGCTTGACCCGCACCCCCGCGGTGGGCTCCACGTCCATCTCGCGGGCCACCTTGAGGAGGATGTCCACCTCGCTGATCTTTTCCAGGACGATGAGCACCTTGTGCCCCAGCTTCTGGCCCATCAGCGCCAGCCGCAGGTACTCCTCGTCCTTGTAGCCGTTGCACACGATCAGGTGGTCCGTGCGCTCCGCGAGGGCCAGCACCGCCATCAGCTCCGGCTTGCTCCCCACCTCCAGCCCCACCCCGTGCGGCTCCCCGAACGCCACGATCTCCTCCACCACGTGGCGCTGCTGGTTCACCTTGATGGGGTAGACGGTGGTGTAGCGCCCCGTGTACTCGAACTCGCGGATCGCCGTGCGGAAGCGGTCCGTGAGCGTCTCGATGCGCGTGCGCAGGATGTCCGAGAAGCGCAGCAGCACCGGGAGCCCCACCCCCTGCTGCTCCAGGTCCGTCGCCAGCTCGAAGAGGTCCAGCCCGCGCTCCGCGTCCTTGGTGGGGTGCACCGTGACGTGCCCCTTCGGGTTGATGCCGAAGTACCCGATGCCCCACCCGTCCACGTTGTACAGCTCGCGGGAGTCCTCGATCGTCCAGTTCGTGCTTATGGCGTCCTCCGTGGCGTCCATGTTCTCGCGTCGTTTTTCGAGCGGCGACAAATTCGCGGAATTCTCCCCGCGGCGAAAGAGCGGCGGGGAACGGCTTGATTCGAGCGGCGCCCCGGTGGTAGTTTGCGCCCGCCCCATCCACCCGAACGCGCCGCAAACGGTCCCCATGTTCTCGTACCGCCGCCCGGACTTCACGCTCCCCCGCTTCGCCGGCGTTCCCGACGCCCGCTGGGAAGCCGCCCCCGCGGACGGGGTGCTCCCCGAGGGGTTCTTTTCCACCACCAACCTCCCCACCTACGTCCGCGTCGCCGGGGAGTGGAAGCTGCCGCGCGAGCCCCGCATGGACTCCGCCCTGGTGCTGGACCCCGACGGCGTCCCCCGCGTGCTGGAGGGGCGCTACGTCCGCGGCGGCCAGCCGGTGGCCATGGGCCTCGCCGAGGACGGCTCCGAGGGGATCTTCGTCCACACCGCCGGCCTCACCGGCGATCCCGACCCCGGCCCCGAGGGCGAGTTCAAGTTCATGTCCTCCGAGGTGTCCCGCGAAAAGCCCACCGACTACACGTCCATGGCCCGCGTGCTGGTGGAGGAAAAGGCGCGCGGCGGCCACGTCATCTGGGTGGTGGGGCCCGCGGTGCTCCACTCCCGCGGCCGCGACACCCTCGCCTGGTTCGTCGAGAGCGGCTACGTCGGCGTGCTCTTCGGCGGCAACGCCGTCGCCGTGCACGACATCGAGTCCGCCACCCTGGGCACCACCCTGGGGATGAACAGCCGCGGCATCCCCGTGGAGGGCGGCCACGCCTTCCACATGCGGGCGATCAACCGCGTACGCAAGGCGGGGTCCATTCCCGCGGCGGTGGAGCAGGGGATCATCGAGCACGGCGTGATGCACGCCTGCGTCACCAGCGGGGTGCCGTTCATCCTCGCCGGGTCCATCCGCGACGACGGCCCGCTCCCCGACACCATCACCGACGCGGTCCGCTGCCAGGAGGCCATGAAGGAGCACACGCTGCGCTGCACCGCGGTCATCATGATCGCCACGGCGCTGCACTCCATCGCCACCGGCAACATGCTCCCCTCCTACGTGTGGCGCGAGGACACCGGCGAGGTCCGGCCGCTCTCCACCATCTGCGTGGACTCGTCGGAGTTCGTGGTGTCCAAGCTCAAGGACCGCGGCACCCACCAGGCGTTCGGGGTCATCACCAACGCGCAGGACTTCCTCCACGTGCTGCGGTACTACGTGGAGGCCGAGGCCGCCGCGTTCGAGGCCGAGCAGGCGGCTTCTCAGGCATCGGCGTGACGAGGTCTTTCCGCTTCGGCGGGTCTGGTGGGGCCGCTCCGGAGCCGGACGAAACTGCCGTCCGTCTCCTGCGCGGGCTCCGGGAGCCAGGCCAAACAGCCGGCCTGTCTCCCTGCGCCGGAGTGAGCCAGCCGAAACTGCCCGGCTGTCTCCCTCCGCAACGGATCTGGGGGGTACTGCGGAACCGCGAGCTGCTACGGCCGTTCTCCCCTCCCCCTTGCGGGGAGGGGCCGGGGGAGGGGGTCCGCCGTTGCAGGCTGTCCCCTGTCCCCTGTTCCCTGTCCCCTGCCGTCCCGTGGAGCTGAGCCCCCACCTGGCCGCGGCGCTCGCGGCGGCGGGCGGCACCGTCGGCACGGAGCGCGTCGACCGGGTGTGGCTCTTCCCGGCGCGGCAGACCGGCGACCGGGAAACCGGGCTCGCGGTGCTCGCCAGCTGGCCCCCGGGCGAGCCCGCCTCCGACCGGCGCGGCGTGTGGACGCTGGAGTACCAGGTGGAGCAGCTCGCGGGGGGGAAGTCGCGGCGCGCCGATTCGCTCACCGAGCAGGCGGTCGTGCCGGCCGGGCGGGTGGAGCGCGTGATCGAGGGGGTGCTGCGGCGGCTGGGCACCGAGACCGAGGCGCCGCGCATGGAAGAGGTGGGCGGGAGCCCGGCGCGCTGGGCGGAACTGCTCGCGGAGGGCGGCGTGCAGCTTGACTTCGGCCATCAAGAATGATTATTGTTTGCGATGGAATTCCGGCTGCTCCCGCACGCGAGGGTCCGCGCATGAACGACTTCCCGCACATCTCGCCCGCTCCGCGGCAGGAGCTGTCCCCCTACATCCACCTCTTCCGCCGCTACCTCCGGCAGCAGAACCTGCCGGTGACGCAGCAGCGCGAGGTGGTCGCCGACGTCATCTTCAACTCCTCCGAGCACCTGTCGGTGGAGGACATCGAGGCGCAGCTGCGCACCCGCGGCGAGCGCATCGGCAAGGCCACCATCTACCGCACCATGGAGATCCTGGTGCGGAGCGGGCTGGTGGTGGAGCACGACTTCGGCGAGGGCTTCAAGCGCTACGAGCACCTGTTCGGGCAGCAGCCGGAGCACGAGCACCTCATCTGCACGCACTGCGGGCACGTCACCGAGTTCCAGCGGCCCGAGGTGCACCGCATCGAGGAGGAGGTCGCCCGCCAGCACGGCTTCCTCCCCACCCGGCACCGCCTGGAGATCTACGGGCTGTGCGCCGGGTGCCAGGCCGCCGGCGTCACGGTGGCGTACCACGGCCTCACCTGCCCGGCGCTCGACGTGGCCTGATTACAACGGACGGCGACGGCCGGTTTGGGGCGTGCCCCCGGCTGCGCCGGGGTCGGGCTGCGGCTCCGTAGCAGACGAAACAACCGTCTGCAACGGAGGCGAGCCTCAACGGTACTGCTGTTGAGTCTCGCCGCTTCGCGCTCGCATCCCTCACGCGGGCGGTGGAGCGAGCCCCGGCTCGGCAACAGCAACCGAAGGGGGAGGCGGCGATGCGCCTCCCCCTCTTCGCTGCAGCGTACCCGGGGACGGTTGACGCCGGGGCGCCGAGCGCTTCTCTTGCGCGGCGAACGGCACCGACCACTTACGACCGGCAGGCAGCCATGTCCGACCCGATCCCCGACGCGCTCCGCGACCTCCCCTGGGAGCTCCCCCGCAACTTCCTCGGCCTGGAGGGCGAGCAGGGGAGCTGGGACGCCGCGGACGTCGTCGTGCTCCCCATCCCCTACGAGTCCACCGTCTCGTACCAGGGCGGCACCAAGCTGGGCCCCGCCGCCATCATCGAGGCCTCCCGCTACATCGAGCTGTACGACCAGGAGCTGGACGCCGAGCCGGGCCCCGAGGTCGGCGTGTGCACGCTCCCCGCGCTGCACCTGACCTCCGCCGGCCCGGAGGCCGCCGTGGCCGAGCTGCGCCGGGCCTACGACGCCATCCTGGAGGCGGCCGGCGACCGGCTGGTGATCGGGCTGGGCGGCGAGCACTCCATCTCCAGCGCGCCCGTGCTCGCCCACGCCGCGCGGCTCCCGGAGGGGCAGCGCCTTTCCGTGCTCCAGCTGGACGCGCACGGCGACCTGCGCCTGGAGTACGAGGGCTCGCCGTACTCGCACGCCGCGGTCATGGCGCGCTGCATCGACGACGTGGACCTGGTGCAGGTGGGGATCCGCGCCATCACCGCGGACGAGCGGCAATTGATCCGCGACCGCGACACCATCACCACGATCTTCGCCGACGAGATGTGGCGGGACGACGCCTGGATCGACCGGGCCATGGCCGCGCTGGGCGACACCGTGTTCGTCACCTTCGACGTGGACTACTTCGACCCGTCGCTGATGCCCGCCACCGGCACCCCCGAGCCGGGCGGCCCCGCGTGGTACCCCACCATGCAGCTCCTCCGCCGCGTCTTCACCGAAAAGAAGGTGGTGGGCGTGGACGTGGTGGAGCTGGCGCCCATCGGCGGCAACGCCGCGCCGGACTTCGTCGCCGCAAAGCTGGTGTACAAGATGGTCGGCTACCGCTGGCTCGCGCGCCGGGGGTAGCGCGCCGCCCGCACCGCTGCGCCACGGGGCGGCACCGGCTCATCGGTGCCGCCCCGCCGCGTTTCCGCGGCCGCGGCACGAAACTCCCGGTGGCGGGCGGCCTCGCGAGAAAACCGCCGCCGCACCGGGACCCCGATGTCCAGCACCCGTCCGCCCGGATCGTCCGCCCGACCCTCCACCTTCCGCGCGCTGCGCTCCCGCAACTACCGCCTCTTCTTCGGCGGGCAGGGCGTGTCGCTGGTGGGCACCTGGGTCACCCGCGTCGCCACCAGCTGGCTCGTGTACCGGCTGACCGGCTCCGCCGCCATGCTGGGGGTGGTGGGCTTCGCCGGGCAGGTCCCCACCTTCCTGCTCGCCCCCTTCGCGGGCGTGTGGGTGGACCGGCTGGACCGGTACCGGGTGCTGGTGGTCACCCAGGTGGTCTCCATGCTCCAGTCGTTCGCCCTGGCGGCGCTCGCGCTCACCGGGCGGATCGACATCGCCCACGTGATCGCGCTCAGCGCCGTGCAGGGCATCGTCAACGCCTTCGACACCCCCGCCCGGCAGGCCTTCCTGGTGGAGATGGTGGACGACCGCGAGGACCTGCCCAACGCCATCGCCCTCAACTCGTCCATGGTCAACGGGGCGCGCCTGGTGGGGCCCTCGGTGGCGGGCGTCGTGATCGCCGCGGTGGGCGAGGCCTGGTGCTTCCTCGCCGACGGCGTCAGCTACCTGGCGGTCATCGCCTCGCTGCTCGCCATGCGGGTGGCGCGCCGTCCGCGCCCGGCCCCGGACAAGCGCGTGCTGCAGGAGCTGGCGGAAGGCTTCCGCTACGCCTTCGGCTTTGCGCCCATCCGCGCACTCCTCCTGCTGCTGGCGCTGGTGAGCCTCACGGGAATGCCGTACACCGTGCTGATGCCCGTCATCGCCACCCGGACGCTGCACGGCGGGCCGCACACCCTGGGCTTCCTCATGGGCGCCTCCGGCGTGGGGGCGCTCGCGGGAGCGCTGTACCTCGCCTCGCGGCGCAGCGTGCTGGGGCTGGGGCGCATCATCCCCCTGGCGGCGGCGCTCTTCGGCGCCGGGCTGGTCGCGTTCGGCCTGTCTCGCTCGCTCGCCCTGTCGCTGGTGCTGATGCTCGCCACGGGGAGCGGCTTCATGGTGCAGATGGCGTCCAGCAACACGGTCATCCAGACCATCGTGCGCGAGGAGATGCGCGGGCGGGTGATGGCCTTCTACACCATGGCCTTCATGGGCACCGCGCCCTTCGGCTCGCTCCTCGCCGGCGTGCTCGCCGAGCGCATCGGCGCCCCGCGGACGCTGATGGCCGGCGGCGTGGCGTGCATCGTCGGCGCGGCGCTCTTCGCCCGCACGCTGCCGCGGCTCCGGGAGGAGGTGCGGCCCCTGTACGTGGAGCGCGGCATCCTCCCGCCCATCGCCGCTGGGCTGCAGGGCGCGGACGGACTGCGCAGCAGCGTGGAGCGCTAGCCGGCCGGGGGTGGACCAAACACCCCGTTTCCATTATCTTACATGGCTGTTTCCGAGCGCGGGCACCTCCAGGGAGGGGCCCGCGGTTCGTTTGATGCAGCGCCTTCACGAAACATCCAGGCCCCGGGTCCGAGGGATAGAGCATGCCGATCCGCAACATCGCAATCATCGCACACGTCGACCACGGGAAGACCACCCTGGTGGACCACATGCTCCGCCAGGCCGGGACCTTCCGCGAGAACCAGCACGTGCAGGAGCGCGTGATGGACTCCAACCCGCTGGAGCGCGAGCGGGGGATCACCATCCTCGCAAAGAACCTGTCCGTCCGCTGGGCCGACACCAAGATCAACATCGTCGACACCCCGGGCCACTCCGACTTCGGCGGCGAGGTGGAGCGCATCCTCCGCATGGTCGACGGCGTCGTCCTTCTGGTGGACGCGGCCGAGGGGCCCATGCCGCAGACCCGCTTCGTCACGCGCAAGGCGCTGGAGCTGGGGCTGCAGCCCATCGTGGTCATCAACAAGATCGACCGCGGCGATGCCGACCCGGCCCGCGTGCACGACGAGGTGCTGGAGCTGTTCATGGAGCTGGAGGCCGCCGACTACCAGCTGGACTGCCCGTTCCTGTACGCGGTGGGCCGCGAGGGCGTCGCCATGCGCCACGCCCGCGACCCGCGCAAGGACCTGAAGCCGCTCTTCGACACCATCGTGGAAACGATCCCCGCGCCCAGCAGCGACGCGGAAGGCCCGTTCCAGATGCTGGTGTCCACCATCGACTACTCGCCGTACCTGGGGCGCCTGGCCATCGGGCGCATCGAGCGCGGCGTGGCCCGCGTGGGCGAGGGCGTGGTGGTGCTGGAGCACGGCGCGGAAGAGGGCGCCAGCCACGAGCGGGCGCGCATCAGCAAGCTGTTCTCCTTCGAGGGATTGGAGCGGGTGGAGGCCGAGTCGGCCCGCGCCGGCGACATCGTGGCCATCGCCGGGATCCCCAACGTGGACATCGGCGCCACCGTGTGCGACCCGGACCACCCCGAGGCGATGGAGGGGATCGCGGTGGAGGAGCCCACCGTGTCCGTGGACATGATGGTGAACATGTCGCCCTTCGCCGGGCGGGAAGGGAAGTACGTCACCTCGCGCCAGCTCCGCGACCGCCTCTACAAGGAGCTGGAGCGCAACGTCGCGCTCCGCGTGGAGGACACCGAGTCCGCAGACACCTTCACCGTGTCCGGCCGCGGCGAGCTGCACCTGGGGATCCTGATGGAGACCATGCGGCGCGAGGGGTACGAGTTCGCCGTGTCGCGCCCGCGCGTCATCCTCAAGAAGGGTCCCGGCGGCGAGATGACGGAGCCGTACGAGGAGGTCACCATCGACGTCCCCGAGAACCTCATGGGGCCGGTGATCGAGAAGCTGGGGCAGCGCCGCGCCGAGATGCTGGAGATGAAGAACCCGGGCGGCGGGCTGGTGCGCCTGGTCTACAAGGTCCCCGCGCGCGGCCTGTTCGGCTACCGCTCGGACTTCCTCACCGACACCCGCGGCGAGGGGATCCTGCACCACCGTTTCATGGAGTACGGCCCCTACGTGGGCCCCATGAGCACCCGCAACCGCGGCGTGCTGGTGAGCATGGTCGACGGCGAGAGCATCGCCTTCGCGCTGGGGAACCTGCAGGAGCGCTCCACCTTCTTCATCGCCCCGGGCGTGGCGGTGTACGAGGGGATGATCGTGGGTGAGAACTCGCGCCCCGGCGACATGGAGGTGAACGTCGCCAAGGGCAAGAAGCTCACGAACATGCGCGCCTCGGGGAGCGACGACAACATCCTCCTGGAGCCGCCGCGCCAGATGACGCTGGAGGATGCCATGGGGTACATCGCCGACGACGAGCTCATCGAGGTGACGCCCAAGTCGCTCCGGCTGCGCAAGCGGCTGCTCAACGCCAGCGACCGCAAGAAGGCCTCGCGCGCGGCCTCCTGATCCGGGCGCGGACCGCACGGCAGCACGATTCGAGCCCCGGGGAGCCACGCTCTCCGGGGCTTGACTCTTGGGGAGAGCGTTATACTATTGCCGCGAGTTGGCCCCGTGGTCGGCATCTTCCTTGCCGTCCGAAAACCCCCGCGGAGCGCCTTTCTCCCCACCTGACAGGAGACTTCGGAATGACGGACCTGATCGTGCGGCCGGTGAGCGACGTAGCGGTCGAGCTTGAGGAACTGCTGGTCGCCCGGTTCGAGGAGGAAGACGAGGACGCAGTGGAGGGCGACGGGGAGGAAGACTGGGACGAGGACGGCGACTGGGACGACGACGACGATTGGGATGACGAGGACGACGACTGGGACGACGAGGACGAGGAGTGGGGCGAGGACGAGGAGTGGGAGGAAGGCGACGACGCCTGACCGATGCCCCTTGACGGGGCGCGGAGGGGCTTCTAAATTCTCCCCTCCTTAGCCGCCGGACGCGGCGGGATTGCTTCACGAAGCGGCCGGGCAGGGGTTGACGGACGGACCCGAGAGGGTTAGGTTTTTGGTCTGTCTTCGGTGGGCATTGCCCGCCGTATGATTGTTTGAAAATCGAGGTTTGGATGTCTGTGTGGGCCTCGCCTGGGAGCACACCTTCTCCCGGGCTGGTGCAGCGCGCTTCGGCGCGTGAGCACGAGAGGTCGTCAAAGGCGAAAATTCCGAACGGAACGATTGCGTTCTGTTCAACGGAGCTAAATCGAAGTCTTCTAATGGAGAGTTTGATCCTGGCTCAGGACGAACGCTGGCGGCGCGCTTAACACATGCAAGTCGAACGGGGTCGCTCCTTCGGG
>Ga0070687_100000701_pt1 | contig 11212 bp, 16 predicted proteins | sample KBSS33LmetaG_FD_64678 | JGI IMG/M metagenome (GOLD analysis project Ga0070687, IMG submission 64678) | Switchgrass rhizosphere microbial communities from Kellogg Biological Station, Michigan, USA - KBS S3-3L metaG | ecosystem: Host-associated > Plants > Roots > Rhizosphere ... | reverse complement strand
GTCTGCGATGCCAGCGAACCTCTCCACCAGCTCGGCGACACGATCATCGTCAATCATAGACCTCCCTCGCCGGGTATCGATCGTGTAACGCCTTCAGGATCTTCGCCAGGGCTTCCGTCTGTCCGTTCTCGGCTGCGTAGACCATCATCCGCCTGGCGCACTTCTCGCATACAGTCTGCGTCTCACCCGTTGCCGTCGTCAGCCGAAGTCCGGGACCGGCGTAGGGGCAGACAACGCACTCAATCATTTGCTCACTTTCTCCAACACTAGCGATTCGAGTTCCTTAAGTGCTACGAATGTCATCGGATCGCACCGGGCAGCGTCCTTTTGCTTCTTGCAGAACAGGTTGCAGGTGTAAGATCCGTCCTCCCGAATTACCTGATAGATGGAGTCGCACGCTGCCTGGATTGCGTAGGAACCTCGGGGCCAGCTCCCGGTCTTCTCCGAATGGTGGACGATTGCCACGCTGCATCCGAACTCCCTCCTAACCCGGTCTAGCTGCTGTAGGAACTGCTCCATACCCGTTGCGCTGTTCTCATCGACCTCCCCACCAAGACAGCGGGATAAGGTATCTACGACGACGAGGCGCGGCGAGGAGTCTAGATCCTTCACCAGCCCGACAAGCTCCTCGAAGTTTCGGGCCAGGACAGGTTCGGGGACTACGAACACCCTGTCAGCGCGCAGCTTGTTCTTCGACTCCCAGGCTTCGATGCGTGCCTTTATGCCGAGCTGTCCTTCCGCTGCGATATACAACACGTCCCCTGGGCCATCTACTACTCTTCCGGCCCAGGTTTTTCCAGTGGCGATACAGCAGGCTACGTCCAGTAGGATGAAGGACTTGAAGGACTCGCTTTTTCCCCAGCACATACAGAGGGATTCAGCGGGTATCAGGTCCTCTACTAGCCATTCTATCGGTGGTAGTTCAGCTAGTTGTTTACGTGATAATATTCGCATTTAGTCCCGGCGTGTAATCCTCCTGGTAGTAGTGAAGCATTGGTTGATACTCCCACATCTTTTGGAGCAGTCGCGGGGTGGGCCTGAACCATTCTCCGTATACCCGGTCTTCTGCGAAAAGTTCGTGAAGATACCTTTCCACAGCCGAGGTTCCCATTGTAATCCTCAACGGTTTTAAGAGAACTGGGGAACTAGCCTGCAGAGTCTTGATACGATCCAGGGGATTGATTGACTTCCCTATTTTGATGTTACCTCCCTGCACCGCCTGCACAAAGTAGATCCAACACATACGGCCCTGTATAGGAGAGTATGTATCGTTTGTCCGTCTCAAGCAGTCGTAGCAGACCACCCATCTGCCATCCTTTTGTCGGTAGTCTCGTGAACCCACCTCGGATTCAGGGAACTGCTCTAGGTCCTTTCGGGTGTCGCATCTTATACAGCACTTTGTCATTGATGTCACGCAAAAGGATTCCCTTCGTCGGCTCCCGCATCCGCCCCGCTATCGGCAACAGGCTCCCGCTCCGGCACCAGTCCCGCCGCACACCAATCACGGGCCACCATGTCAAAGGGCGTGACCTCTTTCCCATCGTTGCTCTTAAACGGCTTGCCCACCGTCACACGTCCCGCCGCCCAGATCATCGAGCCCTTCTTCACGGCTTTCTGGATGGCATCGGCAGCCTTGTCGAACACCGCCACGTTCACGAAGGTAGTCGCATACTGATCGGGACCGCGCCCACCGACATACTCCCGCACCAGGACCGACACCCGGCACCAGGCCTTGCCCGCCTTCGACACACCCGGAGTAAGAGAGAGTACCCGACCAAGAATCTGCGTGTTAAGAAATCCGTTAGACATTTGAATCCTTTCTAAAAGTTACCGACCAAACCGAGCGGCAGTGTAGATATCCAACTCATCTTCGAGCTGCTGCAACTTCTCCCCAAACCGAACAACTAGCGCCTCCAACAGGTCGATCCGTTTCTTGATCTGCCGGATAGCGTAATCCTCCACCGAACGGGCAATGTCAATCAGTCTGAAATGACTCAACGATTCCGTTCCTCCATCAAATACAGTGTTTTGTCATCGCTAAAGGCGGCGTTTAGGTCAGCAACGTAGTCGTATTCCGTGCTTTCACTAGTCTCCAGCCTAACAACCAGGTTCTCGTCAACCTGTATGAGGATGCTGATTAGGTCCCGTACTGTCATAGTTCGCACGCTCCTCCAACGCAGCTCAACTCCCCTACAAAGTTCGTCGAATCAGTCCCGGCCTCGTAGGCTCCCAGCCCTTGAAAATCGATACCCTCAAACTTCCGCTTCAGCTCCGTATACGTGCTCTCGCTCACCTCCTCATACGGCATCAGTGGGTATACGCCCCCATCGAACGGTAGGAACGACAGACCGCCGACGTTGGCCCAGTTGCCCCACACCACCCGGCCCAGCGCATCCCACTCTTCAGGCTTGACATAAATCGTCACGCTTGGGTTGTGCTCCGTCCAGCTTTGCTTGAACTCCAGCCAGCGGTTGAACTGGGAGAAAGCATCGACGCTATGCCTGGTCAAACAGCCCTTGGGAGAAGCAATGGGGAAGTCGAAAACCACGCGGTCCCCGCCTTCCGCTTCGCCTGTTTCTCGGTGCCATGGAACCCCTCTATCAATCGCAAGACGGGCCAGCGGGTCATTCAGGTTAGCCCGGTAGCGGCGGATGTAGTAGGGAGCGAACCGTGGATGCAACCCCGACGCACAATCAAGGAGCTGTGCCCCGTTACCGCCTGGCTGCATCGTCGTAACCGCCGCCGATCGATTGATGCCCAGCTTGCCGGACCACTCCTGGTTAGTGAGGACCGCGACCTCCTTCAGATGCCGAAGAGTACCCCCAACGTTGCCGCTCCTCAACAGCAGGCAGTCCATCGCACCGTCCAACGACACGCCCAGCAGCCTTTCCTCCCTGCAGTTCTGCGACCACTGGCTGCCCAGATAGCCGAAGCGTGTCAGAGCTGACTGAAGAGTGCCAAAGATAGCTGCTGTTCGCACTTTCGCCTCTAGGGAGGTAAGATTGTCGCCCCTTCGGCAGACTGCCCTAGATAGGTTACAGAGCCCCCGAGGGCGTAGAGCAATTTCTCCGCAGGGGTTAACTCCCCACACACTAGACGAACGGCGAGTCGGTTTAGCTCCTGCATATCCACCTCTATTCCAAATGCCCCTCTCACCACTTCCGCTATCTCGTAAAGATTGCCACTCATCAGTAAATTCCTTCCACGTCGGCCTTTCTTCATAGACTGCAGAGTTGTTGGACATCATCCGCCAGGGGGCAGTATTCCAGAACTCTCCTTGCTTGCATCCACGCAGCGCAGTGTCATTCAGGTCAGACAGGGACAGCAAGGCAGAGCGTCTAACTCCGCCGACGACGACAATCTCTCCGATCTTGCAGGCAATGTCGTGACAGTCAAGGCTAGATAGCCGTCCTCCCTGCACCCAGTATTTGCTGATAACTCCACGCACAAAGGACAGTAGTTCCTGCAGACTCTCCGGTCCCGACGCCCAGCCTCCCTTCGTAGCCAGCCGTTCTCCCTTCTTTCGGACCTGGGAGTAGTCGAAGGTTACCTCGTGGCCCTCCATCCAGCCCTCGATACCCTCCAGTAGTGCGTTGCACCAGCCCTCGGTTGTGTCCTTTACCGTGCAGTGGAAGAAGGCTTGGGTCCGGTGCTCCTTCTTGACCTCCGGTAGCCGACTAACGTACCGCTGTTCTACCGAGAACCCTGCCCCGGTCCCCTGCATCAGGATATACAACAGCTCCGAGAACGATCGTAGGCTGTCAATGGGGAGATACGAGCAGTTATAGTTGGCGATGTTGCAGCGCATTGCGGAAGGACCGGCCATCTGAAAGGTCCGCATCGAAGGGAAAGCAGACTGACCGATCATAGAGGAGAGAAGGTGTAGCTGCTCCAGCTCATCGAGCCGGTAGCCCGTTTGCTTCGCCACGTCAGCGGTTAGGTAATCAATGGTCCGGTTGCAAGCCTCGGGATAGGTTTCCCTTCGTCCGTATTCAGGTTTCCAGCGGGCATACTTCGATAGAAAGATGTATTGCTGGTGTAGTCCAGGGTTGTTGTTTGTCGGACTACACGTTTGATTAATCTCCACTAAAAGCCTCCAAACCTACCTCCTTTAGCTTCTCTAGGGCCGAGGTGAGCAGTCGTCGTGCTGTCCCCGGCAGGAATCCCCTCTTGTCATCGATAGCACGCATCGTCAACCCTCCCCAGAACTTATCGACTACTACGGTATTCTCCAGCGGTGTCAGCTCCTTCTTCAGCAGCTCGGTGACGTGGCCCTTGACAGCAGGTTTCGCGCCTTCTGCGAATCCGCGATACGAAACAGCTTTATCCGTATGCTGCAAGCCCTCTGCTTCTTCCAACGGAGCCTCGTGACTCTCCCTCCGTCCAGTGTTCCTAACGGTGTCCAGCATCCTCCTACGGACCTGCGATCGAAGAAACCGGGTAAGGCTGCCCCGCTTCTCATCGAACTGCCGGTAGCTTTCAATCAGGGCAAGCAATCCAATGGATACCAGGTCGTCGGAGTCAACGGAGTGGAACTTGCGGGCCAAGAACTCAATCATCGCGGTGTATCTCTTCACTAACTCCGCTTCAGAGATACACGGTCGGTAGCGTTGCACTAATTCTGTTTCTGACACAACCTCATACGTTTCCTTTCTTGGAAGTATGCAAGGGGAAACCGGAGTATCGCAGGAACCAGCCTTCCCGATATCACGATACCCCGGCTTCTGGATTTCACACTGTCAGTATACAAGCGAGCCCTTGCTTTGTCAACCCCTACCGGGCCAACTATTTTTACCCATCTTCTCCCAGGTAGTACATCAGTAGGTTCATTGCCTCGTCGGGATCTTCGCTGAAGATGAGTCGCAGGTCCTTGCCTTCCGGCTTCTCCCCATACATCAGGGCATACTCTACCCTTACCCAGGCGTCACTCACATCAATGGTAGCCTCCCGCCAACCCTCCTCATCCTTGCTCCAACCGTTCCGCCACTCCTCCCATTCGTCGTCGGTGGGTGTCCTTGCCACTGGCAGCTTCTCCCACTCGATACGACAGCAAGCCTTGCACAGCCGAGTAAGATAGGCAACGTCTTGGACTTCGGAAGATGTATGGTGTCCGAGGTAGCCGACAGAGACATTGGTGCATTCGGGAACGATACCCCGCAGCTCGTAACTGTCGGTAAAGGCACCCCCCGGATCAGGCAACCACTCCAACCCCTGCAGCCACGCCTCCTCTGCCAGAGCTTCAGCGAAGTCGTCCGAACAGCACTGCCTCCCCATTTGATGTGTGACAATGGACCCCGTGCCTTTGCGATCGAAGGATACAGCACGCTGACAGTTGTGGAGAAGGGCAGGTTCTTGCTCCACGATAGATCGCATACCGATACAGCCAACCTCCTCCCCTACTGTCAGGATATAGTGCCCTGGGATACAGTTACGCACCATCCACAGGATCACGGTCACCCCCGCCCTATCATCGGCACCGAGGGGGGTGTCGTTGCCGCTGGAGATAAAGTCCCCTACCCTCTTGACGGGGATAGGCAGAAGTTCTCCTCCGGCAGTATCCAAATGGGCAAGGAACAGCGTCGAACTCTGCCCGATAGAGAGATGCCAGTTTCCAAACCGATCCGGGACAAAGCCTTCGGCTGTCAGGAGACCTCCGTAGACACCAGACTCATATCCGTAGGGACAAGCCACCGAGCAGAGGTGCTGGAATATATCGGACGGTAGAACAGACTCGCCCAATCCAGCAAGGGTAAGGTCTCTAGCCATAGCGGTAGGGGTAGCTGTCCTTCCACGGTGGAGCTTTCTTCTTCTCGACATTCGGTTATCCCTTTCGCCTTAAGGCAATCAGAGCACCAATAGGTCAAATCGTGCTCCCTATAGTCGGTCGTTCGGCACATACACGTCCCGCACGTCACTTCCTTCTGCGTTAGCCCTTGCTGCGTTCCCCTCTTCTCCTCTTCCTCTAGCCTTTTCCTTTCCTCTGCAGCACATTGAGCGCAGTAGAACTCGTCCTCGACCTCTTCCGCTTCGTCCGTAAACTCCTCACACGTAGGGCATAGGGTGTAGTCCTCCTGGCAACGGAAGCAGAGCGTTCGGTCGTTCGTGTCCGTAGTTACGTGCTCCGAGAGGAACATACCGCTGCAGTCAGAGCAGGTATACACGTCCTCCCGACACTCTTCCCGTTCTACCCATCTTCCGCCAGGACCTCGATAGTTGAGGTAGACGTACCGCTCACGGTAGCACTCGCCGCAGTAGCCGTCGCCGTTTTCGTCGGTGTGAAGCTCGTCCTCGGATAAAGCGCAGCCGCACGCATCACACTCGTATTCAGACTCGCCCCCGTAGTAGCCCGACCAACCGCCCGTTTGTGACGCGAAGCTGACATCGCCATGGCTTCTGTCGTTGAGCACAATATCGGCTTTGCCTCTGGGATCGCTCTCGGTAGACCTGAAGATGTCCAGGTAGGGAAAGAGCCCATTCGACGGAGGCTTCATCGTCACTGTCGCGCCTGTCGGCGAAGCCGTATTCCACCCCTCTGCCCTGCACTTGTCAGCTATCGCCCGCCTTGCCAAGGTGTCGTCGGAATAGACAGAAGCGGCGTGGATTGTCCCTTGGTCGGTCGTAAAGAGCACACACCGCGCCGCCGTCTTATCCCCATCGCGGACTAGCAGTAGGGCGATGCGCTCTGGGTTATCCTCATACCATCGGGTATAGTCTTTGCCGTGCATACAGGAGTGCGGTCCCGTTTGATAGGCCTCAACGATACCCTCTCCCCGGATAACCTCGACGTTCTGTTCCCAGGTTCCAGGCATCGCCTCCCCAAAGGCCTCACAAATGCGCTGAATGTCGTCAAGGGGAAGATCCAACCCTCCCAGCTTTTTCGCAGGCCCCGTTAGGAACTTGTACAAGGAGCAGTGACGCCTCCGCTTGTTGCTGTCAACGTCTTCGATGCGTGACGGATAGCTGATGTGACGTGGGTTGTCCAACGATAGCGCGACATACGACCAAAACCATCCGCTGCTGCCGAGCTTGCGCCGCAAATCGTAAAGTCCGGGCAGGTCACTCTTGTTGGAAAGCTCCGCGAGTTTCGTTAGCAGCTTCCGGCGTCGGATATATAGGTCGGGTTCCTTGTCCTCCTCTTCGGCAGGTTCTGTTGAGACTATCCGTAGGGCCACCGCTTCCACCCGCCAAGAGCCGAAGTATACGTTGCCGCCGTATAGGGAGTTTACCCTACCCACACATCCGGTTTCGGCGTGTTCCACAAGATAGCCGATCTGGATACCTTTGTAGTCCGGCGGATCGGCACCGCGTTGTCGTTGGCAGTCTTCGCGGGGACACAAACTAGGCACTGTCGTCCTCCCATAGAATCGGTCCCCCGGCAACCGTGGCCAGTAGGACAAAGATGCGATGCAATGGCGGCAAGAATTGCTTTGATTGCGAAGAATTGGAAGTCAGTAAGCTAACGTATTGTGATAGTGTCATAGGTCTAAAAGGGAAGTCAGGGGAGAAGTCTGGTAACCCCTCCCCCGCGAACTCTAGGCCGCTACTTCTTCCACCTTCGGATTGGTCTTCTGCGCGGCCTTCCAAGCAAGCTCACGACACAGAGCGGTGATTTCATCCTGGGTAAATTGCTTCACAAGGACGGCAACCAGGTTCGATGTGTCCTTGCGACTGAACCGCACATTGATCGGCTGCGACGGCGGATACTCTTGATCGTGAGTTAAGACGGGAGGAGGTCCGGCAGAGGTGTTCTTCCTCTTCGGCGTCTCTTCACCGCTTTTCGCCCTATCCGTGCGGACCATCTTGACGGCTGCATTGAGCTTCTTCTTGCCGTTCTTCGTCTCTTCGATCAACGCGGCATCACCGGAGTTCTTGACGACAACAGCTTGCTTCACGCTATCGACCGAAACACCAAGCTTCTCTGCCGCCTCACTTTGGCTGATTAGCGGAATTCCGCTATTGGTATCCTCCTGCTTCCCTCCGCGTTTCCTGTTGCAGAGTTCCGCCGCAATCATCGCCCGTTGTGCGGTATCTAGGTGTCGGCGGCGCAGGTTCGCGTCAATGACCAGGTCAACGAGGTTCACACTGCCCCGTATCTCTTTGACCTTCGGCGCGACGCCAGCAATCAGACAGGCCGCGTAGCGGTTGCGACCATCTATAATGCGGCCATCGAACAGGAGGATAGGCTCTCTCTGGCCGTTCTCCTTGATAGACGCGGCGAGCTCGTGTAGTTCCTCATCGCTGATCGCTGGAAACAAGGTCGCGAGCTCATGGCTTTCGAAAACTTGGGGCGGAGCTTCGCTCTCGTGTACTATCATCGTGTCCTCCATTCTACAGCCTTGTCGTTGACAGAGAGCGTAACCGCAAAGCCGACCAATTCAAGCCGTGCCTTGCGATCGATTGCTTCCGACAGGTCTGTGTGTGCCTCCTGTTGGGTTTCACTGCCGTAGTTCCAAGATAGCTTAATCATCGTTCGACTTGTGCTTTCTGGATATCGAACGCCATCCACCGGGCCGCATCCTCTTTGGTTAGGTAGGTGTCCTCATACATCCAAGCAAGCTCTGTCAGAGAGAATCCTGCGTCAAGTGCCTTTGGCGGGTTGTCGAAGAATTGATCGTTCTCATCGAACCAAGCTCGGATAGCTGTTTTGCGTATCATCCAAGTCTCCCGGTTTTCAAGGTAGGCACGTTTTTGCGCCTATGGGAACAGTATACCGCCTTATTGGGATATCGTCAACTCCCGATTTCGCAAGATCACGATCGCACGAAACTCCAAGATCCGGTTCCTGCAATATCGGAGCCAATTGACTGCCAGCGCATCAATCAATGGTCTTACATCGAAGGGAGGAGTGACGACATCTGTAGTCTTTGTATCGCAGTGCGATAGGTTCTTGGTGTCAAGACAACCCACAGGGAATTTGCATCTGCTATTGACAGCCGTGCTGTGTTCCCCGATCGGTTCCCAATCACAGGGGTTTAGCCACGAAACGCGATTATGCCCAGTAAACCCGGATGCCTGCTTTCAAAGCCATAGTGCCCAAACCTGTGCCTGGACAAGCCTTTGCCCATAGGAACAGCGCACGAACCTACAGCCACGCCCGCGAACAATCAACGCCTGCGCGCACGGGAACAAGCAACGCGCACCCCCGCCCTGCACCCCCACGGCCCCGCAAATATCAGCTAGTAGCCTCGCAGTGCGTAGCCAAATCTACCGGATACCCAGGGGCCTATTAGGCCTAGTAATGGGGTCTGGAGTATTGAATAGACGGAGGTGATTTGATGAAGCGGACCTTGGACCAACGAGAGCAGGTTCAGAAGGTTCTGGATAAGGGGGTTGAGCAGCTAGACGACATCTTCGACGCCCTACTCGACGAGGCTAACGGGGTGTTCTTCACGGTCAGTCCGCAGCTACCATCCAGAGCCAAGCCGAAGGTGCATCAGGCAGAGTTTGTCTCGAATGCGGATGAGGTTGAGAAGGTATGCAAGACCTGCAAGCAGCCGATCCTGAAGCAGCCTAGAGGGGTGTGGGAGGTGTGGAAGAGTAGGCGGGACGGATCGACGCTCCGCTTCCTCTATGACCAGCTCGCCGGTAAGAGCAAGACCCGCGACACCGAGAAGATCGACCCGGAGATTATCCTTGTCTTTGGTGATATCGACAGTAACCCGGTATCGGGAGAGACTGAAGGAACTGAAGGATCGAAGGGCTCACCCACCCGCCAAGACCCCTTTGCTGGTATTGACCTGGAGGATGATGAAAGAGATAATTCTGGCTACGGGCTCGGATGAGAAGTACTACCAGCGTGCCCTACCCTACCTGAAGTCGGTCAGCCGTTATAGCACCCTGGAGAATTTCTGCTTCTGTGTGGACTTCGAGCCGACTGCGATGGTGGAATCCGTGGCTTACGAGGTGGTTGACCCCGCCCGATTGGTCGCCCCGCTCAACAATGCCTGCCTGCAGCACGGAGAATTTGTCAGGATCGTTGATTTCCACCCGTCCGATGTGGTGATCTTCACGGATGCCGACCTCCGGATGCAGCGTGCGTTCACCGAGGATGAGCTTTCCGAATTCCTGGCCCTGAACGCGGACTCTTTTATGGTCGGTTTTAATGCAGGGCCGAGGGACACACTGCGGAAGGAAGCTCACCGGCTGGGATTGCTGAAGTCGGAGCCGGAGCTGGAGGACGCTTTCGGCAATCTGGACTCGCCCTGCTACAATGTGGGGGTTGCTGCTGCCAGAGCCGAGTGCTGGGATTTCATCTGCGGACTCTACGCAGAGCTGTTCCCGGAAATCTCTACGTTCTTCGCCCACGTCGCCCGTCAGCAATGGCTCATTAGCTGGATTGTAAACTCGTATCTGCTGCCGGTTCCGATGCCGCTCTCCATCCACGCGCACGGACACTATGGGATGCCTGCTGGCTGCTGTCACGTCGGCAGTGAGATCCACTACGAAGGAGGGCCGGTTGTCTTCCGCCACAAGCTATGACTTCTTGGTGGTCGGGGCAGGACTTTATGGGGCAACCTTTGCCAGGCTGGCTACAGATGCGGGGAAGAAATGCCTGGTTATCGACCAACGGGACCACATCGCCGGGAACTGCTACGACGAACGTATTGCAGGCGTCCTGGTCAACCGCTATGGTGGCCACATCTTCCACACGAACAGCGACCGGATCTGGGAATTCGTCAATAGGTTCGCCAAGTTCAACGGATATGAGCATCGGGTAACGGTCAGGTATCAAGGCTCGGACTACAGCTTCCCGATCAACCTGAAGACCTTCGAGCAGGTGTGGGGCCTGACGGACGTTGCGGCGATCAAGCAGCGGTTGGAAGAGGAGCGAATCCACAACCCCAAGCCACAGTTCGTGAACCAGTGGGTAGAGAGCCAGGTGGGGCCGGAGCTTTACCGGATGTTCTTTGAGGGCTACACCTACAAGCAGTGGGGACGACCTGCCGTTGACGTTCAAGCTTCCATCGCCAAGCGTATCCCCATTCGGTTCACCGACGACGACCGCTACTTCGATGACAAGTTCCAGGGCCTGCCGATCGGAGGTTACACGGCTATGGTGGAGCGGATGCTGGAGGGGATCGACGTTCTTCTAGGGGCTACCTTCGAGGGTGAGCAGAAAGTCGCGGAGCGCGTCGTATACTCCGGCCCGCTGGACAAGTTGTTTGACTACGAGTTCGGGCAGTTGGAATACCGCAGCCTGGAGTTCGAGACG
>Ga0070687_100000693_pt1 | contig 11265 bp, 11 predicted proteins | sample KBSS33LmetaG_FD_64678 | JGI IMG/M metagenome (GOLD analysis project Ga0070687, IMG submission 64678) | Switchgrass rhizosphere microbial communities from Kellogg Biological Station, Michigan, USA - KBS S3-3L metaG | ecosystem: Host-associated > Plants > Roots > Rhizosphere ... | reverse complement strand
GAATAGCTGCCGCATCCCGCGGAAGCTATCACGAAGCGGCTCGGCAACCGTGCGCGCCGGCGTGCCCGCATTGTAAATGCGAGCATGACAATCGCATCATGTAAATACTGATTTTGTTTATTACGGTCGGGGCGCATCTTGGGAGCATGCGAACGTCGTTGCTTCTGACCATCGTCGTTGTCGCTGCCGCCTGTGACGCCGGCTCGTTGCCGGGGCCGCCCGTGGATCCCGCCCCGCCCACGAGCCCGCCCGCCGAGGAATCGCCGTCGGCCGACGCCGACTCCGGGTTCCCCTGCGATGTTCGCGCCGTCCTCGAGACCTACTGCGCCCGTTGCCACACGGGGGAGGTCTACGCAGCTGATTTCTTCTCGCGGGCCGATCTGCTGGCGTCGTGGGGCGGGGGCACGACGCTGGGGCAGATCGCCGCCACGCGCGTCGGGAAAAAAGAGATGCCGCCGCCGAACGCCGCGGTCCCGCAACCGAACGACGCCGAGCGCGCGATCCTGATCGATTGGGTCGCGGCGGGCATGTCGGCCGGCCCGTGCGGCCCGCTGACGCCGCCCCCGCCTGGCACCTGAGCGGCTAGCTACCCGGCGGACAGCGCCACTGCGAACCGCTCGGGGTCAACCACCAGTCCGGCTCGTTCGCCGGGATGAGGATGCCGTTCGGGCTGAAGGCGTTTCCGACGAAGCAGCAGGTGATTCTGGCCGGGCCGCTGTCGCCGCGACCGCAAGTGCAACCGTAATAATTGTTCTGCTGTCCGGCCTGGTGCATCTCGTAGTAGCAGGTGATGTCGGGAAAGTCGCAGGTGGCGCCGCTCTGCGCGCACGGCGCGCCGCCCGCGCCGCCGGCCCCCGCGTCGCCGCCGGTCGATCCGCCATTGCCGCCATTGCCGCCATTGCCGCCATCGCCGCCATTGCCCGCGGCGCCGCCGGCAGAACCACCCGTGCCTGCGCCGCCGCCCGCGATGCCGCCGCCACCGGCGGGGATCGAACCACCCGCGCCCGCATCGCCAGCAGCATTGCCGCCGGTGCCCGCGGTTCCCGTCGAGCCGCTGCTCGATTTACCGCCGCAGCCGCCCCAGGCGGCGACCGTCAAGGCGAAGACGAACGCATACCGTGCAAGGCAATCCGGGCGAGCCACTAGGGCCCGTATCGTACATCCTTTGCGCAGTCGCAATCGCAATCTCGCAACGCCGCGATGTTTTCCGCGGCGCACGTCCGCCGGAGCTGGCGGCCCAGCGCCTGGCGGGCGCGGTGCAGCCTGACCGCCGCGTTGTTGGCGGTGATGCCGGCGCGTAGCGCGTATCCGCGGAGCGGCACGCCTTCAAGGTCGACGCGCCGGACGACATCCGCCAGCTCGGGCTTCAGCGTGTCGACCAGTCCACGCACGCAACCGCACACCGCCTCCAGGAGCGCCCCGTCGTCACCGGGCGCGGCCGCCGCCTCGCCCGCGTATGCCGCCAGCGCGCGTCGCTCGGCGTCGCAGCGCCGCCAGTGGTCGGCGATCGCATTGCGCAGCAGGCGGTAGAACCACGCCACGGCCGACTCGCCTGCGCGCAGACCGCCGCCTTTATCCATTCCGCGCACGTAGGCCTGCTGGAGGATCTCCTCGGCCGCGTCGCGCCCGCCGACCCGCTTCTCGAGAAACGCGAGGAAGCGGGCGCGATGGGTGACCAGCACGGCGAGCGCCGACGCCGCGAGCGTCGCGCCGGACTCGTCAGCAGCAGCCGGGGGCGCAGATGGGGCAGTCGCAGTCATCGCATTCGCAGTCGGGATCGTCGGCCGCGCGCGGCGGCTGAAGGTGATCTTGCGCGAGGTCGGCGGCGCGCGCCATGTCACCGCAGCCGCAGTCGGCAGGCGACGGGGTCGAGGTTCGTCCGGTCATTTCGGGCTCCTTTCACCCGTGCTGACGGACGAGGGGCCCGCCGATTACAGCCCGTCGAGCGGGACCGGCCGAGCGGCAGGGCTGGAGGACCGTGATCGACCAGGGCGCCGGGTTGTTGCAGTTCGTGCAGAAGAGCGCCGCCATCCAGACGCCGTCCCCGTCGATCCCCGGGAACGGGGCGCCGTTCTTGTCGGCCAGCGTGCCGAGGTTGATGGTGTTCCCGGCGAGCACGGGACCCTCCCACCAGCCGTCGGCGATGTCCTCGAGCTGCAGAAACTCGGGCTCCAGATCCGCGAGCGATTTCCCCGCGAAGTGGGCCACCGCCGCCGAGGTGATCTGGTAGTAGTTGTAAGGGTTGCCGATGGCGTTCTTCGTCATCTGGCTCCAGTCGAGCGTGAGCGCCGGGGTCGCAACGGGAACCTGCATCGGCGCTGCGCGCAGCAGGTCGACCGAGTACGACAGCTTCGTCGACTCGTTCGTCAGGTGAAGCTCCGTCTCGGTCGCCGCGGCGTCGATGTTGAACAGCGCCAGCATCCGCGGGCCCTTGCCCACCTCCGTCCCCGAGCTGGCCATGGCGAGGAAGGTGAAGTGATCCTGCGGGTACTGGTAGTTCGGATCGCTCGTGTTGAAGCGCGCCATGAGCAGATCGGGCGGCAGGGGATTGCCGAGCTCGTCGAAGCCGAGCAGATGCTGCGACGTGAACGTCCCGTCGGGGAACGTCGTGATCACGCCGGAGTTGGACGTGAGCGGCAGGTCGTCCTTCTTCAAGGCGGCGCGGATCTCGTCGGGTGTCAGCGCCCAGAGGGAGACCAGGAAGATGTCGATGTCGGCCGAGGGCTCCAGGGCCTTGCCGAAGAAGTCCCGCGTGATCGCGCTCCAGTCGAAGATCAGGTCGGTGTTGTCCTTGAGGCGCGACACCTGGATCGTGAAGTCGTTCGACAGCGTGTAGTTCGTCTCGTCGGTTATGACGACGCCAGCCGTCGGATCGTCGCAGGCGGCCGATCGAATCGCGCGCGGGCTGCCGCCGCCGCCCCCGCAGCCGGCCGCCAGCAGCAGCACGCCCGCGAGCGCCCAGCCGATCCCGTTCAATCTGTCCCCAGGGTGAACGCGCATGTCACATCGCAAAGGGCGGTGGCGGTCCGTACAGCGACGCACGATGCTCCGAGTAGCCGACCGCGGTCGTCGTGGTGATCGTGCGCAGGGCCGTCCCCGTGCTGGTGATCTCGTGGAAGGCGCCGTTGTCCGAGAACGTCACGAACAGGTTGCCGTTCGGCAGCTCCTTCACGTCGCCAAACGTGGTGCTGGAGATGCCGGGGTTGTAATCGAGCGTCCGCGTCGCCGTCTTGCTCGACTTGTTGTAGGTGAAGCCCAGCACGTGCGAATTCCCGCTCTGGTTGTTATTGAACACCCAGATGTGGTCGCCGTGCACGTCGTGCCCGTGCTGCCAGGTCCACGTCATCGCGGTGTACTCCGTCTGCGTGCCGCCGAACGTCCCCAGGAGCTGGCCGCCCGGATAGCTGACGGCGGCGATCGTGTTCGGGAACAGCATCGAGATCGTCACCGCCTGCAGATCGGGCGAATACGCGACGTGATTCGTATGGGACTCGAGGGTCGACGTGATCAACGACGAGAAGTCGGTCGTCTCCTGGTAGATCTTCGTCGAGCTGCCCGAGGCGGGGTCGAGGTCCCAGACCGTCTCGCCGCCCGGGCTGGTGTTGGCCATCTTGCTGTCCGTCGCGAAGTAGACGATGTGCCCGTTGGGCAGGATCGCGAAGTCGTGACTGCGCCCCGGAAGCGTCCAGGTCTGCCCGGCGCCCGTCCCGTCCATGCCGATCCGATAGATCGCCCCGTTGGTCGACGCGTTGGCGAAATTCGCCGCCAGCATCGACTGGCCGTCGTACGACATGCGCGCCCGCGAGCAGTTGGTCGCCGGCGTGTTGCTGATGTCGAGCGCCCAGACCAGCGCGCCGTCCCTGTCGATGATGAAGGCGACCGTCTTGACCATCGTGCCCGGAATGCCCGGCGATCCGGCGAGGCCGATGCAGTTGACGGTGAACGCGCCGCCCGCATACAGCGCGGCGGCGTTCATGTCCCTGACCGTGAAGGTCGGCAGCCCGTTGGGCAGGAAGCCGGTCTTCACGTTGTAGACGCTGCTCGCGTACTGCTTGCCGCCGCCCTGGGCGGTGATCTGGAAGTAGTAGGTCGTGTTCTGCTTCATTCCGAGCAGCAGCGTCCGGTAGCTCGCCTGGGCCAGGTCGACCGGCGCCTGATACTCGAAGGCGTTCTGGTCGCGGCCGAACGCGATCGATGCGCTGTCGATCGAAACGTCCACCGACCAGGTCACGATGCCGACGGTCTGGATCGCGTCGCTCAGCTTGACGTCGACCGTGAACGTCGCGGGGCTGGTGGTCGTGCCGCCCGTTCCGGTGATCGTTCCACCGCCGCCGCCGGTCCCCGCGGTGTTCGACGGGCTTCCGGAGCTGCACGCGGCCATCCAGAGACAGAGCAGGCTCGTGCACGGTCGCAGCGCAGAGATGAAGCTAAGAGGTGAGCGCATCGCCATCCTTTCCGGGTCCGGTTGCACGCTGTTGCGCCGGGACCCGATCGGTCGTTAGTGCGCGCGACTCCGTGCGAGTACCGAAAATTGTGCCTTTCCTTGTCGGCCTACCACGCCTAGGTTCTTGGCCGAAACGGAGAGGAGGCGTCCGATGGCAATCAAGAAGCTGAACCCGTATCTGAACTTTCCCGGCACAGCCGCGAAGGCGATCAGGCTCTACGAGACCGCGCTGGGCGCGAAGGCCGAAAACGTCATGCCGTGGCAGGACATGCCCGGCCAGCCGCCGAACCCGGAGGCCAAGGACCGCATCATGCATGCCGTGCTTCACCTCGGCGCGGGTGACGTGATGCTCAGCGACACGCCGCCGGGCGTGCCCGTGCCGCCGGGCGGCAACCAGCACGTCATGCTCGACTTCGACGACGCCGTGGACATGGTGCGCAAGTTCGAGGCGCTCTCGATGGGCGGCAAGATCACCATGGCGCTCCAGGATACGTTCTGGGGCGCGAAGTTCGGCATGCTCACCGACGCCCTCGGCGTGCAGTGGATGTTCAACTGCGAGAACCGGAAGAATTGAGCTGGCGATCAAGTGACGGTTGATAAAGCAAAGCCCCCTTTTCGGGGGCCTTTGCTTCGTTCTATGGGGGCAGCAGTGTGGATAGGGGGGCAGGGAACGGGCGGGCGCCTACGCCTTCAGCGCAGTGAGCTCGCCCGGATTCTTGATGCCCGGCGTGCCGGCCGAGTCCGTGTAGTCCATGACGCCGAACCGGTCCGTCGGCACGTAGCCGGAGACGTTCTTGCCCAGCGCGTTCAGCAGCGTCACGTACAGCTTGTTGATCGGCACGTTGCCGGTGTTGGAGCCGGTGTTGAACCCGACCGACGTGTTGCCCATCGAGCAGCTGGCCTCGCTGTTGCCGGTGCCCAGCGTCTTCGTGTCGAGGTTGACCGACTGGCCCGTCTTCAGATAGCCGCCGCCGCTGCCGGCGATGACGATCGGCAGGTTGTTGTTGTTGTGCGCGTTGCCGTCCGCCAGCTCGGGCAGCCACATGACCATCGAGTTGTCGAGCATCGACTGCCCGTTCTCCTGGATGCCGTTGATCAGGTGGACCAGCTTCGAGTACTTGTTGGCGTAGAAGCTGTCGATCTGCGCGATGTTGTCGATGACGTTGGCGGCGCAGGTGCCGCCGACCGCGACGCTGCCGTTCCGGTGCGACAGGCCGTGGTGATCGGACGTGTGCATCATCGTGACGGTGGTGCCGTCGGGCATCGGGGTCGCGATGTTGCTGAACGTCACGAAGCCAGGCATCTGCAGGACGATCACGCGGTTGGAATCGCACATCATCGTCAAGGCGATGAGGTTGATCATCATGTCGGCGCCCAACGTCATGTAGGTCGCCGTGTCGCGCTTGCCCGCCGCCGTGATGGCGGTTGAGTCGATGCCGAGCCCGGTCGCGGTGGTCGCGTTGCACGCCGCCGTGGTGACCTGCTTCTCGGTGTCGCGCATCAGCGCTTTCCAGGCGGAGAGCCGACCCTTGTCGGCGGAGCTCATGTTCATCGCCGTCAGCGTGTCGATGTCGCCGCGGCAGATGTCGAGGATGCTCTTGCCCTGCATCGCCTTGTAGTCGGCCGGCGTCACCGTGCCGCTGCTGAACAGACCGGTGAGAGTCTTGTAAACGTTATTCGGGCTGACCTCGGGGGTGTACGGCGTCGCCACGTCGCTGTACGACAGGATGCCCTTGACGTTGGCGAACGCGCTGCCGACCGACAACACCAGCGGGCTCTTCGTGCCCCCGGCGGGGTTGACCAGACCGGCCGCGACCCAGTCCAGCGACTTGCCCAGCGCCCAGTGGCTGCCGTCCGGCTGGATCGGCGCGCAGGTGAGCTTCGTCCCCATGCCCTGGTCGTGCGGATCGAAGTAGCCGTTGACCGTCCCCTTCGGGAACATCGCGAGGCCGCGCGGGAACAGCAGCTTGGACGCGAGATCCTTGAGCGGATCGAGGGTCTGTCCCGTAATGGAGCTGGCGTCGATCGCGCCGTTCTCCACCTTCGGGAACCAGCGGTTCGTCAGGGTCCCGTTGTTGGTATAGAAAATCACCAACCGCTGGGGACCGGTCGCTCCCGCCGCTCTCGCGGTGCGCGGGTACAAGGAACCGAGGAACGGCGCCGCAAGCGACGCGCCGGCAACACCCTTGAGAAAGAGTCTTCTTTTCACGGCAGCTCCTTCGCGCGATAGCGGAACGACTGTGTCTGGGTGAGGTCCGTCAGCAGGGCGATGATGTTGTACCCGGAGGTGTTCATCTTCCCCGCCAGCATCTGTACCGTGCAGACGTCCTGGTTCGTCAGCTCGCGCTCGTACGCGAACGTGACCAGCCGCTGCGCGTAGCAGCTCTCCGCCTCGGGAGAGCTCGCGATCTGCGTCATCAGGTCGACCGGGCCGGAGACGTGCACGACCTTGTCGCCGATGGCGACGTCAGACGTGCTGTCGATCGCCGTTCCGGTGCTCTTCTCCGCGGTCTGCCACATGCCGATGCTGTCGTAGTTCTCCAGCGCGAAGCCCGGCGGGTTGACGACCGGCGCGTGGCAGCCCGCGCACATCGCAGGCGACGTCTGCGACGTGACCTGCTTGCGGTTGGTGTCGAGGTCGGCCGTCGCCGGCGGCAGCGGCGTGCTGGTCGCGTCGGGCGGCGGCGCCGGGATCGTCCGGCAGAGCACCTGCTTCTCGAGGAAGGCGCCACGAAGAATCGGCGACGTCCGGTTGTACGACGAGTACGACGCCAGGAAGCCCGCGTGCGTGAACACGCCCGCGCGCTGGGTCGCATCCAGGTTCACCATCTGCAGCGTCGTGTTGTAGCTGGCGCCGTTGAGGCCGTAGATCGGCGCCAGGTCCTTATCGACGAAGGCGACCGGCTTCGTCAGCAGGTCCTGGAACGTCCCCTTCAGGTCGAAGGCGATGTAGTCGAAGAACTTCGCCGCTTCCGAGGTCAGCGTCGGAACCATCGTCGTCTTGAAGTTCGGGAACAGCGCCGGGTCGTGCGACGCCTCCGACCAGCGGGTCGCGTCGCCCTGCAGCGCGTAGACCGCGTGGAACTCGGCGACCTTCGTGCGCGCCTTCGGGTCCATCAGCATGCGCTGCGCCTGCGCCAGGATGTCGGCGGGCTGGGTCAGCTTGTTCTGCTGCGCGGCCGTGAACAGCGTCGCGTCCGGCATCGTGCCCCACAGCGTGTACGACAGACGCGAGGCCATCTCGTAGCTGCTCAGCGCGTAGTAGCTGCCGTCGGGCGTCGCCTCGGACAGCTCCGCCTTCTGGAGGAACGACGGCGACATCAGGAACGCCTTCAGGATCACCTGGACGGCCTGGTCGAACGTCCCGCTCTGCGTGATCGTCGCGCGGTTCGTGTACAGGGCCTGGAAGCGCGAGAGCTCCGTGGCCGTCAGCGGCCGGCGGAACGCCTTCTGCCCGAAGTTGGTGATGAAGGTGGTCGCGCAGGCAGTGTCCTGCGTCGTGCAGCCGAGGACGCCGGCCTTCAGCGTGGCGTTGCCAACCACCTGCGTCGCAAGCGCATCCGCGGCTCCCTGGAACCCGTCCCAGGCGCGCTGATCGACGGCGCCGACCGTGTCGGGCGCCAGCATCGACGACGGCGGGGTGGTCGAGATGTCGATCCCGAGCAGGTCGCGCGTCGTCTTGTCGTACTCGGCGCGCGTCAGGCGCGGTAGCTGAGACGTCGTCGGCACGCCCGGCGTGCAGACCGTCGGGTCGACCGACGAGCCGCCGCCCCCGGTGATGACGCCAGTGCCAGCGGTCCCGGAGCCGATGGTGTTCCCCGTGCCGGAGCCGATGGTGTTGCCCGTGCCGGCGCCCGAGCTCGCGCCCGATCCGGAGCTGGCACCCGACCCGGAGCCGTTCTGGTTCGAATTGCCCCCGATGGCTCCTTCGCACCCGGCTAGCAGCGCGACGCCAACGATGAATGTTCTCGTCCAGGTGTTCATGACGCTCACCTCGTCCCGGTGTTGGGGGTCAAAAATTGACGCGAAAGCGAAGCCAACAACGCTGCGCGCGGTCTGCCGACGTAGGAGCAGTAGCGGCGGGTGGTGAATCAGCTCACAATTAGTTCACTTTCCTCTCATATTTTGCGGACCTACCAGGCGTACATGTAGGCGGTCATCGCCTGCCCAAATTGCTTCCGGATATCGGCCCCTTGTACGTGGGGTCCGCGCGGACCACGCGCCAGCCGGGGGTGAGCCGGTTTCGGTCACCGGCGCAGGTTGGCGGTCGTTCAGCGGCCGGACGGGGGGCGCGCGCGACGCCGCTGCCGGAGGCGGATGAAGCTGGTCGCCACGCCGACGAACGCGAGAAGACCGAACGAAAAGACAGTCCCCGGCTGCGTCACGAGGAGCAGGACGAGCGCCGCCGCGAAGCTGATCGTCGCCAGCACCAGCGTCGGTGTCGTCTCCGGGCGGCGCAGCGCGAGCCCCGCGCCGAGAACGAGGCTGCCGTATCCGGCGCACACCATCATCATCGCGACCGCATACGGGTACCCTTTCATCCAGTACACGACGCCGTACGCGATGATCGCCAGCCCCACCATCACCAGCCACTTCGACACGACCGCGAGGTTCGTTCGCAGGCGCATGAGCGCGGACCGCGCGAACAACATCAGCTTGAACAGCAGAGCCTTCACGACTTCATTTTACTCGGGCCGGCGCTGCCCGCTCCCGCCGTTCCCGAGGGAACCACCACGGACCGACGGGTTTTTTGCGTTTAGGCCCACAAACACCTACATTGGCTACATGAGGGCAAAAGAAGGTCGATCCCTGGAACGTCGCCTCCTCCGCAGCGGGTGCCTGGCCGATGCGTTACGGCTGCAGCTGGAAGCCTGCCGCGAGGACGCAAAGCTCGACGCCATCGTCGTGTCCGACGAGCTCGGATTCTGCGTGGCGCATGCGGGCGGCGACGGCGGCCACGAAGAGCTCGCCGCGCGGCTGCCGATGCTCGCCGATCCGGCGCAACGTCGGTTCCTCGACGACGACGAGGTTCAACCGTCGCATGCCGATCTGTCGGTCACGACGTTCTCGGCCGCGGGCGCGCGGCTTCATGCTTGCGCCGTGAACGAGCCCGACGCGGGGACGGGCGCACGCGGCGCCGATGTCCTCGCCCGCGTCGCCAGCGGCTTCAGCAGGTTGCTGGCCCAGTAATCCGCGGCAGCCGCCCGCGACAACACCGGGCTCGCGGTCAGAGGCTCTGGCGCTGGGGCTCGCGCAGGCGGACGAGGCGGCGCGCCAGGCGCAGCTCCCACGGGTGATCGTAGATGCGCGTCGCGTAGCGCCAGCTCGCGAGGCCGCGCAGCGCGAGCCTTCCGATGCGGGGGAGCCGGTGATCCTGCGCCGTCGGGAAACGGCAGGCCAGCACGCGCGCGAAGTCCTTCACGCGGCGGCGCGTGCGCGGGGTCAACCAGGGAGCGTCCTCGTGGCAGACCCAACTGATCCATTCTGGTTGCGTCCACTCCTCCGGCGTCGTGGGCAAGGCGGGCCCGGTCGGACCGTAGTTGTCGAGCACCGGCAACCGCGGGGCGCCGGCCTGCTGAGCCTTTTCACCTTGCGCGCCGCGCCGGCGCTGCGGCGTGGGGCTGTAGAAGTAAAGGACGATCTCCGATTCGGGGTTCAGCGTCTTCAGGCGTCGAATGAACTCGAATGTGGTTTCGATCTCGCCCTCCGGATCTTCCGGCCCGCCGAGCACGAAGGAGAACTCGGGGATGATGCCGTTCTCGCGGCAGCGGCGCGCGACCTCGATGGTGTGCTCCACGCGCGAGCCCTTTTGCATGCGCGCCAGCACCGCGTCGCTCGCCGCCTCGGCGCCCATGAAGGTCATGCGCATGCGGCTGCGGCGGACCTTCTCCCAGGTGCCGGCGCTGAACTTCGCGAGCGTGTCGGTCCGCGCGAAGCACCAGTAGGGCATGTTCAGCCGCGCCAGCGCCTCCAGCATCGGGATCGACGTCTCTTCCTTGTCGAAGAAGTTGTGATCGAAGAACTGCACCGCGTCGGCGCCCCAGCGATCGCGCAGGGCGCCCAGCGCCAGCGTCATTCGTTCGGGCGCCTCGAGCGCGGTCTTGCCGTTCCACATCGAGACCACGCCGCAGAAGCTGCACTTGTAGCGGCACCCGAGCGCCGACTGGTAGACGGCGGTGCGGCGACCGAGAAAGGTTGGTCGCAGGTAACCGGCGATGTCGTCGATCCGCTCGTAGGGCAACCGCGGGAGCGCGGCCGGCGGGATCACCGGTCGATCGGGGTTGTGGACGATCCGGCCGGCGTCTTTCCAGGTGAGCCCGGCGACCTTTCGGATCGCATCCGCATCGGACGCCGCCAGGAGGTCGAGCAGCGTCTGCTCACCCTGCCCGCGAACCAGGTAGTCGACGTAGGGCGCGTTGATGGCCGCGTCCGGGTACAGCGTCGGGAAGTAGCCGCCCCAGACGATCGGAACCGCCGGGAACGCCCTCCGGATCGCGGCCGAGATCTCGATGGCCGTGACGACCTGAGGGCCCGGCATCACGGTCACGCCGCAGAGGGCGTGCGGGCGCGCCGACAGCCGCGCCAGCGCGGCGCGCACCGGATCGGGCGCGCGCTTGCCGTCGACGATGTCCCACGGCCAGACCCCTTCGAGCGCCGCGCCGAGGTGCACGAGCGAGAGGGGCAGGCCCGCGTTCTTCGCCTCGCCCATTCGCGGATTGATGAGCAGGACTGCGCCCGATGCCGCCATGAGGCGCGGAACCTAGACATGCGGCGCCGCGCTCCCCGTCAGTGAACGACGGAAAACGAGACGGGCGGTGCAC
>Ga0070687_100000692_pt1 | contig 11271 bp, 7 predicted proteins | sample KBSS33LmetaG_FD_64678 | JGI IMG/M metagenome (GOLD analysis project Ga0070687, IMG submission 64678) | Switchgrass rhizosphere microbial communities from Kellogg Biological Station, Michigan, USA - KBS S3-3L metaG | ecosystem: Host-associated > Plants > Roots > Rhizosphere ... | reverse complement strand
CTCGGGAGCGGCTGGTCACTTGATCATGCTCTTGACGAAGGGAGCGTCGGGCGCGTTCGGGGCGAGCTCGAGGTACTGCTTGTAGTTGTCGTTTGCCTCGCGCGTGCGCCCGGCGCGCATGTAGCACTTGCCCAGGAACTTGTGGGCCGGGGCCGACTTCGGCGCGATCCGGGCCGCCTCCTCGCCGCGCGGGCAGGCTTCCGCCACCTCGCCCTGGGCGAGCAGCTTCTCCGCCTCGGCCAGCACCTCCTTCACGCCGCGCGCGGGAGGAGGTGGTGCGGCGGCGACGGCCGGCTCGGGCGTGACCTCCTTGGCGGGCGCCACGGGCGCTTCCGCCGCGGGGCGGTTCACGACCGGGCGTCGCTTGTTCTTTGGCTCGGGCGACGGCGCGGCGGGCGCCGGGCGCTCGCGCGGCGCTTCCTTCGCTGTCGGCGGAGGCGCCGTCGGCGGCACCGGACCGCGCATCTCCGCCGGGACAGGCGGCGCGATGGGCGGGGTAGGCGAGGGCGCGGCCACCGGTGGTTGCTGGGCGGCGCCCGTGGCGGTCATCTGCGCGCGCCGGGCATCGCGGGTCACGAGCGCGCCGGCGACGGACGCGGCGAGCAGAACGCCCACGCCGCCGAGCACGAAGGCCTTCTGGCGCGATCGCCCGCGCCCGGTCATGTCCGCGGTCGTGCCGAAACGATCGGCGGCAGCGCGCGTCGGCACGGTGGCGGTGTCGATCGGCGTCGGCGATCCGATCATGTCGCGCGCGGTCGGCATCGACGCTCGCGCGCTCGGCGATAGCGGCCTCGCCGTGCCGCTCGCCGCGCCGACCATTGCCTCGATGGCATCGCGAAACGCGAGCGCGGTCGGGTAACGGAGCTCCGGGTTCTTCTCCAGCGCGCGCAGCACGATGTCGTCGACCACCGCCGGGATCGAGAGATCGGGTCGCCGCCGGCTGGGCGGCTCGGGCGGCTCGACCAGGTGCCGGCTGATGATTCCCATCGCGGTCTCCGCGCGGAAGGGGATGTCTCCGGTCACGAGCTGGTACAGGATGACAGCCGCCGAATACAGGTCCGCGCGCCCGTCCAGCGGCTCGGCGCGCGCCTGTTCGGGCGACATGTACTCCGGCGTGCCGCAGACCAGTCCCTGGATGGTCAGCATCGCCGCCCGGTCCTCCGAGCCGTCGCCGAGCGTCGCCTTGGCGATGCCGAAGTCGCACACCTTGACGAAGTCCGGCTCGCCGCGGCGCTCGATCAACATGATGTTGCTCGGCTTGAGATCACGGTGAATCACGCCCTGGGCGTGCGCTTCGTCCAGCGCGCTCATGACCTGGGTCATGACGCGGCCGATGCGCACCATCGGCATCGGGAACTCGTCTCGGATCACGTGCGCCAGGTCGCGCCCGGTCAGCAGCTCCATCGCGATGTACAGCGTGCCGTCGCTGTCCTCGCCCGAGTCGATGATCTGGATCGAATTCGGGTGGTTCAGCAGCGACGCGCTCTTCGCCTCGCGCTTGAACCGCTCGACCAGCCGTTCGTCCTTGTGCAGGTGATGGTGGAGGATCTTCACCGCCACGGGCTTCGCCAGCGACAGCTGGAGCGCCTTGTAGACGTTCCCCATCGCGCCCGCGCCGATCAGCCTGTCGATGCGGAAATTTCCGCCGATGACCCGGCCCGGCATGGGGTCGAGGCTGGCGATACCCGGGTCCTGCTCCTGCGGCGGGCTCATGAAATTGGCGCGCGGCAGGATGATATATGCGTTTCGGGAACCCCGAAAGGGCGGCTCCGTTTACGCCCGCGCCCGTCGCGCGGAAGTGGTCAGTCGCCCAGGCAGATGCCGAGGTCGCGCGCGGTCTGGACGGTGTCGGAGTCGAGCGGCACGGTCTTCATCGTGGCGATCGCCTCCTCCATCGGCACCGGCACCATGTGCGGCGGATCGTAGGCGACGATGTGCCCGAACTTGCCCGCCTCGACCATGCGAACCGCGGCCGCGCCGAAGCGCAGCGCCAGCAGGCGGTCGCGGTGCGTGGGACTGCCGCCGCGCTGCAGGTGGCCGAGCACCAGCGACCGCGTCTCGAATCCGGTCGCCTCGCCCAGGTACGCGCCAATCTTCTCGGCGAGGCCGCCCAGGCGAACCTCGCGGCCAAGCTCCTCGCCGATGGTGCTGATGCCGCCGTCCTTGGGGCGCGCGCCCTCGGCCACCACGACGATGCAGTAGCGCCGGCCCGCCGCGTAGCGCCGCTTGATGCGCTCGACGACGCGATCGATGTCGTAGGGGATCTCCGGCAGCAGGATGACGTGCGCGTTGCCCGCGACGCCCGCGTGCATCGCGATCCAGCCCGCGTAGCGGCCCATGACCTCGACGACCATGATGCGTTCGTGCGATTCGGCCGTGGTGTGCAGTCGATCGATCGCCTCGGTCGCCACCGTGACGGCGGTGTCGAAGCCGAACGTCGCTTGAGTGCAGGACAGGTCGTTGTCGATGGTCTTCGGGACGCCGACGATCGGCATGCCCTTCTTGAGGAACCGCGTCGCGATCCGGAAGGCGCCGTCGCCGCCGATCGCGATCAGCGCGTCGCCGCCGACTTCGCGAAACCTGCGCATGATGTCGTCAGAGATGTCGACGGTCACCTTCTTGCCGTCACGTTCGGTGATGAACTCGAACGGGTGTCCCTTGTTGACGGTGCCCAGGATCGTCCCGCCCAGGTGCGCGATGCCGCGGACCTTGTCGCGCGTCAGGTCGATCAGACCTTCCGATTCGTTCTCGAGCAGGCCGTGATAACCGCGCCGGATGCCGGTGATCTTCCACCCTCGCCGCAGGCCCGCCAGCGTGACGGCACGAATGACGGCGTTCAGGCCGGGAGCATCGCCTCCGCCGGTGTTGACCAGGACGTGCATGTCCTCAAGGCCATATCGTGGCTGTACGAATAGCGCAAGAGACGCGTTGACGGCCGGGGTCTAACCGGCTGGAATCAATCCGGTTTCGTCGGCTTCGCCTGACCGGAGCGCAGGTGCTGCAATTCGGCGGCAAGCTCTGCCGCAGCCGCCACGGCCGACACCCGCATGTCTTCCAGGTGTTGCCGCGTACGCTGCTGGACCCGGAGCTGCCGGAACTGCCAGTCGAGCCGCGTCTGCGCGTCATCGGACAGCACGATCTCGGGGCGTTCGTAGAACGGGTTGTCGCACGATTCGCCGCGCACGATCGCGACCGGGTGAGTCCGCAGCAGATCGCGCACGCGCTCCGCGGGGATCAGCGATCGCGGGTAGCGGCACAGATGCGCAACCGGCCGGCGGGCGAAGCGATCGTTCAGCATCGCGTCGGCCCACACGATCTTCTGCCAGTCCGCCTTCGGCGGAACGCGCGTCAGCTCCGCGGAGATACGCAGGCCCGTGAATCCCTCGACGAGCGCCTCGTCGATGAGCTCGTCGGTCCTGTCCAGCGCGCGCGGCGGATCGAACGTCCCGTTGAAGAAGTAGATCCCCTCGACCGCGCGAAGCTGCAGCGCGCCGCGCGCGGTCGCCCGACGGGTGCAGATCCCCAGGCCCTCGAGGCCGGCCCCGAGAATGTCGTAATCCTCCTGCCGGCCGATGAACACGCAGCGTGCGCCGCGCGAGAGGCCCTCGTGGAAGAAGGTCAGGGTCCCTTCGTGTTTTTCGTCCTCGGTCTCGAACGGCAGGCAGATGTGACTGCTGTGCCGAACATCGGATCCCGGTACTGGGCTCATGCGGACGACAACCCTTCTTCCCCCTGTGTGTATGCCTGACGATCCACGTCCCTTTCCCTTTCGAAGTTCCCGCGCAGGGCGCAGTTTACACCGCGTACTCGGGAACAGTCCCGATTTTCCTGCTGCGCAGGTTACGAAACACGGCCGCGTCAGGCTGGCTCGAGGATGGCGACCGGTAAGTTCGCGAACGTGTGGGCCAATCGCAGCGCGGGCGCGCCATGGCTGGCGTCCACCGCTACCAGCGAGCCCGTCAGGACGTCCCGATACCGACTTCTCGGTAGCCCACTCGGCAGCAAGAGGCGCGTGTCGCCCCACGCCTCGCCGATCGGGAGGTCGCCCGCGCTGGCGATCGACGCGAACAGTCGACCGACGACCGTCAGCGCCGGCGCCGCGCCGTCGCGCGTGCGCGCGAACGCGACGACGTTGCGCGGGTGGTCGCCCTCGACGCCGAGGGCGAGGTACCCGCCGGTGTCGTAGAGCGCCCGGTGCCGGCGGCGGTGGTGCAGCGCGCGCGTCGTCACCAGCAACTTGACGCGGCCGTCGGCCGGCCGCCGGAGCGACGTCCTGTAAATTTCCGCCAGCTCCGCGTCGCCGTGGGCGGTGACCTCCGACAGCAGCGCGCGGCGCGCGGCGAAGTCGACCGGGCGCCTGTTGTCCGGATCCACCAGGGACAGGTCCCACAGCTCGTTGCCCTGGTAGATGTCGGGGACGCCGGGTGCCGTGACTTTCAGCACCACCTGCGCGAGCGAGTTGCAGATCCCGGGAACGGCGATCCCGGCGACGAAGCGCCGGAGCTCCGCGATGAACGGGCCGCCGCTCGACGGCTGCAGCAGGAGGTCGATGAACTGGGCGACACCCCGCTCGTAGGGCGCGTTCACGTTGATCCAGCTGGTGTGGAGCTTCGCCTCGCGCAGCGCCTTGGTCATGTACGCGTTGATGCGGACGCGCAGCGCCTCGCGCGCCTCGTCGGTCGGCTCCGCGTCGATCGCGTCCATGGGCCACGCGCCGATGAGGGTCTGGTAGATGAGGTACTCCTCGTTCGTTCCGGGGATCCGGACGTCGTCGACGATCGATTTGAGACGCCGGTTCAGCCGCTGCCAGTGGCGCAGCACGCGCTGCCAGTCGCGCGGCATTTCGGACAGCACGTTCAGGCGCGCGCGCACGTCCTCGCCCCGCTTCGTGTCGTGGGTGGCGGTCGTCGACAGCCCGTGAGGCCACTCGGCGAGGCGGCGCGTGTTCCAGGCGTGCACGCGCAGCGGGTCGATGCCGCCGCCGGTGGGCCGCCCGCCGACCTCGTTCAGCGAGGCCAGCGGGAAGTAACGATAGAAGACGGTGTCTTCCAGGCCCTTGGCCATCACGGGGCCGGTCAACTGCTGCAGCCGGAGCACGAACTCACGGCGCTCGCTGCGCTCGGCGTCGGACAGGCCTTCGGGATCGCGCAGCAGCAGGATGTCGGCGATGAAATCGAACACCGATTCGCTGGTCGAACGGTTGCGTCGCTTGGCGTCGCGGATCGCGCGCAGGACGTGCTGCCGATCGCCGGCGCTGACCTCGGTCGAGGCCGCCTGGATGTACGTCCGGTAGACGGGGAAGCAGGCGATCACCTCGGCGAGCGCCAGGTGAAGGCTGTTCTGCGTGAAGTCGCGCGACCAGCGGTGCTGCTCGGAGATCCGGTCGAGGCGCTGCGCCAGCACGTACAGCTCGCTCGACATCGCGGTGCGAAGGATCAGCCGCTTCGCCAGGTAGAGCAGATCTTCGAATTCGCCGCGCCCCTCGCGCAGGCGCTGGTAGAGGCGCTCGATGGCGCGCGCGCCGCCGCCGTCGACGAACAGGCCGTTGACGGTGTTGAGGAACTCGTAACCGGTGGTGCCGTGGACCGGCCAGTCCCGCGGCAGGAACTCGTCTCCGGACAGGATCTTCTCGACCACGACGTAGGTCTGCAGCCGATCGCCGGGTTGGGCGGCGACCGGCGGCGGTGCGGGCGCGCCCGGGTCGGCGTCCGCGCCGTTCGCGCCGACGGCGTGCTGCAGGTTCTGCAGATACTGCGGCGGATCCATCAGGCCGTCGACGTGGTCGACGCGCAGGCCGGTGACCTTGCCCTCGCGCAGAAGCTGGAAGGCCTTGTCATGAACGGCGTCCAGCACGTTGGGCAGCTCGACCCGGATGGCGGCCAGGTCGTTGATGTCGAAGAAGCGGCGGTAATTGATCTCCTCCGCGGCGACGCCCCAGAAACTGAGCCGGTAGGCCTGGTCGGCCAGCAGCGCCTCCAGCCGGTCGAAGCTGCGCGGGTTTCGCTTGTCGCCGTTGATCGCGGCGAGGCTGCGCTCCAGCGCGTCGCGGACCGCGGCGCTTCCCGACACCAGCGCGTCCAGCCGCCGCTTGACGATCTCCTTCTCGCGCATGCGCTCGCGCACCTTCTCGGGCTCGATGTCCCAGCGGGTCGGCAGATGCGTCGTCGCCGTGACGATGCTTTCGATCTCGAGGACGTCGGGGTGCTCGGGCGGATGCGACCGCCGCAGGTCGGCGACGATAGGCTCGAGGAGGGGCAGGATCGTGCGCGGTCCGAGCGGGAAACGCGACTCCCAGTAGCGGGCAAAGAAGGCGCCGGCCCCGTATTCGATCGAGATCTCCTGGTTCTCGAGCACGCGTCCGTACTGTTCGCCCAGCACGGGGATCAACACCTTCTCGTGCAGCTCGGTCTTGGGCGGGTGCCAGTCGATGTCGAAGAAGGCGGCGAACGGCGAGCTGCGCCCGTTCTCGAGGACGTCGTTCCACCAGCCGTTGTCGGTGCTGGCGATGCACATGTGGTTCGGCACGACATCCATGATCAGCCCCATGCCCCGCTGCTTGAGGGCGGCGACCAGCGCGTCCAGGTCGCTCTCGGTGCCGATCTCGGGGTTGAGGCGCCCGTGGTCGATGACGTCGTATCCGTGCGCGCTGCCCGGGCGGGCGGTCAGGAACGGCGAGGCGTAGATGTCCGTCACGCCGAGCGCGTCCAGGTAGTCGACGAGGGCGGTTGCGTCGCGGAAGTTAAAGCCCTTGTTCAACTGCAGGCGGTAGCTGCAACCGGGGATCCGGGGCTTCATCGCGGCACGGGCCGAAGCTCAACCTAAGGGTTGGCGATGAAATTACAAGTTTCGCGGACTTGGACCCTCGAGCCGGGGGCGGCCGTCAGGGCGTCAGCGGCACCGACTCGTCGGCCGGGGGCGCGAGGTCGCGCCGCTTCTCCATCGGCGTCGGCGGCGCGATCTCGAACGCGCCACCTTTCAGCGGAGGTGTCTCGGTCGGCGACGCCTCGACGGGCGCCGCGCGGTCGGCGGTCGGCGGCGCGACGGGCTTCGCATGATTGCGCGCCGCTCGATGGCGGTGCGCGTGCGGCTTTTCTTCGGCCGCGGACGGCGGGCGCGCGGACGCCTGCGGTTGCGGCGCGGGCGGTCCGGCCGCCGGTGCCGCAATTTCTGTCGGAGTGGCGGGCGCCGCGGCGGCCGGCGCCGGATTGATGGACGCAGGAGCGGCGGGCGCCGGAGCAGGGGACGCCGGCCAAGCGGCGGGTTCCTGCTGGTCGCGCGCCGCCGGCTCCGTCGAGGAGGGCCGCGTCCACTCGTGGATGCGCTGGCGCGCGCCCTTGCCGATCGACGGCAGCTTCCGGTACCAGCCCGTCGCCAGAACCAGGGCAGCGATCCCCACCACGAGCACCGCGATCGCCACGCCACGGGCGCGCGTCTTCGGGATCTCGTTGATGTCGCTCGGCACTTCCCAGTCCAGCACGCGCGGTGTGTCCGGCCGGAGGCGCGCGGGCGCGGGCGTCCGCGGGAGCGCGGACGGCGGCGTTTGCGCGAGCGCGGGTGCGGGCGCTGGCGTGCGCTTCGGACGCAGCACCAGCGGCGTCGGCGTCTTCACCGGCGGCGGCACGTCGATGTCCGCGTCGTCCAGACGCGGGGCCGCACGCTCTCGCGCGGCGCGCGCGTCACGCGCCGCGGCCGCGAGGCTGGCGTCGGGCGTTCCGATCGTCCGCTCGGCGGCGTCGTCGAAAGCGCGCGCCAGCTCCATCATGCCGCCGTACCGGGCGTCCGGTTTCTTCGCCATCGCGCGTGCGAGCACGGCCTGCAGCGGCCGCGGGTCCCAGTCGGTCGGCAAGAACAGCGAGAGGGGCGGTGGATCCTCGTGAACCGCCTGATACAGAACGGCCGCGGTGTCGTCGCCCTGGAAGGGATCCTGACCGGTGAGCATCCGGTACGTGATCGCGCCCAGCGCGAACTGGTCGGTGCGGCCGTCGACGGCGTCGCCGTGGCCGCGCGCCTGCTCGGGCGCCATGTACGAAGGCGTGCCCAGGAGATCGACCGCCTGCGAGATCTGCGCGGCCGCCGCCCTGACCTTCGAGATGCCGAAGTCCAGCACCTTGACCAGTTCGTCCGTCTGGCCGTCGACGGTGGCCAGGAAGATGTTCGCCGGCTTCAGGTCGCGGTGGACGACGCCGTGCGCGTGCGCCAGCGCCAGCGCGGACGAGACCGCGTCGACGATGCGGGTGATGGCGGCCAGCGTGAGCGGCCCCGCCTGCAGGCGCGCCTCCAGGTCGCGGCCCTCCAGGTACTCCATCACGAAGTAGGGGCGGGTGTCGGGCGCGATGTTGAAGTCGAACAGCTGGACGATGTTCGGGTGCCGCAGCTGCGACATGATCTCCGCTTCGCGGCAGAAGCGGGCGAACGCCTCCTGGTTCCCCTGCAGCTCCGGCAGGAGCACCTTCACCGCGAACTGGCCGGGGAGGCGCACGTGCTCCGCCTCGTAAACCTCGCCCATCGCGCCGCGCCCGATGCGACGTCCGATGACGTAGCTATCGCCCAGGACGATTCTGGTGTCCCGGTTGGGAACCGATTCAAAGCTGAGGGTGTCCATTACCCAAGACCCGCCCGAACCCGACACGGCATCGCTTCGACTGCACCTTGCCCCCTCGACGCAACAAAACTAACGACGGCGAGAATTCCGGGAAGGGGCCGATGGTGTGTTCAGGTGGGTGATTCGGTGGGCGGCCACATGCTAAATAGCGTCGGTGAAGAACGGCCTCGTCATCCTGTTGCTGACAGCCGCCGTCGGTGGCGCGGGTTGTCGGCGCGCGTCGTCCCCGCAATCCTCGGAACCGGCCGCGGCGCCGCCTGCGCCGGCCGCGCAGCCCCTGCCCCAGGGCGGGACGCTGACGCCGAAGATGGAACCGCCGACGGAGGCGCGCGTGCTGTCGTCGGCGTTCTCGGCGGCGGCGCGCGCGTTGCGCCCGTCGGTCGTCCGCATCGACGTCGAGATCGAGCACCCGCGCGTCGCGGATCGGGGCGACGACGACGAGGACGTCCCGCAGTTCTGGCGGCGCTTCTTCCAGTTCGGGCCGGGGATGCCGGATCAGACGCCGGGACCGCAGCGCGGTACGGGCTCGGGGGTGCTCATGGATGAGCACGGGGACATCGTCACGAACCGTCACGTTGTGTCGGGCGCCACGCGCGTGAAGGTGACGTTCACCGACGGTCGGGAGTTTTCGGCGAAGACGCTGGGGACGGACGCGGAGACCGACGTCGCCGTGATTCGCCTGGATAAGCCGCCGGCCGATCTGGTCGCCGCGCGTCTCGGGGACTCCGACAAGCTGGACGTGGGCGAGTGGGTGCTGGCGGTCGGAAGCCCCCTCGGGCTGGATCAGACAGTGACCGCCGGGATCGTCAGCGGCCTGGGCAAGGTCGGGCGGCACGTTCAGATGTCGGGCGGCCGCGTGCGCCACTACATCCAGACCGACGCGAAGATCAACCCGGGCAACTCGGGCGGGCCGCTCGTCAACCTGTCGGCCGAGGTGGTGGGGATCAACACGCTCATCAACACCGGGCCGGGGGGCGCTTACGGGTTCGCGATCCCGATCAACCAGGTGCGGATGGTCGCCGGGTCGCTGTTGAAAGAGGGGCGCGTGCGCTACGCGTACCTCGGCGTGCTGGTGGGCGACATCGAGGGGCTGGACCCGAGCCGCAAGAGCGCGCTGCCCAACGTCGATCACGGCGTGTACGTCAGTCAGGTGACGCCCGGAGGTCCGGCGGCCAAGGCCGGCATCCACGCGGGCGACGTCATCACGGACATCGACGGGCAGACGATGGCCGCGGCGGGCGACGTCATCGACTACGTCTCGACGCGCGCGATCGGCTCGCGCGTGTCGGTGGGGCTGGTGCGCGCGGGGAAGCCACAAAAGGTCGCGGTCGAGCTGGGCGAGTTGCCGTCGGTCGACGCGCGCGCCGGGGCGCCGGCGCAGAAGCTGGGGCTGGCGCTGCAGACGCTGACGCCGGAGCTGGCGCAGTCGATGGGCATCGAACGCGGCGTGCGCGGCGCGGTCGTGGCGGAGGTCGCGCCCGGCGGGGCGGCGGCCGCGGCCGGCGTTCGCGAGGGCGACGTCATTCTGGAGGTCGACCGCCAGCGAATCACGACCGCCGAGGAAGCCGCGACCGCGCTCGGCGCGCCGAAGGGCGGCGGCCACCTGGTGCGGATCCGCGGCGCGAGCGGCACGCGGTTCATCACGCTGGGGGCCGACTGAGCCCGTTCGGGCTGATCGCGGCGGCGGCCGTTCTGGCCCGGCCGGCGGCTGCGATTCCGACGGCGGCGGCACCCCACGCGACGACAGTGGCCTCACCGGGCGCGGCGATCGCGACGCTGATGCCCGATCCGGGCGGCGTGATCGCGTTCGGCGAGCTTCACCAGACCAAGGCCACCGCGAAGGTGCGGTCGGCGATCGCGCGCTTCACCGACGAGATCCTGCCGGTGGTGGCGCCGCACGCGTCGCACCTGATCGTCGAGACCTGGATAACGAAGGGGACCTGCGGCGAGGCCGAAGCGCAGGTGACGAAGGAGGTCGCGCGCACGACCGAACGTCCGGTCGAGACCGAGAGCGAGATCATGAAGCTGCTCCGGCGGGCGAAGGAGCTGGGTATCGCGCCGCACGTGCTGGACGTTGGCTGCGAGGAGTATGCGGTGCTCGCCGGGACGAACGGCACCGTCGACTACGACAAGCTGCTGACGATCACGAACCAGCACCTGGAGCGAGCGATCGGGCAGGGGCTGCTGTTGCCGCGCGCGGCCGGACGGCCACTGGTCGTCGTCTACGGAGGCGCGCTGCACAACGATCTGTTCCCGGATCCGACGCTGGCGAAGTACACCTTCGGGCGTCACGTCCACGCGGCGACGCGCGGCGCCTACCGGGAGATCGATCTGTTCGTGCCGGAGATGGTCGACACGACACCGGCGCTGCACGCCGAGCCCTGGTACCGCGCCTGGAAGCAGGCGGGCGCGGGCGAGCGCGACGTCATGATCGAACGAAGCCCGCGGTCGACCATCCTCGTGTTCCGGCGGGGCCACTTGCCGTAGACTGCGCGCCAAATGCGTCTCGCGGCCGCGGTCTTCGTTTCGTTTCTCGTGGGCTGCGGCGGGGGCGGTGGTCCGGGCGGGACGGGCGGAACGGGTGGTACGCCGCTCTGGCTGGGCGTGGTCGGAACGGGGCAGAGCCTGTCGGTCCGCGCCGCGAGCAACGGGCTCGTGTACACGACGCC
>Ga0070687_100000690_pt1 | contig 11280 bp, 9 predicted proteins | sample KBSS33LmetaG_FD_64678 | JGI IMG/M metagenome (GOLD analysis project Ga0070687, IMG submission 64678) | Switchgrass rhizosphere microbial communities from Kellogg Biological Station, Michigan, USA - KBS S3-3L metaG | ecosystem: Host-associated > Plants > Roots > Rhizosphere ... | reverse complement strand
AAGACAGATGTGCTAATAATTGGCGGCGGACCGGGTGGTGCAGCGACGGCGATGTTCCTGGTTCGGCAAGGAATCAAGCCGATGATCCTCGAACAGGAAGCGTTCCCGCGCTTTCACATTGGCGAATCGCTGACCGGCGAGGGGGGCCAGGCTCTTCGGCGGCTCTGCTTTGAGAATGAGATGGTAAAAAGGGAACATCCCGTCAAACATGGCGTAAGGGTTTTCGGAACGAGCGGCGCCACTAGCTGGTACGTCCCAGTCTCGAAGCGCGACGCGGACTGGAATCTGTCGCTTTCGACCACCTGGCAGGTCCGTCGCAGCGCCTTCGATACAATGATGCTCAAGGAAGCCGAGGCGCGCGGTGTTACCGTGATGCAGGGCACGGCAACAAAACCCCTAGTGGCCGACGACGGCGCGGTGCGAGGCGTAACGGTCCGCTGGCCTGACGGTAAGAGCGAGGACATCGAAACCCAGATAGTGCTCGATTGCTCGGGCCAGGCGACCTTTCTCGCTAACCAGCGTGTCACCGGTCCGAAATATCTCGGTAACTACGACAAACAGGTCGCCTTTTTTTCGCAAGTCACAGGCGCCGTCCGTGGCTCGGGCGTTTCGGGCGAAGAGGCGAAGGACAACACATTGATCTTCTACGCGAAGAAGTTTCATTGGGGGTGGTTCATTCCGCTCGACAAGGACGTTGTCAGTGTGGGAATGGTCACGCCCCGAGCCGACTTTCTGGCCAAAAAGCAAACTCCCGAAGAGTTTTTCCGGAATGAGCTCTATGACATCAACCCGGAAATTCGGCGTCGGATACCGGAGATGAATCTGGTTGAGAAAGTGCATGTTATCCCAAACTACTCCTACCAGGTGCGGGGCTTTTGCGGAAAAGGTTTTATCTGTATTGGCGATGCGCACCGTTTCATCGACCCGATATTTTCCTTCGGCCTAACGGTCACGATGCGTGAAGCGGAATTCGCCGCGCCGCTGGTTCGTGAGTATCTCGAAGGCAAGGGGCGCGACCAAGCCAACCCGTTTGCCGAGCACCAGCTCCTCTGCGAAAAAGGAATCGATAACCTTGAAGACATGATCGACCTGTTCTGGGAACAGCCGTTCGCTTTCGCGACTTTTGTGTATCACCGCTACCCTGGGGAAATCACGGACGCCTTCGCCGGCCGGATTTATCCAGCTGAGCACCAGCCCTCGCCGGCCATCCTGGCCTTCCGCAAATTGCTCAACCGGACGCGGGATTACGGGCAGGAAGATGATTACTCTATCCCAATTGGGTCTCGCTTTCATCCGGAGCGGGCACCTCTCTGGGAACCTAATTCTCCGGTAGCAACAACCGAGGAATGGATGGGAGCGCGGTAATCGTCAAGTTCGGGCAGGACGGGACTGGCCACCATCCCGTCCAGCAAGAGAGTTGCTAAAATCTTCGAAGTCGGCAAACTACCACACTAAAATCATGGAGATACCACAGAAAATTAAAGACTACATCGATAGCAACCGTCTTCCCTTGCCTCCGATAAAAGATGAGGACGAGCCGCTACAGATTGACTCTCTCGCTATTGTTCGCTTGGTTGCATTTTTGGAAACCGATTGCGGTATTCGGATCGAGGACGAGGAACTCATCGCGGAAAACTTCGCGAATCTGCGCAAACTTGGCGAGTTGATTGCATCCAAGTCCGAGGCTGCCGAAGCCCCACACCAACCGACGGCGACGGCCCATCCCGCTTTTACCTCCGCTACAGCGGTTCGGACAGACACTTCGCCTAAAAAGGATTAATACTGCTTCAAGTCCAGCTTCAACCTTTTCGCCGCTAGTCAGGCGTGGGCGACTTGGATTTGCGGACCATCCAGAAAGCCACAGCCGGCGTCGCCTCCTGGTCGTCACGGGCGTTGATTGAAGCGGGTTCGGCTCGCTCGATGATGAAGTGGTTGCCGAAAATCTCCCCGACGTGTTCTCGAAGTTGTTGCTCGGAGCGGACGCCGCTGTAGTTCACGACTCGTGGGTCCTGGAACGTCCCGGCAAGCAGGAGAAAGTGGCCGCCCTCAACAGTGGCGTGAGCGATGTTCTGAGCAAAGACGGAGCGAAGGTTCCCGACGATGCGGTGGAAGCAGCCGCGGTCGATCAGGCTAAAGGCCGGTTCCAATCGGAGATCCTCATCGCAAAGGTCGGCGACTTCAAAATTGGGTGAGTTGGGGTGTCCGGCGGCGAGGCGGCGGCAGTTCTCAATGGCCACGGCGCTGTAGTCGAGCCCCAGGACGGCAAAGCCCTGGGCAGCTAGCCACCGGCTAACCTCACCATTCCCGCAGCCCACATCGATGACACGTTGATTTTTCGGGAACCAGCCGGAGTCGATCGCTTCGACGAGTTCTCTTTGCGGCTGATTGGTTTTCCAGAAGGGGCTAAATTCGGGGTTGAGCCACTGGCGCTCCCATCTATGCCGGTGTCGCTGGTGCATCCAATTGGGAAACAACCGCTCGATGCACCCTTGCAGCCGACTTGCCAATGTCCGCCTGTTTTCCATGGCCATTAAGCCTGCAGTCCGGCGTCCGAGAGTCAAGTGACTTCGACTCAAGACTAGCGGCTTTTCGTCCCGAAGAGGAAGAACGCGTCATTCTCCAAGTAGCGATCATAGTCGCCAAGCAGCGTTCGGTCGCTATCTCAGAGATAAAGTGGTCCCCTTTCAATACTCACTTGTTGAGTGCCGGAACCGTGGAAAACTCTGCCTGCGATTGATCATTCAACGAAGCGACTTCGCAAACATTCTATATTGCCCCGTTGCGTGCTATACTGAAAGGATTAACTAGTTAGGCACTCGCCTCCCATAGGTGGAGTTCGAATCGCAGGGCGCTTACTGTTCTCTTGCGACAATGATGAAAAAACTGGAGGATAACCCAGAGATTCCAAGCCGCGCGGTTCGCGCTTTCGTACTCTGTGGCGGGCGCGGCACCCGACTCCGCCCGGTGCTCTCTGACCGGCCAAAGTCGATGGCACTCATTGGCGCGGTGCCTTTTCTCCAGCTATTGCTTGAGAGGCTCAGGTCTCAGGGAGTCGATGACGTGATTTTGGGAACGGGGTTTATGGCCGAGCAAATTGAAAGCTACTTCGGATCTGGAAATAAGCTTGCAATGCATATCCGCTACTCCAGAGAGCACGAGCCGTTGGGAACTGGAGGAGCCCTCAAGCTGGCCGAACCATTCATTAGCGACCCTGTTCTTGTTCTTAACGGCGACAGCTACGTGGAGTGGAACCTTGTTCCAATGCTGGAGCTGTTCAGGGCCAAAGACGCCGATGTGGTGGTCGTGCTGCACGCGGTCGCGGATGTCACTCGCTATGGAAGTGTGGCACGCGATCACGACGGCCGGGTCACCCACTTCATCGAAAAAGGTGTCCGAGCCGGCCCCGGTCTGATCAACGCCGGCGTTTATTTGCTTCGAAAGCAGATTGTGCGCGAGTTGCCGGCGGGCACGGCAATCTCACTGGAGAGGGAGGTTTTTCCCCGTCTTCTCGATCGCGGGGTTTATGGATTGGTTTGCACGGGACTGTTCATCGACATCGGAATACCGGACGACTTCAAGCGGGCGCAGGCGCTGCTTGCCTCGCGGGTCAGCGCTGCTTCTCGCGATTCGTCCCCTCCCGTATCGCCGGAGGTTCTTGGCGATACAACTTGAAAACAGGCAGCGTAGAGGTAACAGCAAGGAAAGCCAAGGCAAGCATTCCGGGATCGTCTCTTACCTTCGTTCGAATTGAAAGTTAAGAGGCTAGCGATTCGCCAGCTCGCAGTCAGGACGAGTGCGCTAACATCCACTCCTCGGTGGTTGAGAGGGGCGAATTAGGTTCCCATAACGCGGCGCGCTCAGGGTGAAAGCGAGATCCAATCGGAATGGAATAATCGTCTTCGTGCTCATAATCCCGCGTCCGCTTGAGCATCTTACGGAATTTGAGCATGGCAGGCGAAGGCTGGTGCTCGCTCTCATAGACCCGGCCAGCAAAGACGTCGATCAACTCCTCGCGATAGCGATGATGGACAAAAGTCGCAAAGGCGAAAGGTTGTTCCCAAAACAAGTCAACCATGTCCTCGAGGTTATCGGTTCCCTTTTCACAAAAGAGCATGTGCTCGGCGAATGGATTGGCTTTGTCGCGTCCTTTACCCTTGAGATATGCCAGTACATCAGGCACGGCAAACTCTGCTTCTCGCAGAGTGGCCGAGATGCCAAAGGAAAATATCGGGTCGATGAACCGATGCGCGTCTCCAATGCAAATATAACCTTTCCCGCAGAAACGGCGAACCTGATAGGAGTAGTTTGGGATGACATGTACTTTCTCGACCAGCTGTATGTCGGGAATGCGGCGGGCGAGATCGGGGTTGATCCCGGGAAGAGCGCTGCGGAAGAACTCATCGGGAGTTTGTCTTGATTCCTGGAAGGTGGCGGTTGGTACCACCACTCCGAGGCTGACCACCTCGTCATCAATCGGAATAAACCAAGCCCAGTGGAATTTCTTCTTGTAAAAGATCAGCGTGTTGCCTATCGCCGTCTCCCCCGAGCTTCCGCTGTCACGAATCGCGCCGGTGGCGTGAGAAAAAAAAGCGATTTGCTTATCGTAGTTGCCAACATATTTCGGCCCTGTCACGCGCTGGTTGCCGAGAAAAGTAGCCAGGCCGGAACAATCGAGGGTCACTTCGGCTTCGATATCCTCGTAGCTGCCATCGGGCCGGCACATCGTCACGCCGCGCACACCGCCATCCTCGCCAAGGAGCGGCTTCACCGCTTTGCCTCGAATAACATTGGCGCCCCGCTCCTCGGATTCCTGGAGCATCATGCCATCGAAATGACTGCGACGAACCTGCCAGGTCGTCCCAGGGATCAGTTCCCAGTCCGGAGTGCGCGCGGAGACGGGAATGAACCAGGCGTTCACGCCATCTGATCCATAAACTTTCACGCCATGTTTAACCGGATATTTGGCGCTCAACATTTTCTCCTCCAAGCCGAGTCGTCGGAGTAACTGGCCGGCTTCGCCCGTCATCGATTCGCCGATATGGAACCGGGGAAACGTTTCCTGTTCCAGCACGATCGGCTTGATGCCTTCCCGGACCAGGAACATTGCTGCTGCCGCCCCCCCGGGTCCGCCACCAATTATGAGCACATCGGTTTTGGTGTTCATTAGGGTGCCGATCATAACAACAAAAAAATTCTAGCAAGTAAAGAAGATTTTGACTTTTCCCGTCTGTCACAGACCTCCTTTCATTCCCTCACGTTGCGACTTCATCGAGGGTGAGAGTCCAGAGGAACAGCGCGACTCACGCTCGATCGTATCGTTCGCCTCTTTCCGAAAAAAGTGACCAGCGGTGCTGTCATCACGGTAGTGACGAGAGCCATGATCACGAGCATGGTGAAGATGCGCTGCGAGAGAATTCCCATGTCATAGCCGATATTAAGTGCGATGAGCTCCATCAGTCCGCGGGTGTTCATCAACGCGCCGAGTTGAAGCGACTCGCGCCATTTCATCCCGGTTAGGCGGGCACCCAGGGCGCTTCCGCCGAGTTTCCCCGCAGTGGCCACCCCGATGATGATCAAGCAGATGAGCCAATCCTGAGCATTGTTGAGGAGGCCGATCTGGGTGCGCAGACCGTTTCGGACAACCTGCAGTGGTAGGGGAGATGATGGCGGGCCTTCTTCTCGGTCCGTCGCTCTTCGGTCTCTTGGCGCCCGGTGCGTTTCAGTTTGTTTTTGCTGCCTAGCCGGCACTGACGACTATTCATTTGCCGGTTCGGAGCCCACGGCACTCACCACAAAGAAGTACTGGGTCGTACGCTTCATCGTGTCGAAGAGGCTGATTAGTTAAAAGCGGTCGAGCCTAGAACGGTGCGCCCGTATAACAACCGGGACTTCCCTTTGCATCAGTTGTCTATCGCACCGACCTCGGTTCACATCTTCGCCACAAACAGCAGGCGGGCATCCGTTTTCAAATAGGGTCCTAGCAAGAATCCAACCAAAACCTATTTTGCACACCCTGTCGAAGAGTTTCAAGCAATGGCGCAGATCACGCTGCAGCCATCGCTCGTGTTTTTCCAAAAAAAGTGACTAGCGGTCCCGTCATTATGGTAGTGACCAGAGCCATGATCACGAGCATGGTGAAGATGTGCTGTGAAAGGATGCCCATGTCATAGCCGATATTAAGGGCGATGAGTTCCATCAGTCCACGGGTGTTCATCAAGGCGCCCAGTTGAAGCGACTCGCGCCATTTCATCCCCGTCAGACGAGCAGCCAGGGCGCTCCCGCCGAGCTTTCCCGCGGTGGCTACCGCGATGATGACGAGGCAGATGAGCCAATCCTGAGCATTGTTGAGAAGTCCGATCTGGGTGCGCAGACCGGTGAAAGCGAAGAACACGGGCAAGAGCAGAACGGAGCTTAAGTTCTCGACGCGCACGACCAGCTTGTCGCGAAAACCACCTGCTGTAGGCATGACTATTCCTGCCAGAAAGGCGCCGAACAGCGCATGAATCCCGATGAGTTCCGTGGTCAGCGCAGAAACAAGGACCACCCCAAAAACAACAGCCAACACAGCCTTACTGGGGTCAGGACGCTCCAAAGCTGGCTGTCCAAGCCAACTTGGCAGCTTTGGTTTGATGATAAAGAGCATGAGCGCGATAAAGACCAGTACGAGAGCGAGGTTGAAGGCTGCTCCACCTACGCTGGTGGCTCGCGCGATAGCCACCACGAAGGCCAGCATGCTCCATGCGGTCACATCATCCACGGCGGCGCAGGCCGTCGCAGTGCTTCCGAGCGAGGTCTTAAAAATACCGCGGTCCTGCAAGATACGAACCAGGACGGGGAAGGCGGTGATGCTCATGGAGATCCCCATAAACAGGGCGAAGGCAAGAAATGAGGCCCCAGGTTTCGCGAGGTGGCTGTATAAGAACAACGCCAGAGCTACACCCAAAAAGTAGGGAATGACGATGCTGGAATGACTGACGACCACGGCAGTCTGCGCCTTGTGTCGCACCTCCGACACGTCGAGTTCCATACCCACGGTAAACAGAAACAGGCATACCCCGATCTGACTCAAGAGCCTCAGTGCCTCCAGGGATGATGCAGCGAATATGAACTGAAATGCGTTGGGTGCCAGCAGGCCGAAGAGCGACGGGCCTATAAGGATGCCCGCCACCATCTCTCCTATGACAGCGGTTTGTCCACAACGAGTAAAGAGCCAAGCAACCACGCCAGAAGCGCTAATAATAACGAAGAGCTGCAGGAAAAGTCGGCTCAGCGGATTGGTCGCATTCTGTCGCAGGTTGGACTCCACTGAAGCGAAAAACGAAGAGCCGCTAACATCGGTTAAGTGCGGAGTAGTTGCTGCTACTGGTTCAGTTGAGAGTCGAGAAACGGGCGGAGGAAGTTGACTCCCCACATGCAGGATGAAGAAAATACCCAGGCCAACAATACTGACAATCAGCAAATACAACTTGGCTGTGCGTTTCATCGTCGAGGAAGCCGGGCAGCTTAAGGGTATGCCTCGAGCATTGCGAATTCGAGTGGCGTGGGAAGAAGTCGAGGCCGAGCCTACTATGGTCTGACTTGCGAACAACGGTATCACAATTCCGCCCAACGCACCGTCTCCAACTGACGTAGCATCGCCCGCCATTTTTTTCAAAAAAAAGCTTCCATAGCCTTTGCTTATCAGTCTATTTTCAATTGCTATATGAAGATCACCATAAAAATTAGCCAGAAAATTACTCGAATAATTCCCGCCTTGCTCCTGGTCGTCGCCTGTCTTTGCGCCCCGCCGGGCTTCGGTGGCCAACCGGAACTCGACGCAAAGTCGACCCCTCCGCCACCACCACTCGTGAAGGAGGCGAATCCGCTTTGTTTCCTCGATGGAAAGCTTTGTTTCGATATCCAGGAGCGCCTTCGCTGGGAAAACCGGAACAACAACTTCGACTTTAACGATGCCGTTGATTCGTTAACTGATGATAATTGGTTTTTGAATCGGTTTCGGATCGGTGTGGCATTTAAGCCGGTCGATTGGTTGAAGATTTACGCTCAGGGGCAAGACTCACGGGAGTGGGTCGCCGATCGCCCGGCCATTCCGGGTTTGATGGGTGCGGAAGGCGACGATCAGTTCGATCTCCGTCAGGCCTATCTTCAGCTCGGGCCGAAGTGGGTGAACGCGACGATCGGCCGCCAAACGCTGGCTTACGGCGATGAACGGCTTGTCGGCATATCGGAATGGAACAATTTCACCCGAACTTTCGACGCCGCGAAACTGCACTACGAGCATGGCAAATTTTCGGTCGATGTCTTTGCCTCAACTGTCGTTTATATCCTCCGTGATGAGTTCGACTACTCGGATTTGTTTAACGGGGCCGAGACGCATCGTGATCAGATTTTCAGTGCGATATATGGGAGCACGACGGCGCTCAATCCCTTTACGATCGATGCGTATGCTTTGGTCCTCGACGAGGCAAATCCTACTAAGATTGTGCAAGGAATCACGTATCCGGGGACAAGCCTTTCAACGCCTGGCACGCGAAGCGATTTCGTGACCCTTGGCACGCGGTTCAAAGCTGATCCGAAAAAGCTCAATGGCTGGGAAGCCGAAGGAGAGTTTGCCTTTCAGACGGGCCAGGTGAGCGATCTCGATCTTACCGCTTTCGCGGCGCATATCGGAGGCGGTTACAATTTCAAATGTCCCTGGAGTCCGCGCCTCTTTGCCGATTACAACTACGCCAGCGGCGATGACAACCCGAACGATAGCAATATTGAAACATTTCAGAATCTCTTTCCGTCGAACCATCCCAGATATGGCTACATGGACCTGTTTTCCTGGCAGAACATGCACAACCCCGAGCTGAAATTTAACGTCAAACCGTGCAAACAAGTTGGTCTGGAAGCCGACTTCAATTGGTTCTGGCTCGCGAATACGGATGACGCCTGGTATCGCGCCAATGGTACCACGAGGGTGCGGCCGATCACCCCCGGCGCCCCCAACTATGTTGGCTCAGAGCTCGATATATTAATCACTTGTCAGCCAATAAAATCTCTCGTCTTTTGGCTGGGGTACAGTCACTTTTTTGCCGGAGGCTACGTCAGTGCGACGGGGCCAAGCGACGATGCCGATTTCGGTTACGTTCAGGCAACAATAAATTTCTAGGCGGATTATGTAGAGCATCGTCCGGAGCTCACCAAACTGCGATCCCTGAGAAAATCGAAAGGCCCAGGCAGCGAACCAATCGGCGGCTTGCTCATCCAAACGCCTCGGTTGGAATGCTAAGAACGGATGAGACGCCGGTTTTGGCTGCGGTGCCGATCTCCTGTTTGGCAGATCAAACCGGGTAAAGTTTTTGAAAATATGCGAGGTTAAGGCCGCCGTTCTCACAACCGGGACATGAATGAAAGCCTCAGGCATGCCCTCAAATTTCCCTTCCATAGGATCACTTATTGTTCTATTGTCACGGCCTTCACTCGCAAAAAAATGACAGAGCACAGCAGCGCACTAAGGATCGACTATCTCCGTTGCTAGGTTTTTGTTGTTGTTATTAACAGGCTGATGAACATGAAAACTGATGTGCTCATAATAGGTGGCGGACCAGGCGGCTCGACAGCGGCCATGTGTCTGATTCGGGAAGGCATTAAGCCGATCATCCTCGAACAAGAAGCGTTCCCGCGCTTCCATATCGGCGAATCGATGACCGGCGAGGCTGGCCAACTGCTTCGGCGACTCGACTTGGAGAAGCTGATGTTGAAGAAGCAGTATCCGGTCAAACATGGCGTCAAGGTTTTCGGGGCGCAGGCTGTCAACAGCTGGTTTGTCCCAGTCTCGGCACGAGACGCAGATTGGCAGCTCAGCACTGGCACCACCTGGCAGGTCCGCCGCAGCGAGTTCGATGTGATGATGCTTAAGGAGGCCGAGAGGCGCGGCGCTACCGTGATTCGGGGCACGGCAACCAAGGCGCTCCTGGCCAACGACGGCGCCGTGCGCGGTGTGACGATGCGGAGGCCGGACGGGACAACCGAGGATATCGAATCGGAAGTAGTGCTTGATTGTTCGGGCATGGCAACCTTTCTCGCCAATCAACGCGTCACTGGCCCAAAATACGTCGGTAGCTACGATAAGCAGATCGCTTTTTTCGCGCACGTGACCGGCGCAGTCCGCAACACCGGCGTTTCGGGTGAAGACGCAAAAGACAACACGCTCATCTTTTATGAAAAGAAGTTCCACTGGGCGTGGTTCATTCCGATTGATGACGAAGTCGTCAGCCTCGGGCTCGTATTACCGAGGGCGACCTTTCTAGAAACAAAGCAAACTCCCGAGGAATTTTTCCGAGCGACGATCCCGGAGATTAGTCCCGACCTTCGACGGCGTCTGGCCGATATGAAGTTGGTCGAGAAAGTCCATGTGATCCCAAACTACTCCTACCAGGTGCGCCGCTTTTGCGGAAAAGGTTTCATCTGTATTGGAGATGCACACCGCTTCATCGACCCAATATTTTCCTTCGGTCTTTCAGCCGCCATGCGCGAAGCGGAATTCGCAGCGCCGTTGGTCCGCAAGTATCTCGAAGGCGAGGGACGTGACAAGTCCAATCCCTTCGCTGAGCATCAGGTCTTCTGCGAGAAGGGAATCGATAATCTCGAGGACATGGTCGATTTGTTCTGGGAACAGCCGTTCGTGTTCGCGACTTTCTTATACTATCGCTACCGCGACGAGCTCATTGATGCCTTCGCCGGGCGCGTTTATGAGACCGAGCGGCAGCCCTCAATGGCCATTCAAAAATGCCGCAAATTGCTCAAACGGACGCGCGACTACGACCACGAAGATGATTATTCCATGCCTATCGGTTCACGATTTCATCCTGAGCGCGCGGCCTTGTGGGAACCTAATTCGCCTATTTCAACGACCGAAGAATGGATGGTCGCGCAATCCACCGGCTAGCTTGCAGATCAGTCTGCTTGACGAAGATCGATTGCTCTAAGTATCCCAGCCGGGAGTAAGCATGCATTTCGGGCTCCCTAGCCCGAACGTCAAAAGGAATAGCCACAGCCTCAGAACATAACCACAAAATCCACCGCAGCGGTGAACATGTCCTGGTCGGATGAGTCATTGCAAGCCAGTCCAATAGCAACAGCGGTCAACACCTCCTTCAAAACATCCATTGCCAAGCGATGTTGATGCTCCAGCTGTTCTGGAGCTGCGGGCCATCGAGCGACTGAATAATCGGTACCCGACCTTCAACGAATAACTGCTGACCGTCTAGAAACTTGGTTAGCGCTGTAGAGCAA
>Ga0070687_100000688_pt1 | contig 11288 bp, 11 predicted proteins | sample KBSS33LmetaG_FD_64678 | JGI IMG/M metagenome (GOLD analysis project Ga0070687, IMG submission 64678) | Switchgrass rhizosphere microbial communities from Kellogg Biological Station, Michigan, USA - KBS S3-3L metaG | ecosystem: Host-associated > Plants > Roots > Rhizosphere ... | reverse complement strand
ACCGTCGAGCGAATCCGTCAGCAGAAGAAAGCCGAGTACGAGCAACTCGGCACGAAGCTGACCTACATGGCGTTCATCGCCAAGGCGGTGGTGTCCGCGCTGCGCCGTTTCCCGATTGTCAATGCCTCGCTCGATGGCGATAACGTGATCTACAAGAAAGACATCAACCTCGGGATCGCCGTCGCGCTCGAGAGTGGTCTCATCGTTCCCGTCATCAAGCACGCCGACGAGAAGAATCTCCTCGGGTTGAGTCGCGCCATCGCCGATATCGCGACGCGCGCCCGATCGAAGCAGCTCAAACCCGAGGAAGTTCACGACGGCACCTTCACCATCACGAATCCAGGTCAGTTCGGATCGCAGTTCGGGATGCCGATCATCAACCAGCCGCAGGTCGCTATCCTCGGTGTCGGCACCATCGAGAAGCGTCCGATCGTCGTTGACGACGCGATTGCGATCCGGACGATGGCGTACCTCACATTGGGCTACGACCATCGACTGGTGGATGGCGCAACCGGCGATCAGTTCATGGCTGAAGTGAAGCAACAACTCGAGAACTTCGATGCCCAATAAAGACACCGGGTGTCATTTCGCCGGAGGGTGTACAGCGAAATGACACCCGGTGTCTTGTCCGCGTTGCGCCAGCTCGAAGTTCGCCGGATGGGCCTGATCGGATACCAGGAGGCGCTCGAACTTCAGCGTGAACTGGTCGAGGAACGACGGGCGAATCGAATCCCGGATCTGCTCCTGCTGCTTCAACACCCGCCGGTCATCACGCTGGGTGTTCGCAGCGAGACCGCGCGCGCCAACGTCGTGGCCACGAGCGAGCGGCTGGCCGAGCTCGGGATCGAGGTCCACGAGACCGGCCGTGGCGGCGACGTCACGTATCACGGCCCCGGGCAGATCGTCGGCTATCCAATCCTCGACCTGCGGCCGGACCGCTGCGACGTCCACAAGTACGTGCGCGATCTCGAAGAAGTGATGATTCGGACGTGCGCCGACTACGGCATTGCAGCAGGCCGCATCGCCGGCCTGACAGGGACGTGGGTCGGGGCAGAAAAGATCGGCGCGATCGGCATCCGCATCTCGCGCTGGATCACGAGTCATGGATTCGCGTTCAACGTCCGGACGGATCTCGATCATTTCAAGCTGATCGTTCCGTGTGGCATTTCGGATCGCGGCGTGACGTCACTCGAGCGGCTGACAGGACGAACGATTGAGCTCGATGCAGTGGAAGATGCGCTTGTTCGCCGGTTCTCTGACGTATTTGAAAGGCGTGCCGCGTAGTGCCGCAGTCGCAGTTGGACGTCGTTAGCTGACACGCACACAGGTGCGGGGAGATTCCCACGGGCTGCGAGAAAATCAGCACGATCTCGAAAAATCCACGCTCCACGTGCGACAGCCGGTCATCGCATCGGTGGTCCCCTGCTTGTACATCGAGGCGGCCAAACAGGAGACGACGATGACTGGACGTTCAACATTAGTTGCAATCGCGATCTTTGTGGCGGCAACGATGGTCCCGAAGGTTGCCCTCGCTCAGAAGTTGTCAGATGCCGAGGTGAAGCGTCTGGCCACGTCGACGGCGACGGCCGCCGATCACAAGAAGCTCGCTGCACACTACCGGGCACACGCAGCCGAGCACGAAGCTGACGCCAAACTGCATGAGGAACTGGTAACAGCCTTGCGCAAAGACAGTGAGTCCTTTGGGCACGCCTGGGAACTTGCCCGTGGCGCCGCCCATTACGCCGAGCACTCTCGTGAGGCAGCGGAAGCACTCAGGGAGCTGGCTGCGGTGCACGAGGGAATGGCCGAAGTTGCCGGACATAAACCGGCCCAGTAAGGACTAGTGGCTTGTACTAACGAGTTGTAAATCATATGATGGCGCATGCCATCGACATCGCTCGTGCTGACGACTGACCAACGATCCGATCTCGAAGCGCGCGTGCGATCGGGACGCGGGCGGGCGGATGCGGCGCGCCGCGCGCGTGTCATATTGCTGCTGGCCGACGGCTGCAGCTACGCCACGATCGCCGCGATGACCGGCTGCAGCTCGCGGACGATCGCCTTGTGGAAGCAGCGGTTCGCGACGGACGGCCTCGCCGGATTGGCGGCTCGTCATCGCGGCTCGAAGCCGACCGTCCTGACGCCCGCCCTGGAGGCGCGCATCATGACGTGGACGCGGCGCCCGCCGCCGCACGGTGCGACGCATTGGTCCACGCGATCGCTCGGCCGCAAGCTGGGTGTGCAGCACACGATTGTCGCCCGCGCCTGGCAACATGCCGGGCTGCAGCCCCATCGCCTCGAGCGGTACATGCGTTCGACCGATCCCGACTTCGAGACGAAGGCCGCGGATGTGATTGGCTTGTATCTCGATCCGCCGCAACACGCCGTGGTGTTCTGCATCGACGAGAAGACGGCAATTCAGGCCCTGGATCGGCTCGACCCGGTCCTCCCGTTGTCGCCAGGCCGCGCCGAACGGCACGGATTCGAGTACTACCGACACGGGACGCTGTCGCTCTATGCGGCGCTCAACACGCAAACGGGCGAAGTGGTCGGCCACACCGCAGCTCGTCACACGAGCGCAGAATTCGTCGGCTTCCTGCAGACGGTCGTCGAGACGCAATCCCGACGGCGCGAGATCCACATCATTGTGGACAATCTCTCGGCCCACAAGACGCAGCAGGTGCGCACCTTCCTGGTCGCGCATCCGCAGGTTCATCTCCACTACACGCCGACCTATTCGTCGTGGCTCAATCAAGTCGAACTCTGGTTTTCCAAGATCGAGCGCGATGTCACGGCGCGCGGCATCTTCACGTCCGTCACCGATCTGCGCCGCAAGCTGATGCGCTACATCAAGCATTACAACAAGACCGCGACGCCCATCCGCTGGTCCTATGCGGACCCGTCGAGGAGAATCGCATGACCGCTGTACAACTCGTTAGTACGGTCCACTAGGTCGGTCGATGACCCGGGTGCGGGGCCGTTTTGATCAGAGACAACACGGCCTCGCCGACCCCGCGCCCGGCCGTCGACACGACTTCGATCCTGACGTTGCGCCACGTCACGACGTCGCCGGCTGATGCCGGGCGATTCAGGAGCAGCAACACGAGACCACTGATCGTGGTCACCTTCTCGTGGTCGATGGATCGGCCGAGCGCTTCGCCAGCCTCGTCGAGTCGAACCGTGCCGCGCACGCGGACGCGTCCTTCCGCTTCGCGCACGATCGGGCGGCGCGCGCGCCCCTCGTCGATGTCACCGACCACTTCCTCGAAAAGGTCTTCGATCGTCACGAGGCCTGCCGTTCCGCCATGTTGATCCATGACGACGGCCATCTGCGCCCTGAAGCGCCGCATCGCGGCGAGTACCTCGTCGAGGTACGCCGGACCGGGAACATACGGCAGCGCCCTCGCATCTCTGGCGGCAACCGGCTGGTTCGAGACGAGGTGCCTGAGGATCTCCTTGATGTGCAGGCTGCCGATGATGTTGTCGAGGTCGCCGCTGTAGACCGGGTAGCGTGTATGTGGTTGCGTACGAACGATCGCTCTGAGCTCGTCGGGTTCGGCGCCGACCGGAATGCCCGCCAGTAGCACGCGCGGCACCATGACCTCGCCGGCGGTTCGATCGCCAAACTCGAAGAGGTCGCGCAGGATCTGCCCTGCCTCGCCGCGCAGCATGCCACCTTCCTGGCTTTCGCGGACGATGAACTCGAGCTCTTCGGCGGTGTGATAGCGCTCTCGTTCGACTTCGCGTCGCTCGATCCCCGCGAGTCGCAGCAGACGGTTGCCCACCGAGTTGAGGATGATGACGAGCGGCAGAATGATGCGCTGCAAAGTGGCGACAACGGGCGATACATAAAGCACGGTATTGCCAGCCCGCTGCAGCGCGAGCGCCTTGGGAACCATTTCACCCAGGACGATGTGCAGATAGGTGAGCACTGCGATCGCGATCACGCTGGCGACGGTGTGCGCCGCGATCCAGCCGAACATCTCGAAACGAACGAACCAGGGCTGCATCTGGTCGGCCAGCCAATGTTCGCCGTACATCCCCAGCCCAAGGCTGGCGACGGAAATGCCGATCTGGGTGGTCGCGATGTAGCGATCCTGCCGACCCGGATTTTCGAGGACGGCGAGTACGCGCGCCGCCAGGCGGCTGCCCTGCGACGCCTGATGCTCGATGCTCGCACGCGGCGCTCCGACGATGGCGAATTCTGCCGCGACGAACAAGCCGTTCGCCAGGATGAGCAACACGATGATTCCAATCGGGACGAGGATCTCCATCATCGCCGGTTCTCCGACGCAACCGGGACCACTCGCCTGGCAACGACCGACTGCGGGATGCGATCCCTGACCCGTTCGACCTGGAACTCGTAATCGCCGATCACAACGGTTTCTCCCTCAGCGGGAATGTGGCCCAGCGCCTCTGTCACCAGGCCACCCACACTCGACGCGTCCGTTTCCCACGTCGTCTCCAGTACCGTCGCTGCATCGCCGACGCCCACCTCACCGGGAAGCCGAACTCGACCGTCAATCAGTGTTTCAGTTGCGAGCTGACCCGACCTGAATTCGTCCCCGACATGGCCGAGCAACTCGGTCAACACATCGGCCAGCGTCAGAAGTCCTGCCGTGCCACCGAATTCGTCCACGACGAGTGCCTGATGCGATCGGCGCTCGCGAAGATCTTTGAGGATTCGATCGGCGCTGACGCTCTCGTGTACCGATGGAATCGGGCGAATCAGTTCTGCGAGCGTCGCGCCTGGACGTCCCTCGACGAACCAGCGGACCAGATCCTTCGTTCGCAGGATGCCGACGACGTTATCGAGGCTTTCGCGATACACCGGCACCCTCGAGTAGGGGCTTTGCGCCACGACGCTGACGACTTCGTTGAGTGGCGTGTCGATCGAGATTGCCGAGATCCTCTTCCGAGGGACCATGAGTTGGCGGCCCTGGCGCAGGTTCAGCCGGAGGGCACGTTGCAGTCGGCGATGCTCGTCCGGTTCGAGCAGGCCGCCATCGCGGCTTTCCGCGATCAACAGTTCGATTTCATCGGGTGAATGGATGTGACGGTGCGCCTGATGTCGCGCCCCGAGCAGGCGAAGGATCAGAAGGCCCGATCCATTCAGCCACTTGATGAAGGGGCGATACACCCATTGCGAGGCGACCATCGGGACAAGCGTGTAGAGCGCCGTCTGCGTGGGGTATTGAAGCGCCAGCGACTTGGGCACGAGCTCGGCGAATACCACCTGCGCCACGGTGAGAACCAGCAACACGACGATGGTTGACGTCGACTGGGCGACGACCTCTTGCAGTCCACCCAGGGCCTCGAGGTACGGCGCCAGCCAGACGGCAAGCGTGGCCTGCGCATAGGCGCCGAGCACGAGGCTCGAAATCGTGATGCCGATCTGGCACGCGGCGATATATCGATCGAGAGCCGCCGGCGATTCCACGATCGGCAGCAGCCAGGCCGCGAACGAGTTGCCGTCCTCTGCAAGCTGATGGAGCCGGCTGCGACGCACGCTCACGGCGGCGAATTCGGCCGCGACGTAAAGGGCGTTGACGAGCAGGAGTGCCGCGATGACGAGGATGGCCGCAAGGACCATTGAGCGCCCAAGTACTTAGCACCGTTTTCGCGTCCAGCTATAACCGGTTGCTGAGCAACGACTTCGATGGGTGTCGGCACGGGCTGGAATAAGACCGAATTGGTCGGTGTTCAGGAAGATAGAGGCGGAACCCCATGGACAGGACCCAGGATCGGTTGCTTATTGCCGGGCTTCAAAGAGGAGATCAGGCGGCGGTCAGACAGCTGGCAGAGGTGTACGGCCCCCGAATTCACCAGCTGGCGCTGCGGCATTTGAAAAGCCGCGAGGACGCTGAGGAAGTCACACAGGACGTGCTGATGAAGGTGTATCGCAAGATCGGCGCGTTTCGTGGGGATTCCGCGCTGTCGTCCTGGATCTACCGCATTACGTTCAACGCCGCCATATCGCGGCTGCGGCAGCACCGTGGCCAACGAGCGGCAGAGCAGGATCGCGACCGCGCGCTGGCTGTGCTGGAAGGATCAGATGACGGGACACCGCGGCAGATGGCCGACCAGGCCGACTGGTCGCACATGCCGGACGAGGAATTGTTGCGCTTCGAGTTGCGGCGGGCCGTCGCCGTGGCGGTGCAGGAACTGCCTGAGATCTACCGTGAGCCAGTGATTCTTCGTGACTTCGAGGGGCTCACGACCGAAGAGGCCAGCACCCGGCTGAAGGTCAAGGATCAGACGCTCAAGTCGCGCCTGCATCGTGGCCGATTGCTGCTGCGGGAAAAGCTGCAGTCATTTGCGTCGGGTCTGACACTCCATCGCCCGACCCCCGCCTACTCGTAATCGCTCCCACGCAGGGCTGTGGGACGTAGGCCGGGTCTTGTTTGGTAGACCCGGCCCTACGGCAGTCGAGTCAGCCGAATTATTTCGACACGAACTCCGGCCGTGACGCTCGATTGGCGAGCGCCGCGGCCAATTCGAGCGCCAGTTTGGCGACCTGACTGGTGCCCGCAGCGTCAATCTTTTCCCAGTCGTCGCCCGGACGATGATAGTCGTCGTGGAATCCGGTGAAGAAATTGATGGCCGGAATCCGGCGCACGAGGAAGTTGTAGTCGTCGCTGCGCCCCGCACCGGGGCCTTCGCGTTTGATCGTGAGCGTTGACGCGCTCGTCTTGATCGCCGCAGTCAAATCCGCCTCCATCGACGGAGCCGCGTCGAGCCCACTCACGTCTACCGCTCCATTCGCGCGTCCCACCATATCGAGATTCAGCATCGCGATCGTGCTTTCAACCGGCACCCGTGGCTCGCTGACATAGAAAGCCGATCCAAGGAGACCTCGTTCCTCACCCGCGAACGCGACGAAGATCAACGTTCGCGGAAAGCGGCTGCGTTCGGCGACGGCTGCGCGCGCGATCTCGATAATCGATGCCGTGCCGGAGGCGTTGTCGTCCGCGCCATTGTGAATCTCTCCGGTTCTTTCCGGCGATACGGAGAGCCGGCCACCCAGCCCAACGTGGTCGTAATGAGCGCCGATCACGATGGCCTCTTTTGCGCGCGCCGGGTCGCTCCCCGGCAGCACACCAATCACGTTGCGAACCGTACGACGATTCTTCGCAATGTGCTCGACGTACTCGACCTTGCCGTCGGGCAGATCGCGCGACCGAGGCATCAGGTCACCATCGATCTGCCGCGCGGTCGCGTCGAGCTGCCATGCGTCGAGCAGCGGTTGCATCTGTTCGCGCCGGGCTCTCAGGACGGGTATGCCGAGATCTTCGGCATCTGGATCGCTGCCGAACAAACCGTAGGGCGCGTCATCGACGTTGTGTGAGGGATCGCCGACGACGATCAGGATCTTCGCGCCACGGCTGCGCGCGAGCGACGCCTTCGCCGCCAGCGTGGTCTGCGGCATCGGCCGCGTGCCGTTGAGTCGACTGTTGGCGTCTCTCTCCTGCGGTTCGTGGCTGAAGATGAGGACGGCCTTGCCGCTGACGTCGATGCGCCCGTAATCGTCGTACAAGCCAGGAACGGTGAGGCCGTAGCCGGCGAACACGACCGGCAGCGCGTGCAGCTCGCTCGAAGGCTTCGCCGGGTCGTCGTTCGAGGGTGCCGCCAGCGGGTAATAGCTCACGCCAAGCGCGAGCGTTACGGTTCGTCCCTTCCCGCTCATCGACAACTTGTTTTCTGACCCGATGGTCAAGCCGGCGAGCAACGGAAACGGCTGGAACCAATCCTTGCTGGTGCCGCCTGGCTGCAGGCCGACCGCTTTGAACTGCTGCGCGATGTAGTTGCCCGCTGTCTCGAGCTCAGGCGAGCCGTTGCTTCGTCCTTTCATCTCGTCGGACGACAAGAACTTGATGTGCTGCAACACGGCATCGGGCGCAATGCCGGTTTCCGCACCCACAACCGAGATACAAGTCAGTATCAGGGCACAACAAAGAAGGTGCGAGGGTGCGAGGGTGCGAGGGTGCGAAGGTCCGGACGTGCAAGGGTGCGACGGTCCCATTCAGATCGATCCTAACCCAGGGCGTTCTCGACCTGGACGCGTTCCCGCGTATTCAGCGCCGGCACGCGGGTGGCGACGATGCCTGTTTTTGACAGGATCGCGGGAAGTACGCCGACGCGGCCGCGGGCGCCGAACTCGCCGCCGAGGACGGTGAGCACGTTGAACGTCGCGCGGGCAGAGGTCAGCAGGCCTTCGGCGACTCGCGTCGCGGCGAGCCCGAGCGCGAAAGATCCGGGCGGCCAGAGGTGAGCCAGGCGATTCTCGATCCGTGAGACCTGAACCTGCGTGAGAACGCGCTCCAGCGCATGGCCACCGATCGAGGCTTCACTCCAGGGGACCACGAAGCCGCGCGGTGGCGCTCCGAGCACGGTCAGGCCGATCTCCGAGGGCGAGCATTGTGCCTCGATAGCCACCATCGACTTCACCGCACCACACAACGCTTCCGCGGCCGAGCCGATCAGGCGCTCGCGGCGTATGTGCAGCTCGCGTGCGGCGGCGGCGAGCAGCGATGCTTGAGATGGGCCCGCGAACACAATTGGTGATTCGCCGAGGTACGTGAGCAGACGCTTCATCATGGTGAGCGCCTCATCACCCTGCCATTCGTTCGCGGATCGGCCGCTTCGGTCCGCGATGATGCAGACAGCCGCGCCGATGCTGCGAGAGAAGTCGGCGCCGCCCTCGAGGTACGTGTGCGAACCATCGATCGCGCCCGCTTGTTGCATGTCGAGCGCCTTGCCTGCCGCCACCCCGGCTGCCTCGTCGATGAGGAGCACACGGCGTACGCGTTCATTGCGTGCGAGCGCGTGCGCGCATGCGCCCCCAAGTTCTCCGGCCCCGATGATGCAAACGGTCGACACGAATCTGTGGAGTATTCTAGTTGGACCGCTATGCGGCTCGGCGTGCGAATGTTGCACCCGGGGTCACTCGCATAGCGGTCCAGGCGCGCGGAGCGCGCCGAAGAGATGCTGTCCAACCAGCCGAGCGGGCTCCGCGGGGATTGCGAAGGGCGGAGCGCCTTGGCTGGTCTCTCTAGTAGTCCCCGGTCGTCGTCGACCGGGATATGAACACGCATATCGACATATGACTCTCACAGACAAGGTTGCGTTTGTTACAGGCGGTTCGCGCGGCATCGGCCTGGCATCGGCGAAGGCACTCGTGGCGAGCGGCGCCTCGGTTGCGATCACCGGAACCGATCAAAGTCGCATCGACTCCGCAGTGGTTTCGTTGGGCAAGAACGCTCTGGGCATTCGCGCCGACGTTCGGAAGTACAGCGACGTCGAGGGTGCTCTCGCGCAGACGGTGTCGAAGTTCGGCGGACTCGACATCGTGATCAACAACGCGGGGGTCGGTGTGTTCCGTCCGGTGGCCGAGATGACCGTCGACGAGTGGCACCGGATCATCGACACGAATCTCAGTGGCGTTTTCTACTGCTGCCATGCAGCGCTGCCGCATCTGAAGACGCGCGGCGGCGGCTGGATCATCAACATCAGCAGCCTGGCTTCCAGGAACGCGTTCGTCAACGGCGCGGCATACTGCGCCTCGAAGTCGGCGTTGAACGCATTCAGTGAAACGCTCATGCAGGAGGTGCGTTACGACGGCATTCGCGTCGCCTACGTGCTGCCCGGCTCCGTGAACACCGGGTTCGGAGGGTTGTCGAATACAAAGTCGGAATGGGCCTTGATGCCGGACGACGTCGCGGAGGTGATCGTCGATCTGATCGCCCACCCGGCTCGCAGCCTCCCCAGCCGCGTCGAGATTCGACCGGCGCAGCCGCCACGGAAAGCCTGAGCGGGCAGCGGATCTTTGATTTATCGATCTTTGATTGGTGAATCGTTGTTGATTGTTGATTCGTGATTTTCGATTTGAGGCGGCTCGAGCGGCGGATCTGCGCCCAATCGTCATTCTGCAATCAACGATCAATAAGAAATCAAGAATCAAAGATCGCGAAATCTCCAATGCAAGAGTCAGCATTCACCAAACACCACGATGAGCTCGAGAAGCACGAGACCATGATGGGCCGCGATCGCGGCCGGCTGGCCGTCGCGATGGATCTGCTGACCGATGCGCTCGCGATGGTTGGACAGCATGGCATCTACTGTCAGAGCGCCCGGCAACCCGGTCGTCCGACGATGGACATCACGATGGTGCTGGAGCAGATCAGTGACGCGAAAGAGCTGGTGCAGAGCGTCATCGAGGCCAGGCAGACGTGACCACGTCGACGCCCACCCCGCTTGGGGTCATCGCTCACTACAACCTGCTCGAGCGCCTGGAGCCGTCCGGGCCTGGCGATCTCTATCGGGCGCGCGACACCAAGCTGGGACGTACGGTTGCGGTGCGCTTGCTGCCGGCTGATTTCACTGTCGATCGACAGCGGCTGATTGAGGGGGCGCGAGGACTGAGCGCGCTCTCGCATCCCAATGTCACGGCTCTCTTCGATTGCGGCGAACACGATGCCCGGGTGTATCTGGCCTTCGAGTTCCAGAAAGGGCAGTCGCTTCGTGCCGAGGCTGCCGGCCGTCCGATGAACGTCCGTCGTGCCGTTGAAATCGCCATCCAGATCGCCGACGCCGTTGCCGATGCGCACGCTCACGGCTTCGGGCATGGTGGGCTCAGCCCCGACTCAGTGGTCATCAGCGCGAAAGGGCGGGCGAAGATTCCGGCCTTCGAGCTCGCGTCACAGAGCGGTTTCGACAAGAACGACAGCAGCGGGCGGTTGACCGATTACAACGCGCCCGAAGAGGCGCGGGGTGAACCGCCTGACGATCGCTCGGACGTCTACTCGGTGGGCGCCATTCTGTACGAGACGCTCACCACGCGACGGCCGATGCACCGCGGCGCATCGGCGCCGAGCGCGTCGAATCCGAAGGTCCCGAAGGAACTGGACGACATCGTGCTGAAAGCGCTGGCGCCGAACCCCGATTCCCGTTTTCAGAGCGCCGTTGCCCTGGCCGGCTCGTTGCGAGGATCGATCGCCGTGCTCGACGCGCTCGGCGTCGCGGGCGAGGAAGATGGGCTCGTTCAGACGCAGTCCACCAGTTTTGGACGGGTTGCCGCCGTGGCTGGCGCCATGCTGCTCGTGGTGGCTGCGCTCGCGTGGTGGTTTTTGCGGTGAAGGTGCCTATCCGGATCCCGGATCCCGAGTCCCGGATCCCGAGTCCGGGCTCACGGATCCCGTGAGTATCTCGCCCAGCCGTTCCGAGAATGCCGAACGGGCCAGGACCTGATCGATACCGGCGGCGCGCGCCTTGTCGATTGTCTCGGAGTC
>Ga0070687_100000686_pt1 | contig 11295 bp, 10 predicted proteins | sample KBSS33LmetaG_FD_64678 | JGI IMG/M metagenome (GOLD analysis project Ga0070687, IMG submission 64678) | Switchgrass rhizosphere microbial communities from Kellogg Biological Station, Michigan, USA - KBS S3-3L metaG | ecosystem: Host-associated > Plants > Roots > Rhizosphere ... | reverse complement strand
AGCGGACTTTGTTCAATACTCGCTACTCCACAGTACTGCGACGTAACTACCTATTCACCCCGCAGAAGCGCGGATCCTTACGCCCTATGACGTGTGGAAACCCGGATACTTCCCGACCTTTGATAAGCGCGCCTTATCGCTCGCATAAGAAAAGGCAATTTTAATTATCGCCGTATCGCGCGCCATGACTCAGTGTGGCGCTCGACAAAATGAAGCAAGAACGGCCCCCTGTGGGCAGGATTGCACAAGCCATTCAAGCGCGAACTTAATAGCTACGCGATGCATGGATGGAGAATCAAAAAATGCTGAAACGTATCTTCCCCTACCTCAACCGACCCGACGTAGAGTTTGCACTGGAGTGTGCGTCATTCATTTTATTCTCTGCGGTCTTCCTGAATTGGGTCGCGCAATTCTAATTATCGAACAGCGCCTATTTGCACTTGGGGCAATGAGGTGCCGCATGAGACTTGTGCTGTACGTAGTGCTAACAACGTTCTTCAGATCATCTAGAACTCGATCTGAATCCAAACAATCAGATCGGCTCTGGCTTCTCCCATGGCATGTTCCGCCGCTTTCCTAATCAGCCTGTCACAGCGGTCGATTCGCTGCGGCGCTTGGTCTCACTCGAACTCCCCCTGGCTACCTAGATCGTGGGCGACCTTCTCAGCCTGTCTATCAAGAATGTGGATTCGAGCACTTTCACTGAGGGAGTAGAGCTATCATTCCCCTGGCGGCAGTGACACTAAATCGCCCTGCTCAGGTGGATTCGCCTTCTGTTGCTCAAGCTCAGTTTTGAGTCGCCCAATCTCTGCATCGGCCTGATCTAATGCGGCCTGTAACTTACTGCGTTCGGTTTGAGCTTCTTTGGATGAGTTCGCCGCGTTTTCCAATTCAGTAGCCTTTGTATTCGCTTGTTCCGCTGCTTCCTTGGCCTTTGCAAGTTCCGCGTTTGTTGATTCGAGCTTGGATTGAGCGGCATCCCTCTCCCTAGTCACCTGTCCCACCTGTGCAGAAATTGACTTCAATTGTTCAGTCAAATCATCAAGTCGCTTTTGGGTTTCGGAGACCTTTGATATTGCCTCGTCTGCCGACTCCCTCGCTGCCGCCGCTTCGCTGATGGTCGGCGCCGGCGCGCTCACCCCGGCCCTCGCCAATTACTCTCAGTGCGACGAGCAGCCCAATGCTGAAAGCTGCCCGACCTATGCGGCTCCGGCCCTGAACCAGAATGCCGCGACGAGGCATGCCAACAACCGCCACGCATGGGCGTATATGTCTTCGCAAAAATTGGGAAGCCCGTTCAAAGCCGCTCATGTAATGACTGCATATAGTATTATCGAGTCCGTGCTCCTCCATCCCTCCCTCCCCGGCGAGGGATGGAGACTCCGAGACGAGTGAATGCCTAAGCCGCTTTGGCGAGGTCTGCTCGACCTGCGCAAAGGCCTATAGGGGGAGCCGGTAGGAAGCCGCCTACCATTTCAATCGTGCCCGCCCGCTTTCAGATTCTAGCGACTTCCTCTTAACCCAGCCTAGATGCCGGCGTACCACTCGTAGCCGAGATCTTCCCAGAAGCCGCCGCGCCCGCCGCGGATGCCGACGATGTGATCGACCGCCTCGATGCGCATCACATATTTCGCCATCTTGTAACCGAGCTGCCGCTCGACCCGGAGCCTCAACGGGGCGCCGTTGGCAATTGGAAGAGTCTGATCGTTCATCTCGTAGGCGAGAATGGTCTGCGGATGGTAGGCGTCAACGAGCCCGATCGATTCATAGTATTTGTCCTTTTCCTTGCCGGTCTCGAACAGATTGTCGGCACAATAGAACACGATATAGCGCGCATCCGGCTTGAGCTTGACGCGATCGAGCAGCGCGGAAAGCGGTACACCCTTCCATTTGCCGATGCAGCTCCATCCCTCGACGCAATCATGCCGCGTGATCTGCGTGCGCGACGGCATGGCACGAAGCTCGGCAAGCGACAGTTCCAACGGCTGCTCGACGAGGCCTCTGATGCCAAGCTTCCAGTCGGCAAAGCCGTTTGCCGCATGAGCCTTGTAGGCGGGATCGCCAGGATCAGTGGAGCCGTTGGCCTTGAACGCAGGCGAGAGGTCGGCCTCTGTGTACTCGCGCGCAAGCGCGGTAGGCGAGAGCAGCGCCCTTTGCGAAACTCGGGTCAGTTCCTCGGCAGAGTCGAGCACGCGCTTGACCCAGGGCGGGTCGGAAAGCTCGTCGCAGCCGGCGAGCAGTGCTGTGCTTGCCGCCGCAAGGCCGCGCGTGAGAAAGCCGCGCCGATGCATCTCCCGCTCGCCGCTCATCGCTTTTCCTCCGCGGGCTCAATCGCGTAGCGGCCGGTGATCATCGAGCGGAGATTGTTCCAGACGCCGGAGACCAGCACCATGAAGACATGCACCGCAACGAAAATCACAATGCCGCTCGCCGTGATGAAGTGGATGGTGCGCGCAGACTGCCGGCCGCCGAGCACATCAAGCAGGAGCGGGAAGGCCGCGTCCATTCCGGGCGACATGGCGAGGCCGGTCAGCAGCATGAGCGGCAGAAGAATGAAAGCGACGATGAGATAGCTGAGCTTTTGCAGCACGTTATAGCGCTTGGCCTCCTCGCCCTTGGGGAATTTGAGTTGGGCATGTTCGATGATCGAAGCGCCGATGTGACTGAGCTCCTTGCCTGACGGAGCGAGATCGCGCCGAAGGTGACCGCTGCCAAGACTCCACAGGAGGTAGGCGAGGCCGTTGAACAGGAAGAGCCAGGCGAAGAAGAAATGCCAGCGGCGCCCCATGGAGAGGTCGCGATGTCCGGGCAGGGTGACCGACCAGGGGAAGCCTCTCTCGTCGACGTTACCCGCGACATCCGTGGCGGCCCCGAACACACCGTCGGTGTCGAAGCTGTGACCAAAGACCGTGGTGACGCCCTTGACGGTGTCGCCGTCCTGCTTGGCGTCCAGGGCAAAGATCGGAGCGTCGAAGTTTGACTGCGCCCCGAGATAGAGCGCTGGGTGGGCGTTGAAGATTTGCATCCCGCTCATCAGGAGCACGAGCAGCACGAGCACGTTGATCCAGTGCGTGATGCGCACCGTGCCCGAATGGCGATAGATGACCTCGCGCTTCTCCATGACGCTCTAACGTTCGGCGGGCTTCTCTGGATGCACGCCGAGGCTAGGATGGTTTGCCCCAGATCTGCTCCAGCCGCTGCGCACGGCCGCAACCCCATTTGTAGTACTTGTACGCAATAGGATTCTGGTTGTGATAATCCTGGTGGTAGGCCTCGGCCGGGGTGAAGGTCGTGGTCGGCCTAATCTCGGTTGCGACTTTCTGCTTGAACTTGTCCGCGATCTCCTGCTTGGTCTCTTCGGCGAGTTTCTTCTCCTCATCGTCGTCGACGAAGATGACGCTCTGATAGGCGCTGCCTTTGTCGCAGAACTGGCCGTCGAGATCGAACGGGTCGATATTGTGCCAATAATGGTCGAGCAGGGTGGCGTAGCTGACCTTGGCGGGGTCGTAGGTCACCTTGACCGCTTCCTTGTAACCTTCATGGGCGCCGTAGGTGGGATTGGGCGTGGTGCCGCCGGCATAACCTGAGACCGTCTCGGTGACGCCGTTGACTTCGTCGAAAGCGGCTTCCACGCACCAGAAGCAGCCGCCGGCGAAGATCGCGGTCTTCGACTCTGCCGCACGCGTGCCGCCTGAGCCGGCCATAAGCAGTCCGGCAAGGAGGGTGGCGGTCAGCACCGCGCAGATCCAACGCGCCAGCATGAAAGTCTCCAGAATCGGCGTTCGACGATTCATAAGAACGCGATGGAAGTTCGCCTAGTGGCTCTCGCGCGACCGTGAAATGAATTGAAAGGCGTCAACCGCTTAGGGGAGCTTGGGCTGGCTCCCCGGTTGAGTTATTGAGGGGCCATGCAACAGCGGCTTTCTTCCCCGCGAGACCAGATCGAGCCTGCCTATGATGTGGTGGTGGTCGGCTCAGGCTATGGTGGCGGCGTGGCAGCCTCGCGGCTCGCGCGTGCTGGCCAGAGCGTATGCGTGATCGAAAAGGGCAAGGAGTTTCTCACTGGGGAGTTTCCGAGCCGGCTGCCGGAACTGAGGCGCGAGCTTCAGATCAATGGCAGCAAGATGCGCTCAGGCTCGCGCACTGGCCTGTTCGATTTCCGGCTCGGCGCCGACATCCACGTGCTGGTCGGCTGCGGGCTTGGCGGAGGCTCGCTGATCAATGCGGGCGTCGCGCTGAAGCCTGACCCGCGCGTGTTCACCGATGCGGTCTGGCCAGACGAGGTCACCCGGGACGGCCTGCTCGATATTGGCTTTGGCAGGGCTTCCGCGATGCTCCGCCCCACGCCCTATGCCAAGGCCGCCGAGCTCACCAAATATCGCGCGCTCGACGCAGCGAGCGCCGCCTTTGGCGACGTACCGGTCGCCGCCCCAGTGGTGGTGAGCTTCGAGGACAACGTCAATCCTGCCGGAGTCTCGCAGCCGGCTTGCACGCTGTGCGGCGATTGCTGCTCGGGTTGCAATGTGGGCGCCAAGAACACGGTTGCCATGACATATCTTCCTGACGCCCGCGCCCATGGCGCCGAAATCTTCACCGAGCTTGCGGTAAGTCATGTCGCCAGGCATGAGGGCGGCTGGCGCGTCTATTTCGCGCCCTCAGACGCCAAGGACGCGAGCCCAAGCTTTATCGAGGCCAGGAGCGTGGTCCTTGCCGCCGGCACGCTCGGCTCGACCGAGATCCTGCTTCGATCGCGTGAGGGCGGCCTCAAGCTCTCAGACCGGCTCGGCGAAGGCTTCTCCGCCAATGGCGACATCATTGCGTTCGCCCTCGGCGGCACCGAGAAGGTGAACGGCATCGGCGTGGGCTACCCGCCCAAATATGTCGGAGATGCCATCGGCGCCTGCGTCGCCGGCCAGATCGAGCTTCCAGACCGCAAGTACCTCGAGCGCAGCATGATCATCCAGGAGGGCGTGCTGCCCTCGGCGCTCGCGCCGCTCCTGCCAGTGTTCTTCATATCAGGCGGCAGGCTGCTAGGCGCGGCCCAAAGCCTCATCAAAGGCGTCTATCAAGGGCCGCTCTCGCACCTCCATACCTTCTTCGTGGTCTCGCATGACGAGGCCAAGGGCAAGATCAGGCTCGACAACGGCAGCGCCACGGTCGAGTGGCCTGGCGTCGCCGACGAGCCGGTCTATGCGCGCGTCGACCAAGCGCTGACCCGCGCCGCGGAGGCGGTCGGCGCCCGCTACATCAAGAGCCCGCTTGCCGTGACGAGCATGGGGACGAAGCCGGCCACCGCGCATCCTCTCGGCGGCTGCGGCATCGGCGAGGACGCCTCAAGCGGCGTGGTCAACCACAAGTGCCAGGTGTTCGATGGCGATGGCGAAACCGTGCACGGCGGGCTCTATGTCTGCGACGGGTCGGTCATCCCGCGCTCGATCGGCGTCAATCCGCTGCTGACCATCACAGCGCTCGCCGAGCGGGCGATGATCCATCTCGCCCGCGACCACAATCTCGGTTTCGATGATCTTCCGCGTGCCCACGCGGAGGCGAGTGTCTAGCCGCGCAGTTCCCCGCCGGTCGCCTTCTGCACCGCGGCGACGATCTTCGCCGCCACCGCTTCGATCTCGGCGTCAGTCAGCGTCTTCTCGCGTGGCTGAAGCGTGACCTCGATGGCGAGTGACTTCTTGCCCTCGGGCACGCCTTGGCCGGTAAACACGTCGAACACGCGCGTTTCGCTGATCAGCGCGCGATCTGCGCTCGACGCGGCGCGGACTACGTCGCCAGCGGCGACCTCGCGGTCGAGCAGGAAGGCGAAATCGCGTCTGACTGGCTGAAGGTCGGATGCTTCGAGCGCAGGCTTGGCCGTACCTTTACGGCGGCTTGCGGGAAGCGCGTCGAGATAAAGCTCGAAGCCCGCAAGCGGCGGGTCGATGCGAAGTCCGGCGAGAAGGTCAGGATGAAACTCGCCGAACACGGCAAGCACATTCTTAGGTCCGAGCTTGAGTGCGCCGGAGCGGCCGGGATGAAACCATGATGGGGTCTCGCGGGTGGCGGTGAGACTCGACTGATCGATGCCGAGCGCGGCGAGTGCCGCCACGGCGTCCTCCTTCACTACAAATATGCAAGAAGGCGGCGCCTGTCCCGACCAATGCCTGCCCGATCCCTCCATGTTGGAGTGACCAAAGCGAACGCCGGACGCCGCGAGGAACTGATCCTCCGGCCGCGAGCCCCGATAGACCTGGCCAAGCTCGAACAAGGCGCCATCGGCGAAGCCTCTGTCCCTATTTCTTTGTGCCGCGGTGATTATGCCAGGCAGGAGCGAAGGTCGCATGACGGCAAGCTCGGTCGAGATCGGGTTGCTCAGCGTGAGCTCGGCCCCGCCGCCGCCGCCGAACAGCTTGGCGTGTTCGGGCGCGATGAAGGACCAGGTCACTGCCTCGACGAAGCCGCGCGCGGCAAGCACGCGGCGGGTGAGCCTCTGCCGCCTCTGCTGCTCGGTCAGCACCGGCTTTGCTACACCCGCAGAGCGTGGCATCGGCGTGGCAGGTACTTTGTCGACGCCAACGAGTCGCACTACCTCCTCGACGAGATCGGCGGGGCCGGTAATGTCGGGACGCCAAGAGGGCGGGGCTGCCTTAAGGTGCTTACCCTTGCCTTCGAGCCCGACGCCGAGAGCGGCGAGGAGCTCCTTGATCTCGCGCGCCTCGAGATCGAGCCCGCTCAGGCGCTCGATGAGGCCGAGATCGAACTTGAAAGGCCGGTTGGCCTTCGGCGGCTTACCCGTGATGGTGATCTTGCTTACCTCGCCGCCGCAAATCTGGAGCACGAGGTCTGTGGCAAGTTCGAGCCCGGCCACCACAAACTCGGGATCGACGCCGCGCTCGAAACGATAGCGCGCGTCGGACTGGATATTGAGCCTGCGCCCCGTGCGCGCGGTGCGCTTGGGATCGAAATAGGCCGACTCGATGAAGACGTTGGTCGTGCTCTCGGTGACGCCAGTCTCCTCGCCGCCAATCACGCCGCCAAGCCCGAGTACGGCGCGGTCGTCGGCGATGACGCACATGTCGCCGTCAACCTCGTAGGTCATGCCGTCGAGCGCGAGAAACGATTCGCCTCGCCGCCCGAGGCGCGCCCGGATCGCGCCTTCAAGCCTGCCTGCATCATAAACGTGCAGCGGACGGCCACGGTCGTAGGAGATGTAGTTGGTGATATCCACCAGTGCCTTGATCGGCCGGAGGCCGATCGCCTTAAGCCGCCGCCGGAGCCACTCCGGCGACGGGCCGTTCTTGACGTTGCGCACCAGCCGGCCCGCGAACACGGGGCAGGCGTCAGCCGTCTCTCTATCGAACTCGAGTTCGATGGGGATGGGATTTGGGAAGCTGCCTTTGATTGGCTTCACCGAATCTTTTTTCAGCTTGCCGAGACCGGCGGCAGCGAGATCTCGCGCAATGCCGCGCACGCCGAGGCAGTCGGGACGGTTCGGCGTAATGGCAACCTCGATCACCGCATCATCGAGCCCGAGTGCTGCCGAAGCGGTGCTCCCTACCTTGGCGTCAGCGGCAAGCTCAATAATGCCGATATGCTCGTCGGAGATCTCAAGCTCACGTTCGGAGAGCAGCATGCCATTCGACTCTACGCCCCTGATCTTGGCCTTCGTGAGGGTCAGATCGATGCCGGGAACGTAGGAGCCGACCGGGGCGAACACGCCCTTCATTCCGGCACGCGCGTTGGGCGCGCCGCACAGGACTTGCAAGTGCTCGCTGCCGGTGTCCACTTCGCAGATACTGAGCTTGTCGGCGTTGGGATGCTTCTCGCATTTCACCACCTCAGCCACGCGGAAGGGAGCGAGCGAAGTCTTGGGGTCGAAGACCTTCTCGACCTCAAGCCCGATGCGGGTGAGGGTGTCGGCGATCTTCTCGACGCCAGCTTTGGTGTCGAGATGCTCCTTGAGCCATGTATAAGTGAACTTCATGGCTTTAGGACGGGCCGGCGGCCAGGGTCGGGATGGCGAGCGGCGGAAAGCCGTAATGCTCGAGCCAGCGCAAATCGCCTGAGAAGAAGGCGCGCAGGTCCGGCATGCCATATTTCAACATGGCGATGCGGTCGATGCCGAGCCCGAAGGCGAAGCCCTGATAGCGCTCGGGATCGAGCCCGACATTCTTGAGCACGTTCGGGTGCACCATGCCGCAGCCCAAAATTTCGAGCCAATCGTCGCCCTCGCCGATCCGAAATTCGTCGCCAACCTTGGCGTAACCGATATCGACCTCCATCGACGGCTCGGTGAAGGGGAAGTAGCTCGCGCGGAAGCGCATCTTCACCTGCGGTACCTCGAAGAAGGCCTTGCAGAATTCCTCGAGCACCCATTTGAGATGCCCAAGATGCGTCTCCTCATCGATCGCGAGTCCCTCAACCTGATGGAACATTGGCGTGTGGGTCTGATCTGAATCGGAGCGATAGACTCGCCCCGGCGCGATGATGCGAAGCGGCGGCTTCTCTCTGAGCATGGTCCTAATCTGCACCGGGCTCGTGTGGGTGCGGAGCACAGGGCGGGTGCCGTCGGGCGCCTCTGGAAGATAGAACGTGTCGTGGTCCTGCCGTGCCGGATGCTCTGGCGGAATATTGAGCGCGGTGAAATTGTTGAAGTCGGTCTCGATGTCGGGCCCTTCGGCGATCGAGAAGCCCATATCGGCGAAGATCTCGGTGATCTCGTCGGTGACCTGGCTCACGGGGTGGATGCGGCCCTCGGCGAGCGGCCCTTCGCGAACGGGAAGCGTGACGTCGGCCCGCTCGACCACGAGCTTCTGGCCGAGCGCGGTCTTGGTTAGCTCGCGGCGCTTGGCCTCGAGCGCTTCGCCAACGCTGTCCTTCAGGCTGTTGACGACCTGGCCGTAAGCCTTGCGCTCCTCCGGCGGCAGCGAGCCAAGCGCCTGCATCAGCTCCGACACGCGCCCTTTGCGCCCAAGCGCGGCGACGCGCACTTCCTCGAGCTTGTCGAGGTCGCTAGCTTCAGCGATGGCGTGAAGCAGCTCGGTTTTGAGACTGTAGAGCTCTAGCGTGCTCATGGCTCAGGCTCCCATGGCCTGCGGCCTTAGGGCTTAAGCCCGCACGGCAGCTGAGGCAGCCTCGACGAGACCCTTGAAGGTTTGCGGCTTGTGCACGGCGATGTCGGAAAGCACCTTGCGGTCAAGCTCGATGCCGGCCTTCTTCAGCCCGTCGATCAGCCGCCCGTAGGTGAGGCCGTTTTCGCGGGCCGCTGCATTGATGCGCTGAATCCACAACGCGCGGAAGGTGCGCTTCCGCACCTTGCGGTCGCGATAGGCGTACTGCCCGGCCTTCTCGACGGCCTGGCGGGCGACGCGGATGGTGTTCTTGCGGCGGCCGTAATAGCCCTTGGCCTGCTTGATCACCTTGCGGTGGCGGGCATGGCTGGTAACGCCACGTTTTACACGAGACATGACGGTGCTCCTTCGAAGTCTGGCCTTAGCCTAGCGGCTATAGGGCAGGAAATTTCTCTTCACGATCTTGGCGTCCTCGTCGGACAGGACCATGGTTCCGCGCGCCGTCCTGATGAACTTGGTCGGGCGCTGAATCATGCCGTGTCGCTTGCGCGAGGCTTGGCACTTCACCTTGCCTGAGGCCGTGACCTTGAAGCGCTTCTTGGCACCGCTCTTGGTCTTCAACTTGGGCATTTGGCTTCCTTTATCTTGATCCCGGCGAGGCTCGCCAAAACGGCAGCGGGCAGGGGGAATTAGCGACGAGTGGAAAGCATGCGAGCCGCCACGGCATGCCCCGCCGGGCGGCTCCTCGGATGCGCCTTATAGGGTGGATTTGAGCGGGATTGCAAGGCCCGCGCAGAGCGAAAGGCTCAACGCGGCGCGAGCACCATCACCATCTGCCGACCTTCGAGCCTAGGCTCCGACTCCACCTTTGCAATGGTCGAGGTGTCGGCCTTGACGCGGTCGAGCAGTTGCGCGCCGAGCTCCTGATGTGCCATCTCGCGGCCTCTGAAGCGCAAAGTCACCTTGACCTTGTCGCCCTCCTCGAAGAAGCGGCGGATCGAGCGCATCTTCACGTCGTAATCGTGCGTGTCGATGTTCGGCCGCATCTTGATCTCCTTGATCTCGACGGTGCGCTGCTTCTTGCGGGCCTCGGCGGCCTTCTTCTGCGCCTGATATTTGTATTTGCCGTAGTCGAGAATCTTGCAGACCGGCGGTTCCGAGTTGGGCGCGATCTCGACGAGATCGAGCCCGGCTTCCACCGCGCGCGCGAGCCCTTCGGACGTGGGGACCACGCCGACATTATGGCCGGTGGCGTCGATGAGCTGGATTTTGGGGATGTCGATGCCCTCGTTGATACGAGGACCGCCCTTTTCGGGGGTAAGCTTGATTGGTCGTCTTACGATGTTTCGTTCTCCTCTGTTCGAGCAGTCGCGACCCTCGCCTTCAAAAGCGATGTATTCCCTGCTCTTGCGATGACGCTAAGCCCGACAAGCTCTACAGGATGGGAACCCTGCCTGAAAAGTCAAGCCGCGCCACGCTTTTCGGTTCATTTCATCTGCCTTCTTCCGTCAAGGCGGCCTAGAACGCCGGCGGATTCGGCATAACGCTGGGCGAGGCGCGTGCCTAGAAGCTCGTCATAGACTGCAAGCGTTTTCGACTGCATTTGTGCCAGCGCGAACTCCACGGCAACGCGCGCAGTGGCGCGTTCGCCGATCTTGGCCCGCTCGGGTGGCGTGAGCGACAGCGCAAGCCCGAGCCTGTCGGCAAGTGCACCGGCATCATTAGCTGAGACGAGCCAGCCGGTGAATCTCGCCGTATCCTGCTCGGGCGAGATGATGGTCTCGGGCAATGCCCCAAGATCTGACACGATGACCGGACAGCCCATGGCTTGCGCCTCGACGCTGGTCCGGCCGAAAGTCTCGGGGACCAGAGAAGGGACAATAGCGACATGCGCGGCAAGAAATGCCGCCGGCATATCCTGGCAATGACCGACGAGGCGCACTTTGTTGCCGAGTTCATGATGAGCGATGAGGTCGAGCAGCTCTTGCCGGTATCCGGCTTTGCGCGGCGCATCGCCGGCAAAGACGATAACCGCGCTCTCCAGCGCGCCCTCGCGGTCAAGCCGCGAAGCAGCCTCGATGGTTTGGCGATGACCTTTCAGTCCCGTAAGTCGCGCCGCCTGGAGCACGATCTTGGTGTCAGGCGAAACGCCCCAGCTCTCTCTGAGTTTTGCAACAGGACCAGGCGGCACGACGAATGGGCCGAACATTGCCGCGTCGATGCCACGATAGATCAC
>Ga0070687_100000685_pt1 | contig 11299 bp, 22 predicted proteins | sample KBSS33LmetaG_FD_64678 | JGI IMG/M metagenome (GOLD analysis project Ga0070687, IMG submission 64678) | Switchgrass rhizosphere microbial communities from Kellogg Biological Station, Michigan, USA - KBS S3-3L metaG | ecosystem: Host-associated > Plants > Roots > Rhizosphere ... | reverse complement strand
TACTGCTTCGCCATCGAGATCATTTCGGTGTCCCGGTAGACCTTGGCCACCAGGCTCGCCGCCATCACCTGCGGGACGAAGGTGTCTGCCTTGGGCAAGCAGACGTGCTCGACCCCCCGAATCCTCACGTTCCCGTCGATGACCACAAGGACATCGGGCAGCAGATCTCTGGCGCTTCTGACGAGCTCCATGAAGGAGGCGAGGCGAGCCTTGAAGACCCCGAGTCGATCTACCGTTTCGACGGGAGTGCGGTGCACGAAGTACCGCGCTCCCGGCGCATCCTCGAGCTTCCTGAGAACGGCCTCCCTCGCCTTGACCGTCTTCACATCCTTTGAGTCCCGCAGATCTGGATGAGCCCAATTCAACGATGAGAGGACCGCCCCAACGACGAGCGGTCCTGCGTACGCTCCATACCCAACCTCGTCGATGCCGAGAACGTGCTGAGGAGGATGCTCTCGGAGGTGTCTGAGCAGAGACACGCTCATGCCCAGGTACTCCGCGTACTTCTTCTCGTCCTCATCATCCACGAAGGCCTTGTTGATCTCGAACCACTTCGCACTTCGTGCTTCAAGCCAGTTCATGGGCCCTCACGCAGGCGTGTTGACGTCCGTATCTGGATCCGCGTCGACGAAGGCGTTGTCCGGAAGAGACTTGATGTTCTCCACGGCCTTCACCACGGATTCCTTGATCTTGGTGATGCGATTGAAGACGTTGGGCCGACTGTCCGTGTCGGCACCAACGAGACGCTCGATCTGCTGATCCATCAGCTCTTCGAAGGTGATGGTGGAGAAGGTCTGTACGGACTTCTGACCCTCGATGAATCCGTAGGCGTTGTTGAGGGCCTCACGCAGCTGAAGATTCTGCTCCTGCTGCTGCGCCGCCTCGTCGTTAGTATTGCCTTCGGCCATTCTTCTTTCTCCCGCGCCACCACCGAGAGACCCTACCGACCACGCAGAGCGCCTTGAAGATCGCTTCCATGTTACGCCTCGTCTGACAACTTCTCCAGCAGCGGCATATCCAAGCGAGGATCGAAGGTAGAAACGAAGGTCAAGACGACCATCCGTGGAGAGAACATCTCTGGCTTTGCCAGATGCGCCTTCACCATTTTGACAGCCTCGGCGATCGAAGAGAAGGAACTGCTCCGAACTCCGTCCGTCGTGGTGTCCGTGAAGTAGTAGGTGATCGACGAAGGGGGCGTCTTCGGTAGCGACGCCGCCGGCGAGGGAAGAACCTCCATCTTGGAGGAGGAGATGACCATGCCCCCTCCACGCTCGATCATGCCGCCAATGGAGAAGCCCTCGTCGATGAGGCCATTGGTGATGTCGTCGAGCTCCTTCGCAAAGGCGACGGGATCTGACGCCGTGGCCGCCACATGCTTCATCCGAACGCGCCCCTGGATGGCCCCAATGATACCAGTCGGGAGGCGGGGTCGAGGCACCTTCGGATTCATCACCACCCCTTTCGAATGAGCTCGACGACGCTGTCCCAGTTCGTGAATCGGTAGAACGGGTCTCCCTTAGGGTCTCGGTTGTGGGGACGGTCCCAGATAGCAGCGATACCAGGAGCCCCGATCTCCTTCCCGTACTTCTCCCAATCGATGCAGTGCTCGATCTTGTCATCGATGAAGAGCTCCCCTCGAACGAGGAACTTGGTCGAGGTCTGGAGGATCCTCCAGTGCTCCATGTTGAAGTGCTCCTGGAGCCACGTGCGCCGTTCGTGAGGCCAGTGCTCCCCCTTGAACGGTGCAGTGACGAAGAAGAGCTCGCAGATCTCCTTGAGCCGACGAATTCCGTCCACAGCCTCAGGAAAGGTCTCGAGCTTGTAGCACCAGCCCGGCTCCTGCATCTTCTCCTCCACCCACTTCCGAAGGTCAGGGTGATCAGGATGAGAGACCGTGTCGAAGAAGTCCCACTTCGTCAGAGACTCGAGAGGTACTTCCACACCCGTCTTCTTGAAGGAGAGCTCCGCCATCCCTTTCAGGCACTGGCAGACCACGTCGTCGCAATCCACCAGCACCACGGGCTTCCCGTTCAGCATGTTCTACTCCTAGATCTTCTTGCCACCATGGAGGTGAGGACGAGTTGCGTTGTACTCGTTCTTCTCCCGAACCGCCGACCAGATGTCGAGACTGGCCCTCTCGCAAAACTCCACGGAGATGAAGAAAGCCTCTCCTAGGTAGTTCGCCATCACGCCGCGATCCTTCTCGTGACCCTTCTCCGGAGACGACAGACGAGCCAAACAGATGCACTGCATGACGTCGGCGAGCATCTCGTTGAAGTCGGACTCGACGTCCGATCCGCCTCCGTTTTCTACGGCTTGAGTCAGATCGAGATTGTTCGTTCCGAAGAACTGCCCGCAGCGGATGATGAAATCCGCGATCTCGATCGGAATGCCGCAGGGCTTCGCGGAGTCGATGCGATAGGCACTGCCCTCGTTCTTCTTGAACTCGAGGAACTCCGCCCTCGACATTGACTTGGAGTGCTTGTTGTTCGCGTCAACATCCGAGGTCGTGTACTTCACCTCGTAGTAGATCTCGCTGATGGCCTTGTTGTCGCGAAAGTCCTCGAGCGCCTCGATGCACTCGGAGATCATGAGATTGCAGAGCTGCGTGTCCGTGCGCTTCAGCGCCGTCCAGCCCTTGCTTTCCGAGATGTCGTGGCACTGTTTTGCGAACGCGTTCAGATCTTCCATGACTATACCTTTCGCCGTTTCGAGTACTTCTTCGCCATGATTCCCAACTGCTGATCGAGCTGCTCGAGGGTGAACACGCCCTCCGCCGTGTCTCGATTGTCGATGACCTCGTCGTAAAAACTGTCGTTGGTATCCGTGACAGCCCTCTCGCTCTCATGCGCGCCCACTGCACCGGAGAGCCCATCCCCTCTCTTCAACTTCACGAGGATGCCTCCGGCGTTGCGAATGGCTTCCCCCTCGTTGCCAGTAGGCCAGCGCAGATCAGAAACCACGACGCCCCGGGGACGAGTCCCTCCTGGAACATAGGTCGTGGTGATTCCGTCCCACGGCGTGTAGACGTAGAAGAGGCTCCGTATAGTTCCGTTCTGAAAGAGCAGCTTACTTGAGGCATCCATCACGATGTCCGTCCACGTTGCTGGGTAGCAAAGACGGCCCCACTCCGTACCCAACTGCTGGCAGGCGAAGCGCGCGGTGAGGAAGCACTGGACAGCAGATGCTCTCTCTCGAGTCGTATTGCAGCAGGCGCACCTCTCCTCTCCATCAGAAACCACCCATGGTCCGTGAGGACGCGGATAGTCCTCGATGAACTTGTTCCTCATCGAGCTTGGGCCCCATAGGTGTTCGCGGGTCATCTTCGGGTAGACCCTTGCGCAGGTGCGCTTGATCTCGTCCGCGAAGGCGACCTTCACGAATCCGTGATTGTTGACGAGGAAGTCCGCAGAAGTGTCCTTCCCCGATCCCGCTCGACCCGCGAATCCTACGATCATGGTGTCCTCCTAATTGTCAGAACCAGGAATGTCCCGACTACGAAACTCTTCGACGGACTCCATCGCTTTTTCAGCGACGAATTCGTAGCCCCACATGATCACGGACGGACTTCCAGGCGATGTCTTGAACATCGCCGCCGCCCTCACCGCCCATTCCGGAGGTTGCTGGAATGACCAGTGACCATGCTCCTTGAGGAACTTGAGGCTCTCCCAGACATCCTCAAAATCCAGATCTTCGATGATCATGCTGTCTTCTGGATCTTGTTGAAGTCGTGCTCGTTCGAGAGCGTCTTCCTCCACTGCAACCATCCCCAGAAGTTGCCCACGGGGACTCGGTTGTGGATCCAACTGCGGCACTGCTGCGTTGCCACATCGATCCACTGCTCACGCGTGAGAGACTGCGCCGGATGCTCCGTAGGGGACATGTGCCCGCCCGGAATGAGGCGCTCCCACGTGCGCTTGATGTCTCCGTTGGGGTCGAGCTGGTTGTCCTGGTTCAAGTACGAGACCGCCGCGCACCGACCCGACGACATCGCAATGAGCTGGTCCTGCGTCCAAGCTTCCGTTCCCACGTCGAAGCCCGTGACGTAGGGAAGATGCCACTCCCCCTCTTTGACAAGAACGGGCTCACTCTTCCGATAGAGCTCCTGCCCCTCGTGCGCGCTATCCCGAATCTCCGGAGCCGCCTGCCCGTTGTCCCGGAGGCCCCAGTAGTTCTCGTACTCGGTCGCGGTGCACACGATCGTGTGCCAGTTGACGACCTCGAGAACGCGGTTCGCGAGTTGCTTGTGCAGGCCGATGTCCTTGAAGACCTGTGCGTGCTTCACCGCCGAGTCAATGAGGTTCATCCACGCGTTCATGGCGCGGACGCGATCTTCCTCCTCGAGCTCCGTCCCAGCCTGCATCCCCTTCTGGTTCTTGCCGAAGTACCGAGGGATGAAGGGATCGGCGATGACGCGTTGGATCTGCTTGTCGACGGGTATGGCTCTCGAGCTCGCGCTGTTCCGAGAGAGCATGCGGTGCGTGTTGAACTCCGCGAGCACGATGCGTGGCAGCGTGAACTGGAAGGTGGTCAACCGCGCGCCGGCGGGGGTGACGGAATCCAGGATGATCTTGGTCTCGTATGCCATGGCACTCCTCAATAGCTGTTGTAGAAGCGGATGATCTTCACGTCCTCGGGAAGAAGACGGAGATCTACTTCGAAGCCGTCTTGCATCTCCGCGCGGTATTCCTTCACCCCCACGATCTTCCCAGGCGCCATGTCGACCCGGATGCCGAGACCAGGATCTTCGGGCGGAGGTTCATCCTCGAAGTAGATCCTCACCTCGTCGGGAATCTCGATGCCGGCGTGTGTGCAGGCGTTCCAGACATCGCGCATCTTGTTGAACTTCGCGTCGGGTGGCTTGAACCCGACGACGTACGAGCCCATTCCCATCAGACTTCTCCCCTCGGAACGAAACGAGGACGGAACTTGCCGTCCGGCCATTCGACACGGTCGCACCAGCAGTCATCCCCTTCGAGGAGGGGGATTTTGTAAGGGCGTGCCCAAAATACGAGCTTCAAGAGGGAGAAGTAGACGACGAGCTCCACCTCTCGATGCTCACTGAACCGGGCAAGAAAAAGGGCGAGATACAACCCGCCCTTGTAGTGCTTGTAGAGACCTGGCTTGAATCTCACGGACGAACATCCGGGGGCTCGAACTGCACCGCCTCGATGCCGATCTTGTCGAACCACTTGAGTGAATCTTTGATTCGGTAATCGTTGAGGTAGTAGACCTTCTTGATGCTGTTCTTCTTGTCCCCGACGTCGCCGAAGTTGATCAGCGCCTTCGCACATCCGGAGCAAGGGAGGTGCGTCGCGAACACGATCTTTCCCGTCGTGCGCGGGATCTGGCAGTTGAGTGCGGCGTTGAGCTCTGCGTGGAGGCAACCGCAGGCTCCGACTTCGTCACTGTCGCAGCCATTGTGAAGTCCGGCCGCATTCCCATTGAATCCCAGGCTGATCTGCCGAAAGTCGGTGCTCACTATGGCGCAACCGACGCGCATCAACTTCCCCTCTCTGTTCGTTCGTCGACATGTGGATCGTTCAGAGATCTGCACCGCAAGGTTCATGCAGATCACTTCGAAGCTCGGACGGGTCAGTGTGTCCATGTTCACCCCACAAGGTCAGGGCTCAGTCGCATCTCCCCGTAGCCCTCGATGAGGCCCAACGTCCGGAGCTTACTGAGTCCGTTGTTGAATCCACCGCCATTCGACGCGTATCCCGCCTCCTTCGCAAGTACTTCCTTCTTCACGTTCTTCGGGAAGAACTTCCTGAGGGCGACGAGAGACTTCCCGGAAGCGCTGTCCGAGCCCACTTCATTGAGCCACCAATCAAAGAGGGCCTTCCCCTGCGGAAGCGGATCGTACCGACCTAGCGCCTTCAGCCCAGCGTCGGTGACGTCCATGTCTCCACGTCCATCAATCCACCCCTTTCCTCGGAGCGCCGAGAGGTAGTTATTGAAGCCCCCTCCTTTGGATGCGTAGCCCGCCAGGATACCCAGACGCGACTTGCTCATCCTCCCGTGCTGCGCGAGCGCCACGAGGATCTTGCGCTCCCCCGACGGCATCTGCTGCCCCTCATGCCCGTACCCACGCGCTGCGTTCCGACGAGGGGCGATCGGAGGGATGATCTTCGTGACATACGACTGGCTCTGCAAGTACTCCTTCGGCGTGAGGGACTTTCGGGCAGGAGTCTCCTTCGCCGGCGGATCTTGAGCGTCATCCGCCTGCTGCACCCAGTTCTGCAGTCGATCGGCCATCTCCCGCATCGACCGAGCAACCTCCCCGATGTCCGTGACCACACCGCGAAGACCCTGCAGGACCTCCGCTGAGATCTGGGGAGGAGCCACTTCCTGCCGGGCCTTCTCGAGCTCTTCACGATGCTGATCTTCCTGAGAGACGACCAGCTCAGACAGCTCTCGACACTTCGCCAGGAGGTACTTCGGATCTTCCGACTTGCTCTTCTCCAAGGAGGACGCGAACTTCTTCTTGAGGACCTCGAAGTCGATCTTCGCCGCATTCGTGGGCGTAAGAAGATGCTTTCCGACTTCCGGCGTCTTGCTCGAGTCGAACGTTTCCCGGAAGTGCATGTGCACCCGCATGAAGATCTCCAACCATCCAGGGCTCCAAACCCAGGCATCACCCGGAGGGAGGGAGCTCAGAGAAGACAGAACCTCCTCCGCCTGCTTCTTGTCGGCGTGGTAGTCGATCCAGTCCTCGATCGCACGACGGTCCTGCGGGGACGTCATCCGCATCGTGATGAGGACCTCGATCTGCGTCAGGACGTTCTTGTTGATGATCGCCGGCCTCTGAGAGATGAGCGTGACGCCCAGGCCTCGAGCTCGCCCACGACGCACGATCTTGTTGATGGCCCCCAGAAGAGGCTCCCCACCCTTCTCCGGGTTCTGTGGGGCCCACGCGTCGGCCTCGTCGAGCACGAGATGCAGCGGGTTCCGATTCTTCAGGTACAGACGCTCGGCGAAGTCCGTCATGAATCGGCGCTGCTCGCCCCCCGAAAAGAGCCCCAGGTCGATCACCATCGGAGTGCGGTTCTCCGCGACGAAGTCCGCGACGCTCTCTCCCATCCCGGCGTCAAGGGGCAGGTCCGCATGCTCCCCTCCGAGGATGGTCACGGGCAGTCCTGGCTTCTTTCCGTCGGCAGAGAAGCGGAGTCCCCACCAGACTCCGATGGGGTCGATTGCGATGACCGGGAGGTGGTTCTTCACCATCTCCTCGACCATCACCGTTGCTGTGTTGGTCTTGCCCATGCCGCGCTTGGCGACGATGGCAAACGTCTGCGTCACGGCCTCGTCCGGAAGGACAAGACCATCCGCCATCGAGATCGGCATGTTGTTCTCCTTGTCAGGTCTGAAGATTGACGGGGGAGGTCGTGTGCTCGAACAGGTCCTTCCAGTCCTCGATGTTGATCATCGCCCACTGGTTTCCGACCCACGCGATCCAGCACCCCATGTCACGGAGCAGGCTGAGGATGTCGAGTTCTTCTTCTGAGAGGGGTGGGAGGAAGGGGAAGGGCTTCGGGTTCATTCGACCCAGAGCTCTCCAGAGCTGAAACTCCACCCATCCGGGGCAGTCGTACCGCTTCGCGATCGTGATGAATTCCTGGAACAGACGGTCGCGCAGATCAATGTCCTCAGAGGTCATCTTTCACCTCAAAACGGAGATCGACCCTAATTCCGGCAGGTTCTCTGCCCGTAGGAGTAGGGGACCTCGATCATTATCCCTGGAGACGCTTACTTGTTGACGAGGAACTCCAGGACCCTCCGATGGAGGTCTAGGAGGCGGGAGATCGTCTGGACTCTCTCCGGCGCCAGCGGAGGGTACTTCTCCCAGAGATCGAATGCATTCAAGATCTCTTCAGCTTCCCTCCGCATGATGTGCGCGAGAGGATGGGTGAAGGACGAAAGGCGCAAGATCAGGTCCAGGGCGCTCTCCCGGAACACCGACGCTGCCCCCCTGCTCGTCATCCGGAGTCTATACGCTGGGCTCCGGCTGCTGCCTTACGAAATAGTCCCCCAGCTCGATCTGACTCTTCCCAGGGGCCCTCCGGAGAGACTCATCGTAGGCCGCGCGGGGATCGAGACCGGCTTCGAGGCGGAGCCACGCGTAGAGGACGAGCCACGAACCGTCGGGGTGATCCTTGGAGAAGTATCGATGCGCGTAAATGCCGGGACCCATCTGGCTCACCGGCATGTGATTCATGTGGAGTGATTGTCCCTCCAGCCCCCTCCAAGTTCTGGGGATCGAGAGGGTGGAACCCGGAGACGAGAGCCAATCGAGAAGGAGGCACACGCTCTCACTCTGCTCAGGAGTCGGAACGACGTACGGATTGTTGTTCGTCCACGGAACCTCGATCGTGTTCTCCCACGGAGGATTCACCGCGGGCAGGTACCGCGTCTCTAGAGGATTCACCGTCTCGATCCCCACCGAGGCGGCGTTGTGCTCCGTCGCGTGCCAACACTCGTCGTCGAGGAGGTCGGCGTGTTGATACACGAGACCGTCGTACCCCACAACGAAATGCACACCGAGACCTCTACGCTGGAGGATGTCCACCGTTGCCCTCGCGCTCTGCGTGACCGTCTCGTGAACGACGACTTCGGTAACTCCCCCACGACGAGCTGCGTTCCTCAGGGAAGGAAGCCCAGCCATTCTAAAGTTCTGGATGGTGAGACCGGCAGGACCCTCGAGCTCCTGCCCTCGAACGATGATTCCAGCCATGAACCAATCGTATCAGCGGGTTAGAAGTAAGCCCTACGGTTGGCCGAGCAACTTCTTCGCTGTCGTCGTGTTCCACTCGGGCAGGGGAGTGTCGAGACCGCAATGCGGGCACACGTAATGCGGCCACTTGTCCTTGGCCTCCTCGCCTGATTTCACCACCGCATCCGGATGATGCGCTGCCGTCCTCGCGGGGGACGACTCGGTGCAGACTTCATGGAGGCTTTTGCTCATCTGTTACCCTGGCTTGCATCGTGAGGCATATGCTGTCCCTGTTCGCTCGTACTTCAGGGCAGTGCATACAACCCTCAGGGTCGCGTGGCAAACGGAGCACTCAGCTTCGTAGGAAGGGTCCCCCTTGAAGAGGAGCCGATGGAATTCCAGAACGGTGTGGCCGTTCTTCTCGGCCGCGGCCTTCGCGATGACCAGGAGCTTGTTCATCATGGGTAGCGGCGAAAACGACTCGGCTGCCATGACGCGCCTCCCTTCAGAGGTTCGATCGTCTCTTGAGCTCGAGCAGAGTCGCGAGGATCTCATCCCGCCTGGGGTAGAGCGGATCTGCCGGAGACATGTCCCGCCAGAACAAGAGGCATGGAAAGAAGACCAGGGGGAAGATGACCTTGTCGAAGGGCCGTCGATCGACCTCGACGCACAGATCCGATCCATCTGGAGCCAAGAGATGGATGACCACCCAAGAGTCGACGACCTGCTTCCTCCCGTGTCGAATGACGAAGTTGAACCGTTCGTCCTTTTCGAAGGACTCTCGGTACTCCCAGAAGAGGATCGGGAGACCAAGTAGCTGCGGGGTTCTCTTCACATCAGGCACGGAAGACGCCTTCTCAGAATCGACGACGAGTACTTGCTGCTTTCTGGAGCTCATTGATTTGAACGGCGTCTTCGGGAAGATGTCCCCTAGCCATCGACAAAAGAATACGCCCACAAGTCACAGCATCGGAAGACGCCCTATGCGCGTTCTCCATAGTGACTCCCCAGCGAGCCGCCACATCACTCAACTTGTGGCCCTTTTCTCCTGGGTGAATAGCGCGTGATAGACGCAGCGTATCGAAGCAGAATCGAGGTTGGATAGGAAAATCCATCTCCTTGTACCGACGGAACTCTTGATGGAGCATCCTCAGATCGAATTCCGCGTTGTGCGCCGACCACACCTCGGCAGAGCTGAAGTGCAAGTAGAGCCGATGGAAGATCTCCTGAAAGCTCGGTTGGCCCTCGAGAGCCTCCCGCGTGATCTTGTTCACCGAGAGAGCCTCCTTGACGCCTTCACTCTCCCAGTCGACTCCGTGGGGACACAGAAGAGAGGACCACTCGTCCACTACTTCACCGTTCTCGAAGGACACGCAGGAGATCTCGATGATGCGAGCGTCTCCTCCAAAGCCGGTAGTTTCCGTATCGAAGGTGACGAAGCGGTCGAACCAGCTCATGGACCAGCCGTACCCCTACTTCTTCCCTTCGTCAACGGGAGCTAAAAAGAAGGGGTCGGCCCCCCTTCTCTCATCGTTCCGTCTGGAGACCTTTCTCCATCGCGGCCACGACGTCTTCATCTGACGGGCGCCACCGGTCGATGCTCAAGACGACGTGCTGTTGGATCCCGATGATCCACAAGCGCCTCTTGCCGAAGCTGAGGATGAACACTCGCTGAGCGTTCTCACGCGCCTCCCATATCTCAAGGTGTCCATACTTGGGGGTTGCGTCACCCAGACGAAACGACGATGGATCATCCCGCAGGATGTAGCTGATCGTCATTTGCCGAACTTCCTCTCCACTTCTTGAACGAAGTCGTCGTCCGTAAGAACGACTTCCTCCTCGATGGAGATCACTTCCATGTAGACTCTACCTGTCCGCATATCGATCTGGTCTGAGACTCTATAGATCCAGGCCTTCTCATGAGGACCGTTCCTCCACAGAAGCCTCTTCGCCTTCCGAATCAGATTCGGCATGGAGGAAGATTCGAGGAAGTGCGTGTAGTCGTCTACGTCATCTCCTATCGCATGGAAGTACCTCGAGATGAGGTACTGACTCATGGGAGTGTGTCCCCCCAGCACCGTGTGCAGGCACCCGTGAGTATGATCGAGATGTCGTCCTCATCGAGAGGAGGCACCTCGTTCGCGGTCTGATGGCAGGAGCCTACGCAGACGAAGCCAGGGTCCCCATCGTCTCCGTACGAGTTGGTGATCCCATTCATCCGCTTCTCCACAAGACAGATGAGAGCATCGTCCTCCGTGAGCATCAGGCCGCGCGCGCCCTCCTCGCCGCCTTCTTGGCCTTCTTCTGCTCATGGAGCTCGTTGAGGATGATGCGCTTGCAGATCATGTCCGCGACCATGTCGAGGGACATCGTGTAAACACGACGCTTTTTATGCGGCCGAACCGTGACCATCCGCGTCTGTCGGTCGATCTCTACCGCGCCTCGTTGGGCTCCTCCTGCACCGTCGAGCTGCGAATAAACGGGGAATCTTGCCACAGTCATTTGCTTCTCCTTCTTCTTCCCAGATGCCAAGCTTCTCGTATGAGCATCATCGGAATCATTCTGGTCATCGTGGTCGTTGGCGTT
>Ga0070687_100000680_pt1 | contig 11349 bp, 14 predicted proteins | sample KBSS33LmetaG_FD_64678 | JGI IMG/M metagenome (GOLD analysis project Ga0070687, IMG submission 64678) | Switchgrass rhizosphere microbial communities from Kellogg Biological Station, Michigan, USA - KBS S3-3L metaG | ecosystem: Host-associated > Plants > Roots > Rhizosphere ... | reverse complement strand
CCCTTCGCGCTGAAAACACAGCGTCCTCAGCGCTCGGCGCGAAGCGCCACCCGCGTACTCAGCGTTCGTGGTTACGTTGGCCGGCTGATTACGAGCCGCGCGGGAGCACGAGCGTAAACACGGAGCCTTCACCCTCCACACTGCTCGCCCGCAGATCGCCTCCCATGCCTCGTGCGAGATCGCGACTGATGGCAAGGCCGAGACCCGAGCCCTCGACCGAATTCGTCAGCTTCCGATGCACCTGCACGAATGGGTCGAAGATGAGAGAGAGCTTGTCCCGCGGAATGCCGATGCCCGTATCGGAGACCTGCAGTGTCACATGCTCCGGATCGTCCGCACCCTCGCCGCTCGGCGTTTCGACCGAGACACGACCGCCCGACGCCGTGAACTTCACCGCGTTCGACAGCAGATTCAGAAGCACCTGCTGCAGCTTGTCCACATCGACACGCGCGATGATGGTCGGATCGACGTGCACCTCGTACGAGAGGCCCTTCGCGCGCAGCTGCGAATCGATCATCGGCGACACCGATGCCACGGCGTCGGCCAGTTTGACGTCGCGTGGGATGTACTCCACACGCCCGGCCTCGAGCTTCGCGAAATTCAGCACATCGTTGATCAGTGCGAGCAGGTGCTTTCCACTGCGCTGAATGCGACTGAGTGCCTCGCGCTGCGACGCGGTCACCGGACCGTGGACCCCCATGTCGATCAGGTCCACGTAACCCGCAATCGCGTTGAGCGGCGTGCGAAGCTCGTGACTCATCACGGCGAGGAACTCGCTCTTGATGCGGTTTGCGGTCTCCGCCAGCTCCCTCGCCTGCTCGGCTTCGCGTCGCGCGTGCACCTGCGCCGAGATGTCTCGGAAATAGCACACCACGCCGTAGCCGCCTTCCGGCAGCGTGATGCGGTTGATCTGCCATTCGTAGTATTCGAGCACCCCGCGATCCCGACGCTCCTCGATCCGCTCGGGCGCGAAATACGGTTCTCCGGTTTCGAGCGTGTGGTGGTACAGCCGGACGATCTCGTCGGCGTACTCCGGGGACCAGAGGATGTGCATCACCTCGTCGAAGTCCCGGCCCACGAGGTCGGGGATGTCGCCGAAGACAGGCCGGGCGATCGGGTTGACTTCGCGGATGCGGTACTCGCTATCGACGAGAAAGACGCCTAACGGTGCCTCGCCGAGCAGGGTCTCGAACTGTGCCGTTCGCCGGCGGAGGACCATTTCGGCCTCACGGCGCTGCCGCCCGAGTCGCAGGTGGACGCCGACGCGCGCGACCAGCTCCTGGGCGGAGAACGGCTTCACGAGGTAGTCGTCGGCGCCGTGCTCCGCACCTTCTACGCGCGACTCCTCACCCGCTCGGGCCGAGAGCACCACGACCGGTACGTTGTTCGTGCTCGGGTCGCTGCGCAGCTCGCGCAGCAGCGCGAAGCCGTCGAGCCCGGGCATCATGACGTCGGTCAGCACGAGGTCGGGCGCACGGGCGCGTATCCGCTCCAGGGCCGTGAGCCCGTCGGGAGCCTCGTCCACCATCCAGCCCTGTGACCGAAGCAGGCGCGCGACGTACTCTCGCAGGTCGGAGTTGTCATCGGCGAGCAGGATCCGCGCGCCAGCGGTGTCCGATGGGACGGTGGTGCCCGACAGGAAATCGGTCTTCGAGTTCGCGACCATCATCAGATCCGCGGCGTCGGCGTCCGACGTCCCGACCGGGAGCCAGCGGAGCGCTTCCTCGACGTAGGCGGCCGCGCCGAGCGCCGTCGACGCGCGGCGAAGCGTCGCGCCGGATGTGCTGAGCTGGTCGTGCGGAAGGTGGTTGGAGCCTAACGGGAGCCAGACGGTGAAGCACGTCCCACTGCCCTCGTGGCTCTCCACTGCGATCTGCCCACCGTGGATCCGCACCAGCTCGCGCACGAGGGCGAGCCCGATACCCGTGCCCTCGTGCGTCCGAGATCGGGCGTTAGGCACCCGGTGGAACCGCTCGAACAGGTGCGGGAGCTGGTCCGCGGGAATGCCAACGCCGGTGTCCCGGATCTCGAGCGACACGCCGTGCCCGGCAGGCCGCAGCGCCGCCGTGATGGTCCCCTCGAACGTGTGCTTGAACGCGTTCGAGATGAGGTTGAGCACGATCTTCTCCCACATCGGCCGGTCCACCCACACCGGCTCGGGCAACTCGTCGGCGTCGATCTCCAGCGTGAGGCCCGCGCGCTGCGTCGCCGACCGGAACGTGGACACCAGCTCCGCCGTGTACGACGCGAGCGCCGTCGGCTCGAACAGCGCATCCACACGTCCCGCCTCGGTGCGCGAAAAGTCGAGGAGCGAATTGACGAGCCGCAGCAGGCGGAGCGCGTTCCGGTGGGCCGTCGTCAGCTCATCCCGAACGGCCGGCGCGACACGCTCCTCGCGCCGCAGCACTTCTTCCAGCGGTCCGAGTAACAGTGTGAGCGGCGTCCGGAATTCGTGGCTGATGTTGGCGAAGAACGCCGTCTTCGCGCGATCGAGCTCCGCGAGCGCCTCGGCACGCCGTCGCTCTTCCTCGTACGCCCGCGCGTTTGCGATCGCGGTCGCGACCTGCGCGGTCAGCAGCTCGAGGAACGTTCGATACCGGTCGTCGAACGCGAGGCGAGAGCTCAGTCCGGCCACGAGGAATCCCGCGAAGTGGTGCGCCTTGTTCGACGCGATCGGCAGCACTGCAGCGCAGTCCGGCGGATCGTCCCACGGGCCAGCTGGCACCCGGTCGTACCGCCACGCGAGCTCCTCCAACGTCTGCATCGATTCCGCTCGAAGCGCGGCGTTCAGCGCATCGCGAAGGCCCCCTTCACTGCCGGGCGAGGGCGCCTCACCGAGCTCGATCCTGTACGGACTGATCGCCTCACCCATCCCGACGCCAGTCGCGCCGGCGAGGTGCGCTCGCGTGCCGTCGTCATTGATCAGATAGAGTAGCGCGAACGGAATGTCGTAGACGTGCGTCGAAAGAATCGCCGCGGTGATCGCACACGCTTCCTCCGCCGTCTTCGCCTCCGCCGAACGCGCGCCGACATCCCGGAGCGTCGCCGTGCGGCGCTCGCCGATCACCTGTTCGGTGATCTCGTGAACGGTGGCCAACACGCCGCCAATGCCGCGAGGTGCGGTCTCGTCGGGGACCGGGCTGTAGGCGATCGTGAAGTGCGTCTCTTCGACGTAATCGTGGCGATTGATCTCGAGGCTGATGTCCTCCATCCACGTCGAGGGACCGCCGTTGAACGGCGTGTCGATCAGTGGTTGGAGGACGTGCCAGATCTCGTGCCAGCACTCGCGGACCGGCTGGCCCATGGATGCCGGATGCTTGCGGCCGAGAATCGGGCGATAGGCATCGTTGTAGATCGAGGCGTACTCGGGGCCCCACCAGAGCAGCAGCGGAAAGCGGTTGGCGAGGAGGAACCGCACCATCATCCGAAGACTCTGGGGCCACGTCTCGACGGGCCCGAGGGGAGTCTTCGACCAATCGAGCGAACGCATGAGCGCGCCCATCTCCCCGCCGCCGACGAACACCGAGGCGGCTGCGTCGGCCGTCGCGGATGCGTGTGGGCCGGTCGATGCGTTAGGCACATCGACTCGTTCGCGCGTTGACTTCATTGTCCCACGCCACTCATCCCGTCTGTCCGTCCCGCATAGGGCGTTCCCGATCCTCAAGCTGGCAGTCGGTCGCAAACTGTGCAATTGCCGAGCCCGTCGACCAACAAGAAATTAACCACAGAGGTCACAGAGGCCACGGAGAACCGTAGCAGTTCTCCGTGGCCTCTGTGACCTCTGTGGTTAATTGGTTTTCTTGTCGACCCGCCCAAGAAGTCCGCGTTAGTCCGCTCGCATCGCGAGGAGCGGGCTGACGCGCACAGCCGCGAGCGCCGGAGCAAGCGCGCCGACGAGCGTCACCAGGATCACGAGGAGCGTGCCGCTCGTGAGCGTCAGCGGGTCGCCAGGCGGGATGCCGAACAGGAGCGCGCTCATCGCTCGGGCCGCGGCGTATGCCACGAGCACTCCCGGGATGCTCCCGAGCAGCGCCAGGCGTGCCGCTTCGCCGACGATCATCCGCGCTACCCGCGCAGGCTCCGCACCGAGTGCGAGGCGGACCCCAATCTCGCGCGAGCGCTGCGCAACCATGAACGCCAGCAGTCCGTGAATGCCGACGCCCATGAGGAGCAGCGCAACGACAGCGAGCGCGCTCAGGATGTTCAGCTGGGCGCGGCGATCGGCCGTCTGATTGGCCACCACATCGCTCAGGAGCCGAACGTCCGAGATCGGCTGCTCCGGATCCACTCGGCGAATGACGTCGCGGACGCCAGGCAGCAGTGTCTCGCCCGGGACGGACGCCCGGATGACGAGATCCTTGGGGATGTACAGGCCCCCGAGGCCGCTCGGCGCCTGTGCCGCGGCCATGTAGAGCTGCGGCTCGTTCGTGCGCTCGAGCCCCCGTACCTTGATGTCGCGGACGACGCCCACGATGGTCGGCTCCAGCCCTCTCACACGGAAAGTTTTGCCGAGGGGTGGCCCGTTAGGCAGGAACTCGCGGATGAACGATTCGCTCACCACCGCGACCCGCTGCCGTCCCGGCCGATCCCCGGCCTCGAAGGGACGCCCCTGCACAACCGGGATGCCTAACGCGGCAAAGAATTGCGGCGTGACGTATCGGAGGCTCACGCCGTTTTCCCGCCGGTTGCGAACCTCCTGGCCCGGGACTTCCACCCCGGCAATCCCACCGGTCAGCACCATCGGAAGGCCGCTCGTGTACGCCGCGGCCTGAACGCCGGGAAGGGCCTGCACGCCGGCGACCACACGATCGTAGAAGTCCGTGCGGCGCACCGAGTCGGCGGATCGGGAGGACACCAGCGACGTCCGCAGCGTCAACACGCGCTCGGACGCGAAGCCGGGGTCGACCCCCTGCACCTTCCACACGGCGCGGATCAGCAGCCCGGAGGCGACGAGCAGCACGACCGAGACGGCAACCTCCAGCGTGACGAGCACGGTCCGCAGCCGTTGGCGACGCCCGCCTCCGCCACGTGTTCCGTCGCGCAGCGCGTCGAACCCCGTACGTCCGACGACCGCCGCTGGAATCAGGCCGAAGCCAATCCCCGTGAGAACGGTGAACGCGGCACCGATGACCAGCGCGCGGAGGTCGACGCGCGGCGCCTCCGCGAGCGGTAACGTCGTGGGAACGAGATGCGACAACAGCGGGACGGCGAGCATCGCGACGAGGACGCCGGCAGCACCGCCGACAGCCGCGAGCACCACGCTCTCGGTCAGCATCTGCCGCACCAACCGTTCGCGTCCGGCTCCAAGCGCCGCGCGCACGGCCAGCTCTCGCTCACGACCGGCCGCGCGCACCAGGAGCAGGTTGGCGAGATTGGCGCCCATCAACAGGAGGAGACTGAGGCTCGCTCCACAGAGCGCGAGGAGCATCATCCGGTAGCGCGGCAGCACGAAGTCGCGCTGCCGAAAGAACGAAAACCCGGTCTCCGCGTTGGTCTCGGCGTGATCGCGCTGGAGACGAGACGCGAGGGCCGAGAATTCCGCGCGCGCCTGCTCGAACGTCGCCGCGGGAGCGAGCCGGCCGATCGCCTGGAGGTACGTGTCGGTGCGATCGGCGTAGGCGTCCTCTCGCAGCACGAGCGGGGTCCAGATCTGCACGTTAGGCGCCGGGAAGTGAAAGCCGGCCGGCATGACACCGATGACCACACGCGTCGTGTCATCGAGCCGGATCGTCTTGCCGAGCACTCCGGGGTCGCCCCCGAACTGCGACTGCCACAGTCCGTACGACAGCACGACGGATCCCGCGTCGCCGTCATTGGCCGTGGCGTCGAACACCCGGCCCATCAACGGGCGAACGCCGAGGACCGAGAACACTTCGGGGGTGACGAGCATGCCGGAGATGCGCGCTGGCTCGCCGATGCCGACGAGGTTGACATCGTTGTACGTGAACGCGCCCCATCCGCGCGTTTTAGTGGCCATGGCGGCGACATCGCGGAGGTTCGCCGGGGACAACTCGTTCATGCATCCCCAGCCGCCTCCCTCTTTCGGGCCTTCGCAGAGCCTGACGAGCTCGTTCGGGCGTGGGAACGGCAGTGGGCGCAGCAGCACGAGGTCCGCCACCGAGAACGTGGCCGTGTTGGCGCCGACCCCGAGGGCGGTGACGAGCACCACCGTCGTCACGAAGCCGCGCGAGCGGCTCATCGTGCGCATGGCGTAGTGCAGGTCCTGGCGCAGGATGGCCCAGTGGGCGGCGAGTGCGTTAGGCACGATGTCGGCTATGGCGGCGAGGGCGGCGGCGAAACTTCCCTGCCCGCGCGTCGACTCCGCAAACGTGCGGAGCAGCTCCGCCTCGTACTCGACGCGGTACGACGCCGGATAGAGGCGCAACAGCGCCCTGTAGACTGAGAGACTCATGGGAGGTTCACAGAGGTGAGTGACGATGCCACATTTTGTTCGCGGCTCCCACTCCACTATATCCGGTGTGGCTATATTGTCAATGCATACAGTGAGCACCCGGGCCCTGGGCGAACAGCCCGACGTCCCGACCTTCCGACGCCTGACGCGGTCGCTCGCCGTCCTGGACGCTATTCTGTCGCCCGTGTGGGAGGATCGCTACTACTCCTTCAACGCACACTGGGCGCCGGGTGAGCTCATGGCGTCGATGCGCAACGGGCAAGGCGACCAGTGGTTCGCGGTGATCAACGCGAGCGGGGTCATCCTGTTTGGCCTCGATCACGAGTCGCCGATGTACCGGCCCGACAATCCGTGGCCGGGCGTGCTCGACGGCATCCCACCGGAGTTCGCGGCGTTCCGCGACGAGCCTGCCTTCGACACACGACACACGACGTTCTGCATCTGGCGTCGGGCTGCGGCGCCAGCCTGGGAGCGCGGGCCGGTGCAGTTCCCACCGGGCGACGACCCGGACGGATCGGCCGACCTCCTCCGCCATCTCGATGGACGGCCGGAGACCTACGTGACGTTCGCGGCCGAGTATTACGAGGTCGACGTTCCGCTCGACGCGGTCGCCGCGATCTATCGCCACGAACCGCTGACCGATGCCCTGGTGGCGCGTCTCAACCCGACGATCGGCGTGCGTGACCTCGCGTCCGATCTCGCCGAGATCGGGTTTCCGGAGTCTCCCTGACGGCGCTGGCGCATATAGCCACTATGGATATATTACTGAAACACCTAGTCCGGGCCGAAACCATTCCGGCGGCACGCCGATATGATCAACGATTCAACGCCAGAACAGCTGCTCCCCCTTCCCCCGGCCACGCTGCACATCCTGCTGGCGCTGGCCGAGACGGACCGTCACGGCTACGCGATCATGCAGGACGTCGAAGCGCGCACCGACGGCGAGCTCCGGCTGAGCGCGGGCACGCTGTATCGCGCCATGGCGCGCATGGTCGAGCAGGGGCTGATCGTCGAAGTGGAAAAGCGCCGCACGCGCGCCGACGACGAGCGTCGGAGGTACTATCACATCACGAGCTTCGGTCTGGCAGTCGCGCGGGCCGAGATGCGCCGGCTCATGCAACTGGTGCGTCACGCACAGGCCCGGGGACTAACGCCCCGAGCCGTGTGACGTGCTCAATCCCGGCCCACGCCCAACGCGTCGGCCACGCGGTTGATGTAGTTGAACCACGACGCGATCAGCGTGATCTGGAGGATCGCGCGGTCGTCGAACCCAGCCTCGCGCAGTGCCTCGTGGTGCGATCGACCGATCCCCGTCGCGTCGCGCGTCAGCTGCACGACGTAGTCCAGCATCACACGGTCCTGCGGTGAAATGGGCGCCTGCGTGTAGTCGTTCTCCAGCGCAGCGACCAGCGTGTCATCCAGCGTTACCCGACGCAGAAACTCTGCGTGCGAGGTGATTCAATACCGGCACCGGTTGGTGACGGACACCATCGTGGTGATCATCTCGTGCTGGCGGCGCGTCAGGGGCAGCTCGTCCGACATCAGCACGCCGAACGTCGAGAACGCGTGATACAGGGCGTCGGGAATCAGGCTGTGTGACGCCACGATGCCCGACGTTCCGTCGGCCGTTGGGTGCACCGGGCTCGCATACTCGATCGGATACAGCGCGCGCTGCGCTTCCATCGCGCGACGGAGCTTCTCGTCTGCCTCGGGCAGCGGAATGGTTCGGATCCAGGTCATGGAGTCTCCGTTATGCGCTTGCTGGCGGAAACGAGAACCTGCCGGCACATTGATGCACCTTCTTCCCAGATCATCTCGTGGGGCGCAAGAGCGTATTGGGCGAATTCGAGCAGACGGTGATGCTGGCGATCCTCCAGCTCGGCGACGACGCATACGCGCCGAACATCGCGCGCCATCTCGACGCGACGATCGATCGATCGGTCTCGCGTGGCGCCCTCTATTCCTGCCTGAACCAATTGGAACGCAAAGGGCTCCTGCGGTGGCGCCTGGACGCGCCCACCCCGGAGCGAGCCGGGCATGCGCGACGGTTCTATCAGGTGAGCGCGCGCGGTGTGCGGGCGGTCAGGATCGTGCGCGACAGTCAGCTCATGCTCTGGCGCGGCCTCGAAGGCATTCTCGGAGCAGCCAAGTGACCCGCGCTTTCGATTCATTGCTCGAGCCCCCGCGATGGACGCACGCGGTCCTGCGGTTCGCGCTCTCGTGCGACTCGATGCGCGACGCGATCCTCGGCGATCTCCACGAGGAGTTCACGCATGATCTGGCGGAGGTCGGCGAGCGGCGAGCCCGCCTCCGTCACCTGTCGCGAACTACCGGTATCGCTGCGCGTGCATTGGTCGACTCCGCGATCTGCCGAAGCTGGGTGAGTACGGACCCAGCGGGCGAGGCGGGGCGAGGCGTGGTGAGCAGCGCCGCGAACGCAACGGCTGTTGGTGCGCCGCCGGTGGTGCTTCGTCGCACGCGCGCGCTCGTCGGCGCCGCCACCTTTCCGCTTCTCGCCTTGTTCGTCGTCGTGGTGGGTGTCGTGGTCAACACGATGATGTTCAGCGCCGCCCAGCCTCAGGGCCCACGCGCGTCCTCGGCCGCCGGCATCGGCGGCGTGGCACTGCTCGTCGCCTGCGTCGCCATCGCCGCGATCGTCCTGTGCGTTGGACCGCGGTGGCGCCGGAAGCGTCTGCGGCGCGCCTAACGACTCGGACACCGCCGCTATTTCTTCAGGATCCTGGCCTGACCCGCCAGAATCTTCTTTTGATTGCGCAGAATCTCGCGCTGATTGGCGAGTATCTGCCCGAGCTGTTTCTGATTCCGCAGGATCTCCTTCTGATTCCTGAGGATCGCCTGCTGGTTGCCGAGTGTCGCTTGTGCCATTGAACCTGGCCTCCGCCGAATTTGCAACGGTGATGGGGGAATGCGTCCGAGAGCCTCAATACTCAATAATTGTAGCCGAGGCTCACGCCAAACGTCCGTGGCTGATTGGTGAGATAGCCCACGCGCGCCCGCGTCCCGCGTTCCCGGTCCAGAGCGAGCATCGCGTGCTCGTCGGTCAGGTTGTTGACGAAGACGGCGTATTCCCAGACCGATCGCCTAACGCCCATCCGTACGTTCGCCAGGCTCGCAGCTGAATGTTCGAGTCCGCGGATCAATGGCGGTGGACTTCACACTCGAAGTCTTGCCCCGCGGTGCGCACTGTGCCCGCGATCCGACCATCCTGCGCGTGTGATGAAACGGGAACGGCGAGCGCGGTACCGATGACCAACGGCAGCGCGAACCGGAGAGAGCGGAGAGAGCGACGCATGGCCGTGAGACCTTCCGGGAGCAGGGATAACGGGCCTTCGTGCACGTCTGTCTGTTTAACAGACTCACCGGCCGCCAAGGTACGACGTCGGCTCTTGCGCCGTAAGGGGACATCGTACCATTTGGTCATCGCAGCGCTCGCGATCCCGATCCTTCTCGGCAGGAGCCACCTTCATGACCACCGCTCAATCACCAGTCGCGATCTCGAGCCACGTCGATCCGGCGGGGCAATCGTTCGCGGAGCGCCTGAACGGCCCATGGCACGAACGCAGCCTGCAGGTATTCATGGGGATCGTTCTCGCGCACTGGGCGGAGCACCTGGCGCAGGCGTACCAGGTGTACGTGCTGCACTGGCCACTGGCGAACGCGCGTGGCGTCCTCGGACTCTGGTTCCCCTGGCTCGTGCGCTCCGAGGCACTGCACTACGGGTACGCCCTCGTCATGCTCGTAGGGTTATGGATCCTTCGCTCCGGCTTCGTCGGCAGCGCGCACACGTGGTGGATGGTGGCCTTCTGGATCCAGTTCTGGCACCACATCGAGCATGCGCTGCTTCAGGGACAGGTGATCGTCGGACAGAACCTTTTCGGCTCGCCGGTGCCCATGAGTCTTGCTCAGCTCGTGATTCCCCGGTTGGAGCTGCACCTGATCTACAACACGATCGTGTTCATCCCGATGGTGATCGCGATGTACCGGCATCTCGTTCCACCGGAAGCCGAGCGCGCTCAAATGCGCTGCACGTGTGCGGGACAGCCTCGCCTGGCCGCCGCTTGACGTGACGTGGCCGGTTCACGGTTCGTGATGCCGCTTGCCGTGTTCGGGTTGGCGGTCGCGGCGTTCGCTGTACACCTGAGCGGTGCCGGCGCGCACCCTCACGAGATGGCGGCACATCGCGGGGCGCCGACTCGGATCGTGGCCGATCGGCGCATCGGGCCGTATGTCGCATCGGTGTGGACCGATCCCGAGGTCGGCAGTGGGCCGATGTACATCATGCTCGAGGCCGCGGACGGCCAGACATTCACTTCGCCATCCTCCGTGCGTGTCGGCGTTGTTCCTGTCTCGGGGCGACTTTCTGAAGTCCTGCACGACGCGCATTCCGAGCCGGTGCGACGCGGCGGGCGCTTCATGACGGAGGTTTCCTTCGATCGCGCCGAGTTGTGGAACCTGCGGGTGCTCATCGCGAGCACCTCCGGCGGCGGTCAGCTCACGGCGCAGGTGGAGGCGAAGCCTAACGCCTCGTTCGGCCCCTTTGCGCTCGTGTTGTCGTCGCTGCCTTTCCTGATCGTGGCGGGAGTCTGGTGGCGAGCGGCGGTTGCGCGACGCCCCATCAGCGCCCTGTCATAACGCGGATATTGCCGCCGTCCGCGGGCGTGGTGACCGGCGCGTCTTGCGGCACACCCGACTGGGTGTCGTACAGAAGCGTCACCCCCCTCGCGTCCCAGAGCTCGACGCGGATCGCATCGCCGAGTCGGTCGTGGTTTGCGTTGCCGTCGACGGCGGTGATTCGGAAGCGAGCCGGCGCCCCGTTCAGCGTGCCGGTCCCCCACCTGACCTGCATCGTTGATGGCCACGCCCACAAAGGGCAGGCCGGTCAGGCTCGCACCTGCGATCGAAACGAGCGGGCCCGA
>Ga0070687_100000672_pt1 | contig 11416 bp, 8 predicted proteins | sample KBSS33LmetaG_FD_64678 | JGI IMG/M metagenome (GOLD analysis project Ga0070687, IMG submission 64678) | Switchgrass rhizosphere microbial communities from Kellogg Biological Station, Michigan, USA - KBS S3-3L metaG | ecosystem: Host-associated > Plants > Roots > Rhizosphere ... | reverse complement strand
AGATGGCGTTCCCGCCGCTGTCGACACTCGTGTCGAACGTGCGCAGCCTGGACGACGCGGTCCCGTCCGATCAGCAGGCGAAGATCGGCGAAGTGGCCCGCCTGCGCCGGCTGCTCACGCCGGCGGTGCGCGCGATGCTGCCGCCCGACCAGCTCGCGGACATCGATCGCCTCCTGGGCAACGAGGCGCTCAAGCCGATCCACTTCGCGGATCTGCCGCCGTCGCTCACGGCCGGCCTGCGCGAGAAGGACGGACACATCGGCCGCGTCGTGCTCGTGTTCCCGCGGCTGACGAAGCGTTTGTGGCAGACCTCCCAGCTCGAAGGCTTCATCACCAAGCTGCGCGAGGTCGCGACCTGCGGCGTGCCGCCCGGCTCCCGGCCCGGACGCGTCGCCGGCACCCTGCCCGTCTCCGCCGACATCACGGCGGCGCTGCAGCACGACGCCCCCCGCGCCAGCCTGGCGGCGCTGATCTCGGTCGCGGTGGTCGTGCTGATCATCTTCAGGGGCAGCCGCACCGGGCTGGTCGTGATCGCGTCGCTGCTGATCGGCATCCTCTGGATGATCGGCGCGACGTTCATCTGCCGCATCAAGGTGAACTACGCCAACTTCGCGGCGTTCCCGATCACCTTCGGCATCGGCGTCGACTATGCCGTCAACATCATGGCGCGCTTCCGGCAGGAGCGCGCCGGCCAGCACCGCGACGGGCTGCCGGCGGAGCCCACCCGCGCCGTCGAGCGCGCCGTCCTGTCGACCGGCGGAGCGGTTGCCCTTTGCTCATTGACCACCGTCATCGGCTACTCGTCGCTGTTGCTCGCCAAGAATCAGGCGCTGTTCCTGTTCGGCGCGGTGGCCGTCCTGGGAGAGGTCAGTTGCCTGTTTGCCGCACTGCTCGCGATGCCCGCCGTGCTGATCGTCTGGCGAAAGTTGACCGACTCTCTGGACGGGCGCTGACTTGATGTCGTGGCATTGCGACTATCGGCCCTGACGATGGCGGCGGTGATCGCCGCGGCCTGCGAGGCCCAGCCCCTGGATCCCACCAGCACGGGCGCCGCCGGAACGAGCGGCGCGGCCGGAATCACGGGTCGGGGCGGAACGACCGGCTTCGGCGGCGACCTCGGGGGCAGCGGCGGCGTGACCGGCGTAGGCGGCGGCACGCAATGCGGCGCGGTCCCCTATTCCCCCCAACCGATCGCCCCCGACATCCTGATCCTCCTCGACGCGTCCGGATCGATGAACAACGACACCGCGGACAACACCTGCAGTAACGGCTGCGGCGCGACCTCGAAATGGGCGCAGGTCACGCCGGCGATCAACGCCGTCGTCGCCGAGACCCAGGACTCCATCCAGTGGGGCCTGAAGTTTTTTGCCGATACGGACGCCACCTGCGGCGTCGGGAGCAACGTGGCCGTACTGGTGGGCGCTGGCAACGCGGGCGCCATCCAGAACGCGCTGTTGGGGCGCACGAGCGCGAACGGCGGCGTGACCAACGGGAGCCGCACGCCGACGCGCCTCGCCGAGAACGCGGGCGAGGCGTACCTCAGCGGACTGACCGACCCGAGTCCCAAATTCCTGCTGCTGGTGACCGACGGCCTGCCGAACTGCATACCCGGTAGCTCCGATTCTGCGGCGGACGATTCCGCAGGAACGGTCGCCGCCGTGACCGCGGCGGCCGCGGCGGGCATCCCGACCATGGTCATCGGCGTTTCGACCGGCGCTTCCGCGGCGGACGCGACCCTGAGCAACGTGGCCATCGCGGGCGGCTACCCGCGCGCAGGGTCGCCGTCCTATTACCCGGCCTCCAGCGCCGCCGAGTTGACGGCCGCGCTCCGCGCCCTCGTCGACCTGACACCTTCCTGCCTGTTCACCCTGCCGCCTGCTCCCGGCAGCTACACGAGTGTGGACAACATCGGCGTCGTGGTTGGCGGAACGCAGATTCCGCGCGATACCAGCCACGCCATCGGCTGGGACTATACGAGCGCCGCCCACAACGCGATCGAGATCTTTGGGCAGATCTGCGACGACATCAAGGCCGGCGCGGTGACGTCCGTCCAGATCGTCTTCCACTGCCCCATCGGGTAGTTAATTAAACGTCGCCGTGCCCAGCAGCGAGATCGCGCGGGCGCTGACGACGGGCGACGGATCCGGCGCGCGATCCGTCATGCGCGCGTACTGAAGCTGCAACGCGAGGCCGAGCGCCCAGTTCGTGGTGATCCACCACTCCTTGCCCGCCGCGACGTCCAGGCCGATCCCCCGCCGCGTCGCCGTGACGGTGTTCGCCTGGTCGTCGTGGAGGTCCAGCTTGCAGAACGCGATCGCGCCGGAGACGAAGATGTTCCGGGGCTGGAAGTAGTAGGCGATCCCCGGTCCGTATCCCCACATCGTCAGGTCCTCCCCGGCCCGCGGCGTCGGCGCATCGTTCACGGTCACGTCGGGGTGCATCGTGTCCAGAAGGGAGACGTCGAGGAAAACGATGAGCTTGCGCGTGACGGCAAAGCCGATGGCTGCCCCGAACCCGGAGCCGGTCCCGCTCGCATTCAGGTCCGAGACGCCGGTCGATTCCGACATGCCGAGCCAGCCGGCGCCCAGGGCGATGCGGACGAACACGCCGTCGTGCTCGTGATATCCGGGGGCATGCACCGGCGCGTAGACGTAGCCCGGCGGAGGCGGCTCTTGCGCCGCGGCCCGCGCGGAGGCGAACAGCAGGCACGCGACGATCAGCGTTGGATGAAGACGCCGCCGGCGACCGTGCAGGCCATCTGCACGTCGGGCGGCGTCAGCCTGCCGGTGCCGTCGTCGTAGTACCACTGGGTGATGATCACCGACCCTGACATCTTTCTGCAACCACCGATCGTACCGGCCCGCGAGCAGGGACCGTACATGAACTGCGCCGACGACTCCGCGCCACCGTCCACGAGGTCCGTGGGCGGAACGCCGCAACTCGGGCCGAGGCTGCCGACGTCCGCGGGCGTGACGCCCTCGACCTCCTCGCAGACAGTGACGGAGACGCCCGCCATCGATCCCGAAAACGTGCACGACGCCTGAGCTGCGTCGCCGCTTCCCTGGCAGCCCGCGATTCCGGTCGCTGCCACGATCGTCAACGCCCCGATCAACCCGCCCCGCCGCATGCCTTCATTCTGGCCACTGGATTACGACCCCACCGCTGTCAACCGCGGCCGGCGTGTCTAACTTCAACGTAGAGTGACGGCGCGATCAGGCGCCGCACTGACAACACGGAGGAAGCGATGGCGACACGGCGGAGCTCGAAGGGTCGGAGACGGTACGGAAAGGGCGCGCAGAAGAACGTTCGCAGCGCCATGCGGCGGATGAAGAGCGGCACGCTGAAGTCGGGCCGGGGGCGCCGTACCAGCGTGAAGAGCCGGAAGCAGGCGATCGCGATCGGCCTGTCCGAGGCGCGCAAGAAGGGCGCGAAGGTGCCCCGCAAGCGCCGCAGCCGCTGACGGGCCGGGACTAGCCAGGGCCCTCGACAGCGTCTGCCAGACGCGGGCCCCGGCGACGACGGGCACCCCAGACAGCGCGGATGGTGACGCTGTCGTCATCGAACCTGAAGTACACGTGCACGCCAATGCGTTCCACGAAGACTCGGCGCATGCCGGGAACGTGGGCGTAGTCGGAACTCACTCCTGGCAGTGCCGCGATCAGGCTGATCGTCCGGTCCAGGTCCGACGCGAAGGCGCCGGCCTGCTGGCGCTTCACGGCCTGCGAAGTTCGCGCAAGACGTCTTCGGCGCTAACGAGCCGGCCCGCCGCAATATCCCCTTCTGACTTTCGGAGTGCATTGTGTAGAAGAGCGCGATCAGCGTCGTCCAGCCAGTCACCCGGGTCGAGAGGGAGAAGTTCCAACTCCGTACCCTCGGGAAGATCAGTTGGCTCATCGACAACCAACCGTCCCGCTCGCACGCGCGCCTTGAGGGTCATGACGCCAAGTCTACTCAGCCTCAGAGCCCAGTCCAACAGGTCGAGATGTAGAATGCCTCAGTGAGACTGCATTTTGGCCGGCTGCTCCCTGGCCTCGCGGCGACGATGCTCGCCCTTGGCACCGGGGGCTGCGATCCAAGGTTCCCGAATCCGTCCGGAACCTCGCGACCCGGCTCAACCAGCTCTACGGCATTCCGTAGCCGTCCCGCCGGCAGTTGACATACCGGCGGCTGTCGCCGCAACTAGGGGGGTTGTGAAGTCGATCCCCCTGGCTTATCCGGCGCTTCTTGCGCCTTTCCTTCTGCTCGCCTGCGACGACGGCTGGCCGGCCGCGGTCGGCGGAATCACCGTCTGCGCGGCGGAAACCACCGCGAGCGGCGCCTGGTCGAACGCGCCCGCCGCGCCGGCCTGCGAGAGCAACCCGGCGGACTACCCCTACCCGTTCTGGGATCCCTGCCTGCCGCCAGAACAGCGGCTCACGAACCTTCTCGCGACGTTGACCATCGACGAGAAGCTGACGCTGCTGGCGGGCAGCCACCCGGCGGTGCCGCGCATCGGTCTCCCCGCCGCGGCGCTCGGCACCGAGGCGCTTCACGGGGTGGGCATCGCCTCGAATCCGGCGACCACCATGGGCGGCTTCATGCCGTCGTCGACGCAGTTCCCGCAGGTGTTCGGCCTCGGCGAAAGCTGGGACCCGGAGGTGACGAAGATCGTCGGCGCGACGACCGGCTACGAGGTCCGCGTCTACAACGCGCGCGGCGTCAGCGACACCGGCCGCGGCGCGGGCGTCATCACGCGCGGCCCGAACGTGGACCTCGTGCACGACCCGCGCTGGGGCCGCACCGAGGAATCCTACGGCGAGGACCCCTACCTGATCGGCGAGATGGCCAAGGGTTACCTGGCCGGGCTCCACGGTTCGGACCCGCGGTATCTGCTCGCCGCCTGCACGCTCAAACACTTCGCCGCCAATTCGAACGAGTCGACGCGCCTCACCAGCTCGTCGAACCTCGACGCCCGTAACCTGCACGAGTACTACACCGCGACCTTCCGTACCGCCGTCCGCGAGGGCCGGGCCGACGGCATCATGACCGCCTACAACCAGATCAACGACGTCCCGGCGGGCGTGTCGCCGATCCTCAAGAACATCGTGCGGCGCGACTGGGGCTTCGACGGGTTCTTCTCGACGGACGGCCAGGCCGCGACGCACTGGTGGCAAGACCAGCACTACTACGCCACGCTCGACGAGGCGATCGCCGGCGCCATCGGCCCCGGGAGCAGCGGCGTGCTGTTGCAGAGCAACGTCGCGCCCAACGTCAACAACGCGTTCCAGATGGGGATGATCAACGAGGCCGACGTGGACGGCGCGCTGGGGCCGACGCTGCGCATCCGCTTTCGCACCGGCGACTTCGATCCGCCCGCCTCGGTGCCTTACAAGGCGATCCAGAGCACCGAGACGCCGTGGCTCAACGCCGATTCAATCGCGCACGCGCGCGACGTCACGCGCCGGACGGTCGTCCTGCTCAAGAACGCGAACAAGACTTTGCCGCTGGACCGGACCACGCTGAAGAGCATCGCGATCATCGGCCCGCGCGCGGACTCCGTCGTGCGCGACTGGTACGGCGGCACCATGCCCTACCCGGCCATCACCGGACGCCAGGGCATCGTCAACAAGCTCGACCCCAGCGTCACCGTCAACTACGTCCTCAACGACAACGGCGGCGCGGCCACCGCGACCGCCGCGGCGTCCGACGTCGCGGTCGTCTTCGTCGGCAATCACCCGACCTGCGGCGAGCCCTACCCGCCGTGGGGAAGCTGCCCGTCCCCGTACGAGGGCCGCGAGCAGGTGGACCGGATCTACATCGGCCTCGAGCCCGCGCAGCTGCAGCTGGTTCAGTCGGTCGCGGCGGCCAACCCGCGCACGATCGTCGTCCTGGTCTCCAGCTTTCCGCAGGGGATCGGCTGGATCAACGACAACGTCCCGGCGATCGTGCACGTCGCCAACTCGAGCCAGGAACTGGGCAACGGCGTCGCGGACGTCCTGTTCGGCGACTACAACCCCGGCGGGCACACGACGACGACCTGGTACCAGAGCGAGACGGACATCCCCACCGAGATCACCGACTACGACATCAAGAAGGGAACGACGTACTGGTACTTCAAGGGGACGCCGCTCTACCCATTCGGGTACGGCCTGTCGTATTCGACGTTCGAGTACGCGAACCTCACGGTGAGCGCCGACAGCCTGTCCCCGCGGTGCGGGTCGGTCACCGTCGAGGCGGACGTCACCAACACCAGCGCCGTCGCGGGCGACGAGGTCGTCCAGCTCTACGTCTCCTACCCGGACTCGGCGATCCAGCGCCCGATCAGGCAACTGCGCGGGTTCCGGCGCGTCACCATCGACGCCGGAGCGACCGCGCACGTGACCTTCCCGCTCGCCTCGGCCGATCTCTCCTACTACGACGAGCCCACCCGGAGATTCGCCGTCGAGGCGGGAAAGACGATCGAGGTCCAGATCGGCGCCTCATCGAGCGACATCCGCCTTCGCACCAACGTGAACGTGACGCAGCGTTGATGCGCGCGTGGCTGGTCCTCACGGCGGCGCTCGGCTGCACGCCGAGCATTCACGCGTTTCGCGCGGCGCCGAACGTCGTCTGCAGCGGCGGCCCGACGACGCTGACCTGGAGCGCGTCGAGCGACGGCAGCCTGTCGGCGGCTCCCGCCGACACGACGCTGGGGCCGGTCGACGCGAACGGGACACGCGCGGTCACGCCGGCTGTGCCCACGACGTATCGGCTGACGGTCAAGCGCCTGTCGAAGAGCGTCTCGCGGGATGTTGTCGTCGAGGTGCTGGTGTCGCCGGGCGAGGCGAGGCAGATCGGCGCCTCGGTCGCCGATCCGTCCACGACGTGCGAGGCGGGCACGCTCGCGGTCACTGTGAGCGCGCCCGGGTCGGCCTGGGACCCACACATCCAGGTCACCAGCGTCGGCCTCCCGTCGGGCGTCAACCGCACTTACCGCATCGAGCACGGCGGGCGCTCGGCGGAGGTGGCGCCCGGCGCGCCGTCCGCGGCGTTCGCGGGCCTGCCGGTTCAGGGGGATTGGCGGTTGTCGACGGCGCTCGTCGCCGCGGAAGCCTGCGGGCGGAACGTCCCGCGCAGCCTCATCATCGACGTCGCGTCGAAGTGCGCGCGATGACCGCCCCGCGGAGGCCACGCTCGTGACGCCCGCGGAGCTGCGCGCCCGGATCGACACGTTCGTCATCCTGATGATGGAGAACCGCTCCTTCGATCACATGCTCGGATATCTGAGCCTGCCGGCGTTCGGCGCGCGCGGCGACGTCGATGGGCTGACCGCACTCGCCAACCCCGACTACGCGAATCCGCGCCTCAATGGGCGCATCGCCTACCCGTTCATCGCTGCCGGCGACGACGCGCTGACGAACGATCTGCCGCATGAACGACAGGAGGTCGCCGTTCAGCTCGCCTACGCCGGCGCCGCCGGCGGCTACGTCATGAACGGATTCGTGAAGATGTACGAGACCTACACGGCAACCACCGGAATCATCGACCCACCTCCTATGCGGATCATGACGCCGCCGCTGATCCCGGTGACCAGCTTCCTCGCCGACGAGTACCTCGTCTGCGATCGCTGGCACGCGCCCCTCCCGACGTCGACTCACCCCAACCGCCTGATGGCGTTGAGCGGATACTCGTCGATCGACAAGACGGGCGGCCTGCTCCCCGATCAGGATCTGGTGTTCGACTGGCTCGACCGGCACGACATCCGCTGGCGCGTCTACTCGGCGGGACTGTCGATGTTCATGGCGATCCCGAAAATGTGGCCGTGGCTGCTGACGGATCGCTTCCGATCCGCGTCGCGCCTGGCCTACGACGTTCAGCACGAGTCCGATGCCAGCTTTCCCCAGGTGATCATCGTCGAGCCCGACTACAACGACGCGCCCGTGCATCTCTCCGGGCACGGCAACGACAACCATCCGCCCCTGCCCGTCAGCTTCGGCGAGATCTTCGTGAAGGCGGTCTACGAGGCCCTCACCTCGAATCCGGCGCGCTGGGCGAAGACCTTGCTCGCGCTGCATTATGACGAGCACGGCGGCTTCTTCGACCATGCGCCGCCGCTGCGCGTGCCGACTGCGCCGCCCGCGGGCGCGATCTACGAGATGGGGCCGTTCACGTCGACGGGCCCGCGCGTTCCCGCTCTGCTGATCTCGCCCTACGCGCCGCGCCGGACCGCCGCGCACGGATTCTTCGACCACACCTCGGTCCTGCAGATGCTCGCCGATCGGTTCGACACCAGCGGCGCGCCCTACTCCGAGTTCGTCGAGGCCCGGCGGCAGGCGCCGGACCCGATCGGATCGGTTACCGAGGCGCTGGCCCCGGAGGCGCGTTCCGACATTCCCCGCATCCCCGACGCTCCGATCACCGGCGCCGCCGCGCTGGCCAGCGTCCGGCCACCGCAAACGGACGGCCAGCGCTCCTTCGCCGCCGCCGCCTCGGCCTTCGCCGCGGCCCGTGGGCAGGACGCGTTGCAAAAGTATCCTCAGATCGCGCATTGGCTGGCGACCGCGAACGTCGTCGGTTTACGATGATCGCGCGGAGGAGATGAGATTGACGCGCGCCCGCTGTGCCGCCGCGGTGTTCTTGACCCTTCTGATTGCCCGTCCCGTACTCGCCGATGACCCGCCGGCGGTCGTCCGGGATTCAATCCGCGTCACCGCGTCGCACATCGACGGCGTCTGGAAGAACGGGAAGCAGGGCCCGGGCGCCAGCTGGCTCCCCGCCATCGAGTTCGGGATCAACGGCCCGATCGCGGCGGAGAACCGTTACTCGGTCGACTTCACGCTGCCGGGCGGGAAGCCGTGGGTGACGTTCGATTGCCCGAACCCGACCGCGGAAGTGAAGTCGGGCTGGTGGTGGAAGACCGAGTGCGGCGCCCTGACCGCGAACCGCGACCCTGCCATCAAGGACAGCAAGAGCATCAACGCGACCGGTACGTTCGGGTTCGTGATCCGCGTACGCAACGAGGCCGCCGGAACGAAGGCGACGCTGTTCACCGGCAAGATCAAGGTCGCGAAGCTGACGCCCAACCCGAAAGCGCCGCTCGAGGCGGATTTCCACGTCGACGACGACTGGCGGATCCCGATCGGCTACCTCGGCTTCGACGAGGGCGCGCTCGGGAAGGCCGCCGGAGCGAGTTACCGCCGGGGCGACAGCAACGTCCTGCTGGCGGCGATGGATTTCCGCGGGCAGCCGGGCGAGGTCAAGGGTCAACTCTTCTTCCAGGGCGTCGAGCTCGTTCAGGACGTCTGCCAGCCGGGCAGCACGGACGAATCCGATCCCGCGAAGCCCGTCTGGCGCGAAGTGCAGTGCCGCTTCAACGGCGTCTACAGAACAGAACCCACGAGCGGCGGCGAAGCGCCGCTGCACGCGCTGGACAAGAACCCCGGCGACTACGAGATCAAGGTCCAGGCGGGTGGCAAGGCAGCGCGGTCGATCAAGTTCACGGTCGGGGCGGACGGAAGCCTCGACGGCATCGCGGCCGCCAACCGGCTCGGCAGCGGGCGCTGCGCCGTGCCCGTCCAGGTGATCGGAAACCAGGGTCCGTGGGACAAGAGCGCCTGGAAAGCCGGGGCCTTCTACGGAAACCCTTTGACCGGCTTCAAGGCCGCGCCGTAGGTTCAGCTTCCAGGAAACCCGACCGTCGACGACGGTTCTCGTCGGTTATTCCCCGACAATGTGCGTGGCGCATCCCGTCGGGGATGACTATCCTGGCGATTCGTCCCCTCTCGCAAAGGTCTTTTGAAGGCAAAGCCGTAGGACCATGACTTCCAACGAGTCATTCCGTATCTCGGCCGCAACGTCCGGCACCGTGAGGCACACGGTCCACTTCTACGATCGGGACGAAGAGCTCGCGGATCGGGTCGCGTCCTTCATCGGCCAGGGGTTGGCCGCCGGCGAGGCCGCGGTCATCGTCGCGTCGGAAGCCCATCGTGAGCTGGTGGCCGCCCGCCTGCGCGCGATGAACATCGACGTCGAGGCCCAGCGGCTGGCCGGCAACCTCACGATCCTCGACGCGGCGGGGACGCTGGCGAAGCTAATGGTCGGCGACATGCCGGACGAGACGCTCTTCAGGCGCGTCGTCGGCGCCGCGATCGAGTCGAGCGGGACGCGCGGCTCGCAAAGGGTCAACGTCCGCGCGTACGGCGAGATGGTGGACATCCTGTGGCGGGACGGGAACCGGCGCGCGGCGCTCGCGCTGGAAGAGCTCTGGATCGAGCTGGCCGGAACAATTTCGTTCGAGCTGCTATGCGGCTACGCGACGGCCGGGTTCCACGATGTGATGGTCGACGACGGTCTGACGGAGATCTGCAACAGGCACACCCACGTGATCGCCTCGGCGACCGCAGAGCCCGGCGGCCTCGAAGGGGCCACGCCCGTCGTCGCGCACGTCCGGGCGTTGGCGGCGGAGCTCGCCCACCGCAGCCAGATCGAGCTCGCGCTCCGTGCCCGCATCCACGAGCTTCGCGAGGCGGAAGCACAGGAACGCGAGCGCGGGATGCGAAGCCAGCACCTCGCGCAGGAGCTCCAGGACACACTCCGCATCAACGAGCTGTTCACCGGCGTCCTCGCGCACGACCTGCGCGCCCCGCTGGCGGCGATCATGACGGCGGCGCAGCTCATGAAGCTGCGCGACACCGACACGGATGGTCCCAACACGAAGGCCATTCGCCGCGTGCTGGCCAGCGGCGACCGGATGTCGCGGATGATCGAGCAGCTGCTCGACTTCACGCGGCTGCGCGTTGCAGGCGGCATCGCGATCGAGCCCAAGGCGGCGGACCTCGCCACGCTGGTCCGGCAGGTCGTCGACGAGATCGACCTGGCGTATCCCGATTGCACGGTTCAGGTGTCCGACGCCGGGGATACGACCGGCGTCTGGGACGCAGACCGGCTGGCCCAGGTGTTCTCGAACCTGGTCGCGAACGCCTACCAGCACGGCCTGCCCGCAGCCGGGGTGAGGGTTTTCGTCGACGGCAGCGCGGCGGACGTGGTGCAGGTGCAGGTCCACAACATGGGCGCGATCCCGGCGTCCCTCATCCCGCAGGTGTTCGAACCGCTCACCGGCGGCCAGCGCCGCCGCGATAGATCGCGCGGGCTCGGCCTCGGTCTTTTCATCACGGAGCGAATCGCGGTCGCGCACGCGGGCCGGGTCGACGTGTCATCGAACGAGGCCGACGGAACGACTTTCACGGTGACGTTGCCTCGCTTCACGACGGCGGCGACCGCCGCGAGCGCCGCCGTTCAAGAGGCCACGCCGTCCGCAGCGAACACCGATCGCCTGCCTCCCAGCGCATCCAAGCTGGCCACGCTCGCCAACGAACAGCTGCGGGATTCCGAGGCGCGCTTCCGGCTCCTGGTCGATGCCGTCAAGGACTACGCGATCTTCATGCTCGACACGGATGGC
>Ga0070687_100000659_pt1 | contig 11493 bp, 11 predicted proteins | sample KBSS33LmetaG_FD_64678 | JGI IMG/M metagenome (GOLD analysis project Ga0070687, IMG submission 64678) | Switchgrass rhizosphere microbial communities from Kellogg Biological Station, Michigan, USA - KBS S3-3L metaG | ecosystem: Host-associated > Plants > Roots > Rhizosphere ... | reverse complement strand
TTCGTCCCCGCGTCCGACAGACGTCTTTCATACCACTCAACCACCTCGGCGAGCGTCATTGAGAGATCCACATTGCGAGATTACCAGACGTCGGCGCGCACGGCCGGATGCGTTTACACGCGGTCCTCTGGGCGGGAGCAGCGATGGCGCGGGCGGGAGCGCACCGAGGCCACGGTGCGACGCGCGGCGCGGCGCTTGCGCGCGTATCGCCTTCAACTCAGAAGCGACGGTCACAGCAGGCGGCGTGACGCGCACGAGCACGGTGGTCGAATGCGCGGAGGGGTGGGCGGCGCGTTGCAAACGGTGGGCGGCAATCGCCGCGTGGGCGGTGGGCGGCGCTGCACGGAAGCGCCTACCGCGGTTGGGGGCGCGGGTGTGAAGGGGCGATTCCGTGCAGCGCCGCTGGCGGAGAGCGGAGATTGACGCGCACGGTTCGCAATCTCAGCGCTGCGAGGGGGAAGCGTGCCGTGAGCGAGCGGCTGCGCCTTTAGCTGCAAACGTGAAGAGCGCGGAGCGTCGTGCCGGCGTCCGCCCAACGTCCTTGGTGTAAGCTGCACGGCCGGTCCCGCCTGGTTACGGCCGAGCGGCGCGGCGGTTGCCGCCGATGACGTGCACGGCACCGAGTGGCGAACTGCAACCGCCGTGACGCCGTCACGCTGGCGACGCAGCAGCCGGCTCGGCCGGCGGACCGAAGCCGGGCCGTGCCAGCTTCACACCAAAGTTAGGCGCCCGGTCGTTCGGATCCGTCGTCCAGCGGCATTTCGAAAATAGGGACAACATCGGCGCGGACAGCGTAGCTAAACTTCAGTTTCGGGCCGCCGGCATCGAACACGACGCGCGCGACCTCCGGGTGACTCGGAAGATAGTTTTGTAAGATCCGGTCACCGGCGGCGAGGTGCTGTTTGAAGATGCGTTCAATTCGTTCCTCAGAAGGCGCCGTCGCGAGGAAGTCGACTTCGACCTGTCTCCCTCCGACGACAACGATACACGTGTACCGAAACACATAGTCGTCCGTTTTCGCACGCCGCCGGCCGAACAGGAGGCCGAGCTTACGCTTGATAGCGGCATAGGTGTCATCGCTAACGTTGGACCAAAAGGCCTCGGCAATCTTGCCGAATGCCGCCTTTGCTACGAAGGTCAGCACCGAAACAGGTTCGAGTGCTTTCTTCCCTTCCGGATGCACCTCTACGTGTAGGAGCTGAGCGATGTCTGCGATGAGAGCTTGGGACTGGCGATCTCGATAGCTCCGATCAAAATGAATTCCGAGATCATGCTCGACATTTCTGATCTTCATTCTGCGCGCGTCGTCGAATGCTGGACGCTCGCCTGCCTCAAACTCTTCAACGATGCCGATCGCGGCCCACTCACCGTCATCCCGTTCCTCGACGTAGGCATCGACTACACGCCCGCGCGGAGGGATTCGCGGATCATGCTCCACCCAGAGCGGAACGTATGCCGCCCTCACCTGGTCGACGAGGGAACGAATTGCTTCCGGGGCCAAGCGTTCTCGATGCGCATCCACGTGGCTCGTCGCCATCACCACCTTGGCCCGCTTCATTGCAGAAGATGATCTCACGAAGTGAATTCCCGTTGCAGCGCAGGTCCGCTCGCGATTGCTGATGGTCCTACTCCTGTGCCACCGCGGTACGCGTTCTTCGGTGCGCCTAACGTCCTTGGTGTAAGCTGCACGGCCAGTTCCGCGTGCCGAAGCCAGAGCGGCACGGCGGTTGCCGCCAATGACGTGCGAATCACCGAGTGGCGAACTGCAACCGCCGTGACGCCGTCACGCTCGCGCTGAAGTAGGCAGCTCGGCTGCCGGGCCGAAGCCAGGCCGTGCCAGCTTCACACCAAAGTTGGGCGGCCTCAGGCTCGGGGTGGTCGCGATCGTGACGTGAGTGCGTAAATCGCTGTTCCGAGCAGGAGACCTGCGAGCGTACCGACTCCTATGATAACGCCCGTATCGAATCGCCGTTGCTGTTCCGGCAACACGGTGAAATACGCAGCAATCAGGACGCCGAGTACTACGATTGCGAGAATGGCGATGACTATAGCCTTGGTACCGGCCGCCGCGATCCGGGGCGCAGACAGAAACCCGGCAATCAAGCCCACGGGCGCCAGTAAAAGAAGCAACAAGTTGGGATTTCCAGGCTTGTCCGCCAAATATAGCATCACGTCAGGAGGAGCCAACGGGTCCGGATCCAGCGCCACATTGTACGTGCTGCCGTACTGAGATTGCTGTTGGGCATTCGGACGGGAGTCCGAAAAATCATGTTTGTTGAACTGTAAGCTTTTAGGCTGGGCGATTATCGTGCCGGCAAATAGGGGCGCGACCTCAGCATGCGCTTGCCGAAGAAGTACGCTAACCGCCGGCGTTGCAGTTCTACTTGGGTCGTCATAGAGCGGGAAATCGGCATCAGAAAACTCGAGACTTACGGCTCTGGGTCGCGCCTGCATGGCAACGACGACCGCGCCAAATGATTGCCTGGGAAGAACGGGTCCGGACAAAACTGCTTGCCTGTCAGCGAATGGATCAAGAATAACCGAAGGTTGCTGCCGGCTTTGAAAGGGCAGTGGAACGACAACAATACCGGGGCCAGAGGGCACCTGAACCGTAAGGCGGTACGTACACCGAGCACGGCGGGTATTGACCTCAACCTTGGCGATCTCAATATCTATTGAGTAGGTCGCCGGCTGCGCCACCGCGACGCTTGCACTGAACAGCAGCAACCAGAGCGACCTAGCCCATAGCCGTTGTGCTCTGCTCATACACGGCTGCCTCGGACCACGACTGCTCGACGTCAGCGGTAAGCAGATCGCCTGCCTTGCTCCACCGCGATAGGGCAGAAAACAGATACACACCTCGATCCCGGCTGATAGGAGACATCAAAACGACACCTCGATCCGACACGAGAACGGTGTTGGTGGCTCGCCGCTTCGAGACGCGAAATTCTGCATCCCGTGCAAGATCGCGAACCCACGCGATAACCGCTTGCTCTTCATGTGATTCTGGATGACCGGCCCAGTCCGAAATCACAACGCGCCGCGGCGAATATCGTGGCTCATCGAAGAGTCGTAGCAGATCCACAAGAAGCTTAGAATCCTCTCGATTAACGATAACCGTTGAGAAGCCGCGCTCCACCTGCTTGGCGAGCGGCGACATGTTGTGTCGGTCAACCACACCCACGGCATCAATGCCCGCGTCCGCGAGGCGACCTTGTAACTTCAGAACGTCTTCGATGCGCCGCTCGACGTGCTGCGTGAAGTACATGACGATGGCGGCTACGACAATAAGAGAACCGACGCTGCCGAATACCTCACCATAATAGGTCTTGAGGAAGAACGGCGCGGCAATCATCATTCCGCCGAGATAAATCATCACGACGGTCGGCAGTAGAGGCCTCAGGCGCAGGAACATGTCGCGTTCAGGCGTCATGTGGCCATGATACTCCTCCATCAGTCATGCACGAACTTCGGTCCGCCCAACTTGTACTTAGGCTGGTCTGCGTAGCAAGCCGCACGTGCTCGGACGTGGCGCATAAACCGGACGCACGCGAGCGTGATCGGCGATATGCCGCGGGGATGTGTTGCGTAAACCTGGCGCTGCGTCGCAGAGAAGCGGAGATCGCATCCAGTGGGCTCGGCACGCGGAGGGCGCCGTAGCGGAGGACTCGGGTAAGTCATGGACTGGGGTCAGGGGGCAGACCTTCGCTTTTCGCTCCGGCGTCCGGACCGACGACCAAAAGTCTGACCCCCTCGGTCCCTCGGTTCCGGTGGAGCGGTGGCCTGGTCGAAAGTGCACGCCTAGTTCGATATCCTACTGGCCGTTGGCCGGCCGCACGTGAGCGTGTCTGGCTCCGCTGACCCGATTCGGTTCGGATGCGACAATGCGAAGGTCGGCTGGGGGCAGGGGTCAGACCTTTCTACTGTCGTCGTGACGGTGCGAGCATTTTGCGGGGCGGACCTTCTCTTTCCTCATTCTTACGGCTGCCCGGCGCTTTCCCCCACCGCCACGACCCGGTTCTCTCCGTCCAGCGTCACGATCGTGGCGCGATGGGCGAGGGTCTGGCCGTCGTGCAGAAGGCCCCAGGAGAGGATGGTGATGGCGTCGCCGGCGCGGACTGCGGGGGTGCTGACTTCGCCGGGGGTTCCGGGCTCGGCGAAGGTGGTGAAGCGTTCGTTGGTGGCGTGGTGGACGATCTCCACTTCTTCGAGCGGGAGGATGTTGGCCGCGCGCAGGATGATGGGGTCGACACGGAGGGTCGGGCCCTCGGAGGCCGTGGCGGTGGCGTTGCGGATCATCGCCCGGATGAGCCGGCGCATCATGCCTTCGCCTCGGCGCGGGGCACCCGGAGGTTGTCGATGAGGCGCGTCCGGCCGATGCGGATGGCGCCGGCGAGGAGGAGCTCGCGGGCGAAATCCACGGGCGCCTCGAAGGTCTGCGGGTCGACGACGGCCAGGTAGTCGACTTCGACGCCGCGTTCTTCGGTGACGACGCGGTGCATCAGTTGCTCGACGGCGGCGGTGTCGTGGATGCCGTGCGTCACGGCTTCCTGGCCGGCGCGGAGGGCGCGGTGGAGGACCGGGGCCCTGGCCCGCTCGTCCGACGAGAGGTAGGCGTTGCGCGACGACATGGCCAGGCCGTCGGGCTCGCGCGTGGTCTCGCCGAAGACCAGGCGCAGGGGAAGGTCGAGGTCGCGCGTCATGCGCTCGATGACGGCGCACTGCTGCGCGTCCTTCCGGCCGAACACGGCCAGGTCGGGCTGGATGATGTTGAACAGCTTGGCGACGACGGTGGCCACGCCGGCGAAGTGGCCGGGACGGCGCGCTCCTTCCAGCGGGCCGGAGACGCCGCTGACGGAGACCGCCGTCGAGGCGCCGGGCGGATACATGACTTGGACCTCAGGGAGGAAGAGCAGGTCGACGCCGGCACCGCGCAGCAGTTCCGCGTCGCGCTCCTCGTCGCGCGGGTAGCGCGTAAAGTCCTCGTTCGGTCCAAATTGTTTCGGGTTCACGAAGATGGAGACGGCCACGAACGTCGCGCCCGACTCGCGCGCGACGTCGATGAGCGACAGATGCCCGGCGTGCAGGAACCCCATCGTCGGGATGAACCCGATCGTGGCGCCGTGGATGCGCGCCGTGCGGATGGTGCTGCGGGTTTCCTCGATCGTCCGCGCCAACTGCATCAGCGCGGCATCTCCACCACCACGCCGCCCGCTGCGTCATCGGCATCACGCGACGCGTACAGGCGCTTCAGCTCCTCATCCGAGGCCATGTGGAACGACTCCTTCTGCTCGTCGGGGAACGTGCCGTTGCGCACGTCGGCGAGGAACGCCGCCAGGGCGGCCTCCATGTCCTGCGCGATGTGCGCGTACTGGCGAACGAACTTCGGGGTGTGGCCGTCGTAGATGCCGAGGACGTCGTGGAAGACCAGTACCTGGCCGTCGCAGGCGGGGCCGGCGCCGATGCCGATGGTGGGGATGGTGATGTGATCGGTGATGATCGCCGCCAGCTCGCTGGGGACGCCTTCCAGGACCAGCGAGAAACAGCCCACCCGCTCCAGCGCCACGGCCTCATCGACCAGCCGCTTCGCGTCGTCGGCGTTCTTCCCCTGCAGCTTGAAGCCGCCCATGGCGTTGACCGACTGCGGGGTGAGGCCGATGTGCCCCATCACCGGGATCTCGGCGTCGAGGATGGCCTCGATGGCGCGGAGGCGGCTCTCCTTCGCCCCTTCGACCTTGACCGCCTGCGCGCCGGCCTGGATGAAGCGCCCGGCGTTGCGGACCGACTCCTCGACCGACACGTGATACGAGAGGTAGGGCATGTCGCCGACGATCAGCGCCGACTTCGTGCCGCGCACGACCGCACGGGTGTGGTGGAGCATGTCCTCGACGGTGACGCTGAGGGTGTCGGGGTAGCCGAGCACCACCATGCCGAGGGAGTCGCCGACGAGGAGGATGTCGGCGCCGGCGTTGTCGGCCACCCTCGCGCTCGGATAGTCGTAGGCGGTGAGCATCCCGATGCGGGACCTGCCCTTCATCGCGCGGATGGCCGGGACAGTGACTTTCTTGCGGGCGGGGACGGTGGTCATCAACTCCTCCTTGCATGGCGGCCTGCGGTGCGGCCGGGAGGAGCGGGCGAGGCATGAACGTCAGGGGGCGTCCACCGGACGCCGGTACCTCGACACTTCATCCTGGCTACGCTTCGTCTCGGTCCGTCGACTCAGGATCCAAGCGGTACGTAGTACTGCGTTCCCTTTTGAGCGTTCCGAACCTGCTCCACGAGCTGTTCGAAATGCTCGGGCGTATTCACGAAATCGATCTCGTTCGTATTCACGACCAGCAGTGGCGTCTCGTCGTACCGGTAAAAGTAGTGAGAGTACGCCTCGCTGAGCTCCTGCAAATACGATGACGAGATTGCCTTCTCGTACGCACGCCCGCGCTTCTTGATGCGCTTGAGTAGTGTATCAAGACTTCCCTGGAGATAGATGACCAGGTCCGGACGGGGCACCTGCTCCCAGAGCAGGTCGTACATCCGGTTGTAAATCATCAGCTCGGAGTCGTCGAGGGTGAGGTACGCGAAGATCTTGCTCTTGGCGAAGGTGTAGTCGGAGAGGATCAGCTCCGTGAAGAGGTCGCGCTGGGCCACCTGCTTCTGCTGGTCGAAGCGGGAGAGCAGGAAGAACAGCTCGGTCCGGAAGGCGGCGCCGCGCTTGTCCTTGTAGAAGTCGTCGAGGAAGGGGTTGTCGACGTCTTCGAGGATCTTGGTCCCTCGGAAGCGCTTCGCCAGCAGGGACGTCAGCGAGGTCTTACCGACCCCGATGGGACCCTCCACTGCCACGTGACGCCACGGGAGACCGGACATGCGGGCGCAAGAATAAACGAGAACGCGGCAAGGCCGCGCATTCAGAACGCGCCCGCGCTCGGCGGCTGATGTCGAGCCCGGAACGTTCGTGATACAACTCGCCGCCCTATGCTGTCGATCGACCAATACCGCCTCGGCAACGGCCTGCGCGTCGTCCTCAACGAGGACCACTCCGCGCCGCTGGTGGCCGTCAACCTCTGGTACCACGTCGGATCGAAGAACGAGCGCCCCGGGCGCACCGGCTTCGCGCACCTGTTCGAGCACATGCTCTTCTCCGGCTCGGAAAACGTCGGGAACAACGAACACTTCCGCCACGTGCAGTCGGTGGGCGGGGTGCTCAACGGGACGACGTTCTTCGACCGCACCAATTACTTCGAGACGCTCCCCTCGAACTACCTGGCTCTCGGACTGTGGCTGGAGTCGGACCGGATGGGCTTCTTCCTCCCGGCGCTGACGCAGGAGAAGCTCGACATCCAGCGCGAGGTGGTCAAGGAAGAGCGCCGGCAGCGTTACGACAACGTCCCCTACGGCACCGCGTTCGAGCGGCTGCTGCACCTCGCCTACAACCCGGAGTACTCCTACCACTGGCCGACCATCGGCTCGATGACCGACCTCGAGGCGGCGTCGCTCGACGACATCCGCGAGTTCTTCGCCACCTGGTACCGGCCGGACAACTGCACGCTGACGATCGTCGGCGACTTCGCGCCCGACGAGGCGAAGCGGCTCGTGGAGCAGTACTTCGGCGGCATCGCCGCCGGCGGGCCGTTCCCGGAGTTCACGCTGGAACGCCAGCCGGCGGGCCACGAGGTCCGGGAGACGTTCGCGTCGCAGGTGCAGCTCCCGCGGCTCTACCGTCTCTATCACCTCCCGAAGATGGGAGACGCCGAGTGGATCCACGCCGACCTGCTCACCACAATCCTCGCCTCGGACAAGGCCAGCCGGCTCGATCGGGCGCTCGTGCACGAGCAGCAGATCGCGCAGGATGTGGCCGCCTACGTCCTGCCGACCGAGGCCACGGGGATCATGCTCGTGCAGGCCACCGCGCGCGAGGGGGTCTCCATCGAGGCGATCGAATCGGCCATCGACGCCGAGGTGGCGCGCATCGCCGTCGGCGGCCTGACCGAGGATGAGCTGACCCGCGCCAAGAACCGCGCCGAGGTCGAGTACGCGCACCAGCTGGAGACCTTCGACGCGCGCGCCGACCTGATCGGGATGATGTCCACCTACTTCGGCGATCCCGGGCGGGTGCAGACCTGGCTCGATCCGTATCGCAGCGCCACCGCCGAGGACCTCGCGCACGTGGCCCGGAAGTACATGATCCCGGAGAACCGCGTGACCTCGCTGTTCGTCCCGCAGAGCTGAAGCAGACCGGAACGCCCATGACGACGCCCATGACGACGATGCCGCTGGACCGCACCACCGCTCCCTCGCCGACGGAGCCGCGCCCCTATCACTTCCCGCACATCACCCGGACCACGCTGCCGAACGGGCTGCGCATCCTCGTCGCCGAGAACCACAACGCGCCGCTGGTGTCGCTGCGGGCGCTGGTCCGCTCCGGCGCCGACCATGACGTGGCCGCCAAGGCAGGCTTGGCCGCGATCGTCGCGGACATGCTCGACGAAGGCGCGGGGGAGCGCGACGCGATCCGCATCGCCGAAGACGTCGGCATCCTCGGCGGCTCGCTCGGCACCGGCGCCGACTGGGACGCGTCGTACATCTCGCTCGACGTCCTGAGCCGCAACACCGAGGCGTCGCTGGCCATCTTCGGCGACGTCACCGCGCGTCCGACGCTGCCGGCCGAGGAGCTGGAGCGCGTGCGCGCCGAGCGGCTGAACGACCTGCTCCAGCAGCGCAACGAGCCTTCCGCCATCGCCGGGAAGCGCTTCGCCAGCCTGCTCTACGGCACCGGCGCGTACGGCAACTCGGTCGGCGGCAACCCGGACAGCGTCGCGCGCATCACGCTCGACGACGTCAAGGCGTTCTACGAGCAGCACTACATCCCGAACCACAGCTCCGTGGTCGTGTCGGGCGCGATCGCGCCGGCGGAAGCCATCGAGCTCGTGACGCGGACCCTCGGCGACTGGCAGTCGCGCCCCGAGCCCGCGCGTCCGACCGTCGCACCGCGGCCGATCGACGCCTCGCGGATCTACATCATCGACCGGCCGCAGGCGGTGCAGTCCGAGATCCGCGTCGGCCACGTCGGCGTGGCGCGGACGACCGAGGACTACTTCGCCCTGTCGGTGATGAACGCCATCTTCGGCGGCGTGTTCAACTCCCGCATCAACCTCAACCTGCGCGAGCGCCACGGCTACACCTACGGCGCGCGCTCGCAGTTCGCCTTCCGCCGCCAGGCCGGCCCGTTCGTCGTGGCCGCGCCGGTGCGCAACGAGGTCACCACCGAGTCGGTCAGCGAGATGCTCTCCGAGCTGCGCCGCATCCGCACCGGCGACATCGAAGACCGGGAGCTCGACGACACGAAGAGTTACCTGATGGGCGTCTTCCCCGCGACCGTGCAGACCGCCTCCGACATCGCCAGCCGCCTGGTGGACATGGAGCTCTACGGCCTCCCCGAGGACTACTTCGACCGCTACCGCGAGAACATCGCCGCGATCGGCAAGGACGACATCACCCGCGTCGCCAACAAGTACCTCGACCCCGACCGCGTCCTGATCGTCATCGTCGGCAACGCCACCCAGATCCGCGAGCCCCTCGGCCAGCTCGGCTTCCCGATGCACGAGATGGACATCGACGGCAACGGGATCGCGTAGGGGACTTCAGGAAGCGGTACGCTGGATCCGGGCGATCTGACGTTACTGAACGACCTCGTCGAACGGTAATGGCAGCTCGAGAAGCGTTGACCTCGCGACGCCCGCTCGTCCAGGTTACTGCCCCGCCGGCGGTTCCCAGAGCTCGATGCGGTTGCCTTCGGGGTCGGTGACCCAGCCGAACTTGCCGTATTCGGACTCGTCGACTTTCTCGTCGACGGCGCAGCCTTCCTCGCGCAGCGCGGCGATCAGGGCGGCGAGGTCCTTCACTCGGTAATTGACCATGAAGGGGCTCGGGCCGGAGCCGAGGTACTCGGTGGTCGCGGGGAAGATGGACCAGGTGGTCATACCGCCCGCGTCGGTCCAGGGGAAGACCGTGCCGCCCCACGACTGGACGTCGATGCCGAGGTGGTCGCGGTACCAGTTCCGGAGCATCTCCGGGTCGCGGGCCTTGAAGAAAATGCCGCCGATTCCGGTCACTCGTTCCATGTCGCGTCTCCTGTCAATTTCCGCCGCCGCGCGCCGCTTCTTCCATCTTCTTGCGAAGGCTGAGCGGGCGCATGTCGGTCCAGACCTGTTCGATGTAGGCGAGGCAGTCGGCCTTCGGTCCCTGGAATCCGGCGGCGGTCCAGCCGAGAGGAAGCTCACGGTCGGCGGGCCAGATCGAATACTGCTCTTCCTGGTTGAGGATCACCTTGTAAATGGTCGTGTCTTCGGGCGGCACACTGGACATGAGGGACTCCTCTCTTTCAGTACCGGAAAGCACCACCGCCGCGGCGGCGAGGGTTTGGGCGAGCAGCAGGATCATCGAGAATCCGTGCAGGAGGCCGAAATGCCGGCGCACGGGATCGTCGCGATCGAGGTTCGAGATGGGGATCGCGGACGAGGCGCGAATCGACCGGATGCGCAGGTCGGTGAGCCCCTGGATCGCCGCCAGGATCAGCGCGGTGAAGATCGCCACCAGCACGACGCGCCGGACATGGCGAAGCTCCAGCGCGAACAGCACCAGCGGCGCCAGGAGCGCGATGTAATGCCACCGCGTCAGCATCGCCCCGACCACGTCGGCGGCGGTGGTGGGATTGTCCGCCGCACGGAACGCGGCAGAAGCCGCGAGCATCAAAAAGAACGCGCTCCCCAGCCACAGCGCGGCGATCAGGCGTTGGAGGCGATCCACTTCACGGAGTTTATCGCGGGGATGTGTCGGCGCGGACGCGATCTTCAGACGAGTCACGGTCCGGTCGTCGCATTTTGAGATCCTTCGCCGCTCCGCGGCTCAGGATGACGGGGTCGAGGAGTGCGCTGAACACGGTAGACGGCTTGACGTGCGGTCCGAGGGGACGTCGTCCAGGAGCCCTCACCCTTCATCGCGCGCCGCCCTACCCCGTCATCCTGAGCCGCCACGCGGCGAAGGATCTCAAAATGCGACGACCGGACCGCGAGCGGCCGCGACAATCTCCCGAATCCCGTCTTCGAACGGGGGGCGGATGACGCCGCGTTCGGTGATGATGGCGGTGATCAGCCTCGCGGGCGTGACGTCGAAGGCGGGGTGGCGGGCGGGGACGCCGAAGGGGGCGATGCGCTCGCCGCTCATTTCCGTGACTTCGTCGGAGCTGCGCTCTTCGATGGGGATGGCGGCGCCGTCGGGGCAGTGCACGTCGATGGTCGAGACCGGCGCGGCGATGTAGAAGGGGATGCCGTGGGCGTTGGCGAGGACGGCCACGGTGTAGGTGCCGATCTTGTTGGCGGTGTCGCCGTTGGCGGCGATTCGGTCGGCGCCGACGATCACGGCGTCGAACTGGCCCTGCTGGAAGAAGTGGCCGGACATGTTGTCGGTGATGAGCGTGACGTCGATGCCGTCCTGCTGCAG
>Ga0070687_100000653_pt1 | contig 11514 bp, 7 predicted proteins | sample KBSS33LmetaG_FD_64678 | JGI IMG/M metagenome (GOLD analysis project Ga0070687, IMG submission 64678) | Switchgrass rhizosphere microbial communities from Kellogg Biological Station, Michigan, USA - KBS S3-3L metaG | ecosystem: Host-associated > Plants > Roots > Rhizosphere ... | reverse complement strand
TACACAGCAGCACTGATCTGGATCGGGGCGGTGAAGTTTGTTGAAGACCAACTTGTGAGAAGAAGGAAAGGGAGACGGGGGGAGGGGGAGACGGGGTGAAAGCAAGTAAAGATCGCTCGTTGCTTCCGTGAACTCACTAGCGATTGCTGACGCGATCGTGTAAGACGGTCAAAAACGAAAGGCTGATCTCAGGACGATGGACAGCGGAGCATCACCGTATCGCCCCGTCTCCCTTTCTCCCCGTCTCCGTAGAGTGGCCGTTCAGCTCAATCCCATTCGGCATTCGCAGCTTCAACTCAACGGCAAGTCCACCATCAGGAGCATTCACAGCTTTCACGCTACCGCCATGTAAGCGCACTGCGCGTTCTGTAATCGCGAGTCCGAGTCCTGTACCGCCGCCACTCTGTCGATCACGCGCGTCTTCAGTTCGATAGAAAGGACGGAAGATTCGCTCTAACGCGTCTTCGGGAACGCCGCGGCCCCGGTCGCGAACACTAATCACAGCGAAGTTGTCAGCGGATCCATTTTGCTTGTGCAAGGAAATCTCAACCGCCGTTCCCTCGGGTGTGTATTTCACCGCGTTGCGAACAACGTTTTCGACGGCGCTGCGCAACAACTCTTCGACACCAGTGATCGAGCACCTGTCGACCTTCGTAACCTGTACAGTACGATTCGTGCTGCGCGCTTCGAAGTCAGCATCTTCGGCGACTTCGCGAACGAGCGCGGCTAGATCGACCTCAGTCTTCTTCCGGCCGTCTGTGCCACTCTCGAGCCGCGTCAGTGTCAGCAACTGACTGATCATCTCGTTAAGATTGTCTGATTCGCGTTCAATGCGATCGAGCTGACCTTTGATCTCGGCGCCTGATCGTTGTCGTGCAAGTCCGAGTGCGACGCCGAGTCGTGCCAGCGGAGATCGCAATTCGTGAGAGATGTCTCCAAGCAAACGCTGTTGCGCAAGTACCAGCGCTTCGAGTCGTTCAGCCATGCCGTTGAAATCGCGTCCAAGCTGTCCAATCTCGTCGCGACGATTTGCGAGATTCGTTGTGACTCGAGCGCCGAGTTTTCCTTCCGCCAACTCGTTCGTCGCCAAACGAAGTTTTTGCAGTGGAGTCGTCAGGTACTTTGCGAGCGCATAGCAAAAGAGGCCACCGACTAACAAAACGATCAGCAAACGAAGTGCTAGTGGTTCCCAACTGAATTGGAGTGCCGGACGCGGAATGTTCGCGACGTAAAAATATTTGTTACCCTTCGGCGTTACAATTGGTTTTGCGACCAGCGTATTCGGACCAGCAAAATTGAATTCGACATCATCAGCCTCCGCCGCTTTAGCAACGAGTTCGGTTGCTCCGGGCGGAGGTACTCTCCCGGACAACTCGTTACCGCGAACATCGTAGAACACCACGTTGATTCCCGCTCGTCTGTCCCTCTCCTGGAGAAACGCTGCGAGTGCGGCTGAACCTTCCGTGTCATAGATTTCGGCAGCTCGCTGTGCGTTAGGCGCTACATTCGTAAGGTCGCGCCACGATCGACCGGTGAACGTCGGTCGCGTGATCGCGAACGCAGCAAACAGTAAGACGTTCACGATGATCATCGCGAGCCAGAACCACAGGAAGATCTTTAAAAATAAACTGCGGATTGGAAGATTCATTCTGGTCTATCCGAAGGCGCGCCGTAGATGTAGCCAACGCCGCGAATCGTCTTGATTCGCTCGAGTCCATTTACCTGATGGCCCAACTTCTTGCGCAGGTTACTCACGTGCATATCGATACTGCGATCGAATGGCGATAACTCACGACCGAGAACATCTTTTACGAGATCTTCTCGCTTCACGATTTGCCCGGCATTTCGTAATAGGATCTCAAGCAGATCGTACTCAACGCCGGTCAACTCAACTACCTCGCCCGCTCGTCGCACGTTCCGTGTGTTGCTATCCATCTCGATGTCGCCAACCTGAAGCACTTCGCGTTGGCCGGGAGACGACTCAGTCGGTTGGGTGCGTCTCAAGACGGCGCGAATTCGCGCAACCAGTTCGCGCGGATTGAAAGGCTTAGGCAGGTAATCATCCGCGCCAATCTCAAGGCCCACAATGCGGTCCACATCATCACCTCGTGCAGTTAACATCAACACAGGGATGCGCGAACGCGCTCTGATTCGGCGCAGAACATCGAAACCATTCGTGCCTGGCAACATCACATCAAGCACAACAAGATCATGTTCATTTGAAAGTGCGCGGTCGACACCCCGCTCGCCGTTGTGAATAGCCTCAACGGCGTAACCCTCGGGCTCTAGGTACTCGCCGACCAATTCACAAAGGCCAACGTCGTCATCGATGACAAGAACGCGTTCCATCGGTTGTTCGACGTAATTCAAATGCATATGGCTGCTCCAGGCAAGCGTCACGTCATGCTACAGGAACTCAGGCCGCTGATCCGTAAAGAATTGTCAATCGTTATTGCGAGTGAACTTACAAAACTTTACAAACCGTTGACAGACTCTTTACGCCTGATTTCGCTAAAATTGTGTCTTATTTGCTAGGAGCGTACGCAGTCTGTCCGCACCGACTAGCACTCAAAACCCCGAAGGAGCTTTCGAATGACGAGAATATTGCTGCTAATAGCTCTGTGCGCCAGCACGGTAGCTGCACAACAGCGAGCGGGCGGACTGAAGGGCCAGGTTTTGGATGAACTTGGCGGCGCCATCGTAGGGGTCAGTGTGACTGCGATAAACGCTCAAGGCGTCGAAAAAACTGTTGTCACGAACGACGGCGGCGCATACACAATCAACGGTCTGGCTCCTGGCAAATACACAGTTCGCGCCGTCGGTTCCGGTTTTAGTATTTACGAAAACGCCGAAGTCGAAATCGTTTCCGCCAAAGTTCAACAGCTCGACATCACATTAAAGGTTACGATCGAAGAGCAAAAAGTAACTATCGCAGCTGATAATAGTAATCTCAGCACAGAACCCGAAAACAATGCGGGCGCGATCGTGTTGAAGGGTTCCGACCTCGATTCACTGCCGGATGATCCAGACGACTTAGCCGCTGCTCTGCAAGCGCTGGCTGGTCCATCAGCTGGTCCAAACGGTGGACAGATTTTTATCGACGGTTTTAGCGGCGGCCGTTTGCCACCGCGTTCCGCCATCCGCGAGATTCGCGTTAACTCAAATCCGTTTTCCGCAGAATACGATCGACTCGGCATGGGTCGTATCGAGATCCTGACCCGTCCTGGCTCGGATCGTTTTCGTGGCCAGGCGTCGTTCAATTTCAACGACGATGCCCTTAACTCGCGTAACCCCTTTGCTCCGGATCGTCCGCCACACCAGTCGCGTCAGTACGGCGCCAACTTTGGTGGTCCGATCAGCAAGCGCAAAGCATCATTTTTTGTCGACTTTGAAAAACGCGATGTTGATGATGAAGCTGTGATTGTGGCTACGGTGCTCGATTCCAGCAACAACATTGTTGGTTTCAATGAGACCGTGCCTGTCCCCAGCCGGCGTACAACATTCAGTCCGCGAGTTGATTACCAGATCAATAAGAACAACACCCTGGTCGGTCGGTACAGTTTCACCAGGAATCGACGCATTGGCGGCGTTGGTGGATTCAATCTTCCGGAACTCCAGTATGACATCGAAAACACGGAGAACAACGTCCAGCTAACTGAAACTGCAATCATCAACAAGACAATTGTCAATGAGACGAGGTTCCAGTTTGAACACTCGAAGAGTCACTCGGATGGCAACAACAGTGTTCCCACGGTTCAGGTACTTGACGCTTTCACTGGCGGCGGATCTCAGGTGGGCCAGGCATTCAACACCGAAAACCAATTCGAATTAACGAATAACACTTCGTTCACGAAAGCGGCGCACGCATTTAAGGTGGGCATGCGTGTTCGGCATACAAATATTAGCGACATTTCGCCGTCGAATTTTGGCGGAACTTACACATTCAGCACCATCAACGGTTATCGCGCAACAGTCTTAGGTCTCTCGCAGAACGCAACGCAGTTCTCGATTGCAGCCGGCGATCCTGAATCGGCGGTTAGCCAGTGGGATTTCGGCGGCTACGCGCAGGACGACTGGAAACTCCGCCCGAACTTTACGCTTAACCTCGGCTTGCGCTACGAGAACCAATCGAACATCAACAGCAATTTTAATTTTGGACCGCGCGTCGGTTTCGCATGGTCACCCGGACATGCTCAACAATCGAAGACTGTTATCCGCGGTGGTTACGGCGTGTTCTACGATCGAGTGAGCGAGAATCTGACATTGAATGCAGAACGCTTGAACGGAATCAATCAACAACAGTTCATCGTATCGAATCCGAATTTCTTCCCGGTCATTCCGTCCATCGATGTGCTCGAGGCGTTTAAAGTTCCGGTGTCGATTTTCCGTCTGAACAACGATCTTGAGTCTCCCTATACACTTCAAGGCGTCATCAGCATCGAGCGACAATTGCCGCACAACATTACCTTCGCAACAAGCTATATCAACGTCCGCACGCTGCACGTTCTCCGAACACGACCTGTCAACGCTCCGCTACCGGGAACGTTCACCGGAGTGTCGGGCAGTGGTGTTAGACCGCTCGGCGTCAACGACAACATCTTTGAGTACGAGTCAACGGGTAGATTTAATCAGAATCAACTCATCGTAAATTTCAACAGTCGTTTCCACAGAAACTTTTCGCTGACTGGCTACTACGTTTTCGCAAAAGCCAACAGCGATGCGGATGGAGTGGGGTCTTATCCAGCAGATCCTTTTAACATGAGCTTCGAGTATGGACGTGCGAGTAGTGACGTCAGACATCGGTTCTTTATTAACGGAACCATTCGTGCTCCATGGGGGATTAACTTAAACCCGTTCATCAGCATGTCGACGGGCCGTCCTTTCAACATCACGCTTGGTAGAGATTTGAATGGCGACACTCGTTTCACTGAACGACCTTCGCTCGCTGCAGCTGATGCCACTTGCTCATTGATCATCAGATGCACGCCGTTTGGTAAGTTCAACACTCTTCCAGCGCCCGGCGAAGAACTGATCCCACGTAACTACGGCCAGGGGCCAGGCTCAGTCAGTGTCAACATGCGTGTTAGCAAGACGTGGAACTTCGGCCACGAGGGCGGCTCAACAGCAACAAACCGAAACAATCAGAACCGCGATGGACAACAACAACAAGGTGACCGTCAGCGCACGATGATGGGCGGTATGGGCGGTGGCCGTCCAGGCGGTGGTGGTCCAGGTGGCGAGGGCGGCGGTGCTCGTGGCGGTTTCGGTGGAGGCGGCTTCGGCGGCGGCGGTTTCGGTGGAGGCGGCGGCAATGCAGCTGGTCGTTACAGCCTGACGTTCTCAATGAATTTCCAAAACCTCTTCAACCACACGAATCTTGCCAATCCTGTGGGCAACTTGAGTTCACGTCTATTCGGTGAGTCGACTTCAACACAGGGTGGCTTCGGCGGCTTCGGCGGCGGATCTACTGCTTACAACCGTCGCATCGACGCATCGTTGCGCTTTAGCTTCTAACAATTTCAGCCGGGTAGGGGCCGTTCCTCCAAATTATCCTACCAAGCCAACAAAAAGGGGCATCGCTCTCGTCGATGCCCTTTCTTTGTTTTTCGACATGGACCTGTCCTACTGTCCTGCGCTTCCATCAATTGCTGGTCTTAGCTCGCCGATAAATTGATCGGAGTTTTTAATACTCGCCAGCACAATCTTGATCGCTTCATCAGGAAACCCCGATTCGAGCGTGAACGTGTAGGCGGTGAATATGTCCCCTGTTTCATCCGCACCCCAATACAAGAATGTCTTGTCGTTAAACTGAACCAGCTGTTTGAGAAGTTGAGTCTGATTACGAACTTTGCCGATGTTTATGTAGCCGCCTTTGTAATGCGGAAATATGCGGAAGCCGATGGTCTCCTTCTCGCTGACCTTGATGACAATCTCCATGCTCTCGGCATTCTTGAGACCTTGCTGCAGAACCCCGATAAAGTTGAACGGATTTTTATCGCTTTGACGAAAGGATACGTTGATCGCAGGCCCTTCACGCTGCAGAAGTGCGCCCAGACGTTCGCGTGTTTTGATGCGCGCGGCCTCATCAGTCTGAGCATAAACAGCGGGCGCAGTGATCATCATTAAAGTGAAGAGCAGGTACCTGATGGTGTAACGTTGCATTTAGGGCGTCTCCTTATCGACGAATCGCAAAAACGTTATTAAGTGAAGTGGATTCGAAAAGTCAACGGTTGAAACCAGATCAGTAGTGTCCTAATCTGAATCTCTTCTCTGTGCAACCTCTGTGGCCCTCTGTGTCTCTGTGGTGGTCTGGTGGGCGATTTCATAACCACGGAGACACAGAGGGCCACAGAGGTTGCACAGAGAAAACCTCAATTAGGACAGTACCAACCAGATCCACCGATTTCCAGGGACTACACAGATTAGTGATTAGATAGCGACGTTGAATGAACCGACTCTTCGAGATCTGTTGTAACCAGACCGCTCAAGCTCCCGGGGTGGCTCTTAAATCGGGGCAATAGGTGGAAATCGGGGGATCTGCTGAGTTATTGTTCTTGCAGGAATTATTTGCACATGTCCACTGACATCGCCAACAACGCTTCGCCGACGAAGTTCAGACAAATGTGTATTGAAGCTGACTGCCGGTCGTCTTTCGATTTAGACGAAAGGATGTATGTGTGTCGTCGTTGCGGCGGTCTGTTGGATATCGAACGCTCTGTATCGTCGACTATTGATCCCGAGTCATTGAAACAGCAGTGGCACGACCGTCTTTCGTCTCGGCATCCCGAAGATCGCAGCGGAGTCTGGCGCTTTCGAGAACTACTTCCGTTCCCTGACTCGACAGAAGTCATCACACTGAAGGAAGGAAATACGCCTCTATACAACGCGGCCCGGTGCGCCGATTATTGCCGTCTCGACATATTGCAGCTCAAACACCAGGGTATGAACCCAACCGGTTCATTCAAGGACACGGGAATGACTGTCGCTGTAACGCAGGCGAAATCTCTGCAGTCGACAATGGCAGTTTGTGCGAGCACCGGTAACACAGCAGCGAGTCTCGCGGCCTACGCTGCACGCGCCGGTTTGCCGTGCGCGATTCTGGTGCCTGCTGATCAGGTGAGTCATGCGAAGCTTGCGCAGGCACTTGATTACGGATCCCGAGTGCTCGAGATCGAAGGTAACTTCGATGCGTGCATGAACCTCGTGCTAGAACTGGCTAACGAAGAGCCGATCTATCTCGTTAACTCGATCAATCCATTCCGGATTGAAGGTCAGAAGACAGTCGCGATCGAACTCTGCGAACAATTGAACTGGCGAGTTCCGGATCATTTAGTCGTGCCCGGTGGAAACCTTGGAAACAGTTCGGCGTTCGGCAAAGGTTTTCGCGAGTTAATTGATCTCCGTTTAATCGATCGAATGCCGCGCATAACTGTTGTGCAAGCAAAAGGAGCGGCGCCTTTCGCGCGCTACTTCGCTGAAGACGGAAACATTCCGTTTGCTAACGAAGAGGATCCACACACGCTTGCTTCAGCGATCAAGATTGGCGCACCCGTGTCGTGGAAAAAAGCATGGCGTTCGGTGCGTGAATCGGGAGGTCAGGTCCTCACCGTCAGCGAACAGGAGATTGCTGACGCCAAAGCGACCATCGGTCTCGATGGAGTCGGTTGCGAACCCGCATCGGCGACGACCGTGGCGGGAATTAAGAAACTAGCGGCAGGAGGATTTATTAAGAGCGATGAGTCGGTCGTCGCTGTTCTAACCGGACATGTGTTGAAGGACACCGATTACGTGATCGGCTATCACAATCAGACCCTGCGTACCGATCGTGATGAGCAGATCAAGGCGACGTTCGCCAACACTCCATTGCGAGTTGCGTCCTCGAAACGATCGCTGAAGGATACGCTCGAACGCGTCAGATATGAATCGGGAAGATCTGATTAAGGTTCTTCTCTGGTGAAAAAGATGCAGCAAACCACACCACTGAGACGCAGAGGAACACAAGGGTTGCACAGAGAACAAGCTCTGCACCCACCCGCTACCGCGAGGTGGTACTGACTTCATGCCACTGAGATCCCAGACAGGAATGGCGAAGGAAACCAAAAAGCAACTTACAAATTCGTCCGTTGAGGTTTGCTTGCCCGCCTCTTCATCGAATCTCGGCGCGGGGTTCGACTGTTTTGGCGTTGCCCTCAAACTCTATTTGACGATCCGAGCCACTGCCAGCTCGAAAGTAAAAGACTGCAAAGTAACAACAACTGGTCCACGTGAAAATGCCGCGCTGCCCAAAGGGCCAACAAATCTTATCTACCGCGCAATGTCGTTCGCCGCTGCTAGAGAGCAATTAAACCTGCCTCCAGTCGAACTAGCTGTTCACAACGAAATCCCTCTCGCGAGTGGTTTAGGCAGCAGTGCGGCAGCGATTGTCGGCGGCATCAAGCTCGCGGGTTTACTCTGCAATACCGACGTACCGGACGCGCGAATTTTAAATTTGGCGTCGGAATTTGAAGGGCATCCCGACAATGTCGGCGCGTCACTTTATGGTGGCTTTGTAAGCAGTTGCCGAAGAGAGATCGACGAAGTTTTTTCGATCAAAGACGAATGGCCGAACGATATAAGTTTTGTTGCCGTCTCGCCTCGTTCACAGGTTTCGACACAGGCAGCACGCGCGCAACTCCCGCGGACCGTCGCGCGCTCAGATGCCGTCTTCAATCTTCAACGAGCTGCATTGTTCGCGTCTGTTCTCGAGAAACGTCGCTACGAACTCTTGTGGGACGTGATGCGCGACCGGCTACATCAAACGCATCGCGCTTCGCTGGTGCCTGGTATTCGCGAAGCGCTGGCAATCGAAAAACAGAAAGGTCTGCTGGGGATTGCCTTGAGTGGCGCTGGACCAAGCATCATCGCCCTTGTCGACGATAACGCGACAGCGATCGGAAAACAGATTGCCGCATGTTTTCGGAAGCACAAGATTGAAACGAAGGTGCGGGAACTCGAGGCGGATAACGAGGGCTGTCGGGTGGTTGGGGAGACCCGGCCCAGCAGAGAAATCATTTGAGAGTTATTATTTGATATTTATCAATTGATATTTAAAAACCACGTCTTGCAGATTCAAAATGACAATTCTCAAATATCAAATAACAATTGACCAATGATTTCTTTGCTGTCGTTCACCCGCGTCTCTTTATCAACAAAAACACCGGATAACTCACACCCAGCAACAACAACGCATAGATACTGTTCTCCGTATCACTCGCAATCGCACCGGCAAGGAATAACACTGAGCCCACGAGTGAGAGTCCCGTGGTCCAAGGATAACCCCACGCTCGATAAGGCCGCTCCTTGTGCGGCTCACGACGCCGCAGCACAAATACTGAAATAAACGACAATGCGTAATTAGCCACGAAAAAGAACGCAAGAACAGTGATAACTTTTTCGAACGTTTGCCCGAACAGAATAAACAGAAGCGCTACGACCAAACTCGCAAACAGCGCCAGCGCCGGCGTGCCACCCTTATTTACCGTAGCGACCTTATTGAAGAACAATCCATCGCGGCTCATCGCAAATACGACGCGCGTTCCCATCAAGTGGCACGCATTAATCGCACTCAGCATTGAAACGATCGTCAACGCCCGGAAAACGGTATCTCCGTATCGACCGAAGATAACTGTTGCAGCTGTGCCGGCAGCAAAGTCAGCGCCGGCGATCTGTGTCATCGGCAGCACGTAAAGCAACGCTACGTTGACGAGAAGATAGATCGCGATGATTGAGAGCACGCCACCGATCAACGAACGTGGAATGTCGCGGCCGGGATCAGTTACTTCCTCGGAAAAATAGATGACGCCACTCCACCCATCGTAGGTGTAGATAATCGCCTGAAGTGAAAGCACGATTGGCCCAAATAGCGCGAGGCCGGTGGGTATTGCTGCCGGTTGCGGTTTTGTTAACGCTCCACCGCCGCCCAGCGCGAAGGCAGCGACAATGAGGACCATGAAGGCCAACGCCTTCAACATGCTTGTCACGTTTTGCGTGTTGCTGCCCCAAACCATTCCGCGCCACTGCAACACGGCAAAGAAGATCGCGACACTCGCCGCCACGACGGGAACAGCATTTCCACTTAGCGCGGGAAAGAGCACACCAGCGAATTGGCCCACGACTAGCGACACTGCGGCAGTTGCACCACACGTCGATATCCAGTCGCTCCAGCCAACGATAAACCCCGCGTACTCACCGAGCGCGTAACGCGCAAAAACATACTGACCACCGGAGCGCGGCAACATCGTACCGAGCTCCGCGAGTGAGATTGCGCCAAGCAACGCGTACAAGCCTCCGGCAATCCAGACGCCGAGGAACAATGAGACGTTGGGAAGATGCTGACCGATTGTTCCCGGCGTGCGGAAGATGCCGGCACCAATCGTGTTTCCAATGATAACGGCGAGTCCGAAACCCACGCCCAGAATTTTCAGCAAGCGGCCGTGGTCGGGTTTTGGATTTTGGGTCATAGTTTTCAGCCGCAGATTATTGGGCCACAGATTTGCGCAGATAGACACAGATCAGAAAACAAAAAAGGTTGAAACGATCCTGCTTTCGATCTTTTGTCTGATCTGTATTATCTGTGTTTATCTGCGGCTAAATCGCTGCCTTTAGATCCGCATGCAGCAATCGGTGAAAAAGATGTTCGCCGGCTTCGCGTCGCACTGAAAGCCGACCAGCGTTGTAAGCCCTCGACGTCAGACCGCGCTGCACGGACTTACAGATGGCCACATCCTCGTCCTGAATTCGTTGGCCCACTTCGATACTCGCGCGGTTTCGTTCGCGTGCAACTGCAGAGACAACATCGGGAAAATAAAAATCGAAAATTACTTCGGTCTGATCGACACCTCTTGGAATCACCAGGTTTGTATCTAACACACCGTCGTACCAGTTGATCATGAAGTTTGGATAGATCCAGTAGTAAAGCGCTTTGTCGCCTTTCCGCACCGCGCCCGTTTGTTCTTCAGCGCCTTCACTGACAATTGGGCTCCATTGCAAGCAATAGCGCTCGCCGTTTTCAATCATGTAGTTGCTGTAATCGAGTACGCTATCGAGCCCTTTGTGCAAGTGGGGCACGTGGTAACCACCGTCGAGATAGTTGTCGACAAAAACTTTCCAATTGCAATCAAAGCTGTAATGTCGTCGCTCTTGCCAATGAAGACCTGCAAGATTTAACGGCTGAATCTGCGTAACGAGATCGCCTCCCAGGAAATCATGAAGCGTTGGTCCGCCTTTGCTCAGTCTCACGAAAACCCAGTTCTCCCACTCGCTGAGTTGGACTGGCACGAGCCCATTACTTTCACGAGCGAAATCGCAGACGCCTGAAAAGTCGGGCGTTCCTTTTAGTTCGCCGGATAACGAATACGTCCAACCATGATAGGGACAGCGGAGCTGGGGCGTTTGGCCTTCTCGTTCAGTCATCACCGCGGCGGCATGATGACGGCAAACATTGAAGAACGCGCGAGTCTTGTCGTCGTTGCCACG
>Ga0070687_100000644_pt1 | contig 11551 bp, 19 predicted proteins | sample KBSS33LmetaG_FD_64678 | JGI IMG/M metagenome (GOLD analysis project Ga0070687, IMG submission 64678) | Switchgrass rhizosphere microbial communities from Kellogg Biological Station, Michigan, USA - KBS S3-3L metaG | ecosystem: Host-associated > Plants > Roots > Rhizosphere ... | reverse complement strand
TATCGGCTGAATAAATATTCCTATGCTTGGATAGCCAATGTTGCACACCCTTCATATACCGAACAGATTGCCAAAAAGATGCAGTATCTAGAATATCTTTTTTTAATTCAAATATTTCTATGTCATGCGTATATTCAGGGCTTAATATGCGATGGTTCCTTGATGCTGTTATTAAATCAGCACGGCCATACCCACCTAAATTAACTTGACGTAGCCTCATTCCACGTATATCTAAACCTCTTTTTCTCAACTCATTAGTTGGTGTTTCGTGAATTATCTGCTCTAGATCCTTCTCTAAAAATGTCATAAAATATACTCTTGTTAATTAACCTGAAATATTTAAAATAAAGTATATAAAACAGTCAATTTGGCGCATTCAGCCCATTTTTGGCTAAAAGCGACAACTCTAATGCATTAAATTCATATTCTAGATTTGCCGTCCGGGGTATAGACAATCCTTTTGCGAATGCCTCTTTGCTATTTTTTGTGATCCGGCGGTGACAGCGACGGCATACCGGTATCATGTATTTTGTTATGATCAACCAGAAGCCCTTCCGGGAATACATGTGGTGTATTTCTCTTGCGTCGTAAGTGCAGCAATCATACCGTGCTCTGCAGACTTTGTTGTGGGATAGGAATTGTGGGCGGATAATGCTATAAATAGCATTCAAAATCTTTTGCTGGGCACTTACCTGGTTGATCGCGGATTTTTTCTTCTGTGCCGGTTTTACTTTTTCTGCTTCAAGATCGCCGGCGCTGTAACCTAACCTGGAACCTTTTAATTTATACACACCATTTTCTATCTGGGATACAATACCTTTTGTTCGGGTATCTTTTATTATTACAGAAGATCCTGTTTTTATTGTGTGTGTGGCCATAAAAGTCTTTCGTGGTGGGGTTTTCGCTCCAGATTAAGCATCGTTGCAATGCTTCATTCATCCGCAAACCCCTGATTTGTGTTTATTTAACTCGAATTCAATATTAGCCTTCACTACCCTTACGAGCCTTGAATAGTCTCTTTTTTCAATCTTTCTGTATCTTCTTTTAGAATTAATTCTTTTAGAATAATGCAAATTGTATTTTGGGTTAAATCTTTCAATATCCTCTAGTTCTTTTATTTGTGCGCGTTGCTTAGGCCCAACATAAGTAATTTTAATTTCGGGAGCCCTTCCGTTTGCCAATTCACCATTTATGGCGAGATAAAAATTATAATTATAGTGCCCCGTTCCTCTTCTCGCTAGGGATAAGTGTGTTATAAACCTACTAATGAGATTTGTTGAATATCCTATATAAACCAACTCTTCCTTTATATATATTTGATAAACAAACCCAATCATGTTGCAAAGAAAAACAAAAGAATGATAAAAACCAAGAAAAAAGAATAATTATTTTTTTTTGAAAAAAAGATGCTAAAATATTTTGCTAATAAAAAAGAACGATTATCTTTGCACAATGAATTACGAACTCATTGAAGACACCACACTGGAGGCCATCACCAAAAAGCTGAATGACCTTCTGCCGGGATGGGCTCAAACCATTGCTACAAAGATCACGGCAGATAAACACTGGAAGATTTATAGCAACAAACCCTGTAGCTACCAGATCGTAAACAATATTGGAACATGCAAGGTGCAATCGCAACTTCATCGCAGATTGTTTGTAAAGTACGCAAACGAAATAATTGAACCAACTATTGTTTTACAAAAAGAGGCCACTAAAACAGCAAAAAAAATAGCGTAACCCGTGAATAAATATATTGTTCATTTTATGGGGTCCAGCACTATTGAGGCCAGCAATCCGGATGAGGCTATAAGGTGTGCGAAATCTAAACTCGGAATGGAGGATGATATATTTTCACTTGAGGGCATAAGCAACGTAATAGTCACCAGAGAGCCGAACGATGAACGGAGCGTCGCAACCGGTGCGAAATCGGAGTAAACCAAGTTAAGTACAAAAAGAAAACATGGCCAAGAAAAACAGCATAGGAAAAGGACAACCAAAAGTAGCCATGCTTCTTAAACCACCAGACAACTATGATCCACACATAAGTGGTCATGGCAGAAAAGAAAAAGAAGGCGGAATAATATACGTGCTGGATGAAGTGTGGTTTGCTCCCGGTAAAATGGGCCCACTACAAAAAGGAAGTATTTTCAAAGAGTGTAATGACGGATGGTACCAGACCTATAACGAGAAAGGAAATAAGATGCATTACAGGGTAGGTCCGGAGATAATAAAAGAAGTTTTCAATGCTAACGAATAGCATCACAATATAAAAATTCACACACAATGCCCCCAAGGACAATAGCACCCGAATTACAATTTGTGGACCTCACTACAGTGGATGGTCGCAATGACGTAAGAAAAGTAAGCCTTCACCGCGAAGAGCGCCTGCACTGGATAGATATATCTATACTTAAAATCCGCCCCGGTAAGAATAAAAAAACGTTCAACTGGCGCATACAGAAAGAGGGGCAATCTGAGGTTGACTACGAAAAGCAGCTGGGGATACCGGAACTGGCAGATGCGATATATAAATCCAATGGGCCAGATGACGCCATCCGGGGTGATTTCAAAGATGGGTTGTTTTGGATAACCGGTGGCGAACGTAGATTTCGCGCCATCCGGTATATAGTAGAAACACTAGGCCTGGCAGAATATCCAAACGGGGAAAAAACAACCGTTGTAGAAATTTACCAAAACCCCAAGGGCTTCACAGATGCGGATCGTCGGCGCATTATCTTCACGAGCCAAAACCAATTGAAGTATTCACCGCTGGAGTTCGCCTATGGCTTTTTAGAAGTAAAAGAGGAAGAAGGCAAAACCCACGAGCAGATAGCGGACGAGTTTGGCGTATCCCGGCAGACGGTAGACAACTACATCGCAGTCACAAAACTGGATAAAGAAATACAGGAAGAAATTGAGGCTGGCCGGCTTCCACTGTCAACGGCTCTAAAACTTGATCGTAAGCAAAAAAACGACGAGAAAAAGTCGAAGAGCGTGGAGAATGAGATACCAAACCCACCTACGCCATGGCGCAAAGAAAAGTCCGACGCAGACCTGGAAAATGACGAATTGATGGACAAGCAGGATAATACCGTCTCTTCACCATCAACACGATTACAAGAAGATAAAAGCTCTGCAGCCATAGTGTATAATGAGCCAGAAGAAGAAATCTGGAAAAGAGCAATAAAAATGACAAGTGCCTTGCAGGAACAAGGAAAGTCACCGGAGTTTATCATTGCAGAATTGAAATTAAACTTCGCTATCTCAAACCGTAAGTTGTAAAAACTTTTTGCACTTAGCGTCGTTGCCGTGATTTTGCATCGTTGCGACGCTCCGTTCAAATGCAGAATAAGAAAAAATCTTTTCACACAAAAAACACATAAAAAAATGAAAAAAGGAGACAAGGTATTAATAAGAACATATTCGGCTGGTGTTCATTTCGGCACAATGGAGGACCGGACAGGCCAAGAGGTGCATTTAAAGGCGGCGAGGCGATTATGGTCATGGAATGGTGCGCTATCTCTTTCGGAGGTGGCGTCAAAAGGGATTGACATAAAAAACAGTAAAATTTCTGTGCCAGTGGAGGAAATAGTACTCACGCAGGCAATTGAAATCATTCCAATTAGTTCCGAATCCAACCTGAATACTTTATGGAATTAAGGAATGTCTATTTACTAAAATTAAACGGTTCCGGTTCCGGTGACGGTTCCGGTTACGGTGACGGTTACGGTTCCGGTGACGGTGACGGTTCCGGTTACGGTGACGGTTACGGTGACGGTTACGGTTCCGGTTACGGTGACGGTTACGGTTCCGGTTCCGGTTACGGTGACGGTGACGGTTCCGGTTCCGGTGACGGTTCCGGTGACTACTATGTTAAGTTATGGGGTGAATGGTTTGAGATATCCGGTGAGATAGAAAACAGCCTGTGCCATAATATACCCGAGCACCACTACAATAAAATAGATCGCGAATTTCTATCAAAAGTAAATAATCTGGAGGCGCTTCGCATTCTTCGCGAGAAGATAGGGTTGGAACGATATATAGCCCTGTTTGATGCTAAAATCATTCACGAAGAAGTGGACAACCAAGGCAATCAAATGAAACTCTATAAGTACGATGAAAAAGGAGAAAAGGTTATACTTTTAGAAGTAATTTGTCCATCCACGAGCCGGATGTATCATCTATACCCGCCTAATCAAAAAGCAAAGACATGTGCGGAAGCAAAAATATCTACGTTTGCCAACAAGCCACTTTCATATAGGCACGGAGATGTGGGGTTGTTTCAAGTAGATGCCAAGGGAAACATTACGGTACCATTTTCAGAAACATAAATTCAAACTTTTAAAAACCACTTTTATGAATAGCGAACAAAGAAAGAAAAGAATTATTGCCCGTGGCGAACATTCAAACCATTGCCATGTAGTTGTTGGTAGTGTACAATTTGATGCACAGGGAAGGATTGTTGTTGGTGAAAATAGCGATGCTGTAATGAGGCATTTGCTTGAAACCGACTGGATGGAAGGAAAAGAGGTGTGGACGGGCGAACACCAGGACATAAAACTACAGCCCGGCACCTATGAGTATGTTCCGCAAATGGTTTACGATCCGTTAGCCAAAAGAATAGAAGCCGCCAGAGATTAAATCAAGGGACCGAACCGTGAACGGAGCGTCGCAACCGGCGCTCCATCACGGTAAGGAAAGCTAAGTACAAAAATCACACACAACAACTTCTAAGCACAATGGCAAAAATAGGAATGAAGCCCGGAGGCAGGTACCAGGTAAAAGTAACCGACATAAAGGTAGCCGTAAAAAAGTTCAACAAGGTAAACATAGGCGACGTGGTACGCCATGATATCCACATAGAGGACAGGGCTGGAAACACAGCCGTTTGCGAATTCATAAGCAAGAGCGAGATAGTGACAGAATTCGCACAAGGCGTCTTCCAGTGGATCAAGTGCATTTACCCGGATGGCGACGGAGGGACCATAGAGCCCTGCGAACCACCGGATGAAAATACAAGGCACGAACCTGTTAGCCCACCATCGTCACCTTTACCACAAACGTATGTGGACACACCCAATGTGGATTGCAGCGCAAAGAATGTCAGCGGGTCCACCCTAGCGTTTTCAGTAGCCTACGCCAAGGATATAAAGGTAGCGGAAATCGGCAATCGCCCACCCAGCTCCAAGGCCACAACAGATGACATAGAAGATGTCCTTAAATGGGCAAAAATGATCAATAAATCTCTTTGCAATAATCTTATTTAATAACCTTTTAAAAATTACACACGCTCATGGAACAACAACAACCAGAACAGGTAATGTCCGAGATCACTACGATCCTTATGAACAAATACGGATGCTCTTCCGATGAAGTAACAAGAGAAGCAAGTCTTTATAATGACTTAGGAATGGACTCCCTGGATGCTCTTGAGTTCTCTATGGAACTTGAAACACACTTCGGAGTAAAAATAGATGACGACAGAATACCAGAAATGGAAAACTTAGGAAAAATAGTAGACTACGTAAATCAATTAATAGAAGATAAAAGGCCTTATGGGGCCGGCATTGGTCGCGAAGATTAAGCATCGTTGCGACGCTCCGTTCATCGTTCGGTTAGTAATTATTCTTTTCACACAAAACATATAAAAATGCCAAAAAAATTAAAATCCGAATCAGTTCTTCATACATGGGTGTGCGAACTAACATTTCAAATGCAGGCACTATTGCTTACGGCTATGCGAGGGCCAGATGAAAATAATAAATTCAATTCAGCCAAAGGGATTGTGCGATATCTGCGCGGAGTTGTAATAAAGCCCGCAGGAGATTGGAATGGAGAAAACAATAACGATTTTATGTGGGGCGATTATATGGGCACCCCATCGCATCCCCTAGGACCAAAGCCTGCTGGTTTTGAAGCGTATGCTAATGGATTTTTTGATGATCACGATGAATACCCACACCATTTTATAATGCATTTGGTGCATTGCGCTGAAGTGGTGGGATATAAACACCCAGATAGTAGCATAGCAAGATATTGGCTAAACTTCTACAACGAAGCGTGTGGCGCATTCCACATGAATCCCGAGACGGAGGAAGAGATGGACATGCGCCTTAATGACTTTGGGTGTGGTTGGCATAACGAAAGGAGTAATGACGAGCCATATGAAGCGGGTCCCGGAATCAGCACAAAGCACACGAGCCAGTGTTTGAGGAAAGCCGGAGACGATGAGCCGATATTTGTTCTTCGCGCAAAAGACCCAACAGCGCCACCGTTGATAAGAAAATGGGCTGAGGCAAACCAAAACTGGCAGCCGGAAGCAAAAAGAAAGGGCGCGCTGGAGTTGGCGACCGAAATGGAGGTTTGGAGAAAAGAAAACATTAAGGCATGAGCGATTTGTTTGAAAATAATGGTGCTGAATTTTCCGAGTGCGGTAAGTATCGCTACAAACTTTGGCGCATATGGGATAATGAATTACCCATTGCAATGTGCATAGGGTTAAACCCATCTACTGCTAATTCCCAAAAGAACGACCCTACAATTATTATTTTGAAAAAAATGCTTACAAAGTTAGGATATGGCGGGTTTTATATGACAAACCTATTTGCTTTTATTTCTTCAAAACCAGAAGATCTTCTGACTTGCGACGACCCTTTGGGCGACAATGATAACAAATTGAAAGAAGTAAAATTATTATGCGATGATATAATTGCTTGCTGGGGAAGTTTTAAACAAGCAACCAATAGGATAAAGCATCTTTATAATAATAACGACTTTCCAAATACAAAATGCTTTGCAATAAGTAAAGATGGCAACCCCATCCATCCGTTGGCAATGCAGAAACGAAACGGACGAGACCCCGATAACCCACGATTAATTAAATTTTAATAAAATATTCAGTTCACCCCTTATAAAAACAAAATGACCACAAGACAGATTGCGCAAGTCGCACACGAAATCAATCAGGCCTATTGCAATAGCATAGGCGACAATTCACAGCCTTCATGGGATGAGGCTCCCGAGTGGCAGCAATCCTCCGCTGTTAACGGCGTAATATTTCACCTGGCCAATCCGGATGCATCCCCTTCCGCCTCGCATGAGTCATGGCTGAAACAAAAACAGGATGAGGGATGGAAATATGGACCTGTTAAAAACCCCGACACAAAAGAGCACCCTTGTTTTGTGCCGTATAATGAGTTGCCGGTGGAGCAAAGGTCAAAAAACTTTCTGTTTAAACAGATCGTGCACAGCCTAAAGCCGTACCATACGCCAGAAGGGTCAAACTAATCAGGGAACCTAACCGTGAACGGAGCGTCGCAATCGGCGCTCCCTCACGGAGCGGTAAGCTAAGTACAAAAAAGAAAAACAATGCGTCGTCGTTACATCATATACTCAGAACCATTCTCTGAATTTGTCTTTCGAACAATGAAGGAAGCTACTGTAGATCAGAAGAGAAATCTTTCTGAAGAAGACAGAAAAGCCTTTGTTTCCGAAAAAACAATGAGAGAACTTGTCCATAGCGAGCCAATGGAACGTTTGCTCCTGATGCTGGCAAAACTAGGCAAGACCTGGGATGTACGAGTGTATAATGACGTGGCGGACGCAAATCACATAGAGGCGGTATCAATCAACCAGTTTCAATTCCCGGAGCTCAGGTCAGATGTTATAGAGGCTCAGGTAAAATACGGAACCCACCATTTATCTAGCCGGGAGATAATCCACGCCATGCACATGTGCTCCCGGAATATGCATTCACCTATATACCACCTGTCCGCCAATGTGAAGTACTTGCTAAAACGCACAAAAGGTCTCAAAAAGGTAAAATTACCCTACCAGGAGCAGATAAATGAAGCAGGAACGGCAATGGATGACCTCAATAACCTGCAGCTAACGATGTTAAACTCCTTTGGCTGGGCAAAAGACGTACTTGGGTTAGACCAGGAAGACATAAGGGTGTTATCCGCCTTATTTGGTAAAAGACATGGGGCTATGACGCTTTATGATATAGCTCAGGGAACATTGCTGGAAGGAAAAATGGCATACCTGGGAAAAAATGTAGAAAAACTAGAGGCTGCAGGATTGGTAACAAGTGACAAGGACATAGCAACACCAATAAGTGTAGGAAAAAAGAAGATAACAAACAAAAAGTATTTCTACATGATAACACAAAAAGGAATAGGTAAAATAATGGAGTATCTTAATCATGTTCACGAAACAACTTTTGGTAACAAGGGCTAACGCTCCGGTTAAACATCGTTGCGACGCTCCGTTCGTCTGTTTTATCACGATTAAACTTTTAATATGCCACCAGTAGAAAAGATAATAATGTATGATGCGCCAGAGTGCGCCCGTAAGGTAACAATGCTAATGGATGGCAAGGAGATATCCGGCGGCTTTCTTTCAATAGATAATTACTTTTTCAACAAAGAAGAAGATGCACGGTATCGTAGTTGCACCCATAAGGTTTGTGATTGCGGTGAAATTATGGGAAAGGGTAGAACAATATGCGATAAATGCTCTTCAAAAAAAGTAAGAGAAAGATATTTTGCTATGCCTTTTCAAGAGTGGGATGGGAAAACCTACTTGACTGTGCAAGATGATGATGTTTTCTTTAGTGATGCAGAGTCGCTAGAAGATTATTGCGAAGACCATGAAATAAAAGCAAGTGATTTGATGTTGGTTATCTGTAGTCCGAATAAATTGTGGGAAGTCACTTCCGAATACTGGCAGGATATAGCCCCAGAAGAAGATGATTTTCTACCCAAAGAGGTTGCCGAAGCACTTGCGGTCTTAAACGAAAAAATTTCCACAGCACCAGTCGTAAGCTGGGGTGCTGGTAAATTCAGAACATCGTATGAATATACTCCGGAATCATTGAGGGATCAGGGTGAAGGTGACGAACGGAGCGTCGCAACGAAGTAAAATCGGAGAAAATAAATTCCGCTACAAAAATAAACACAATGGAATCAAATACACTTACTCTCACTCAAGCCTTAGGGCAGGGATATACTCACTTCCGCATTGGACAGGGAGACGAAGAGCGATTTAGGATATTCCCACTCACAAAAGAAATGTTGATATGGGCTAACCAAAGAAGTGCTGACGAAGCATTTGATATCGCAGAGGGTGCAAATGAGTTTGAAAGTTTTTTCGGCCAGCAAACATATTTATGCGATAAGCCTAAGTCCCCCGAATTAATAGTTCGGGATCTCGCTGAATTAATAGCTGACAAGGTAGAGGTAGACGATGAATTCAGTGTATTTGATGAGTTGCCGGACAACCTAAAGAAAGGATTGCCCGAGTCTGAAAACTTCCGCAAGGCAGTTGAGATGATCAACAACGAATTGAAAGAGTATAAAACCTATACAGACACAGACATATTAGTTACTTTAGAGTAAAAACACTTATGATAGAGACGATCACACACCAAGGCAATAAATACCCTAAATTTCAATCCGAAGGCTTTGCAGCAAAGTTCATATTTCCAGTCGCCAGAGAAGTGTGCGTAGGTCGTGGGTGCGATATCGGATGCAATCGGCCAGAATGGGCTTTTGTAGACCGGACCGGCAAGTGCGCGATAATGGTAGATCCGATTATTGACCCACAATTCGATGCCTATAAGTTGCCAGAGGGGGAGTTTGACTATTTATTCAGTTCCCATTGCCTGGAGCATTTGCGCGACTGGGTGGGAGCACTTGACTACTGGGAGACAAAATTAAAGGCAGGAGGCACACTATTTTTGTACCTGCCCCACTTCAATCAATCATATTGGCGCCCTTGGTTCAACCGGAAGCACACACATTGCCTGGACCCCGTTATTATTCAAAATTACCTGATCGATCGCGGATGGAATAATGTTTTCGTTACTGGGGCTGATATGAATTCCTCATTTGCCGTTATGGCCGAAAAACCTAAAGATGTCTTATAAAGAAAAAATTGTCTTCTGCTGCAATGTAAATGACGAATACTACCACTCTATGGGTGCAGCTAAACTTGTTGCCTCCGCAAGGTATTTCCACCCCGATATTCCTTTTGTTGTCTTCGGCACCGAAGAAATGAATAACCGGAATGTCCCGCTGGAAATAATGATGCCCTTCATAATGCGCGATCTCATAAACAGGTATGAAAAAGTGGTGAGGTTTGATGCCGACTCTATGATCGTGGGGCCGCTGGACGAACTTATAAATGCGGAAGGGTACGATATCATAGGGGTGCGCAACAATAATGACTATGACCGCGCCGGCAAAGACAGCCCAATAACGCAATTTAATGTTTCAGTATCCGACTATATGAATGCCGGACTGGTTGCCACCACCAGCGAGGCCTTTCTCGCGGAATGGATGGATGTTAATTTGTCGGTGGGCACCCTGCTTCCTTTTGTTGAGCAAACAGTGCTTAACGGCATAAGGAGAAAATACAAAACGCTTATTCTGGACCCCAAAGAAAGCGATGTGTATTATGGTGTATCCTGCCTGTTTGGAGAAGACACGCACTGGGATAGCTGGAAACACATTCATGTGGTAAACAAAGACCTATACCTAAACGGAAAAAAAGTAAAGGTACTTCATCACGGAGGGGGATTCAATCCAAATAAACTGGGATTTTACATGTTCAATAAAGAGACAAGAAAACGCTTAATAGAAATCACATCTTAGCCATGACAGGAGTAGTTATTCCAATATTTAACCGACCAAAGTATTTAAGGCAGTGTCTTGACAGTCTTAAAAAATTGACCACCAAGCCGGATATTTATATACTGGTGGACGACTGTAGTATTGACCCCGAAACACACCAGTTGACGTGGGAATTTACTGCATCCGAAAGGAACGTACATCTTATAAAGTCAAGGCAAAACCTCGGCGTTCGCGCTTCTCTTGCTTCGGGTATTGAAGTGGCCTTTCAGTGCGGATGCGATTTCGTCATAAACCTGGATTCCGACATGATAGTAAAGCCCCACTTCATCCGGGTAATGGCTGATCTGAAAAAGAGATACCCGGCTAATATCGTGAGCGGCATAAATTGTATGATGCGTCAAAAAACAGGAGAAGAGAGAAATCCACTTCTTTATGAGCATGAAGACCATTATTTAAAAAAATACGTTGCCGGCCAATGCCTGGGTTTTTACGCAGAGCAATACGCAAAATTCATAAAGCCCGCATTAAAAATTAACGGGAACTGGGATCACAATGCGTCAATAGCCTGCGATCACCAAGGGCTCGCAATGATAGTATGTAAGCCATCGGTTGCGCAGCATATTGGCATGGAAAGTAGTATGGGCCACAATGGCTATGGAGAACTTCCGGACCGGGCGGAAGACTTCGACGAAAAAATAAACCTGCCTACCGTTACCCTGTTTGGCATAGACGCAAACAATCCTGCAGGATTGATAAGGGCTGCGGAAGCCTGTCAGCAACGCATAAAATTCGCAGATGTAAAAATAATCACGGATCGCTTGTTCCCCGGCCCTAACAGAGAGGTGGGCCGGAAGAACTATTCCGAGTTTATGATCAAGCATTTGGCGGATCACTTCAAGACCTCCCATGTTTTA
>Ga0070687_100000639_pt1 | contig 11581 bp, 8 predicted proteins | sample KBSS33LmetaG_FD_64678 | JGI IMG/M metagenome (GOLD analysis project Ga0070687, IMG submission 64678) | Switchgrass rhizosphere microbial communities from Kellogg Biological Station, Michigan, USA - KBS S3-3L metaG | ecosystem: Host-associated > Plants > Roots > Rhizosphere ... | reverse complement strand
CATCGGACGCCCTCCGCAGCTCTCCGGTCTCGCTCCCGACGGTGTCGACGTCCCGGGTGCGTCGCGCATCCTCGGCGCGGGGAAGCTCACGGGCCGCGTCGCGGGGGGCACGTCGCTCGGCGTGCTCGGCGCGATGACCGACCGCACCGAGGCCGGCGGCACGACGATCGAGCCTCGGACGACGTACGGCCTCGTGCGCGCGACGCGCGAGCTCCGCAAGGGTGAGAGCGCGTTCGGCCTCATCGCCACCGCCGTCGACCGCGCGCTCGGCGCGGGCGAGTCGCCGTACCTGCGGAGCGCCGCGTATTCAGCCGGGATCGATGGACGCCATCGCTTCGACGAGGGGCGCTACGAGCTCACCGCTTCGCTCGCCGCGAGCTCGGTGCGCGGCTCGGCCAGCGCGATCGCGCGCACGCAGCGCTCGTCGGTGCATCAGTACCAGCGCCCCGACGACGAGCTGTACGTCGACACGCTGCGCACGTCGCTCGAGGGCACCTCGCTGCGGCTCGTGGCCAAGAAGGTCTCCGGGCTGGTGCGCGGCACCGCGTCGTATCAGCGCATCACGCCCGGCTACGAGACCAACGACTTCGGCTTCCTGTCGCGCGCCGACGATCAGATCGTGAACACGAACCTGCGGTTCATCCCGACGAATCCCGTCGGTCCGTGGCGCAACGCGTCGCTCGAGTTCTACGGCCAGCACCACTTCACGACCGCGGGACTGCCGACGGGCGCGCTGCTCGAGGCGTACGCGAGCGGCAGTTTGAAGAGCGGCGCATACATGAGCGTGGACTCGTGGGTGGACAACGCGGGCCCGGTGTACTGCGACCGCTGCGCGCGCGGCGGCCCCGCACTCCGGCTCTCGCCGAGCTACAACACGCTGGTGAATTTCGCCGCGGATCCGAAGCGCCGCGTGTCGCCGCAGGTCGCGGCGATCTACACCGTCGCCGACGACGGGCGCTCGCTGCTCTGGCGCGTGCGGCCGTACGTCACCGTGCGGCCGTCGACGCGGATGGGGATCGAGCTCGGCACACGCTACCAGTACAACCGCGACAACACGCAGTGGGTCGCCAACGTCGGCGCGGTCGGCGCGGACACGACGCACTACCTGTTCGGGCGGCTGTACCAGGACCTGCTCAGCTTCACCGGCCGCATGGACCTCACCATCCGGCCGACGCTGTCGCTGCAGCTGTACGCCGAGCCGTTCGTGACGGCGGGGCACTTCACCGACGTGCGCGAGCTCGCGGCACCGCGGGCGCGCTCGTACGACGCGCGCTTCCGTCCATACGCCGGTGCGGCGCCGGACGCCGACTTCAACGAGAAGAGCTTCCACTCGAGCGTCGTCGCGCGGTGGGAGTACCGCCCGGGGTCGACGCTGTTCGTCGTGTGGACGCAGGGTCGCGACCAGAGCGACCGCGACATCGGCAGCTTCGACGCGCCGCGCGACTACCGGAACCTGTTCGCGGCGCGGCCGGACAACGTGTTCCTGATCAAGGCGGCGTACTGGTTGGGGCGGTAGGGGTGGTGGGTGAACGACGAACGGCCTCGGGAAGCAATGCTTCCCGAGGCCGTTCGTGAATCGCTTTACCCCAACGCCTTCAGCGCGCTACTGTGGATACGGCAGCGCGTTCCCGGCACCCTTGACGGCGCGATAGCTGTTGATGCGGCCGTTCCCGAACTTCGTATCGTACCCGGCCGCGCCCAGATCGTCGGCCGTCGATTCCAGCCGTGAGCGCAAGGCCGATCCGCGCAGGGTTGTCACGGATGCGACGATCGCGGCCGTTCCCGTCACCTGCGGTGCGGCCATCGACGTGCCCTGCATGTAGGCGTAGGTGCCGGTGCCGATGGTGTACTTGGTGCCGCCCGTGTAGCCCTGCACTACCGAGCTGAAGATGCAACCATCCTCGGTCGTGTTGGAGTAGCAGCTGCCGCCAGGCGCGGAGAGGTCGAGTCCCGAGCCCTTCTGGGTGTACGGCGCCAGCTCGTCACGCCACGTCGTCGCGGCCACGGAGATCGCGTTGGGATCGCACGCGGGGCAGCCGACCTTGCCCGAGCCGGAGTTGCCGGCCGAGGCGATGACCAGCACGCCCTTGCCCGTCGCGTAGGAGATCGCGCTCTTCTCGGCGCTCGACTCCGAGTTGCCGCCGAGGCTCAGGTTCATCGCCACGAGGTTCGGGTAGTCGGCCGCCGCTCTGATGGCGTTCACGATCGCACTCGTCGGGCAGCCGTTGGGGCCGCATACGCGCTGGACGTACACCTTCACGTGCGACGCAGCACCGGCGACACCCGCCACGCCGACGGTGTTCCCCGCCATCGTGCCGGTCGTGTGCGTGCCGTGACCTTCGTCCGGGGTGTCGCTCGGATCGTTGTCGTTGCTGTACCAGTCCTTGCCCGCAATCAGCCGACCGCCCGCATTGAACTCCGGATGCGTGAAGTCGACACCCGTGTCGATGGATCCAATCACGACATCCCCGCCGCCCGCGGCGTATCCCTCGATGTTGTCCTCGTCGGCGTCCGTGATCGACGCATACGATGACGGCAACGACTGTCCATCACGTCCGTTCGGATCGTTCTGGAACACCATGTTCTTCCCGCCCGGGTTGTAGAACGCCCACAGCCGAGAGTCGATCGCGTCGACGTGGCGGATGTAGTTCGGCTCCGCGTATTCGACGTCGGCATCGGCCGAGAGTCGCGCTGCCATCGCGCGCTCGTTGCCCTTGCCTGTGAGGAGCACCTCGTACGCCTTGCCGTAGCCAGTGCGGCCCTTGGCCAGGCCATTCCGCGTGGACACGGCGTCGAGCGACGCGCCGTCCTTGAGCTTCACGATCACTTCGCCGGCGACGACCTCGTCCTCGGCGGGCGCCCTGTTGAGACTAGGCGAGATCGGTTCCGGGCTAGCGGCATCCGGTTGAACGGGGACATCGGAGCAGGCGGCGACGGCGAGCGCGGATGCTGCCGCGAGGGCAGTCGCGATCCGCCCGGTAAGCGAACGACGGGACATCGACGAGATCCTCCTGAGGAACGGAAACACGCCCACTCGGACGAGTGGACGGAAACGCTCTGGGCTCGCACTCGACCGCGTGTCGCCGGACCGACGCGGGCAGAATGCGGCAATCTTATAGTAGAGCTAGCTTGGTACTCGCGATGTGCGCGAGCTCACAACAGCGTCGTCGCTCGTCGGGCGCGCAGGCGTGGGGGACCATCGTCGACCCTCACGCGGCGACAGCATACATATGTTTACAGCCCTTCGCAAGAGCCCCCCTCCTGCGACACCGAGCGAGCTCAGAGGTGCGGGAGCTCCTCGCGCTCGTCGTGCGTCCCGCCGCGCCGGTGCCAGGCCAGCTCCTCGGGCGAGACCGGGCGGAAGATCAGATCCGCCGCCAGCCAGATCGCCTTCGAGAACGGGTAGCAGAGCACCGCTCCGGCGAGCATCAGCACGAGCCCGCCCCATTGCAGCAGCGCCCACGGCGTCTCGGGATACGTCGCCACGAAGATCGTGGCGAGGAGTGCGGCGAACAGGAGCTCCACCGCGACGAGATTCAGCAGGTAGGCACCGATGAAGTAGTCGCTCTCGCCGCGATGCAGCCGAAGCCCGCACTGCGGGCACCGCTCGCGGAGCGCGACATAGCCGGCGAAGATCCCGCGCGAGCCGCAGTTGGGGCAGCGGCGCAGCATGGCGCGGAGCAGCATCTTCGCGGCGGAGGGACGCGCGGCACTCATCAACCGGAAACTATCGCCCAGCCGTCACCGCCGCATGCGATTGCTGCGGGAGCGCCGCGGCGGCACATTGGCCTTCCCTCCCCGTCGGCACGCATGCTCCCGCTCGACGTCCTCCGCACCGCCCTCATCGAGATTCGCGCCAACAAGCTGCGGAGCTTCTTCACGCTCCTCGGCATCATCGTCTCGGTCGCCTTCCTCGTCGCCGTGGTCGCGATCATCCAGGGGATGAACGCCTACGTGACGGAGAACGTGGCCAACTCGCTGATGGGGACGAACGCGTTCGAGGTGCGGCGCATGCCGATCCAGATCGGGTTCTTCGACGACGAGGCGTACAAGCGGCTCGCGCGCCGGCCAATGATCACACGTGCCGAGTTTGAGGCGGTCCGGGCCGAGCTGCACGATGCCGCCGCCGTCGCGCTCTCCTCCGGGTTCCCGACGCCGCTCTCGAACGTCCAGTGGCGCGCTCGCGAGGTGGGCGACGTGAGCATCCGCGGGATCACCGCGCCATTCCAGGACGTCCAGGACTATCGCATCGAGCGCGGACGTCCGCTCACGGATCTCGACGAGAACCAGCGCCGCGCCGTCGTCGTCCTCGGCCACGAGGTGGCGGACAAGCTGTTCGAGGCGGCTGACCCGATCGGCGCGGAGGTGCGGCTCGGCGGGGAGAGGTTCGAGGTGATCGGCGTGATCGCGAGCAAGGGCCGCGTACTCGGCCAGTCGTTCGATGCGATCGCCCTCATCCCGTTCTCGCGGTACGAGATGATCTACGGCCGCCGGAGCACGACGGCGATCTCGGTGAAGATGGCCGGCGCGGCCGACGTCGCGCTGGGAATGTCGCGCGCCGAGGAACGGATGCGTCTCGTGCGGCAGCTTCGGCCTGGACAGGAGAACGATTTCACGGTCGAGACGGCGGAGGCGCTCGTCACCTTCTGGAAGAATCTGACCAACGTGCTGTTCTCGGTGGTGCCGGCCGTCGTCGCGATCGGCGTCGTCGTCGGCGGCATCGTGATCATGAACATCATGCTGATGGTGATCACCGAGCGCACGCGCGAGATCGGCATCCGGAAGGCGGTGGGTGCTCGAGCGCGCGACATCGAGCGGCAGTTCCTCGCCGAGGCGATCTCGCTCTCTCTGGCCGGTGGAATGATCGGCGTCATGTCGGGCTGGGCGTTCGCCACACTCGTGAGCGCGGTGTCGCCCCTCCCGGCACGCGTCTCGTTGTGGTCCGTGCTGGTGGCCATGCTGCTCGGTGCGGGCGTCGGCGTGCTGTTCGGCGTCTATCCGGCGCGGCGCGCGGCGCGCCTCGATCCGATCACCGCGCTGCGCGCCGAATGATCCCCTTCATCTCCTTCGACCAGCTTCGCGAGAACGTCGGCATTGCCGCCGACGCGCTGCGCACGAACAAGCTGCGCTCGAGCCTGACGATCCTCGGCGTCGTGATCGGCGTGGCGACGGTCATGACGATGGCGACGATCGTGAAGGGGATTCGCGATCAGATCCTGACGACGATCAGCGTGGCGGGGCCGACGACGTTCTACGTGATGAAGATCTTCTCCACGACGCCGCTCAACCCCGACCAGCTTCCGAAGTACGTTCGCGTCCGTCCCGATCTGCGCGCCGAGGAGGCGACGCGCATCGCCGCGATTCCCGAGGTGGCGTATGCAGGAATCTGGACGCAGATCCAGGCGCGGATCAGCTACTCCGGCACGCGCACGCGCGACGTGGTCGTCTTCGGCGCGGACGACCGCTACCAGGAGATCAATGGCGGCGAGCTCGTGGCCGGCCGGTGGTTCACGAAGAGCGAGCTGCGGAGTGGCGCGCCGGTCGCCGTGCTCCAGGAGCGGCACGCGCGGCAGGTGTTCGGTCGCATCGAGCCGCTCGAGAAGCTCGTGCAGATCGGCGGGCGCCCCGTCGAGGTGGTCGGGCTGTACCAGGAGCCGGAGAACATCTTCGCCGCGCCGGGGCAGGAGATCGGAGCGATCGTGCCGTTCCAGTTCGCCTGGCATGCCTACAACATCGACCGGACGAACGCGCTGTTCATCGTGGTGAAGCCCCGGCGCGGGGTGACCGTCTCCGATGCCGAGGACCTGGTGACGATCACGCTCCGCGAGATGCGCGGGCTGCGGCCAGGCGACAAGAGCAACTTCGACCTGTTGAGCCAGGATCAGATCCTGAACGTCTTCATGTCGATCACGGACGTGTTCTTTCTGGTGATGCTCGTGCTCGCGTCAGTGGCGTTGATGGTCGGCGGCATCGGCGTGATGGCGATCATGATGGTGTCCGTGACCGCGCGCACCCGCGAGATCGGAATTCGGAAGGCGCTCGGTGCGACCCGGGGCGACATCCTCGTCCAGTTCCTGATCGAGGCCGCGACGCTCACGGGCATCGGGGGACTACTCGGCATCGCGTTCGGCCTGGCGGCGGGGCGGGGAGTGACGATGCTGCTGAACGTGAAAGCGGACGCGCCGCTTCTGCAGACGGCGATTGCGGTCGCCGTGTCGGTCGGGATTGGCCTGGTATTCGGTGTCGTCCCGGCCCGCCGGGCGGCTCGGCTGGATCCGATCGAGGCGCTACGGCACGAGTAAGGGGGTCCAACCCCCCTTGACAATCCGGCCGGTCGGTTGAAATATCAGCATAGCTGAATTTTCAGCACCACCTCTTCCGATGGTCTCCTCGATGAAGAAGCAGCCCGAGACGCCAGCCCTGTCACGCCGCGAGCGGCAGGTCATGGACATCCTCCACAAGCACGGCGAGGCCACGGTGGCCGAGATCATGGGAGACCTTCCCGATCCACCGACGTACTCCGCCGTGCGCTCCGTGCTGCGCATACTCGCCGAGAAGCAGCTCATCCGATTCAAGGAAGACGGGCCGCGCTACGTGTACTATCCGGCGCAGTCCACCGAGGTCGCGCGCGAGGACGTGCTGGCGCACGTCGTCCAGACGTACTTCGCCGGCTCGCCCGAGCAGGCGGTCACGGCGCTGCTCCGCATGTCCGACGTCGACGTCGAGGACAGCGAGATCGAGCGGCTCCGCGGTGCCATCCGTCAGGCGCGTCAGAACGGGAGATAATCGGTCATGAACATCGCCTCCCTTCTCGCCTCCGGCGGCCAGAGCCTGAACGTCCCGCTCGTGCTGCTGTTGATCAAGGCGACGACGATCCTGCTCGCCGCGCTCGGGATGACGGTCGCCATGCAGCGCGCGTCCGCCGGTGCACGCCACCTCGTATGGCTCGTGACGCTCGGCGCACTGCTGCTCATCCCCGCGCTCACCGCCTGGGGTCCGCTGCGTCTCGAGGTGCTCCCCGCCGCCGATGCGGCCGCGACGCCGGCGGTGCTCGTGACGCCCGCGCCGTCCGTGAAGCCGGCGCCGGAAGTGGTCATCACGAACGGATCGTCGAGCATCGTCGCGACCGGCGCGCCGAGCGCTGCTCCCGCGACGTCGCGCGTCACGTCCACGACGGCGAGCGCTTCGTCCGCCCGCGGCGGTCTCGTCGCCTCGATCAGCGACGCCAGCCTGTGGGTGGTCGCGCTCACGCTGTGGGCCGTCGTCGCCTTCGCGATCATCGTGTCGCTCACCTGGTCGACGCTCGTCGTGCGCCGGCTCGTGCGCCGCAGCGAGCCGCTCGACGACCAGACGTGGCTCACGCCTCTATATGAAGTGTCGGACCGCATGGGCCTCGACGAGCCGCCGCGCCTGCTCATGAGCCGCGATGCGAAGATGCCCTTCGCGTGCGGACTGACGACGCCGACGATCGTGCTGCCCGCCGAGTGCGAGAGCTGGAGCCACGAACGCCGGCTCGCCGTGCTGCTGCACGAGCTGGCGCACGTGCGCCGGCGCGACCTGCTGGGCCACACGCTCGGCCGGCTCGTGTGCGCGATCTACTGGTTCCATCCGCTCGCGTGGACGGCGGCGCGGCAGCTGCGCGCCGAGAGCGAACGCGCGTGCGACGACCTCGCGCTGTCGTGCGGCACGCGGGCGACCGATTACGCCGAGCACCTGCTCGACATCGTGACCTCGGTGCGACGTGAGGCGACGCCGATGGTGGCGCTCGCGATGGCGCGCCGGAAGGAGTTCGAGGGCCGCATGCTCGCGATCCTCGATCCGGAGCTGCGCCACTCGACGCCGAGCCGGACGCAGAGCGCGACGCTGATCGGTACGCTCGCGCTGCTGTCGATCGTGGTCGGCGCGGTGGTGCCCGCACCGGCGAGCGCGCGGCCCATGACGGCGCAGGACGTCGGGCGGCGCGAGGCGCGCGTGGAGCACGAGGCGATCGCGCAGCACGAGGCAGACGCGCAGACCGCGCCGGACGCGGACGTGCGAAACGACCGCGCGTTGGAGAAGAAGCTCGACAAGGCGGGGCGGACTCGGGATCGCTCGCACCAGACGTCGCAGCAGACGACGCAGTCCACGACGCGGCAGACCACCCAGGTGATCGTGCAGCGGCAGTCGGAGCAGGCGTTCGAGAACGTCGTCACGTCGGCGGTCGGCGCCGTCGTCGACAAGTTCGTACCGAAGGCGATCGAGACCGGGACGAACGCGGCCAGCGTCGCGCTGCAGAACCTGATCAAGCAGGGCGCGCAGAACGGGAAGCAGGCCGACGAGCGCCCGGCGCTGCTCGCGCGCGTGCTGCGCTCGGACACCAGCGCGTCGCTGCGGCGTGTGGCGGCGTGGGGGCTGAACGAGTACGCCGAGGACCCGGTGGCCGTCGACGCGCTCGCCAACGCCGTGCGTCGCGACGCGAACGAGTCGGTGCGCGAGATGGCGGCGTGGTCGCTGGCGGGGAGCGAGCGCTCGACGGGTGCGATCGACGCGCTGGCCGCCGCGCTCCGCGACGCGAGCGTCTCGGTGCGCAGGACCGCCGCGTGGTCGCTCGGCAACATCGGCGATCGGCGCGCGGCGGAGCCGCTCGTCGCGGCGCTGGCCGACGCGAACGCCGAGGTGCGAACGCGCGCCGTGTGGGCGCTCGGCAACTCGAACCTGAGGGAAGCTCCGCGGCAGCTTGTCGCGATGCTGAGCGACAAGGACGCGAAGGTACGCGAGCTCACCGCATGGGCGCTGTACGAGATCGAGGATCCGTCGTCCGCGCCGGCGCTGCAGGCCGCGCTGCGCACGGAGCAGGACAAGGACATCCAGCTCGGCTACATCCGCGCGCTCGCGGCGATGGGCGACAAGTCCGTCGACGCGATCCGGCCGCTGCTCGAGTCGAGCGATGCGAGGGTGAAGGCGATGGCAGTGCGCGCGCTCGCGGGCGGTCACGCGACCGGTCCGTGGCCGCACCCCTGGCCGCAGCCCCGCCCATCCCCCTGAAGTCTCACCGCACCGGGCGCGCATGAGTTCATGACCTTCATGCGCGCCGGTGATCGCCAACTGAAGTGCTGATTTTTCAACCCTAAAAGCCCGAGGGCGCAACCCATGGGCAGGAAAAACGGAGTGAACATGCTGCGTATTCTCGGAGTGTTGACGACGGCGGCACTGATGGCCAACGCCGGGCACGAGCCCGGGGTGACGGCCGTGCGTGCGGCGTCGACGTCGTCGGCGGCGATCGACGTGACGGCGCTGCTCGCCGCGGCGCGCGGCGCGCCGCCGCTCATCTGCGGTCTCGCGTCGCAGTCGATCGGCAACGGCAACTGGGGGTGGCGGTCCGACATCCCGGCGTCTCCGCTCGGCCCGTCGGTGCGTGCGCTGGACAACGACCGCGGACGGATCGAGAACCTGCCCGACGCCGACGTGACGCGGCTGCTCGATGCGCTCTCGTCGGACGACGCGTGCGTGCGCGAGATGAGCGTCCGCCTCGTGGGGCATCAGGACGAGTCTCGCGTCGCCGCGCCGCTGATCTCGAAGCTGGCCGCGAGCGACGCCTCGCTGCGCGCGGTGGCCGCACTCGGGCTCGGCCTCGTCGAGCCGCAGCGCGCGGTGGATCCGTTGATCGGCGCGCTGCGCGACGCCACGGTGGAGGTGCGCGCCAACTCGGCGTGGGCACTCGGCCGGATCGAGAATGGCCGCGCCCTCACGCCGCTCACCGGCATGTTCCGCGACGCGTCGCCGCTCGTACGCGAAGCGGCGGTCGCGGCGGTGGGGCGGTTCGAGTCGACGAGCGCGGTGGCGGCGCTGCTGCGCGTGCTCCGGGAGGATCAGGTCGCGTCGGTGCGCCGCGTGGCGGCGTGGGCGCTGGGCCATCTCGAGTCGCGGGAGTCGGCGGAGGCGCTCGCGTCGGTCCTCGCACGCGACAGCGATGCGCGTGTGCGCGAGATGACCGCATGGGCACTGGGCGAGATCGAGCAGCGCCAGGGAGTGCCGGCGCTGCAGCGTGCGTTGCGCGAGGACGCGGACGACGCGGTGCGCGAGACCGCGGCGTGGGCGCTCGCTCAGATGGAGGATCGCACCGCGGTCGACGCGCTCTCCGCCGCGTTGAGCGACAAGAGCAGCCGAGTGCGCGGCACGGCCGCGTGGGCGCTTGGCCAGCTGCGGGACGACGATACGCGCGGAAAAGCGCCGGCCGCGCTGACGCGCCTGCTCAAGGACGACAGCGAGGACGTGCGCCGCAAGGCGGCGTGGGCGCTCGGGAACGTCGGCGATGCGTCGGCGGTGCCGGCGATCCGCGACGCGTTGCGCGCCGAACAGAGCTCCGAGGTGCGGAGGGCGCTGGTCCGCGCGCTGACGAAGTCGGGCGGACGCTCGGAGGCGGTGTTCACCGAGCTGCTCTCGTCGAGCGATCCCAAGGTGCGCGAGGCGGCGGTGCGCGGGCTGGCCGGCCAGAACGCGTTCAATCCGTGGCCGTGGCCGTGGCCGCGCCCCCGGCCGTTCCCGTGAGCGCGCCGATGCTCGCGCAGGTGATCGTGCTGGCGTGGGGGCTCGCGATGCGCGGGCCCGCCACGCCGGCCGGAGCGCCGAGCGCAGAGAGCTGTGCCGATCGCATTGCGCCGTGCGCGCCGGACTCGATCCGCGCGGCGGCGGTGCGGCAGGCGCGTACCGCGACGCGTGACGGCGCGTGGAACGACGCGGCGGAGCTGTGGCAGGATGCGCTCATCCTCGACGGCCGCCGCGGGGCGGACTGGCTCGCGCTGGGTGACGTGCTGGTGCGCGCCGATCGCTACCGCGAGGCCGCCGCAGCCTACCAGCGGGCGATCCAGGTCGACGCGCGGCTGACGGAGGCCGGCACGCGCGGCGTGGCTCGGGCGTACGCGCGGATGGGCGACGACCGGCAGGCGGTGCGGTGGCTCGAGCAGGCATTGCGCCTCGGCGCCCGACCGGCCGAGCTGTGGAGCGACGAGAGCTTCCGACCCTATCGCGATGCGCCGCGGCTGCAGAGCGAGCTGCGACGGCAGGTGAATCGGCGCGGTGGCGACGTGACGCGTGATGAAGGAGCGTCGACGTAGGCTCGTCGCGGGGTGAGAGTGAGCGGGCGGTGTGGGGGCCGGCGAGGCTTCCGTGTCGCCCGCTCGTGGTCGGATATTACGTCCCTCGCTGGATGATCAGCGCTAGGCGCACGTCATCCGCCAACCGATGGGGCCCGTGCTCGCAGACCACAAACTGAATCGCGCAAGCTGGGACCAACTCGCCGCGATGCATGGACAGGATGCGTACTACGACGCGCAAGCACTCTGCGGCGGCGCGAGCTCACTCATTCCGGAAGAGGAAGCGGCGCTCGCATCGGCGTGCGGCGCCGACGTCGCAGCAAAGCGCATTCTGCATCTGCAGTGTCATCTCGGATTCGATGCGATCACGTTCGCACGGCGCGGCGCCGATGTCACCGGCGTCGACTTCTCCACCGTCGCGCTGGAGAAGGCTCGTGCATTGGCCGTTCGCTGCAACGTGCAAGTCGATTGGGTCTGCGCGGATGTCCTCGAGCTACCCGAAGACCTGA
>Ga0070687_100000637_pt1 | contig 11614 bp, 13 predicted proteins | sample KBSS33LmetaG_FD_64678 | JGI IMG/M metagenome (GOLD analysis project Ga0070687, IMG submission 64678) | Switchgrass rhizosphere microbial communities from Kellogg Biological Station, Michigan, USA - KBS S3-3L metaG | ecosystem: Host-associated > Plants > Roots > Rhizosphere ... | reverse complement strand
GCGGCGTGCAGCTTGTGGTTGAACTTCAGGTTCGGACGCGCGAGCACCACACGCGCCGGCTCGACCGGTGAACGCGAGCCGTTCGCGGGGGGGGTTGGGGACCCTCCCAGGGTCCCCATCTGAACGCCGGCGCCGGGCATCCACTTCGCGCCGTTGCCGTCGACGTGGCAGGCGTCGCAGCGCGCCGCGCCCTGCCCCTGCGGGACGGCCTTCGCGGGCTGGTCACGATCGATCTTGTGGCAGGTCCGGCAGGCCGCCTCGCGCGGGATGAGGTTGTCCGCGGCAGAGGTGGACGTCAGCGCCGACTGGTGGCAGCTCTCGCAGGTCGCGCCAAGACGCGCGTGCTGCAAGTGATCGAACGCGATCGGGACCGTCTCGCCAGGGTAGATGAGCGGCGAAGGCGCATTGGTCGCCGTCGCCGCCGCCAGCGCGGCGCCGGCGGCGAGCGCGGCCGTGATCGCAACGGCTGAGGCGAGGCGTTTCATAGGCTGGCGTCGACCTCCACCACGGCGAGGCCGCGGAATTGCGAGAAGTAGTAGGTGCCCACGTTGTCCTCGAGCAGCATGTGCAGCCGGACGCCCTGCCCGAGCAGCCAGCGTCCGCCAGCCTGGGCGCCGAACACGACGCCCTCGTCATTGGTCGCGCGCGCCGCGTCCCCCCATTGATCGGAGCGCCACTCGTAACCGGTGAGCCGCCCTTCGACCTCGAACGTCCGGCGCAGCGCGAGCCGCGCGGCCAGGTCGACGCCCACCTTGCGCCCGCCGAAGCCGTCGTCCCAGTAGCCGTCCCCGCGCACGAGCCCGCGCCCGCGGCGCCAGGTCGCGCCGAGGCTGGCGCCGCCCGCGTGCCCGGACGCCGTGAAGAAGCGCGCGAACCCACGCGCGTACGCCTTCACCTCCGGTCCGATGCCCACCTCGTAAATGCCGCGCAGATCGCGATAGGCGCCGCTCGAGAACACGTTCCAGATCGAATCGCCGTCGAAGCTCGGCGCCAGGTAGGCGTGCTCCAGCGTCACCCACTGACGGCGGAACGTTCGCAGCTTGACCAGGACCTGCTCGTCGTCGAATTCGCCCAGCAGCAGGTTGAAGCGCGCGCCGCCAGCGAGCTGGATACGATCGCGCCACCCCGCGAACGCCGTGAGCGACAGCTTCTCGTCGTTGACGCCCGAATCGGGCTCGCCCGGCTGCTGGTCCGCCGTCGCCGACCAGACGCGCCGGTACGCGAGGCGCACGAACAGCGGCCCGCCGTCGCGGCCGCCCGCGACGGCCGCGCCGACGAGGGGCCGAAGCATCTCGTTTTGCGTTGGGCGCGTCGCGGGATCGCGCGATCCGGCGCTGGTGCCGTCCAGCTCGTAGATCGGCGCCGACAGCGGCAGCTCCCCGCGAACCTCCGTTCCCGCGTACGCCTGGACGCTGAAGTTGCGCGTCACGTGCACGATCGCGTCGCCGCCGTCGAACGCGAAGAAGTCGACGAGGTCGAAATGAATCTGCCGCCCGAGCTGGAAGTCGACCCGCCCGCCGACGTTCCGCCCGCCCAGGAACGCGTACAGGATGTCGAGCTGACTCTGCCCGAGCTCGTGGATCTCGTCGGTGCCGGTCGGGCGGCCGATCATGTAGCCGCCGAAGTCGCTGTCGAACCGCAGCGAGGCGTCGAAGTAGATCAGGTTGCGATCGCCGTCATCGCCGCGCCAGCGCCCGGGCGCGAGATCGAACACCGCCAGGTCCATGTACTGCGTCAGCCGCCGCCGCGACAGCAGCTCGTTGCTGCCGTCGGCGCCGAAGCGCCGCACCTGATAGCCCTGACCGATCGTGCGCAGGTCGACGGAGAAGTCGTAGGCCGCCGCCGGGCGCGCCACCGCGGACGAACCGGCCACGAGCGCGAGCAGCGCAAACCGCCCGCCGCCGCGCACGATGTTACTCGGGCTCGATCTCGAGCTCGACCCGGTCGGCCGTCGGCGCGACGGCGCCCTTCTTGCCGCGCGCCGGGCGCGCCGCCGACTTCTCCGCGACGTCGCCGATGATGGTGATGCGCGCGGGCGCCACGCCCGCGTGCTCGAGCGACGACATCATGCGCGCCGCGCGGACCGCGTTCATCTCACCGGCCGTCCGGAACAGGCCGCGCAGCTCCTTGGGCGGCGCCGCCGCGGACGACCGCGCACGGATGCGAACCTTCGCGTTCTCGTGCTTGGCGGTCTCGGCGACAATCTTCACCGCCGCCATTCCACCGTCCGACACGTCGATGCCGTTGGCGTCGATCATCTTGGCGGCCGGAAAACTGATGCTGAGCGCGTCGGGCTCGGCCATCAGGGTCGCCCCCAGCGGGTCCAGCCCCGGCTTCAGCGTGACCGCCAGCGTTTCGATCGTCGTCTTGTGCTTCTTCTCCGAGGCAGTCTTCTCGCCGGCCGCGGCGCTCAGCCTTTCGACCTCGGCCTTCAGCTTGTCCCGCTCCGATTTCGCCACCTCCGCGGCCCGGCGCTCGTCGGCGATCGCCGACTGATTGCCGCCAGCGGCGCGCTCCATCTTCGAGTACGGAACGACGTAGACGTAGCCCGCGAAACCGACCCCCGCGGCCGCCAGCAGGAAATAGAAAAGCGACTTCCAGCTACCTCCCGACGAGCTCATGGCCATTGGGTCATCGAACGCATAACGCGCCATTCGCGGCGCACCATAGCACGCACAATTCGCGGGCGATCATGCGCTTGACATCACGGTCGCCACCCGACTACCTTGTAGGTGTAGGTAAGAGTGCTCACCTGATCCGGGCGCAGTCTGAACCGTCGAGCCGTAATCAGGAGGTCCCAATGACCGGTGAATTTACGATCGGTGACAAGGCCGTTTATCCCTCGCAGGGCGTGGCCGAGGTCGTGGGGATCGAGAAGAAAGAGGTCTACGGCAAGATCCAGAACTTCTACGTGCTGCGTGGCCTCGAAACCGGCCTGAGGATTTTGGTCCCGACCGACAAGGCGGATCAGGTCGGGCTGCGGAAAGTGGCCGGACGCGCGGAAATCGAAGAGGTCATGGAGATCCTGCGCGACAAGGAGGTCCACATCGACCGCCAGACCTGGAACCGGCGCTACCGCGGCTTCATGGAGAAGATCAAGTCGGGGTCGCTGTTCGAGGTGGCCGAGGTGTTCCGGGATCTCTACCGGCTGAAGGGCATGAAGCCGCTGTCCTTCGGCGAGCGGCGGATGCTCGACACGGCCAAGGGGCTCATCGTCCAGGAGCTGTCGGTCGCGCGTTCGTCCGACACGCAAAAGGTCGAGCAGGAGCTCGAGCAGATTTTTGGTTGAGCCGCGTCCGGCCCGTTTTTGCGATTGATCTGGCGGGGGTGTTAAGGTGGGGGCGCACCCGGCGCCCCAGCCCCCATGCAGATTCACCTCGCCAAATCGGACATCACCACCATGGCGGTGGATGCCGTCGTCAACCCAGCGAATTCAATGGGGATTATGGGTGGCGGGGTGGCTGCCGCGCTGTCCCGTAAGGGCGGTCCGAGCATCCAGAAGGAGGCGATGTCGCTGGCGCCGATCGCCGTCGGCGCCGCCGTCGTGACCAACGCCGGCAAGCTGTTCGCGAAGCAGGTCATTCACGCGCCGACGATGGAGCAGCCGGGGATGAAGGTCGGCGTCGAGAACGTCCGGCGCGCGACGCGCGCGGCGCTGCTGGCGGCGGCCCGTCTCGGGATCGACGTGCTGGCCATCCCCGGTATGGGAACGGGCCTGGGCGGCGTGGACCCGGCGGACGCGGCGCGGGCGATGGTCGACGAGCTGCGCGCGCACCGGCAGCCGAAGCCGGCAACGGTCTATCTGGTCGACATCGACGACGAGATCCTGCTTTGCCTGGAAGAAGCTCTCAGGCTGGCGGTGGGTTGAGTCGATAGTTAGAGTCACGGCCGTGAAAATCCTGGTCACGTGCAAGCGGGTTCCGAATCCCGAGCACAAGCTCAAGTTCGGGGGCGGCAAGATTGATCTCGCTTCGGCGAGCTGGCAGCTCAACACGTTCGACGAGTACGCCGTCGAGACCGCGCTCCGTCTGACGGAGGCGGGCAAGGGCGGCGCGCGGTCGGGCGAGGTGGTCGCGCTCAGCATCGGGCCGAAGGACGTGGGACAGCAGTTGCGCGGCGTGCTGGCGATGGGGGCCGATCGGGCGATCCTCATCGGTGGCGACGACGCGGCGCTGGACGCCTGGGCGGTGGCGCGGGTCGTCAAGGCGGTCGTGGAACGCGAAAAGCCCGACCTGGTCGTGCTGGGGAAGCAGGCGGTCGACGGCGATTCGAACCAAGTAGGACAGATCCTGGCGGGGCTGCTGGGCTGGCCGCAGGCGACGTTCCTGGCGAGCATGCGCCTGGCGGCGGACGGCAAGAGCGCGACGGTCACGCGCGAGGTCGACGCCGGCGTGGAAGAGAAGCGCGTGCGCCTGCCGGCGGTGGTGACCGTCGACCTGCGCATCATCGCCAAGAAGGCGGTGCGCGCGGAGGGGCTGGCGGGCGCGGACGCTGAGTGGGACGAGTCGCCGCGCTACGCGTCGCTCAAGGGGATCATGGCGGCCAAGAAGAAGGAGATCAAAGACGTCACGCTGGCCGAGCTGGGCGTCGACGCGGCGCCGACGATGAAGGTGCTGGCTTACGAGGCGCCGCCGCAACGGCAGGCGGGCGTGAAGGTCGCGTCGGTCGAGGAGCTGGTGGCCAAGCTTCACAACGAAGCGAAGGTGATCTAGTGGGCGCCGTCCTGGTTTTCTGCGAAGCGGATGAAAAGGGCGTGCGCTCGACGTCGCTGCCGGCGCTGACGGCAGGCGCGGCGCTGGCGAAGCAGGCCGGGGGCGACCTGGTCGCGGTCGTGATCGGTCAGGGCGTCGCGGCCGCGGCGGCGGACGCCGCGAAGCACGCGAAGCGCGTGCTGGTTTACGACGATGCGAAGCTGGCAGCGCCGCTGGCGGAGACCTGGGCGCCGCAGCTTGTGGACGCCGTGAAGCGGGCGGGCGCGAGCGCGCTGCTCGGCACGGCGTCGTCGACGGGCAAGGACATCCTGCCGCGCGCGGCGGCGCTGCTGGGCGCGGGGATGGCGTCGGACATCAGCGCGGTCCTGGGCGCGAACCGCTTCAAGCGGCCCGCCTACGCCGGCAACGCCATCGAGGAGGTGGAGATCGGCGGCAGCGTCGTCGTCGCGAGCGTCCGCCAGACCGCGTTTGCGCCATCGGCGGGCGGCGCGGCCGGCGCCGTGGAGAACGTCGCCGTGGGCGCGGTCGACGCGCTGGGCGCGGAGCTGGTCGCGCTGCACGCGACGCAGAAGAGCGCGCGCCCCGACCTGAGCGAGGCGAAGGTCGTCGTATCGGGCGGCCGCGGGATGAGGGAAGGCAAGAACTTCCAGATCCTCGAGGAGCTGACGGATCTGCTGGGCGGCGCGCTCGGTGCCAGCCGGGCGGCCTGCGACGCGGGCATGGTTCCGAACGACCTGCAGGTCGGCCAGACCGGACGCGTGGTCGCGCCGCAGCTGTACATCGCGGTGGCGATCTCGGGCGCGATCCAGCACCTGGCCGGAATGAAGGGATCGAAGGTGATCGTCGCGATCAACAAGAACCCCGACGAGCCCATCTTCCAGGTCGCCGACTACGGCCTGGTCGACACCTGGGAAAAAGCGATCCCCGCGATGATCGCCGAAGTGAAGAAGATCAAGGGCTGAAGGATCGCCGGGTGAGGGCCCTCCGGATCCGATCCCCTCTCCCCGCCTGGCGGCGAGAGGGTTAGGGTGAGGGGCCCGCGATGCCCTACGTCGCCCTCGCCCACTCCGGCCGCATCCACTACGCCGAACGCGGCGAGCGCCGCGCGGGACACCCGTCGGGGCTGCTGATCCACGGCGCGGGCGCGTCGTCCGCGATCTGGATGATGGTGCTCGCCCGCGTCGCGCGCAGCGGTCACGCGGTCGCGATCGATCTCCCCGGCCACGGCCCGAGCGGCGCCGAGGGATCCGCGCTGAACGGCGCCGGCGGGCTCACGCTCGAACGCTACCGCGACGCCGCCGGCGAGCTGGCCGGCACGCTCTGCCTCGGTCCGTCGGTGCTCGTCGGTCACTCGATGGGCGCGCTCGTGGCAATCGAGGCGGCGCTCGCCTGGCCCGACAAGGTGCGCGCCCTCGTGCTGTGCGGCGCCGCGCCGCGCCTGCCCGTCGATCCGGAGCTGGAACGCCTGCTGCGGACCGATCCATCGCGCGTGATCGCCTGGCTCGCCGAGCACGCGCTTTCACCGCACGCGAAGCCCGCGGTCCGCCGCGGCTTCATCGCCGCCGGTGAGGCCACGCCCGTCGAGGTCACGCGCGCCGACTTCGACATTGTGCGCGCCACGGATGTGAGCGCGCGCATCGGCGCCCTCTCCTGCCCCGTCACCTGGATCGACGGCGCCGACGATCGCATCGTGCCCGCGACGGAGGGACGCAAGGGCGAGATCCTCACGCTGCCGGCCGTCGGCCACCTGACCCCGATCGAAGCGCCCGGCGCGGTCGCGTCGTCGGTCGCCGCCGCCCGCGTTTAGTTGCAGCCGATCGGCGCAGTGCTGAGCGCTACGTCGTCGATCCAGAGATCAGTGTCGATGCCGCTGAAGCTCTGCCAGCCCATGATGAACTGGACGAACTTTCCGGTCATCCAGGTCGCCGGCAATGACATGTGCTCCCATTGGGCAGGCGTCGAGGTGATCGCCTCGACCTGGGTGCCGTCCACGGTCGCCGTGAGCGTGTGCTGCGCCTGATCTGCCAGAAACGCGATTTCGAAGCAGGCCCATTTGTTTGCGGCCACCGTGGCCGTCGATGGCTGGGTCAGCTTGGGCGCGAAATCGTCGCTCGGCGTTTCGTTGGTTCCGATCGAGCCCTTGACCTCGCCAAAGCGCACGTCGTTGTCGACGCTCGCCGGAGTCCCCCGGAGCCCGAGCAGCGTCTCATGATTTTCGCTCGGGTTCATGCTGCCGAGAGTTCGCGTCTGCCAAATCCACGCGCGGGCGTAGAGCTTGTTTGTCCCGCTGGGCAGCGCTTTCGCAAGCTGTGCTGGCGAGCTGCCACCATGAAAGTGCACCGACTTGGTCCCGCTGTGTGCGCGCGTCGTGTCGACCAGCGCGAGCGTCGTCCCGGATGGATTCTGCCCGTTCCGGTTGTATGCGATGAAGTTGTCCCAGCCCGCGGGCTGCATCCCGGACGTGCCAGCTTCGAAGTCGTCCTTGAAGAACGGGGCTACGGACGACGCGCCACCGGTGCCCGCTGTCGAGCCGCCCGTGCCCGCCGTACCCGTCGTGCCGCCGCGGCCGCCAGCGCCGGCGGTGCCCGTCGTGCCGCCGCGGCCGCCAGCGCCGGCGCTGCCCGTCGTGCCCGCGCTACCCGCGCTCCCGGTCGTGCCCGCGGTGCCCGTGGTTCCGCCCGTCCCAGCGCTCCCCGTCGTCCCGGCGGTGCCCGTCGTACCCCCCGTCCCCGCGCTGCCGGTCGTGCCCGCGGTGCCCGTGGCGCTGGTGCCGGCGGTTCCGGTCGTGCCGGCGGTGCCCGTCGTGCCGGCGGTGCCGGTCGTGCCCGCCGAGCCGGTGCCCGCGCTGCCGGTGGTGCCGCCGCCCGAGGTGCCGGCGGTTCCGGTTCCGCTCGACCCTCCGGCGCAGGCGGAAAGCAGCGCGCAGACGGAGGCGACGGCGAGAAGCGAGACGCGAACTTCAGTCATGCTAGGTGCTCCTAAACGAGGGGGGTTGGGCGAAAACTCTACTACCTCGAGATCGCGGCGCCAATCTCCGATAAGGTATTGGAGATGGCGGCTGGTGTGCGCGGGCGGCTGTTCAAGTTGGCCGTCTGGGGGTTCCTGATCTTCGTGGCGGTCTTTGGCGCGCTGTTCGGGCCCGCGATCTTCGAAGACGTCACGGCGCGCAACGGGACCTTCCAGACCACCAAGCGCAAGTTCGAGCGCCTGCGGAATCTGGCTCTGTTCCGCACGCCGGAGCAGAAGCGCCTCCTCAAGGCCTATGACGGTCCGCCCAAGGCGCCGCCGGCCGCGCCGCGCACCTACTACACGCCAAAACACTGACGAACGAAGCGCGGGCCTCAGCGGAACAGAGGCGCCAGGACCGGTAGCTCGCCCAGCCGCCGCAGGAATCCCGCCGCCTTTTCGTTCGCCGTTTCCGACTCGCCCTCGAGAGCCTTCGTCAACACCTCCTCGAATCCCTCTTCGAAGGCCGGCAGGCCGAGCACGTTCTGTTCGAGCGCAATGTTTCGAACCTGAAGCCGAAAGGCCACCGTCGACAGCCGTCGAAGCGCTCGGGCAATCCATCGCGCCGGGCTCTCGGCGGGCGCAAATGCCGAAACCAGCAACACGGCATCCGCCCGCCGATGTGCATTCATGAGGACCGCCAGCAGGAAGCGAAGCTCGGCATCCACGACGTCCGCGCGCGCCCGCCGGAGCATACCAAGACGCTGTTCCTGCGAGAGCCAGTCCCGGAAGACGGACCCAATCGCCGGATCCCGGACTTTTTTCACAAGCCTCTCCTGAACACGGGGATCGCGAACCCGAAGGCAAGCCCGGACCGCGGCAAACGCCGTGTGCAGATCGGCGCGCGCGATCAGATCGCCGATCTGCAACTCGAGATCAGGGTGTTCGGTCTGGAGCAGGAGCTCGACGACCTCTAGCTGGCGATCCCGCATTTCGTCCTCGAAAGGATCCTGGTGCGCAAACCCGGATGGATGGTAGCGATGCTGAACACTCGACACGGGATCCGAGAACGTCCTGACCACCAGGCTGACGGACGGTCGGTCGAGGTGGAAGAGAGAATGAATGAACCGTGGACCGGCCGTGATCGGGGAGACGTCGCCCGCCTTTCGGAGCGCCGTCCCCGTGATGCCCAGCTGACCCAGTCGGAACCGCCCATCGAACTCCTTCGACGCAGTGAAGGCGAAGGTCGTCTCGATGCTTCGGCCGGAAAGGACGCTGAACGCGCCCGAGAACGCGTGATCGTGGATTGCGGTCGTGCCGTCCACCCAGAAAAGGACGTCTATGACGAAGCGGCGACCGCGATAGACGGTAATCGGCGGCTGACCGAATTTTGCCCTCGCGTTTAGTTGAGCAGGAAGATCGGAGCTCAAGGCCCATCGGATGACATCATCGGGCCGCACGACCTCGTGGATCCGAGCCGCGATCATTCGGTCGACGCAGAGACCTGGAAACCTTCCGAGGTCGTGTTCGCAGGCGAGCCACGCGGCTTCGATGTCCCGTCCGAGCTCGATGATCGGCGATACGCTCAATTCGTCCATGATATCGGAGAATGCTTCGAGTTGATTGCCGACGGCTTCCGCTTGACAGGGCTTCGCCTGTTCAACACGCTTCGGGGGTCATGGACGAAACCATTCTCGTCGCCAATCCCAATGTCGTGGTCCAGCAGACGAACGACGGCGCGATCCTGATGGACATGGCGAGCGGCGACTGCTTCGAGCTGAACCGGCTCGGCGCGGAGATCTGGGCGCGCCTCGGCAAGGGTGAATCTCGGACGGAGCTCGTCGCCAACCTGGCGGCCAGCTACGGCGTCCCAACCGCGACCGTCGATTCCGACGTGCAGGCCCTGCTGCAGCTCCTGACACAGAACGGCCTGCTGACGTCGACCACCGCATGAACGGCGCGGTGTCATACGACTTCGTCCGCGTTCACCCGGGAGGACTGCTGCTCGATCTCGCGTCGGGGAGCCTGTTTCGACTCAACGAATCGGCCGCGCTGATCTGGGAGACCTGGCTCGGCGGCGCGACCGTCAAGGAGGTCGCGGGCCACCTCGAGCGTTCCTACGATCTGCCGGCCGCGACCGCCGAGGAACACGTCGCCGCCGCGCTCCGGATCGATCCGGCGGTCGCGACGCCGGGCCCGCCCTCGGGCGAGTTCCTGTACGAGCGCGCGCCCGACGGATACGTCTTCTCCCGCGCCGGAACACCGTTCCTACACGTCGACCACCAGGGCGAAAGTCTTCGCCTGCACGGGGCTTCTCGCCTCGGTCCGGCCGAGGTGGCGATGTCGCTGACCGCCGTGGCGCCCAAGCTCATCGCGCTGCGCGGGCACTTCGTCCTCCACGCCTCTGCGGTGATCGTCGACGGTGGCGCCATCGTGGTCGCGGGCGAAAGCGGCGCCGGCAAGACGACGACGTCGCGCGCGCTCGTCCGTGCGGGCGCCACGCCGCTCGCGGAAGACAAGCTGCTCATTCGAACGACGGCGGGACGGGCGGAAACCTTCCGCGACTTCGAAGCCGCCATCGAACGATGGGCTCAAGCGACGCATGCCGACCTATGCGGCGGTGCGGTGATGCCGTGCCCGGACGCGAACGACCTCTATGCGGGCGCCGCCGTCCCGATCCGGGAAATCGGCTTCATCGATGTCACCCGTCGGGCAGGCGCCTCGATCTCCGCCGCCACGCTGACGACGCTGGACGCGTCGGGGGCGCTGTTTCGCAACTCCTTCTGCGGCTCCGACGCGGCCGCGGACTGGAAGAGGAACCTGCGGCGCGCGACCGCGATCGCCGACGGGATCACCGCCTACGATCTCACCATGCCCGCGGGCCTCGCCGCGCTCGATGTCGCTGCGAACACCGTGCTGGCGGCTCGATCACTCAGATCGAAATGACCGCGTCGTAACGGTCGGTCTGGTGCTGCGCTGGCTGCTCGTCCTGCGCCGGCTGCGATGCCAGCCAGGCGTGGCCGGACCGCGGTCCGCCGTGCGACTGCAAGCCGGCGAGGAACGTATCCCGCGCCGCACCGCTGTCCAGCGCCATCTCGAGCAGCGCGCGCCGCACGCAGTTCCCGCCATCGGGCAGGCAGCGGTCGACGAGCGAAATGAGGCGCCGGAGGCGGCCTCGTTCGCCGTCGTGCCGCGCGCGCTGTCCGGCACCGAGGCGACGGCTCATTGCAACCGCGCCATGCAAACCCGCGCAGCGTCGATTCCTCTCCACGATCGGCAGGCGCCCGCAAACCCGAGCCAGCTCCGCGAGATCCTCCACGGAACGACGCAGGTGAGCGAAGGCAGAAGCGCTCAAGGCGTTGACGACTGGGTAGTCAACCGTGCTGGAGGGGTTGTGTCCGGGATCGACCCCGAGCTTCCAGCCAGGAGCTCGCGTGCGTTACCCAGCCGCGTCAGCTTCGGAGCTTCATACGGTGTACGCGACGAATTTTCCTTCGAGCCTTCCTGGCCTCCCCCGGAACCCTCGGCCGCATGACCTGTCGTCGAATCGGACATATCCACCTCGTGTAGGGCGCCAATCTTACCCGAAAAGCTCCCTGAGCCAAGCCTCAAGTGCCGCGAACTCGCCGACGAGAATGGCGTTTTCCGGCGCTGCCCGCGGCCCCTGCATCAGGACATCCCGGAGCATGGCCCGGGCGATGCCCCTGTCGACGTAAGGGCCGCTGAGCCAGGGGCCGGCGTCGAAAAAAGGAGCGAGGGAGGCTGTTCGCCGTAGTGCGGTCGCGTTCCAGATGTCGGTCGCGGCCTGCTGGCCCACCCGCTTGTCAAACTCCCGCGGCAGCAGCGGCCCCAGTGCGTCGCGCCCCGTGCGGCGATGGTGCCCCCTGGGTTCGCGCTGCCACCACGGAATGGCCAGCACCGCCTCGATGAGCCGCGCGTCCGCGTAGGGAATCCGG
>Ga0070687_100000633_pt1 | contig 11638 bp, 7 predicted proteins | sample KBSS33LmetaG_FD_64678 | JGI IMG/M metagenome (GOLD analysis project Ga0070687, IMG submission 64678) | Switchgrass rhizosphere microbial communities from Kellogg Biological Station, Michigan, USA - KBS S3-3L metaG | ecosystem: Host-associated > Plants > Roots > Rhizosphere ... | reverse complement strand
GAGCTGCACGATATAGGTTGAAACGGTTCGTGTATTCAGGTCCGAGAATATTTCGAGTCTTTAGCAAGGATGAAAGCGGGACCATGTTGCCGTCATTGTTACGAACGTAGTATTGAGCGATGTCGTGATCACTCAGTCGTTCCTCTCCTTCCGCTTGAAGAAAAACTCGCCACTGTCTTCCGAAGCGATTGAACTGATTAAGATACAAACCGCCCAAATAGGCTTGCAGCGTTTGATACACGTCTCTGACATCGACTCCCTGTTTGAGCACCTTGTCTCGGTCGACGTCAGCAAATATCTGTGGCGTAGTTGCTGAGTACTGAGAGACAACACCGGCGAGCTCCGGTCGTTGTCGGGCCGCCGCCAGAAATTTTTGCACGTTCTGATCAAGGAACTCGACAGATCCGCCACTACGATCCTGCAACCAAAACGAGAGTCCGCCGGAATTTCCAAGGCCCGGAATTGCCGGTGGACTGAACAGAAACGCAATTGCCTCCGGCACCTCGTTGGCAAGTCTCGCATTGACGACCTTCACGATCTCCGGTGCGGTCTGCTTACGTTCATTCCACGGCGCCAAAGAAACAAAGAAGAATCCGTTGTAACTAGCTGAGACTCGATTCAAGAGACTGAAGCCGTTGATGGTCGTCGTGTACTGCACTCCCTCTGTTTCCTTGAGAATTTTTTCCACTTTCTGCGAAACCTGATCGGTTCGCTCGAGCGAGGCAGCAGGCGGAAGCTGGATATTCAAAAACAGGTAGCCGTAGTCCTCTTCGGGCAGAAAGCTGGTCGGCAAGCGTCGACCAAAAACGCCATCGACCAGGGCAAAGCCTGCGAGAATCACGACTCCTACGAGGGCTTTACGGATTAGGCCACGGCTCAGAGAGACATAGCCATTAGTAGCTTTGGCGAACCAACGATTAAACGCGCCGAAGAATTTGGCAAGCACTCCACGAGCTTCCTTGCGTGGTCTTAGTATCAACGCCGAGAGCGCTGGTGAGAGTGTCAGCGCATTGAATGCCGAAATCACGACCGACACTGCAATCGTCACTGCAAACTGTTTGTTCAACCGGCCCTGAATGCCACTGACTAATGCGACCGGTATGAATACCGACGCAAGAATCAGCGCGATACTAATCACCGGTCCAGCAACTTCTTCCATTGCCTTAAGGGTCGCTTCGCGGGGAGTCATGCCTTCTTCGATGTGATGCTCCACTGCTTCGACTACAACGATCGCATCATCCACGACCAGGCCGATTGCCAGAACCAGCGCAAAAAGTGAAAGCGTGTTGATTGAAAATCCAAGAAACGGGAAGACTGCAAATGTACCGATTAGTGAAACGGGCACCGCGATCATTGGAATTAGAGTGGCACGCCAGTTCTGAAGGAATATGAAGACGACTAACAGAACGAGCACGATGGCGATGACCAGCGTTTGAACAATCTCGCGTATGCCTTCGGTCACTGATCGAGTTGTATCGAGGCCAATTGCGTAATCGAGGTCGGCTGGAAAACGCTGCTTGAGTTCGTCCATCGTTTTCTTGACGCCGTCAGCGACTGCGAGTGCATTCGATCCCGGCGCCTGAAAAACGGCGACAATTGCAGCCGGCTTTCCACCGAAGCGCGCGAGCTGTTGGTAGTTCTGGGCTCCCAGTTCAATGCGTGCAACATCCCCTAGCCTTACAACAGACCCATCAGGATTTGAACGCACAACGACCTGCTCGAATTCCTCTGAAGTTTGCAATCTGCCTTGCGCGCGTACTGTGTAAGTTGTCTCCTGGCCCTTAGGTGCGGGCTCAGCACCAACCTGGCCAGCAGGGTTAACTGTGCTCTGTTGCTGCACGGCACGCACAAGATCAGGAACCGTCAAGCCAAGCTTCGCAAGCAGATCCGGCTTCACCCAAATGCGCATTGCGTAATCGCTGACGCCGAACAGCCGCACTTCACCAACACCCGGCACGCGATATAACGCATCATTGATATTGATATTTGCGTAGTTTGCGAGGAAGAGCGAGTCGTGGGTTTGCTGTGGTGAATAGAGCGCAAAAGCTAACGTTGGAATGCCTGTTGACTTGCGCAAGTTCAAACCAAACTGGTTAACATCAGCAGGTAGGTTTGGTTGCGCCTGCGCCACGCGATTTTGAACGTTGACCTGATCGAGGTTTGGACTGGTGTCGACGTCGAAGGTAACGGTCAATGTCATGGTCCCATCGTTCGCATTCGTCGATTGCATATACAGCATGTCGTCCACACCGCTCATCTGTTGCTCCAGCGGCGTGGCTACTGATTGCTCGATCGTTTGCGCGTCGGCGCCGGTGTAGGTCGTGTTGACGATAATTTGCGGCGGCACGATGTCGGGAAACTGAGCCACAGGCAATCCGGCCATCGCTACTAATCCGACGATCACCGTCACAATGGCGATGACCATCGCGACAACCGGCCTATTAATGAAAAGTTTGGAGATCATGGTTTCGCGTCAATCTTTTTTGGTGTAAGGCTGCGGATTGACAAGCACACCAGGCCTTAGTCGTTGAGTCCCCTCGACAACTACAGTCTCACCAGGCTTCAGTCCCTCATCTACAATCCACATTGGTCCACTGTGGTCGCCCAATTTGATCGAGCGGATTTCAACTTTGTTATCTTTCCCAACCACGGCGACCTGATATCCGCCCTGCAGCTGAGTCACGGCGCGTTGTGGAACCAAAAGGGCACTGTCCTTAGTTGCTGTCACGGCGCGGACGCGACCGTACTGTCCGGGACGGAGAATGTTTCCTGGATTCGGAAACAGTCCTGCAATTCGAATCGCGCCAGTTTTTTGATCGACCTGCCGATCCGCGTAGTAGAAGCTACCCTTATGCGGGTAAGTCGAGCCGTCTGAGAGGATCAACTCCAATTCGATATGGGCGACGCTCCCTCCCTGTCTTGCTTCAATCAGGTTGTCTTTCGTAAACGCCAAATACTGTTGTTCGCTAATCGTGAAATAGACTTTGATTGGATCGACTGTGGAAACGGTAGTGAGCAGCGGGCTGTTAGGGTTGTTAGGCTGTACCAGATCCCCCACCTGAGTTTGGGCGAGGCCCGCGATTCCATCAATCGGCGACACAATGCGTGTGAAACTAAGGTTGAGTTCAGCAGTCCTGACTGCAGCCTTCGCGTTTTCGACTTGGCCGTTGGCTGTTTTGGTTGCTGCTTTTGCGCTTCCAATTTGTGCGTTCGCAGCTCGGAGTTGCGCGCGAGCTGTGCCGACGCCTGCTTTCGATGCTTCGACTTGCGCCTTCGCAACGACGTTTGCTTGAACGGCGTTATCGTAGTCTTGTTGGGTTACTGCTTTCTGTTCCACGAGCGGCGCATACTTATTAACGTCGAGCTGCGTTTTTACCTGGTTGGCTTCAGCCTGCGCGAGCTGCGCTTGCGCCTGTAGTAGTTGACTGTTTGCCTGAGCAACTTGAGCCTCTGCTTGAACCACTTGCGAATTCGCTTGCTCCAGTTGACCCTCAAACTGCGCGAGTTGACCGTTCGCTTGATCTAACACTGCCTGAAACGGACGGGGATCAATCTCAAACATAAGCTCCCCCTTTTTGACGAAGGAGCCCTCTTTATAATCTTGCCGCAGTAGATAACCTGTAACCTGAGCTTTGATATTCGCATTCACCATTCCCTCAGTGGTCCCAATCCACTCGCTATAAAGAGGCACGTCATCCTGTTTGACCTGGATGACTTCAACATCGAGCGGTCGTGGCGCGGCCTTAACACCATCACTGGACTTGCTGGCAATGGTTATCAGGGCGATAACAACAAGGACTAGAACGACTGCAATCGGAATTATTAGCTTCGGTCTACGTAGAAGTTGTTTTAGTGTCGTTGACATCTTCATCTTAGATAGTGGTCCGACGACCGTAGTTAATGATCAAGCTTCATGTGGCAGCGGCAGAGTGATTTGGGTGTTTTGCCTACTGCGGAGCTTGAATTCATCGATCCAACTCTTAACGACAGTGACCATCTCGCGATCGCGCCGTAACTCCGTAGGTTTGCCACCCGGACCAACCTTCTTTGGTTCGTGGATTTCGTTTCGCTTCACGATTCGTACTCGGGAATTCATGACGTTCTCCTTCGATTCGTGAAGAACAAAAGCAAAAGAGCTGCCACGTACCGCGACAGATTCCGTCGGCACACTAGGCCTTTGCGCTCAGAAGGTGAAAACTGCCGGAATTGTTGGAGGTAGGCGGGCCGAAATGCCGGAACTTGGAGACATCTCAGCAAGGCTGGGAGGGTCGTATCTTAATCAGAGTCTGACCAGATAAAATCACGTGACCGCTGTCGGTCACGAAGAGGCGAGCACCAATGTGCGACTGGTCTGGTTAGGTGTTATTCGGGTCTTGGTCGCGTAATTCCCAACTTTCGCATGCGGTTATTTAGAGTGGTTCGATTTAGGCCCAAGCGAGCCGCGGCACCAGCGTTCCCACCAATTACCCAGCCCGCCTCACGCAAAGTTTTGATAATGTGCTCGCGTTCTAAGGCTTCGAGTGTCACTGGGCTGCCGTGGTTCACCAGGATCTCGTTTGCCGGCTTTTTGATTTCACCGAGAGGAACCTCCAGCACCGAGCCACGCGAAAGAATTACTGCGCGCTCAATCAGGTTTTGAAGTTCGCGAATGTTACCGGGCCAGCTGTAGGCAGTGAGCTGTGCAAGCGCCTCGGGCGAAATCGTTTTAATGGGCTTTTTCATCTGCTGTGCGAAGCGCTGCGCAAAGAAGTGAACTAGTAACGAAATATCCTGAGCGCGTTCGCGTAACGCCGGCAACATAATGGGAAAGACGTTCAATCTATAATAAAGGTCTCTGCGAAACTTCTTTTCAGCTACCATTTGCGCCAAGTCGGCGTTTGTCGCTGCAATCACACGCACATCTACGCGAATCGTTTTGCCGCTGCCCAGTCGCTCAAATTCTTGCTCTTGCAAAACGCGCAGCAATTTCGGTTGCAACTCCAGCGGAATCTCTTCAACTTCATCGAGGAAGATCGTACCCCTATGCGCGAGTTCAAAACGTCCCTTGCGCTGTTCGACCGCGCCTGTAAAAGCACCGCGCTCATGACCAAACATTTCGCTTTCGAGCAGCCCAGTCGGAATCGCTGCACAGTTCACCTTTACCAAAGGGTGATTGCTTCGACCGCTGAGATTGTGAAGCGCTCGCGCGATCAACTCCTTCCCGGTCCCGGTTTCGCCAAAAATAAGAACTGTTGAGTCGGTAGGAGCTACGGTCTGCACGTCCTCGAGCGCGCGCTTCAGAGCCGGGCTTGTGCCAATGATCTCTTCGAAGTTGTATTCGCTGCGAATCTCTTCCTGAAGATAATGCTTCTCTTCCTGTAGTTTGTTTTTGAGCTCATCGATCTGTCGATACGCCAATGCATTCTCCACCGCAACAGCCACTTGTTCACCGACTCCGGTTAGCAGGTCCATGTCTTCTTCAGTAAATGCATCTTCGCTGAGCCGACCTACGCCGAGAACACCAAGAACGCGATCGTGAGAAATGAGAGGAATCTTGCAGCCGGATTTGAGACCAGTTCGCCGCGCAAACCGATCAGATAAGAGGTCAGCACTACCGATTACTACAGGAAGCCGAGTTGTGAACGCTCGGCCGGAGAGCGTACCGTCCAATTCGATGACGTCGTCTTCGATAAAGATCTCCTCGTGATCGGGAAATTCCATTGCGGTCGCACGCAGCTTATTAATAGTTGGGTCATACAAAGCCAATCCTGCAACATCGTGCGGCAACACTCGGCGGAGACAGCCGGACACTGCGGAAACGAGTTCGCGAAGATTGAGATTGGAGACCAGCGTGTGATTTATCTCCAACAGCAGCTGACAGCGATCGCGCTCACGGGCAAGCTTCTGTTGATGACATTGAGACTCGACGGCAACAGCTATTTGTCCAGCTAGCAATCCGGTAAATTCAATATCAATTTCGTCGTAGGCACCTGCGTCTTCACTCCAGAAGTTAAGCGCACCCAGCCGCTGATTGGCCGTGGTCAGAGGAAAGCTGCAAATCGCTTTGATGGGGTGATTCGGTATAGTTTTCGCAAAAGGAAAGCGATCTTCTTGCTCGGCGATATCATGGACCACCACTGGTTCCTGATGTTGCCAAACCCAGCCAGCCACCGAACCTTCGATTGGAACTTCTGTTGGAGGCTGCCACTTTGTCGGAATGCACGTCTCCATAAAGTGGCTTCTCATTAAGTCTCGCTTCGGATCGTAAAAGACGACTGCCATGCTGCGAAACTTAAAAAGCATCTGCAAGCGGCAAGCAAGGTCGTGGAATAGCTTTGTAAGATCCCGATGAGAAGCGATTGCTTTCGACAGCTCAAGCAAAGTGAGGTACTGCTCAGGCTTTAAACTCTTGGTTTCGATTTGAGCGGTTGCCAATTTCTATTTCCTTATCAAAGAGGGCTTAGCAGGGAAAGCAGCCCATGTTCATTACGAGTCAGATGGCCGTATGTGGTCACTCTTTGTCATTGGTAACTTCAATAATTGTCGCTGTTATCGAGCGAAAACGCCAACCAGCGTGCCAACTCAATTGATCTGAGTATATCCACTGCTCTGGCACGACACGTGACTTACCTGCTTGGCGTTCTGAAAGAACCATAAAAGCAACGCAGGCAGAAAGTCGAATGGTCAGACAATCCTTGAAGGAGGAAACGATGGGCAGACTGGAAGGAAAAGTAGCCGTAGTAACTGGTGGAAACAGTGGTATCGGTTTGGCAACCGCAAAGCGTTTTCAGCAAGAAGGGGCAAAGGTAGTGATCACCGGTCGCAGCAAGCAGACTTTAGATGATGCTGTGAAAACGATCGGCAATGGAGTGTTGGCGATCCAGGCGGATGTTTCACAACTGGCGGAGTTAGACAAGCTCTATGGAGAAGTAACCAAAAACTTCGGCAAGATTGATGTGCTGTTTGTCAACGCAGGCATTGCGAAGTTTGCGCCAATCTCTGATACGTCAGAGAGTACTTACGACGAGCAATTTGACACCAATATCAAGGGTGCTTACTTCACTCTTCAGAAGGCGATTCCTCTCCTCAACGACGGTGCGTCGATCATTCTGAACACCAGCGTAGTCAGCATTAAAGGTAACGCGAACACTAGCGCGTATTCAGCGACAAAAGCGGCGTTGCGTTCTCTCGCGCGAACAGCTGCAGCGGAACTAGTCGAACGCGGAATTCGTGTTAATGCAGTTGCGCCTGGCCCAATCGTCACTCCGATTTTTGGGAGAACCGGGTTGCCGCAGGAAGCGGTGGATGAATTTGCTAAGCAGATCATCGAGAAGGTTCCGATGAAGCGCTTTGGCCAGCCAGAAGAAGTCGCGGCAACGGTAGCATTTCTTGCGTCAGATGATGCGTCGTACATAACTGGGGTCGAGATCAATGTGGACGGTGGAACAGGACAGATCTGATCCGCCTCCGGAGTCCATTGAGCGTCTCTGCGGTTTTGCATTCGGGGGGCACCGCAGAGACGCAACGGGGAGCACACAAACCGTGGAAAGAAGTGTGACCGTCAAAGACTGAGGTAAGAAGAGACGCCGAGTAATTTCAGTTTCCGAATCACGCATAACTCGTGCGCAGATCATGACGGTGGGAATGTGTCGATAAGAATTACAGAAATCAAACCTCGAACCGAGACGTCTAATCTTAAAGGCGCAGTTGCTCAGCATCAGGGTCACCTGTCAGATGCGCTCATACCAACTCCAAAGGAGGCAAGATGCTTCAAAGTCGAAGGCGCACTCCATCTGAAAGATGCCGAATTGCTGGAAAGCATTTGTCGCCAGGTATCTGATGAGAGCGGTCGTCCTGTAATCATCGAACTCAATGATGTTTGCTTTGTTGATAGTGATAGTGCCACGGTAATTTGTCGGATGAAACGTGAGAACGTCGTTACCATCGAGGGGTTGAGCTTGTTTACAAGGAAAGTAATGGAGTTGGTGGACGAATCTGAATCCTCCGGCGGAGCAAGTGTTGTTAGGCCAAGTTTTCGAAATAGAACCTACCGCGGATAAGTGAGCCTTCGCCCATTCGCGTTCACGTCCGGTGGCAACGGAATTCTGCAGTAACTTCAGCATCCTTCCAACATAGGCACCGCTCTAACGCGATTTGGAATGAAGTTTGTGAGAGAAACCCTGGCATCGTAGGAAACGCTGCAAAACGGCATCGATTTCCTATTTCGAGAAACCTCCGAGCGACGGCCGTGCCGTTACCCCAAGAGCAGTAGCACGCGGCTCGCGCAATCGAGACGTGGTGTTGATTAAGAACATTCAGAAATAGATTGGGTCGTACGATCAGATACCTAAAGAGACGTTGTCAAAATTCGATGGGGCAGTAGTTCGTTAATTCGCAAACTCTCCACTCGAGTCGGATAGCGAGAGGGCCACGATATCAATCAGTAATAGAACGGTGGAATTAATGACGCCTCTCGCGATTGTTTCCGCGGGAAAAACTTTGCGAAACCCGAAAGCCATCCTTCTAACTCCAGCAAGCGTAGCGACGATGTGTCCACCAACCGAGGCAGATTGTAGGGATTGGAATACTTTGTTGCTAAGCCAGATGCACACGTGGTAGCAGAGGTGACGCCAAATGACGACAGCCAATCAGCGTAACACTCCTCATACAAACCGTGTGGATAGGCGAAGTGGCGTGGCAATTTGGTGAACTTACTGATAAATGCTCTGTTCTCTTTCAGCTCAACAAGAAACGACTCTCGCTTTTGCGGCGCATGATGGCGATGAGTATGTAATTGGATGTCCACCCCCTCGGCAACGAGTTCGACCACTTCTTCGGGTGACAACAGGTGCAGAATTCGTTTAGCCAGGATCCTCTCATAGTCTATGGACAAGCGCTCGGCTATTAATTTGAGAAGTTCGTCCTTTTGCCGAGCTGAGAATTTTGCGTGGCGTGCGAATAAACGAACGGCGGCGAGCGTTCGTTCTCGATTTGACTTGCTTTCGAGATCGAACTCGGCAGAACCGCTAATCACGTCTCTCAGGTTCAGTTTAGTACTCCTGCCTTTCCAGAGCAGGTACGAGCACATAACGTCAAACACTGGACGATTGTAATTGCAATAGTAGCTGGTTAAATAAACCGTAGCGGGCCAGCCAAACTCTCGTAAAATTGGGAATGCCTGGCGATAGAAATCACAGCCACCGTCGTCAAAGGTGAGGACGACGCTGCACGGAGGAAGTGTCTTCGTCCACAAACGTTGCAGCGCATCGCTGAGCTGCAATACATGACACCCATAGTCCTTGAGCAGTTGCATGCGGGTGCGAAAATCATCGGGAGTAAAAAAGAGTTCCGGATTCCACAGGTGTTCATCGTCTTGTGAGACGCCGTGATATGCCAGAATTAGCAACTGGTTTTTGCGCCAATTGCTCAGCCTAATAGCCTCCATTACGCCGATAGATTTCCCGACGCCAAGAGTTAGTAATTTCGCCGTTTTTAGGACGTTCATGCGACCGTTGTGACAGAAAGGCGCTTGCCAGATCTTAAGAAAAGGACATCATAAAAACTATTTGAGCAGAGGAAGCCGCTTGTTCTTAACTCACCAGCGTTTCCCTGCAATTACATCAGCGGTGGCATCATCACTTACCAGCGGTTCCACGTTTTTTATTCTCCAAATGTGGGGGGTGTGGAATGCTCCATGCACCGGTTTGCCCTTAACGATACTGACAGCAGCACCACGTTTGTAATCTACATGTTCAGTGAAGGGCGATTCGCGGCGTCTGATGCTTGCTTCAATGTTGAAGGACGCTACTTCTAACGGCAGTTCGGGACAGAGGAACTCGATAACGCCTCGCCCCAGACTCAGATCAAGCCCGTCTCCATTAACCTCAGTCGAAAAATGAGAGTGAAGGTTGCCGAAGATAGAATAGAAGTAGATTTCGATTACGGCATCGTCGAGCGGTTCATGTACAACGTACTCAACCTCAACCCTCACCTCGTCGCCAGTGGCGAACATCGTTGTCTGAAATCCCTTTGAATTAAAAACCGCAACAGAGATTATCTGGGCCGCCGGCGATGCTTCCACACTCGTGAGATTGACCGAGGGTGATGGCGGCATGCTTGTGAGCATGTGTTCGTATTCCGAGATCGCATAGCGGGGCGGGCCACTGCGGAATATCTCACCTTGCCGCAACAGAAAAACGCGATCGCAGAGACTCTCAACCGCCCCAAGATTGTGAGAGACGAAAACAATCGTCGTCCCGGCGTTTCTCAATTGATTGATTCTCTCGATGCACTTTGATTGAAACTGCGCATCGCCAACCGCTAACACCTCGTCCAATAGCAAGATGTCGGGATCAAGATGTGCCGCAATTGAAAACCCCAGTCTCAAATACATACCGGATGAATAACGCTTGACTGGGGTATCAATAAAGGCGGAAACGCCTGCGAAATCTACTATCCGGTCCAGCTTTCTAGTGATCTCGCGCCGCTTCATGCCCAGCAGCGAACCATTTAGATAAACATTTTCCCGTCCCGTCAACTCGGGATGAAAACCCGAAGCCACTTCAATTAACGCCGCCAAGCGACCGTTAATTGAAATGCGCCCTTTTGTCGGTGTCGTGATGTTGTAGAGAAGCTTCAGAATCGTGCTCTTTCCTGCTCCATTCTGGCCGATGATGCCCAGCGCTTCGCCTCGCTCGACTTCAAAGCTCACATCTCGCAACGCGCAGAAATTGTTGGTGTTTCCCCACAGACGCCGAGTCAAACTCCGTAGTTTGCTCGGAGAAGGCTCCGCTGCTGACTCGCGATAGATGCGGTACTGCTTTGTAACGTGATCGAACGTAAGGTCAATCATAAGAGCTAAACGAAATCGGCCATCGTCGCTTCTACCAGTTTGAAATAGACGTAGGAGACGACAAGCAGGATTATCGAAATAAGAGCCGAAAATAGAAGCAAACCGGTGTCGGGTGTACTGCCCCGGAGGATAACCTGACGAAAGCTTTCAATTATCCCGACCATGGGATTCAACGCGTAGAGCGTCCGCCAGTGGGTCGGGACCGCGCTAAGCGGATAAACGACGGGTGTGGCAAACAGCCAGACCTGCAAGAGCAGCGGAACAGCAACGCCAATGTCGCGAAAACGAACCTGAGTTGCGGAGAAGAAGAAAGAAATTGCCAGGGAGAAACAAGTTAACACCAAAAGGATCGGCACCGCAAAAAGAACATTGATGGTCGGCGATACGCGATAATAGATCATCAAACCCACCAACAGCGTGGAAGCCACCCCAAAATCAAACAGTGCAGCAACCACGTAAGTGATTGGCAAAATCTCTCGCGGGAAATAAACCTTGGTTACGAATTGCGCATGGCTTGTCAAACTGTTAGTTGCGTTTGCAACGCCAGCGGAAAAATAATTCCAAGGCAGCAGTGCGGCATAAGCAAAGAGTGCATAGGGTGCGCCGTCACTCGGCATTCTTGCGATCCGCGAAAAGATGAATGTAAAGATCAGCATTATCGATAGCGGCTGCAAAATTGCCCAGAAGACGCCAAGCACCGACTGTTTGTATCTGACCTTAATGCGGTGAACACTCAGCGTCGCGATCAACTCTTTGTATTGCGCCAGCTTCGTTAAGTGGGCGGGAATATTAATTCCCCTGAGAGAG